>Ga0058701_10006007_pt1 | contig 10182 bp, 7 predicted proteins | sample AgamicOrMae_FD_97039 | JGI IMG/M metagenome (GOLD analysis project Ga0058701, IMG submission 97039) | Agave microbial communities from Guanajuato, Mexico - Or.Ma.e | ecosystem: Host-associated > Plants > Phyllosphere > Phylloplane/Leaf | place: Guanajuato, Mexico | collected 2012-06-04 | reverse complement strand
GCGGTGGCGTAAGGGCCATGCACACGCGAAAAGATTCCGAATCATCCACGAATTCGTATGATCGAAGTTGCACTGAATGTTCATAGACAGACCTCGTCGTAGACATCAAAATAATAAGCTGAGTTTGGCATGATTCCACAGACCATGGTTGGTGCTCCAATCGTAAGAATCAAGTTACAATGTGAAGTAAACTAAAGAAAAAAATTGATTGAGGAGAATTCTTTTGGATCTACTGGCAATCAATAACCGCCCGTCAGAGAAAAAACTTTTGTGTAGTACCGGTACTAAAAAAGTGTATATGTACCGGTACAAATTTCTATGGCTTTTCGATTTTTTTTAAAAAACGTCAAAAAAAATTAAAACGTTTTCAAAAACCCATCCATGAGACAAACCCATCCATTAAGGGCACCCACGTTCCGACTTTCTAAACAAGCAGAAAAAAATGTGCTCGTTCAACAACAAGATCTTGGATAGCTGATTACTTCGAACTTCATTTTCATACGGTTTCCGCTGGCCTACAGCAAATTATCGTTCGAAATTTTCCATTATACTTTATTAGACTTAATCGTAACAAAGACAGCGATAGTGTAAATTCTCCTTAAAGGTACGGTACAGCCTATCCAACCAAAAACACTAAAAGTAACAAAATAGAAAAAAAAAGAAAGAAACGAAATGGGCAAGAAATCTACGACAAAGTGCAGTAAAAAAATTTACAGGATTCAAGTCACATTCGATCTAAAAAAGGGATAACCACTTACTGCAATAAAACAGACGCACTACTCCCAACGTTTCTCCCAAAAAATATTTGGAAAAATAACGATCACCTTCTCCGAAAAATTGAAAGAACACATCATTTGCAAATATTTCAACGCCATATATTATTTGGGTTTCTTTGAATATGAAAGCAGTTCATCTCCCATATACGTTAAAAAAAAATCACCTCATGACGATAGATCAACGAGCCTTCCTCTTGATAGTTCATTCCGTGGGACCTTGTCCTGATCAAATAAGTAGACCGCTCACTTCGAAAAGCACAGTTAATTTTTGGTACTTTTTCTGAGCACGCGAGCGGCAATTCCGTCACAAGTTCCACTTTTGTCACGGTGCCTTTCCGAAGAAATGTTGAGGGTATAGGAAAACTGAGGAATGCTAAAACCCTGACCTTGGCGCCATCTAGCGGCGGTAGCCCGAACTGACGGCGTACGGCATGGAGAGGGTCGGCAGTTTCGGCTGCTGGGGCTAGGTGGTGCCAAAGTCCGGCACCACAGTTTTCCCACGTCTTCATGAAAAACATCCTGAATTCAGATAATTGTGCTGAAGATTGAAGGTGAATCACAGTTTTGCCTCGATCGGCTTCTTTGCTTTATCCTCGACTACAAGAGGCATATCGATGTGTCCGAGGAACTTATTGAGTTCAAGAATATATTCGTCCCGATGTTTCTGCAAGTGGCCAACGTGTGGAGACGATTCCCAGCATTTCATAAAGGTCTGCAACACAAAGAAGCATAATCACCACACGCTTACTTCGTCCGCGCTCACAGCAAACTCTTGTGAGGTTCTGAGCGTCTTTAAGAGATTCCCAACTTCATGATTGAGATCACGATTTAAGTGAACACAACATTCCGTCCTCGAGATAGTCTAGCGTCTCAGCAAAAATACTTCAAAAACTTTTCCTGATAAGATTACGTTTGATTTTATACACAAAATATGTTACCTACATAATTTTAAAACTGAAAACAATTTTTGGTCTACGCATAAAAGAGCTCCTGGTTTTTCGACATAAGGAGTAAACGACGCATATTCTCGGAGATCAAAAGCTTTCTTAGCTCGGCAGAAGGGTATTCCACCTTTTTTTTAAACACTTTAGATGGCCCTCTCCGGGAAGAGTAAAATATGCTCTTCAGATTTGGAGGTTTAATTCTCCACCTCTAGATTCCTTCCATGGTCAACCTTCCATTACTATAGGGAAAGGAACGCAAAACGACCGCTTTAGGTGTGTTAGTGAATGTTAGGGTAGATTGTACCCAGTGGCTCGCTTCGCTACCGCTCAGCAACGCTTGGCCTGGTGCCGCTAACTTCTCGGCGTCAGTTACGGCCACTGAAGCGGCATCACGCTTAAAGACCGTATGATAGGTTAACCTTAGTTAAGATAGTTTACGTTTCTTGTGCATCGCTCCACTCGGCTTGTTGATCAAAGATGGAACGCCAGAGATGAGAATTCCGCCTTTCAAATTTTGAGTTTGATAATACTCACTTCTATCCCCAACGCGGTCCACTCCTCCTTAACCTTGGCGATTTGCTCCAGGGTTCCCACGGGGTCGGACTTGGAGACGTAAAAGAGCGCTGGGGCATGGACCAAGTTCTCATGGAATCTCTTACTTGCGTTCATGTAGTGCTTCGTTGAAATATCATGGAACAGGACGAGATGCATCCTGAGAAGAAAAACAAAACAGGTCAGAACATCCTAATGCAGCAAATATCCGAAAAGTTTAAAATGATGTCATCATTCTACAATGTAGATTGTCAATAACCAAGCTTGGTTTATTCAGCACGGCTTAAAACAGTCAAGTCTTCGAACAACCCTCTACAGCGATCGATACTTTTTTTTCGAGGCTAGCCTTAAGAGAATTACCAAGAAGCAGAGATCTGCAAATTGACTGTTGCGGGTCCCGCCAGTCCCGCCTGCCCGGGCTCACACAGCCAAGTCTACGCCTCGACTCGGCTTGGACCTGCGACCGAGCCGAGTCGAAGCACAGCCTGAAACCGTGGAGGCGGGAATAGCGGAACCCGCGACAGTCAAATGGCAGATCTCTGCTTGGTAGGTCGATGAAGTCAAGCTTTTGAACTTTTTTGTTTTTAATGTAAAAGCTCAAATTTGGAGGGATTCAAAAGTCGTAATTGTTAATTTTTTACCTCACGAACACCCACACGTACGCGATGCGATGATAAGCAGAAACTCAATTATAAATAGCGGTTTTCCTGACAAGGCAAAGCAATATTTTTTTTTCCCCGAGCCGCGTTCGAAAATAACCCCCCAAGACTTTTCTTTTCAAATTCAGAACGCTATGCGCACGACAGAGATAAGAGCAATCGAGGGGGCTGTCCCCGGACCCGCATGCTACTGGACTGGGCGCGGAAGTCGCGGAATTCAAAATCAACGCCACCTATGAATGAGGATGTTTCAACTTTTCATTGACAAGCAATCCGTAGATATTAGTAAATCTAGCCAGGAGCAACAATTCTACACTGTCTACAAGCAAAGGTGGCATTTTCTACCCGTTGTGTTCCAACTTGGTTTAATATTCCATTACGTCATGAAGATTAACGACATGCAACCGCTCAGGTTAGGTTGACCTAGGTTACGATGACCTTGCTTTGGTCTACCTATATTAGGTCCCGTGCATTGTTCCGCTTACTGGTACTTTTAGGCGGCTGTTAGGTAACGAGCATCAGACTTGGCTACGTTATGTAAGTTTAGGTACCGTGCATTCTGTCTCGCTCCGCTCGTCAAAGAAAGGTGAAACACGAGATGTAGAAAATTCCATCTTTCAAATTTACAGTGTAGTGTATTCGCTCTCTTTACTTTAGCAAAGTTGGGAGTTCCAAAATTTACTTGCTTTTATTTTGACTGAATAGAGGGCTATGAAGTTATGGAGAGAGCAGACCTGGGAGCAATCCGAAACGAAAAGTGTCAAAGAAGTCACTCCAGTAAGAGTTAGCCAGACAAGCACTGGATGGGAAATAGCTTTGGGATAGATAAACACTACAATGTCTCTCGATTTTGCGAATAAGAAAATTTCAAACTTAAACCTCTTTAAAAGATTAAAAAACACAGACTTAGGCCAAGCAACAATATTTCAGAACTGAAAATTAGCCGCAGGACACAACTTTTGCGCCTGAAGCGGTTTTAAAGATGTTTGCGTTTTAAATTTTCAAAACCTCAAAATCTGACAACATTGATGCACAACACACCACTTTTCTCAGTTCCCTCTCTCCTCTTGTCTGATGCAGAAAGCAGCCCCAATCTTCATTCAAAAAATTGTAAGACATGATTGACTGGAATCAATTTGCTCTTTCATTTCAAGAGTTACTGACTTCTATACCGAGCCTGCAAGGTGCCTTAATCGTGACCGACAATCACTAAAAACTTCGGGATAAATAATGTACCCAAATTAAATTATCGTCATTACCGCGATAAATTCTGACAAAACTCGATCTTCGCACGGATGAAACTTGTATTGATGTACCAGTTGACCTCATATTTAGATTCGTCAATGCGAAAACGAGGTAGGTCATTCTTTTAGAAAAGCAAATGTTAGTTGACCTGACCGTCAACTAGCTACAGCGCGCCACAGTAACAGTCAATGCATTGCAGATAAGCAACTGACGAGCCTTACATAATTTACGGCTTACCGCGGTCAGATTTTTTATTTTCGTAGGCAATATAATTATTATTGGGTTTACAAAATGTTACAAATTCAAAAAATATTTGAATTTATTTATTTATATAAATTCAGCAAGTTGGGTCGTAAATGAATGATTTGAGTCACTGTGAATGAATGAGTCACTGAATGATTTCAAACTAAAATCATTCAGCGGCGTGGAGAGGGAATTATCGTGCCAACTCTTGAAAAATAGCTGAACCGCTATAGTTTCGATCCGATTGTCTATTTTTCAGCGCATCAGCGTTTCGATCGCTGACTTTGTTCCTACAATGCATACAATCTTTTCCAATCAAAATTTCAATCCGACCATACAATATTGACAGCAGTAAAAGTTTAAAAGCCGTATCTCTTGCTGATGCATTATTTCTCTGTCGCGCTTACGTTCGTTGACGATCGGTCGATGCCAGCGCAACTGCAAAATACAGAAAGGCCACTAAAGTGACTATTGAAGTGAATCTTTTGTCGTTTGGAAAACTTAATGAGAGGGGACGGCCATTCCCCTTTGCAGGGAAATGTCATGTTTGCTTATGTATCAAAGGCTTTATGAATTTCATTGCCGAAGAAGAGAGAGAGAGAGAGAGAGAGGAACAAGCAGTGGTGAAGCCAAGTTTTGGAAAATGAAAATGTTGAACTGAGCGAGGTGCGATGAATGCTTGCAAAATCAAAATACAGTTACTTTTGATCCAGCAAAAGCTCACATTCCCTCCCACACACGCAAGTCACCAAACAGGGAGGAAAAGATGAGGAAGCATCGCATGCAATAACTCTCCAAGGGCTTCAAAGGTTTTGAGCCGCTTAAAAACGGGAGCGGGACGCCAAATGGTCCCTCTGACAAGAAAACCGCAGGCTTTTTTAACTTCCTGTAAGCGCAACATCAACAAAGTAAGACCAGTAAAGCTCGAGCGAAATATTACGCGCAAGTAATGCAATAAGGCAGTCGCTTTTCTATCCATCCATCCACCTTTTTCTCGATAGCAAAGCGAGTACATATTATCAAATTAGTAAAGCGATTTAAAGATGAGTGAACATTAAGGGCAACTTCCGATCGGAAATAGTTCAGTGCCACTCAAGTATTCAAAAATCATACATTAAAACTATTGAGCAAACAAGTAAAAGTTTTACTCAACTGAGAAACCAGTTGGATATTTTTGTTGCAAACAAGAAAAGACTTTTTCACGAAAGATGAAACTCTTTGGTCACTATTTTCTCAAACTTAAATATTAAGATTAAGATGGGGAACACCGTTACGTGAACCCGAGGTTCTTCCTTGGTGATAGCCAAGTCTCGCAACGGGCTATATAAATAAAATTCAATTGTTCTACACTGCAAACTTCACAGATAGAATAGGTACCTCTTGCGTTCCACCCTAGCTTAAACTTTCATTACACAGTGAGAATCAACGACGAACAACAGCGAGGGTTAGGTTAGTCTTGGTTAGATTACGTGTCTTGTGTCTTGCTCCGCTGTCAGACCTCTCGGGTTGGTGACGAAAGGTGGAGCGCAAGAGGTAGAAAATGCCGTATTTCAAAATTAGAGAGTAAAGAAGAAAACGATTATTATGGTTAAGGTTACGTCCGTGGCAGAGGCAAGAAATAAAAAATAAAAAAGAGAGGAAAGTAGGATACGAAGGATAGCGTAAAACAAAGCAGTCGCTAGTCACTCAACTCACTGGAGAGACTTCTCTATGACTCCTCTGAAAATGGAGCCGGAGGGAAAGACAGCGGCGGCCACTCCTTTCGCTACCCCCGCCACATCGACGGGGCTGTCCCAAATCTGGCCTTTGAATCTGTTACACAACTCCGAAAGTTTCTTTTCGGGAAGATTGCTAATCTTCTGGCAGATTTCGCCATACAGGTAACCACCTACTGAGAAGCCATGCAGGATTATGTCCTGGTATTTCTGGTTAGACTCCACGAACTTAATAAAGTCTCCAGCTATCAACTGTCAAAAATAACAAAAGAAAAAAAATGAAGGTACCAACGAAAATTAGAAACCATTGTATGTTAGCAATCATAGTAAACGCCGACACTCATTTGCGAGCTAAAAGCACAAGTAAATTGAAGAACACCCTCTTTTTGACAAAATCTTCACAACACCCTTACCGTATGAACCAGTTCATAGGTCGGCTTGGCCACAAAGAGATTCCTTTCAAACCTCTATTGACCAGGCGATGATCAAAAACTGGCTTTTAAAAAATCATTTAAGAGGCAAGTTTGAGGATTTAACAATTTTATAAAAGAACGTACCAAATCGACGATTTTTTGTTGTATGCGTTTAAGATTGTTTTCTTCAATTTTCTAGAAAATTAAATATGAAAAACGATGAGATATTTGTAAATCATGTATTTAGATGGGTGAACTGGGCTTCAATCGGTTAGGGACAATAAGTTTTTAACGTCATAAAGGTTAAACATTGAGCACAATTTTTTAAGGAATAAAATCATTCTGAATAGAAAAAAACTTGCGTTTGACGTACAACTATTATGCAAAGTTTCTAATGCATTTGTATCAAGGTTTAAATCGAGCTCGTTTGAAATTCGGGCGGGCCGTCTCACACTGGAAGTCTAGTGGGCAGAACAAAAGCCGGCTCATGCGCAAAAAAAGGCGAAGGAAGAATTTGTTTCAAAGAGACCCTGTACCGCTCCCACAAAACAGCATTAAAATTCTCTTGTCACATCGAACATGGATTAGACAAGCGCACAAACTTTTCCAAAATAATCCGTTTAATCCAAAGAGAGAGAAAAAAAGAAAAAACAATAATAATTGCGAGTGGCATTTTCTAACTCATGTGCGAAACCTTTCTACGTTATGAAGGTTTATAGCATAAAGCTGCGTGAGTTAATATGGGGAAAAAAAACCTAAGTTAGGTTAACTTACGTCAGGTTAGATTTGATAAGGTTAACCTTGGTAAGCTGAACCTGGGTCAGTATAGGGTAGAGTGGAGTAGGGTACGGTAGGGTAACCTCCCAAAGGTTACCCCACGCGCCGCTACCGCTCCGTTGTCGTGAAGTATGATGGGCTTAAATTTCGGGCGCTGTGCCTGTCTCCAAGAGAGTGGCATCAGGCTTGGCGACTCTGAGGTTAGGTCAGGTTAAGTTGGGTTACATAAGTGCCTTGTGATTCGCTCCACTCGGCTTTGCGACGAAAGGTGAAACACAAAGAGGTGGAAAATTCCACTTTTCATATTTACGGTGCTCCAAGCGCGGTGCGGTGGTGAGAGAAGGAGACAGACAACATAAAAAATGAGAAAAGCAACACACATGTGCTGGAGACTCCTGCGCTTAGTCTATCAGGAAAATCTAGTCTTGTCTCCCTCCACTTCACAGCTGCTCTCTGGTTTTTTTTCGACCATCTTAAAAATTACATTTCTATCTTTTTTCGCTCGATATAATGAGGCTTGTTGGCACTGTAAAGGAAAAATTACGTCGCTTCAAATACGACGGAGTGCTCTACGACATGACTTTGGTAGTCCACAATCATTTCTGCCTCCTAGTTACGATTGGCTTGACTTTTCATATAATGCCACATCAAAAGTCGATCCATGATTTAACAAAGGGGGGGTAAGTATTTTTATGATGAGGTGAGTTTTACATCGGTTCGGCGATCAAAACATGACGATTGAAGATAAAAATACGATGGCGGTGAGCAACAGCAAGCAGACGAACAAAAAGCAGAGGAAAACGCACCGTCAGAGAAACTCGGAGAATTCCAAACAAAATCGAGGCAGAGTAAAGACAACGGTGCGAAATCGGCTTGGAAAAAGTCAAAGAAACGTCATTAAGTTGGATCAGATTAAACAGAATATGAGAGTGAAGGTCTCCATTGCCGCAAAGATAGAAATAAAAGGTTTGATTTTGAAGTACGGTTTAGGCAAAAGTTTTGTGATTTGCGTAGCCTACACGGGATGATCAACATTTACGTGAAAGGGCGATCCGAGAAGGATTAAATGGACAATGCTAACAAACATGGAGACCACCCTGTCAACTTTCTTGCCCTATTTTACACACTAAATTTCAACAAATCAGGGTAGAACGAGTTTCTGATTGGCCAATAACAGCCAAGCGCGGCAGTGAGCAGCTACTTTCTGCAGAGTTCCAGCAAACAAAGCACAGCGTAGAGCATCGCGCTTTGCACTCATTGGCCAATATGATCATTTCCCTATCCTGATTGGTTGAAACTTCGTAAATACACAATACAGAGAAAGAAATTTCAACAAGTTTGAAATCCTCTTCATACAGCTGCAGTCTTATCTTCGCGCAATTTTGGGTCATCTTGTGTACCAGATAATCTTGATACCGTTTGCGGGTAAGGTTGTCCTTGTGGCAGACTTTTGATAATGTCTCAAAGAAAACCAACTTACAAGAAAGTGACAGTCTTTTTACAGCCCATCGGCATCGGGAGCGTTTCGAGTAATTCAGCACATGTAGCCTTCTTCATTACAAGGTTAACTTAAGCTTCCGACGCGTAGTATTAATAAGCGAAAGTAGGCAAGCACATTGACGAAGGCTAAGTTCCTTCCGACGATTTCGAATAAACAATCGTACGCGAAATTTCATTCTTCGGACCTCAACTTCCCGTTAGGTATCTTTGGACTCAAGAGGCTTTATACCTTCTATATGACATCGATTTTCAACAGAAAACAGATATGTTCTGATATTGGTTCACGCTTTTTCTTGGAGGGGGGTGGAATATTTCCCGAAGAAACAAATAGAGGGGAATTTTGTGACCAATATGAATAAACAAAAATATAATACTCGTACTCTCAATAGAATATACGGAAGGTACCAAAAGGTAATTCCATTAAATATGGAACAAACAGCGTTAAAAATGTTATGATGCATTAGCTAACTGGTCTACCGTTTACGTTTCTTTTATCAATACAAATTCAATGCTAAAATGGCTGACAGCAGATTTTTCAACAGGTCTGTGATATAAAATAATAGTTGAAGTTTATATAAAAAAATAAAAATATGTTTGATATGTTTAAATGTCGAGTTTAAAATGGCGTATTAAAAATTGCCCCCTGATTTACAGATAGTAAGATTCTTGAATTATGGATGTCAACCGTCGGGTATCTAATAATAATAAAAATAAAAAAGAATTTAATTTTCGGCGAGGTTTAGGGGGCTACAAACTAAAAAACTCAGAGCTTTTAAAACGATCAGCCAATATCAAAATTTCCGTCACCTTCCTTCACATGGATCAGTTCATATAAAATGTGGCAGGCCTTTTGATCAAGACTGACCAGTGTTCTCGCCGGTTCGGGGGGCTAAGTAAAGGATTTGTCCTCCTCACTGGCACATTCTTTTCGAGGGAAGGAACGCATTTCCTCGTTGTATAAGTCAAAACCTCGTCCCTGCTTGCAAGATTTTGCGTCTCCATCAAAGTTGAACACGTTTAATGTTTATCCGGTAAAGAAAATCTAGACAAATAACCCTCTTTTTGACTGCTGAGCTCAATCGCAAACACTCACTACGCTCTCATGTTATCTACGGTTAAATTTGACTAGGTTGAAAAATCTGGTACACTGACCATGTTTATTGGAAAGCGTTCATTCGGACGCCTGGCTATATTAGTTCAAGTTTGCCTAACAACTGGGTTCACTCGGGCAAGGTTACCGTATTCTCCCGTCTATAGTACGCACTTTTTTGTCTAAATTTTGGTCCTAAAAACCCGGGTGCGTACTATATTCGGGTGCGTACTATCCATGGGTAGTTTCTGCTGTTTTGGTGAAAAGG
>Ga0058701_10006006_pt1 | contig 10182 bp, 3 predicted proteins | sample AgamicOrMae_FD_97039 | JGI IMG/M metagenome (GOLD analysis project Ga0058701, IMG submission 97039) | Agave microbial communities from Guanajuato, Mexico - Or.Ma.e | ecosystem: Host-associated > Plants > Phyllosphere > Phylloplane/Leaf | place: Guanajuato, Mexico | collected 2012-06-04 | reverse complement strand
GGTTATTTTGTCATCCTTGTGTAACTGAAAAGGAGCCCAGTCTTACAAAAAATTGCCGGAAGCGATTGTCCCTTAGGTGGGACACGGGCCTAAAATGGGACAATACGGATTTGATCGCGCTTGCTTTTCTGTGGTTTATCTATTTCTCTTGCGTTTTATAGTCCATTCATCTGAGGCCAATGGGGGGACGGACATGGAAGTATTGGCCTGCTTCAGGCCCGGTTTTTACATCGATATTCGTAGTTTTTAAAAGTTTTTTTTGAACCGTTTTTCTTTTTTATTTTACGGGGAAGTGTTTTCATTTGGTGCTGGATTGTTTGTATAACAATTCCGAATCATAAAGAAAGTTACTCAATCCTGTGTCACATGTAAAATTAACCAGAACTTAAGAAAAAGCGCTTTTTTTCGGGCTGCTTCCTCGCAACGTGTGTTTTTGGTCATTTCCGGAAGCCTGGAACTGAAAAACTGAACGGTCAAAGTTCTGCTAACTTGGCAGTATGATGAGGATACATGTTCTAAACCTAACCGTAGAATTTCAGGCTTGTCTTATTTTGAAGATTCCACTGATACATTCTCAATCAGAAAACCCATAAACACAGTTAAACCCAAGTTATGTTCCGTTTAACCATCATAACTAAAACATGCACACTAGCTTACACACATACTGAACCCTTCTCTGCTACAATCCAATACAGGATTGCAACAGGTATTTTTGTAGCAAGAAACTTCACATCTAATCCTTTGTTTCGCAGTCTACATTAGTAACGAAAATTTCACGTGACCCGCACTATTTCACTGAACTTTCCTCCAGGTTTCGGATGTCGCGTTATGGTTGGTCGGTGATCACGTGACCTTTCGGCGCATCTATGCTGTGATACGTGGACAGAGTGCACAAAGTTAGGAGGGAAGCGTCGGGATACGATGTTGTTTTTTCGATCAATGGCGGAATGCGGCCGACCTTCCCAAAGCAGCAGCTGCTCCTCCACTTGAAACAAAACACAATGCCAAAATCGACGGGACAGCCAACTTACAAAATTATTTCCGAATGCTCATTGCAAATATGAGGTTGGACTTTCCGCATCTCTTCCTCTTTGTGTTCCACCTTAGAGGTTATTTTCATATTAAACTTTTCTTCAATATCTTCTCAAACAATAATTTTATGGGTGTTGCTATTGATCCGACGTGCATTAAAATAAGGAGACTTGAACGCACGTAACCAACCTATTACATATTACATTTTGAATGGGAGGTGGCTTGAACACACGGAACCCAACCTAGTACATTTTAAATGGAGCTGTCGGGTCAATACACACTCCCTAATTTTATAGTACCTATTCAAATCAGATAAATGTTTAAAAAATATTCTTCAAATAAGTCATTTAAAAGGGTTCATTTGAATGATTCACACGTTGTTGCTTAGGACGCGTAAACCTATTCGTATTGGAGATTTATGAAAAAAATGACGTATAAGGTATTGAGCGTGCAATGTTGTATGTTCCACTGCAACTAACAAAGGTAACGTGCTAACAGGCAGGCCATTTTTTAAGGAAACATATAACAAACACGCAAAAAAATGACTTTATTAAAATTACAATTTTTACACGATAATTTTTATTTGGTTACAATGACTAAAAAGTGGAATGGTGACAGGAAAATAGTAAAGGCGACAAAAAATGATTTTTATTTCAACAAATACGGTTGTAGTCTGTTTAGGAACAAAGCGCTTTTTTCAGTGCCACAGATATTTGTTACTGTGACAAAGTATTTTTTTTTTTGGCGTGAAAGACATAATTTTTTGCTTGTTTTAAATAATAATTATTTGACATCCTGATTTCCCTTTGTCCTCAATAAAGAAAGTTAACGTGTAATAAAGTTTTTAATGGCGGGGACCCAGGCGTTCTGAGTTTTTAATTGTCCTGTGTACTCACCGCATAACTCAAACTTGCTTTTGGCGGCGCCACAAAGATGGGAAAAACAACTACTCTAACGGGATATTTATTTCAGCAACCGAAATTTCACTCTGCTTTCTACTTACACTCCAACAATGATCTGCTGATATATGACGTCATTTCCGCTTCCTCCGTAGGACAAATCAAGAGTTTTCCTTGTGATAACCATCGGCAGAGCACAACAGCAAGGATAGATTCCGGAACCGTAAACAATAAGCGCCCTTTCTTCCCCACACTCTAAACTTAAATCAGTGAGAGTCTATGAGATTTAGTGAAAATTCAATGAATTTCAGTCAATGGAGCACCTCTGAAAAAATTCAGTGGTTCTAGACTAAAAATCAGTGAATTTTTACTGAATCTCAGACTCATACTAATTAAAATTTAGAGTGCGGCGGTGTAGAAAAATACCGAACTTAAGGATACTCTTCCATTAAGGGTCATGTAAAGATACATTTCAGAAAGTGGTTTCTTGGTTTTCCTTACGTTAAGATGTGCCTGAAACGCTTTTAAAAAAAAGAGGGATAACCACTCTATTTTTTCTTTTTTTAAGTTAAGCGAAAGTTAAAAAATTTCACTTGCTCTTATGGCAAGCGATATTATGGCTCAAGTTATACGTTGTTTTTTGTTGGTTTTTTCTTTTTTTTTTCGAGGAGGGCCCAGTAAACTAACCTTCTTCACAAACTACATTTAGGTAAATCTTCATTGAGTTAAACTATGTAGACGAAAAAAATAATGGGTCACCATGAAATGACACAGGAATTGGGAGGTTTCAGCATTAATTTCGTTCAGATTTTGCCAAATTGGCGTTTTAGTGTGATTTTGAAGCTACTAAACCAGCATAAAATCACTATGATTTGAATGATAAAGTTGAAATTAGAAGAAATACAGACCTCCTCTGTCACTCCCATAAATTTACGCTGGATTTGGAGCGCTTTTTTTTACCCGTCCGGCGGATCAGGCCGGCCGCAGAAGAGTAGCCTTAAGATTTCGTTCAAGTCCAGAAGGTGATCTACACCGCTGCCCATTCAAAAAAAAAAGACAGAGAATAGGCTGTCCGATGTAAATTTGTTTTGGCGCGAATCAAAGCAAGACTCTTTTTCCTCCGCTGAACTTTTTCTATCTGTTTTTCTATGAAGTCCTCCGTATTTTGGTTCGTATACGACGGACGAGCGAGCCAGAAATTTCTTGTGCAAGGCACCTGGCTGGCTTTTTGAAAGCTTTCTCTATTGTGACTAGTGTTTATTTCAGAACTTGAAGAGAAAGTAGGCGATTTTGAGAGCCATCTCTAATTATAGGTTTCACGAGGTAAGGAGCCAACATATGAAGAATCACCGATGGAAAAATCAGATCCACAAGAAAGACGTGAGTCCTTTTTTCTGTGGTCCACAATAAGAAAGTATCACTGAATCCTCGTTTCCACACCCCAGATATGATTGAAGGGTTACATTTTCGTACCTTCAGTTCCATCCTTCGTCGCCAGGGGAACGAGCCTTTAAGACACGTGACATAACCTAACTTGACCGAGGTTAACCTAAATCTATGCTTACCTTGTTGCCAAGCTTGATGCTGCTTGTTTCTCGAAGGCAGTCACTGCCGCCGAGCAAGCTGTATCAGGCTTGGCGACAAGTCTCTTCCAAATCGAAAAAATCTTTGAGGAATGTTATTATTCTTGATACAACAGTATGACTACAACAATTTGAGGTTAGGTTAAGAATATGACATTTTTTGGGTATTACTATTGACCCGACATGCATTATTATATGGAGACTTGAACGCAACCAACATAATGCATTTTAAATGAGATATGATTTGAACGCAGCACGGAACCCAACCTACATTTTGAATGGGGCAGTCGGGTCAACAGACACTCCCAGTTTTTTTTTTTTGTTTTTAACCTAGACCATTTTTCTTTAAACTAAGATTAGTTATTCTCAAAATGTAATTCTTCAAGAATAAAATAATCTTGATTTAAATAATATCCTCGATTTAAAAAAAGTAATATTCTTAACGTAAGAAGAATATTCTTGACGTAACAATAAAACAAATCTGTCACTACATGATAAGAAGCATATTCTTGCTCATAGAAATCTTGTTGATCTGGGGGAGGGTCTAAAAGATTTTAAGATTCGAGCTGAAATTAAAAAGCGGTGGGAAAAGAGAGCCGAGAATCAAAGGTAATTTTCTTTCAAAATCATATCGAAAGGTCAGAAAATTATAGAATGCACTCGGCGGGACGAAGGGTATTCGGCCCATACCTGGCTCCCATTTCCGGTGGCAAATACCTTCCTTCAGATGGACTTCCCTCGACGTTCCCATAATTTGAAATAACCTTCGATTGCCCATTGCTCGGCACACTCGGCACAGGATTCGAAAGAAGGAGTTTATCGGAATGACGAAGTAGGGTTACGCGGCTGGGAACGGGCCTGCAGGCGTAACCATTTATGGGACGAGTTTAGATCTCAATGCTAGAACACACTCAAGTCATTGCTATGAAATACTTTGAAGTTTAAGTAGTCTTTTCCGCCTAATGTTTCAGATGCATCACATTACGAGTGTTAACGCCATACAACCGCGTAAGGCTGGGTTATTGGGTTGCGTGTGCCTCGTTCCGCTGTCAATCCGCTTGGCTTGGTACCACAGGTGGAACATAAGGTGGGACATTCCACCTTCAAAATTTGGAGGATACAAAAAGAGGTCCGACGAGAATTCAATAAGATCAACAACGAACTGACGAGGTGACAGATAAACCTTAGTTCCGTTAGATAGATTAAGTAAGTTTAGATTAGTTAAGGTTAGGTTACGTATAGGCAACCCAAGGTAAAGATGGGTAAGAAGAGGTCGGAACACGTTGGATAAGGTAACGTTCGTTTGAAAAGGTCAGGTTACCAAGGTCGTTATTTTTAGGTAAGGTTAGGTGAGGCGATACTCGGTTTCGTTAACCCTTTACAGCCCAAAGTATTTGGAGTGAAATTCAGCTTAAGAGAAATTGAAAGGATTTTTTCCATTAAAATACATAATTTTCAGCTTTAGAAAAAGCCTAAATTATCAAATTTCGGATTTCCAGAGGGGTGATATTATTTAAATTGTGACAATACTGAACTGAAAAGATCCTCTAAAATATTTTTTTCTGTTGTCGAACGGCATCGCTGGGCGGTAGTGGGTTAATGTAAAGTTAAGTTAGATTACGTTAGGTTACGTTAGAGTCGCCAAGTTCAAAAGACGATCATTCCATTTTCGACGACAGCTGCACTCGATGACTTAATTTTAGAAATTCTACTCGAGGATAAGTACCTTCCCAAAAAAAATAACTTGAAGCGGACCAACCTTTGGACACAAAAAGGAATGACCCACTTTCAGTGATGGAATATAATACCGATGACGCAACAATGGGTAATAATCGAAATGTATTCGATATTTTTTCTTCTCGACCTCGAAACCTGCCGCTCTCGGAATCCTTATTAGTTAAATAACTCCTTACTTGACTTTCTCGAATCGATTTCGGATCGGCGGCCGCATCCTTTAAATATCGCCCTGAGAGGGGCCTCGCTTTCTGCCACGCAAATATGACAACTTTCTTTTCATTCCTCTGGAGAAAATAAGTATTTTCCGAACTTTTAGGCCTGCGAAGTTACACGTAACAAACTGTATCCCAAACTAACCAAAACATTTTATCCAAAAAAGGGCGCCGTTTTTCAATAACTACGTTTCACGAGCCACAACCACGCCTACTTTTATCCTTTGAGCTGTTTGATGCAAACATGATTCAAAATGTTCATCCCGAAAAATGTCAGTGTTTCGATCTGAAAGCTTGCTCAGCTCATTCGGCAAAAATTTCATTATGTATTCGCATTTTCGCAAGGCTTTTAACCAAATTATGAAGCAACAGGCATCGATTGTAATGGTTTTTAGAATATCTCCATAATTTCCGAACGTTTATAACCTTAAAAAATCCAAAAATAGATTTTCGGGCAAAAAATTGAAAAAAAAAAGCCAGGGAAGCGCCATTTTTTTCTCCTTCTTCAATTGGTGGCCCAAAAATTTATTTTTGTATTTCCAGATTATTGCCATGGGAAATTATAAATTGCGATACCGTGCGAATAAGGCTCCTGCAAATGGGCAACATTACTTGAATGCAAGTCGCCAAAGAACACATTATATCATGGGGTTACCTAAATAACTGATCATCTACGTGATAAGGCCTTAAGAATAAAAAATCCCAACTTGAAATACGTTTTCTACCTGCACGGCAACCTCAAGAACCAAGACCCTTGGGCAACCTTCCATCGATGCTCTAGATAGCAGAACAAATAATTAATCAATGTCATAAGTGGCGGCATCAAAAAGTAATTGTTTTCACGAAAATCCCGTCAGCGCACCTCCTATTTTCACTAATTTTGCTAAACTATTTTAACTCAACGTAAAACCGTATTTTTCTTTTTTTCCGAGATAGCCAATCAGAAATGCGCTCAAACATTAAATATCGCATTGCTCTAAAAATCCACACAAGGTAAAATGCACTTGAAAGGGCTCTTTCGGAAAAAAAACAGCCATTAAAAAATACTAAAAAAAAACTGGAATATTTTCATATGTTTTGGCTTTCAAACGATTTCTTACTGCAATTTTTGCGAAAATACCGTGTAGACCTTACGTCCCTATCTAAATTTCCGATCCTGAATAGCGACGATCTACTGAGAACTAGAATGTCCGAAATCTTGAATAGTCCGCTTGTTATAGCGGAGAGTAACTCCGATTTTGGCAGGCGTGTTTTCGCGGGAACGCCAGACGCGCAGCGCAAGGTTGGGTTAGTCGTCATCCGCACAACTTTTCCAAGACCCTGGCAGACCGTAAAGGCAAGCACCGAAAATCTGGGTCAGATGAAATACAGCGAGTAAAAGAAGGTGTCAGTTCAATACTGCATACAAAACAACGCAAAAAAAGAACGAGTTACGGGGGCCGACGGACAGGGACCGGCCAATTGGCGGGAAAGAGACGGAGAATCGCCACGGCAGCGCCATCTAGCGGACGAGCAGCGAGCCTCCTCGGAGGACCTGCGAACAGCTCTTCGCGACAAGTAGCGCCACCTCGTGTTGGGCGACGCAACAACAAAACTGTAACGATGGCTAAACAAAGCGCATTGTTACCCTTTTCCAAACGCTTAAAAATTGGTAAAAACGACAGAAGAAAGTTTTTATTTTTAAATATTTCTTTTTTCTAAGCTCGGTATCACTTAATGAGATTTGTCTTGAAAGTGAAGGGATTTTTGATTGGGCCACGTTAAAGCTGCAGCCTTAAAAAAAATGAAAAAAATCCCCAAATTCAGAAGAGATAATTGCCGTAGATTACAAGGCCGGAATGGTACTCCAGGAGTCTGCATTTTGACATATTTTTCGAAAAAAAGGGTTGAAGCCCTAGAGGTTTTTTACACATTGCTGGAAGGACGAATTTCTCATAGAATTCTGGTCCAAGTAATCCAACAGACGCCTGCGGGGTAATGACTATCCACACTCTTTACACGGATGCAGGTTATTTTGCCTACCTCGTCAGTACTGTCGTCTGTCACAAAAGTATGACGTACTTCAATACTCGATACCCAGTTCCTCAATACCTCGATTTACTCCTTAGAGTACTCACGCGGTGTTGCCAGATCTTGGTCATATTTAAACGCGGTGAACTTTTTGACCAATAGAGATAACTTGGTCAACAACCATATATTATAGATTGCTTATTGGCAGCTCGAGAGCAATCCAAAATATGTGACGAGGCTTAATCTCTAGTTTTCAAAATTACCAGCGTGACATTTGACAAAAACACGAAATCTGACGACGGGAGATCCAATGCTTACGTCGCAAAAATGCACACTTTTCCGAGAAAACCTTCTCGATTTTTCTCGCGATCCGAATCAACCGCATGTTCGATATTTCTCACGGATTTTTCGCTACTTTGCTCATTCTTTCCCCGGCGATGATCAGCTATTTAGACAGGGCGGTGACCGCAGCATACTCACCTCACCGCAGTAAACTAAAACCTAAAGAAGTCTTTCGTACGAAACACAAAAACTTCTCTCAAATGGAAGTTTTCAAAAAAAAAAGATAGCCTAACCTAAACTCACATATACTGACCAACCAGCACTTAACCTAGCAAAAACTCAAAGCGATCTCTGAATCTTGGAAATATGAACTTATCTAGCTTACTTCTTACATCAAATTACGTTGAATTTAACTCAACCTAACCCACGTACTTCTCATTACTAGCAAAACTTTCAACTAAACAAAACATTTTCAACTTTGCGATTCTTATAAATTCAAAGCAATAAAGTCACAATTTCAAACTTTCGGAAAGTTATGCTGGTTCTTTAAAGATCAAGCCAGAACTACTTCCCAAGACACGATAAATTTTGAACATTGAATGGCTATCCACCCCTTTTACTATGCCCTAGTTCAACATTAAATTATATTATATGAGGATTCAAGACATAATTGAGTTATGGTATTGGTAGGTTATGTTGGGTTAAGTGCCGTTTGTCTTGATTCGCCATCCATCCGTCCTTGTCGTGACTAATATTAAACCCAGACGTTAGAAACTGCATTAAAATTGTCAGTGTAGTGGGATCAAAAATCATGTTTCCCATACGCAAAAGTCCGCAAGAAGTGTGGCTTAACTTTCAATATCAAGAACCTAAATGGGATAAGAGAAATATAACATTTCACGTAATTAGTTCTAACTTTCGCTATCGGCGGGCCAACATAATATACGGTATGTCATTTGGTATTTGATCTCTCACAAGCGCATGAGTCAACGGGGGTCAGTTAAATAGTGGGTCACATTTACGTATGAGTCATCCTAAATTACCCGGCACACGGAAAGAATTCGCAACGAAAAGTGAGACGGAATCGCCTGATAAAATAAGATAAAGATTACGATACGGTTCTTTTAACGGATAACAAAAAATAGTGTTTTGAATGGTCGTTTTAAAACCGGATTCTTTTTTAAACCACCTATATTTTAAACCGTTTTAAACGTCGCAATTCTGGATTTAAAACCACGAAAAAAAACGACAGTTATGTTAACCGATAACTGATATGATACTCACGCTAACGATCGGGAGTGATTGATTTCTTTAAATACGTGAAAACATATTTTAAACTTTAAACTGCTGTACTAACTTAACAACAAAACACACATAAAATTTCGCAGTGTACTAGCTATAAGCGTAAGCTTGCAAGAAGTTTGAAAATCGCGCCACGCAATTGCGCTTCTCCCGTGCGACAATAGGGGGCAGCACTTTCAAAAAGTTTGATTTGAGTACATTACAACTGAGAAATATTATTCTCTTTCAGTTTTGCGAATGCGTAATTCTAACAGTAATTGTTAAGTCAAAAGCAAATACTCAAAATAGACATTTCTATGCAGTTTTTAGTGTGACTCCTCGCCCTCAGTTGTAAAGCCGCGAAAAAAGCGAAAGGGGCCGTACACAAACCACGTGGCCCTTCGGGGGGGAGGGGGGGTCTAGCCGAAAACCACGTGACATTTTTTCCCCATTTTTGCATTTTTATTCCCTATTAAACAAGGGCATTGTCATTTACTGCGCGCGCTAAGCCAAGCGACTACCACACGGATTTTCCGCGAACTTCACCCTGACTGCTCTCTCCGGCCGTACGATCACCTCCACCTCATACCCCCTCCCCTTAACTTATATAGTCGATTGAAGCATGAGAGTAGTGTGGTGCTACTCTCATGATTAAGACTGGTTATTCAAATAAGAATAATTATATAATAAGGGAATTTATTCGTTGTTTTTTCCTAGGCTGTTCCTTTAATCGCTCACCAATCGCTCTAGTCGATTGTAGCATGAGAGTAGTGCCTTACTACTCTCCTGATCTGAGACTGATTAAGCGAATTTATATGATTGTTCTTATGTTTCCTTTACTTCGACATGTTTAATATATCTTTGACTTAAATCAGGTGAGTTTTACAACTCGGAGGCTACAAGCATTAAGCGTCCAGTTCAGATTTGCGTTTTCTAATACCGTCCAGTTCGCAAACTCGTTTTCTAAACCGTCCAGTTGCGACGCCCGCCGAAGTAGCCCACTTCAGTCGCTACCAAAAAATGTATTTTTCGGCCAATTTGCGTTTTGAAGAGTGGATATTGTAGACAAAAGTATTGTCTCTAATATCCACCCTTCAAAACGCAAATTGGTCGAAAAATATTTTTTTTGTAGCGACAGAAGTGGGC
>Ga0058701_10006005_pt1 | contig 10183 bp, 5 predicted proteins | sample AgamicOrMae_FD_97039 | JGI IMG/M metagenome (GOLD analysis project Ga0058701, IMG submission 97039) | Agave microbial communities from Guanajuato, Mexico - Or.Ma.e | ecosystem: Host-associated > Plants > Phyllosphere > Phylloplane/Leaf | place: Guanajuato, Mexico | collected 2012-06-04 | reverse complement strand
GTGATCTTATCTTACGTACACGCAAAAAAAATGACTGTCAAAATTACAATATCAATTTTTATTTGGTTATAGTTTCTAAAAAAAATTGTAATAGTGACAAGAAAATAGTGAAGGCGACAAAAAATGATTGCTATTTCAACAGATAGTTGTAATCTGTAATGGAACAAAGCGCGATTGGCAGTGTTACAGATATTTGTTGCTGTGACAAAATCATTTTTTTCTGCGTGATAGCTAACTAAACGTAACCTCACATAGCTTAGCCTCTAAGTTAACTTGACCAGCGCGTTTGGCATTCCTCGAGAGTGAACAATGGGTCAAAACAAAAGAAAGAAAATACAAGCTATAAAACAAAGAGGGTTTGTCCACTCATTAGAGGCTGTCAATTGAACAATATTTCAGCCGATGATGTTACCGAAAAGGATCATTTCCCCTCTACTACCCCGTTTCTTCGTCGGCCTTTCATTTAACTTTGAGAGATTATGAAAGTTTTGGAGTTAACGTTTATTTACGTTCTTTAGGCACTATCGCCTCGAGTAAGTTTGCGCTAAAGTTTGCGCTGTACGAGTCCGCCCCCGCCGCCGCGCGGTGCTCCGTTGCAAGAGAATATCATTGGATGTCCCTTGGCGAGATACCTGCGCAGAGATGAGCGCCGTCCGCTAAAGACACAAATTTAACTGCCATAATCCTCGGACTTTGAAGAACGACACTTCAACTACTTTCTCTCTCTCTGTATAGAGTATGTATACAGTATAAGCAAATAATAAAAACAATATCCGTCAAGGGTAGTACTGCCAGATTTGGGTGAAATAGAAAGGGTACCACGTACTTCGGTTTGCGAGGTAGATCTGTTAAAAACCATGGAAGGATCTGCAAGAGCTGCAGTTTGACATTTCCTCGAGAATTAACGAAAACCGTGTTGTGCGCGTTTTAATTGTATGTCCCCGAAAGCTCATACATTACAGTTGTTGGTTTTATTTCTTCCTGATGAGCTCACCTTTCAACTTTTCCCAGAGGGAATAACTCGTTTTAAAGAGTCATGTTGCCATGATAACAAAATTTGCTTTCATCCAAAAATGTATTATCACAACCAATTCTTCGTCTCAACAACATAAATCTTTTGATTGCAAGGAAAAAATAATAATTTAAAATTAGAACCAACACCACGAGAGTTTGGTTGCGAGAACAAAATAGTTTCATCTGAGGAAATGATTTTTACTGTGCAGGCAAATCGACATCGAATATTTCACTTTTCTAATGAGAACTTCGCCTGGGTTTAGCAGTGCCTTGGAGGATATCGTCTTGGATTAGAATAACATTCCTCAAGATGAAAACAAACAAATATTTGGCAAACTAACATTTGTTAAGGCAGCCGGCGACCCCTCCCTAGGAACTTCCTCGCCCCTTCTCAGCGAGAACACAATGAACCACCATTAATTAGAAGGCCCTTACATTTTGGACGATGACCCTCTAAGTTGTTGACATCTCCTTGGGAGTTGACCGGCTGAATTTCGGCAACCTTTCGCTCGCCCTTTCAGCCTATTGTCGAGGGACATGATGTCCACTCTTCTCGAGAAATGTTACAACGGCACAAAACCGAATGGGGCACGAACTTCAGGTGACCGCATTGGCACTATTCCCTAAGGGCGGTTTCAACTCGATCTCAGAAGCCCTTGTGTTTTTCAATGTGGGCCGGGCGTTTAGCGACGGAGAGCGTTCGGAGATGAAGCGTTTAGTTGATAGAGTACTCAGTCACGCCTCTTGTGCTTGGGTGGAGCCTGTTCTGGGGGACGGGAATGAAAAGTCCTCCTTCCCCTCCGAAGGCGGAGCTTCTTTGGAGGGGAGGACACTTACCCAGCCGTTACGGCTGAATGCAACGTCAGCCAACACGGCGATTGGTACTCCCTCCCCTCCGAGGGCGGAGCTCCTTTGGAGAGGGGGACGCTTGGGCCAATCGCTACGGCTGAAAGCTACGTCAGCCGACTCGGGGAACATTTTCCTTCCAGTGGAGTTAACAAGAATATGACGCAAATATCAGCCGTCGCGGGTGAATGCACCGCCGGCTATTCGACAAATTACGCATTTTAAAGACACATCAGAGCAGTTAATCCAGGACAATCAACGAACTTTTCATCATCAAGATTGCAATTTCTAAAGCGTTTGATACAAAGTGAATGGACCCAATTACGCTCGAAATTACTTCTTCAACTATCCGAACGAATTGTCCGCTCTCGTAAATCTTTTTAGCGGGACGGATACACCTAAAACACAGTCGATTGGGATTTCTCAAAGCGAGCACCATTTAATCCTGTGTACACAGCTCGAGTTTTGTGAAATTGTGGCCAAAGTTTTCTGCCGGTTCTCAACGCACCGCACCGCCGCACCGCGCCACGCCAGGAAGGATAATAATGTAATTTCGGCCGGAGCTCTTAGTTGAGTCAATTCGGACCTGAATAAAGGTTATTATTTAATCCTCAAAGCGCACTGTACCATTTTGCGCGGTCATAGCAGACGTGTACAAGTCAAAGGGCTAGCCTATTTGCATGAGCCCGGTCAGTCATTTTAAGGAATTAGAGAATTCGATAAAGCAAAGGGAAAGGAGAGTATTATCCGATAACGATGCTCTCTGAAATGAGAGAAACTGCCGTACGGAGTAAATTGTTTAAAAGAACGTCCACAGTTTCACTCGTATACGTTGAGTTACTTTAGGCTGCGTTCCATAGGATTACATTCGGTCAGTTAAGGTTAGAATTTTATTTAATTAAGTAGGGTTGTAAGATATCCAGTTGTAATCTTGTTAGAGTCGGTCTTCGCTTTGGGTCGGAGAAATCGCCTCAAGCTGGGAGTGAAAGAGTAATCATTTCTTCCGCACTTCCACTGTGAACCAATGCGGTAAATTCGGTTGCAAGTGAATTTCAACGATGATTTTCCAGGTCCTCCATAGATTTTTCAATCGATATTAGAGCCAATTAGACGTGAACTTCACCTCATCGGGGCCAACTTTCCCTCGTTTGCCCCATCTGTTAAGGTTCACTCCTTGCAAAAGGGTTAAACATAGTAAAAACAAAACCCTCATTTTGGGGAATGCTATACCTGTTTTAGGTATGAACTAAAACGGGGGTAGTGCGTATTTCGGTCATTTTTCAACACAGACCTATGTTTAGCCACATTAATAATGTAAAGCTCTCGCCGAGATCTTTTGAATGATATGGCTGAACATAGGCCTACCTTGAAAAATAACCCAAATACGTACCACCCCCGTTTTGGTTTCACACCCAAAACAGGTATAGCGGTCCCCAAAACGAGGTTTTGTTTTTACTGTGAACCAATTGTATTTTAAGTCGAATTAGGGCGCAAAACGTTGCATATTCACTGTATTTTGAGGGGTCGAATGAACCTCAAGCAATTACAGTGTTGCTATAGTCTGTCACTCATGATATGTTTAATCATGAATATTTTGAAATTGATTTTGCAAGTCTTCGTAACCATTTCCTGAGATTCAAAACGTCATAAAGACCTTCATACATCCGAGCTAAAACTAATCAAAATATTATTTTTCTTTGCAATCTTCTTGTTATCAGTAATAACACTCTGCGTTTGAGTATGTGACCTTCCTCAGCAAAACAACATGTTTTGTTTCCTTTCCAGGCACCTGTCCTTCACCCCCGAAAGACCAGCGGCTAATAAATCGCCGTTAAACTAGTTTTGTCCCCTCGCAGGGCCCTCCGCCGGGCGGATAACCGAAAAGTGTACGGCTTCATGCGTGCGACGCGGCGCGTAGTCCATTTTGACACCGTTGTAGTCGGCCCCAGCTAAATCTTGGCTACTTCTACAGCTTCCTTAGTCTCTTCCCTCCTGTAAGATGTAGGTTAAAGGACAAAGATGGGATTTCCGAGAAGGGGAGCAACATGCTTGAGGGAGTGAGACGGCCAATACTGCTCTTTGCTTTTTGTCAGCTACTGTGTTGACGCCGAATGCCTTTCACAAAGCAAGTGCCTTTCGCGGGGAAAATAACACATTTTGCCCCGAAAACTTTCGACCCTGAGGCCTTATGCAGTACACCGTCAATGTATAATGGGTTTCCCCGAGTAAAAAAAAGAACAAAAAAAAACTGAGACTAAAAAATATGGCCTGAATGTGACATAAAAATGCTGCTTATTATTATTATTACTATTATTTAAGACCTACAACACAACCAGATGTTGCTTTTGTCTCGGGTTGTTTAAACGTTCACTTTTCTAAATAACTCAAGCCTAAAATATGTGAGGAAGAACATAACATCCTAAGAGGGCCGCAACCGTTGTTTTTGTGATATCTGTTATTTTTGACAAGTACCCAAATAAACCGAATTATACGTAAAAAAATAGGTATAGGCTTAACCTAAAGCAACTTGCCGCCAGCCTGACAAAACACAGTAAATCTAAATTACCAAAATTATTGCCCAACGTAACTAAAGCTAGGTAAAATAATCATTCAAAAAATCGAACTATCGCTCGCTTGACAAATTTACAGTTAACAATGACAGTATTGTTGGTCTTAAAAAGTATTGGTGAACCACAGCAAGAATGTTCGCGAGGGCAATTGCTCCGGTGATAAGTGGGTGAAGCACTCTGTAATTGCGTTTCAGCAAAACTAGCTTTACTTGTCCCCAGCTTTGACGAGTTGATTCAGTTTAGTTTGCTTTTAAGTTACTTTGCTCGAATCTGTCCACAATTAGTTTGTTTCAATACCGCTAACCGTGCACTTTACTAGAGGCAAAGTGGTCTGGTTGAATACTCTATTATAAAAGCTGTACAACAGGGATTTTCTGCGTGGTGAATAATCGTATTGCTATAAAGGAATAACAGGAACGCAAACGAACTCCTAAAAGGAAGTGCCCTAACGCGGAAGTTCTTTTCCCCGGAAGATTTTTTTGACGAAGTTCTTGTTAACGAAGTTCCCCCAAACGGCGTACACTTTTCTGTGAGCTCAAAGGTAATGCAAAGTGTTCTAAAATACTTTTTATGATTATAATAAAGCTAAAAAATCTTTAGTAAACTCCCTGTTAAGAAGAAAGCATTTGCCAAAGTTAAAAACACTTCTCTTGTAGCACTACTACAACTTAAAATGGGGAAAAAATCTCTAAAACGAAGACTTGCTATGAACTGAGAAAACCCTCGAGCACGAGGAAACTATCAAAACAATAAGTCCAAAAACCTTACTGTACGTACAAAATAGAGAAGGGAATCATATCAATAAGGGAAAAATTTTCAAGATGTGATTAGACCTCATTTTATGAAACAACAATATTGTTCTGACATAACGGTAATTATCTGTGGTGTTGGGCCAATATTCTCTCCGAGACTCATAAATACTGTCGAGCGCACCAATATTCCTCTTATTTTGAGGACACTTTTTTAAGAGCGATCCATCTACTTGAAAGAAAAATAGCTGTAGTATTACACAGGCGTGAAAACCTCTAAGAATATCTTGACTGAAGAGAAAGATTGAATGTTAGTGCATAGCTGCGTCGCGCAAGGAGGGTCTTTTTAAGCCACCAAAGCAGACGGAATTGGACTTGCTCTGTTTGACTAAACACTCTCTTTCCATTAGGATAACTGGTTAATTTTGGCTGCACTACACAAAAAAAAGAAATATCCCACAACATTTTTTTTAGGTTCAAGGAACGAGGACAAGCTATTTATGATGTCGAGCCTTGTTACACGTCATTGCAATTGCTGGAGGTTTATTTTTTTTTCAAAGTTGGCAACATTGTTGATCTCAATGATACCAAAACACAGCACTGACACGGTTCTTATGAACTTTGAAAACAACTAACATTGAAGTCATTCATCACATCATCATAGAAAGCTCATTGTTCACAACATGATGATACATACTTTTATGATCATGGTTACTCTTTGATCCAGCCCATACATTGTGCAGAGTAAAAAGAAAGGGTTTACTCAAGAGTAGAATAATAAATTCCGTGAAACATAGGCGGACTTTGTTTCGTTGCAACTTATGTTTGATAGGTCTGGTATGGCCAATTTTTTAGTACCCTTAGGCGAGGTAGATAATGTAGGTTGGTACGGTTACGTTGGTTAAAACAGACTGGTTAGTTTATTCCTGACTTTGGGAAGGTCCGATTGGGCGGCGTCAGATTATGTTAGGCAAGGTTGGGGTAGAATTAGGGTTAGGCGCAATTCAGTTTCGCCCGGAAAACTAACACGTATCGATTATATTCCAATACTAATTTAAGAAAGGGACAACGCCGATAACTTCGGTTCTGTGGTAAGTGGTTTCATGTCATAGACCCATTTATTGGAGATTTCTAAGAGAGCAGATGTTGGGAAGCAGGACGAGCAGAGCAACTGCAAGCTGGGCTACAAGGCATATGTTTCCGTCACAGTTGAATTGAGAGATGGAAAGCCAAGCGGGAAGCAATTTTCATTTCCAATTTCGACCTCCGACCAAGAGTAAACAACGCCAAATTACCGCCAGTAATTACACCAATTTCACAGGATAAACATTTCCTTTATCTTGGAAACAAAAAATAAATCGGAAAAAAGCAGATATTGAAAATTTATGAATCCTAAACAGTCGAAATTACAAAAGAATACATTAGTAAATACATGTCACGAACCTTCTTAGCTGATTTTATACAATTGACGCACAAATATCGGTCATACAACTCAATTTTAGGAAAAAAAAAGAGGCCGATTTTTTGTTATTAATGTTAAGAGAAGGATTTTGATCAGACTATGACGATGTCATTGATTGCTTAAAAAACGTAAGGGTTGAACAACAATGACGGAAAACAAAAAAACGTAAGATGCAACCTTAAAAATGAGAATAAAACTACGCTTACTTCTTCAGTAGTCCTTCCAGATCTCCTTACCTGAAACACACAACAAAAGCCCTTTCATTAGTTTTTGAGAGGGGAAAGAAACGCACATAGCAGAGTCCGAATTTTTGCAGAGTTTGGGGGGGGGGGTTCGCTGAGCCCATACGGCCGCCAATATAGCATTGCTCCCTTCTTATACCTCGTATTTAACACGACGCTTTGCACACATTATGCACCCCCGTTCACACTTTGAGAGCTCACTCCCTGAAAACCCTCCCCGCCAGCTATCTCGGTACCACGTGCACACACGGCCCCTTCCAACCCATCAATTTCCAAGAACTTTACACAGGAATTGATGAGCTTCAGCGCCCATTTACCAGATCTAAACTATTACAAAAAAATCGGAGAAGGGGACGATGACACATATCATTTTTCAAATAAACTTCAGTCTCCCAGAAAAACAAAAAAAAAAAATCGGGCGTGCCTTCCCGATTTCGTTTGGTGGTTGCCTATCAGTATGAGCCGTTATCCATTTTTTTGCAAGTTTTTCAATTGAACTAAACGAAGTTGGGACTCCGATTAAAAAGCCCACCTCATTAATTCTCTGTGATTATTTAAAACTCTGGCTAGTAAGCAGAAAAACATAAAGCGACAAAAGAAGGGATGGTCCGTACCCGAGAAAGTATGTCAATACACCAAGCAGTGGAGTAGTCTGCAACTCGTTATTCAATCATATCTTTTTTTAATAACTAAAAATAACGACGACTAACAAGATTTGCTGCCATCCAGTCGTTATCAGGGGACAATTTCACGTCGATTTCATGTACTTAACTTTACTTTTCGACCAGTATCTTCAGAGCGACAACATACATCCAGACATACGGACTCACACAAAACTATAAAGCCCTTCTCCTGGAAGGAGGCACGGGCTTAAAAAAAAACAGCTACTAAGTCATTTCTTTAAAGCAATGAACTTCAAAAATACAAAATGATTGATTTGGGTTGGCCCATATCCCTGTACAAAGGTACAACACGTCAAACACTTTTCACGGTATAAAAGGTCTTGTTATACCAACAAAATCATTTGTTAAAATAGGGATAACAAAAATATTTTGGTACAACATCAAAATGCTTAGTTCTATCAACAAAACGTTTGGTTGCTGCGGCAAAGTTTTTGGTTGCAGCAACAAAAAATTTATTTGTGGTCCTTAATTTTGTTGCCGTAACAAAACAATTTTTTTCCGTGTTCTTTCGAATCGTTTTTTACATTAAAAAAAAAGCCATAAGAAGGAAAATTTCTCGCCAAACCCTTCCGTTTGATTATCTGATGATAGGTATATATAAAGGATTAATAAAAGCTCCTCTTATATACAATTACCAAGAATTAGAAAATATGCAGATGGCGTACTTGTTATTCCCCGGATTGATTTTTACTTTTATACTTTTTACCACCTGTGAATTTATGCATTGAAAACTCAATATTTTACGCTTGTAAGAGGTTTTCTATTTTTATGTATACATAATTACAAAGGATTTGTTGGTATTGTTCGAGGTATTACGCTGTTTGGCTAGCAAACACAGTTTACCGTCGCTTGGCGCATTGGGAAGGTTTAAGTATCGACTATAGCCAAATCAGTTTTTCGCCACATTCCGAGCCAAAAAGAAAGCTATTTTAGTAGAGACAACGCGAATATTTTCCATCGATTTCACATGTAGGCTATTTTTGTATATGTTTTAGCCCATTCCGTCCATAAAACACCCATAAAAAATGCTTTGCCTACACCAGACTCTATTACTAGTGATAAACCTAGGAACATGTCTTACTGCTGATACATCGAGATGTACCCACGCACACCCTGACGGCGATAGGATGTGTTTGATAATTTTAGTTTAACAATAGGCCTCTGATTTTTCGGTAGCGCTTCCTTACCGTGTAACCGCCCGATTTGGCCTCGGTGGCAAACACTGCACGCTTAATTCGTCCAATTCAGCTAATCTGTTCCCCAAATCCCTGATAGCGAGATTTATAGCTTCCATCCGTCGGTTGTAAGCCAACATCAAAGGCTACACCAACATATTCCGATGTCAAACTACTACATCAAGGATGCATGGGCACAGGTCATGCGTGATATGACTAATTGCTGTTTAACTACACGGAAAACGTCATCGAACCAATAAATACATAAAAAAATGGGAAAAGTTAACTTTTCCAATACTCTATAAAACGTAAATTACTTGGAAACTCAAAAGAAGAAAGTGGTTAATTTATTTAAAGAGTATTCTTGTAAGGTCTTGTGACTCGGTTCAATTGAAAGACGTATTTCAGACTCGTCCAAAATAAGTCAGCTTATGTTATGGCTAGCTAAGTAAAGATAAGTTAGGTTAAACTAAATCCATTTCATCTAGGTTGAATAATGCCAAGTTAGATTGAACGAGCAATGTCAAGAAAAACAACATGGATCGAAGCAAGGTAGAGAAGTAGAAGGTCATTTTAGATAGGTCAAGTTAGAATACAAGTTAAGTTAGGATAAGTAGTGTTTAGATCATGCTGATATAAGGAAAATTTCGGATATTCAACATTAGGTTAGACTATCTGAGACTAATTTAAGGAACGTAGAGTGTTTTATGTTCATGTTCAACCACGAGTAACCTTCATTCCCTATAGACAACCTGACTTCGAGTACCCTCATAGACATATCAATATCGAAGAACATCGTCCTTCGCCCTAATACGTAACTAAAGTAACTCGTTCCTGCATTTGACGACGCCATAAGAATCGAAACTGTCCTTAATGGCATTGGAAATTGGGTCCGCGGTGAGATAGTGTATTTCGGTCGCAAGCTGAGGTGGGAAGTATCTATGTCTGCTAAGCCGGAAGTGACCGTCGGTCGCCGGTCGGTCACGGTCAAAATGAACCGTGAGACGATCCATTGAACGTCCTAATACTGCGTGCGGTCCTATCTTGCCAACAGGATTCTCGGGGTTCACTCCATTGTCTTTCAGAATCCACTTCGACCATGGGATTACGCGCTACTGCCGCTGCACTGAAAAACAGATCCACTGAAATTCCGGTGCACAATTCGTCATCGTACAGATACATTCAAAGTTGAATTTTCCGGGTAGCTGTCATAAGCGCCAAAAACCACAGGCGCCAATCCGTAACCGCCAAACTAGAAAAGTCGCAAACGCCAAAGGTCTTAGCCGCAATACCTTACCTAACCTAATTTAACCTAACCTAACTTAGCCTAACCTTACTTAACCTAACTTGACCTAATCTAACCTATACGAACTTTGGCGTTTGCGATTTTTCTCGTTTGGCGGTTACGGACTGGCGCTTGCGGCGTTGGCCCTTGTGGTTTT
>Ga0058701_10006004_pt1 | contig 10183 bp, 7 predicted proteins | sample AgamicOrMae_FD_97039 | JGI IMG/M metagenome (GOLD analysis project Ga0058701, IMG submission 97039) | Agave microbial communities from Guanajuato, Mexico - Or.Ma.e | ecosystem: Host-associated > Plants > Phyllosphere > Phylloplane/Leaf | place: Guanajuato, Mexico | collected 2012-06-04 | reverse complement strand
TTTAAATTTTTTTTAGTTTTTTTTTTTTTTGGGGGGGGGGGCAGAGGTACCTCATTTGCTTTCATATCGATTTCAGTTTTGCCGACGCTAGCGATTTCAGCACAGCAAGGCAATTTTAAGATGCACTTTTTGAAGTTTGCGAAGGTATAGGCATAGACCTACTGTATTTAATAAAAATAAGTAAATTACCGTAAATAAATTTAAAAAAATGAAATAAATAATAATAAAAAAAAACACCGAGAAAAGAAGTTTAACGTAGCAGGGACTGCTGCGGGGCGTCGAGGCAGCAACGGGGGTTATAGCTGGGCCACGTCAGGGCCGAATTAGAGTTCTTTCACAAATTGATACGACTGCGGGCGGGTTGCCTACCCCCTGAGTGCGTAAGCCTGTCCTATCTGTGCCCGAGACCAGATGAGTATGAAGAATCCCTTTATTCATCTGCCGAGGCTTTGCGGCCTTCTCGCGCAGTCTCCGCACTGAAGCTCTGTGCAGTACTGCCATATAGGAGCTAATCCGTTTTGTCACATCACTCTTAACATCCGCGCACGGTAAAAACTTATTTCTCCAAAAATTCTATAATACATGATGGCGCATAAGAATAATTTATTTCATCCATTTCATAATTTTAAAATATTTTGTAGCTGTGTTCTAGGTCATGTAATGCAGACTACGAAAAGGTTTGACTCCTGAATAAGTTGTTCTAAAGATAGTTTGAGAAACTTAATGGGAGTTGGGCAAATGTAAAAACACAAATTGAAAAATTCTTGTTCTAAGTTTATTCATGAGTTTTACAAGAACTACACAAGTAACAAACTGTTGACTAAAATAATAAAACCAATGACACCCAACACCAGTACTTTTGTTTATCACAGGGAATTTTCCTCCTTCCAAGGGTTGCAAGCACAATCAAAATCACTTATTACAGGCAAATGACAAAGAATTTCAGGAAAAAAAAAGAAGATATTGTCCAAAATTTAATATGAGTGAAGACAATGAGAATTCAACTGATAAAAATTACATGAAAAATGAATTAATGAACTTAAAAAGTTTGTATGGAATAAAGTAGCCAAAGATGGGTCTTACTTGAAGATTAACCGATTACTTCCTTACTTTTTGCCTTTTTGCCTGTGACTGTCTTTTTGGCTGTCTTAGCTTTAGGTGCATATTTTTCAGCTAATTGGTCAAAGAAATTATCCATATCAACACCCCTTTGGGCCTGCCTTGCATGAATGATGGCTCCTAAATCCCCATCAGCACATTTGGAATTCTTGCTCAGATTCAGTTCCTCAGCCAACTGCTCCGCTTCTTTGGCCTCCTTTTCATACTTCTTGTGTCTCTTTGCAGTCTTCTTTGGAGATTCATTTAAAAACTGCTTGTAGTGAGGGAGCTCCTCACTCTCAATCAAAGGCCGGAGGCGATCTCTCAATCGATCCTCTTCCCCAGTGTTTGTGAAAGGCACTGCTTCCAGTATGTAGTCCATACATCCTTTCCCATCCATGTAAGCTCTCTTCAAATCTTCCAGTTCTTCCTCAGAACCTGTCAACATCAATAAAAACAATCACTAACCTGTCAACATTCTCTTAGATTAAAATAATGTACCAACACTACAACTGTGGCCAAAAAATAAGTATTACTGACCTTTATATTTGTCCTCATACTTGGTGATGTCAGAAATAGTGATCTTCTTGAACAGAGCTCGCCAGTAAGCCACCCAGTCCACGCAGTTGTCATCATCATCATCCCCACAGTCCCCTGACAAAAAATGATCACATCAATTGAAACCTAAAATTGGAAAATGGTAAACAGTGCATATCAGAGACTTACCAGTGTCATCATAAATCTTCCTTTTTTCTTTATGACTGAGAATTGAGTGAATCTTGCCCAGGACCTTAAACTTTTCCGTAGCCTCCAATTTCTTCTTGTCATCAACTCGGTCAGGATGAACAATAAGAGAAAGCTTGTGGTAGGCTTTCCGAACTGAAAGAAATAAAGCATCGCGTGATAAAACAAAAAGGCCGGGAATAGCCTAAAATGCGTTACTTAAAGTTAAGGTGGCTGCGACATTGTTGCAGGAGATACCTAAAGCTCTGATGTTGTATGAAAGCTCCTATCAAAAGGCTTGGTCCATCAAGGTTTATGTGAAGTCTCAAGAGTTAGTAAATCGGAATTAATTGAAATATGAACTAACCTTCTTTGTCAGATGCCGTTTTCGGAACCTTCAAGACCTCGTACAAGTCCCTTGAAGCGAAGTACTTTTCGCACAAATCAAGAAGTCCAGGCATGGTGACCCAATCAGAAAGACACTCTCCTGCTCCTCAAATTTACACTGACTTAGATTTGGAGATGAAATCTGACGACAGTTTACTACTTTGCAACGAGGAAAATTTAGCGCGAACTGTGGAAATTTATCTCTTGAAGGGTGAATATACTTCGTCTATGGAACTGGAAGAAACGTAAATACGACTAACAAAGGCGGTGTATCTAGCAGACGCATTTGTCGACTTCTCATAACCTTATATGTATATGTCGTTGCTGCATAGTGGTGAGCCGATTTTACTAAGAAGCGTGAATGAATTAACACTCTACTGTTTAGCGCTTTAGCAGGTGAAACAATTTTTTTTTTTAATTTCCAACCCTTCGATGGTTGCTCAACACATAGGTTTCTAAATCTAACGCAGAGATCACGGAGATCACCATAACCTACTAATCTCACTTATACTTTGGAAAGAGGTTAATGTCATTTTGATGATCAGCGACGCTGTTTTGAGCCATCTGCTTTTGCAGTTACATGCGTTTAACTGTCTCACGTTACCTATGACGTTTCTAACACGCTTTTAATTAATTTTAAACTCGCTAAACAAGATTTGTGTCACGTGGGTCCTTTCTTATTTAATAATGATGCAGACATATTTGCTCCTTGTTCCAGTGCAGTTGAGCTTAGGTTTTAAAGTCATTAAGCGCAGAGCTTCTACCGGATTTCGTCAATAGTAATTACAGAACCTGTGCCGCCTGCATTTCGTCATTCACCGGTGCACGTAGATTTAAGCTAACCACACTTTGGGAGCCCTTCTCGAGGTTTCCTGCCCGTGCGATAATGAGAGAAGGGCGCCCTTCTCTCATGGTGCGATTGACCCGGTGCTTTTCGAGACATCCTCAACCTTTCTGCCATGCTTTGAAAACCATCACACTCGTGCAAGCTAAAAAGTATCCATGAGGAAGCTTTCTTTGGCGAGTCCTTTTTTTCTGTTACTTATTCTAAAGGACGCTGGTTTTATTTTCTTTTATCAAATGCTCGAGGGAAATAATCAGACGCACAGGATTAGCGCGCTTTATCGCGCTTAAATTATGTCACGTAATATTAAAAGGACGTTGCCTTTGATGGAAGATTCTTGCATTCCTTCCATCCCCTGTATTTTTATTTCTACCAGTGGCTTATGGGTGAATTCATTTAATCTCGGAAAACTAGAAGCCCGCTTAATTGATTATATCAGTTATGACTTGGATTTCGACAGGATGACAAGTGAGATGCAGCGCGAAAAATCGGCGTCAGCAACCCTGATGTCGATGAAAGATCCGTACGACAAGGACGGGGATGATCGGGTTCGGATGAAAAAGCAGCTCGGCCTCCTTGAAGGAGTTGCTATTATTTTGGGAATAATTTTCGGATCCGGTAAGTAACTACTTTAAATATTTAATAAAAACCTAATTAAATAATAACACAATGTACAGCGCTCATAATACATTCTTCTTGCCTGTAGACAGGTTCTACATTATTCTTCTCTCGGTCATAAATCACGAACTTCGCGTTTTTTTTTTGGTATAATTATTAATTGAACATTAATACACGTTTCCCTTCGTGCTTAATTTTGAAAAGTAATAATAAAGCGCCTCTTCCTGCTTGGTCTTATGACGAGTTGAAAGTAGATGCGTGCAGTTAAATGTGTAACAAAAACTTGTCAAAGCGCTGGGATTTTTACTCGATTTACAAATTTAGGTGCGGATTGACAAATCAGAATATCGTTGTATTATTGGTTTGAGTCATAAGTTTTTCAGTCAAATAACATCATCGTCGCTTTCTATGATTCTGTCTATGGTGATGTTAGCTCGGAAAAAAAAGTTAATTTTTGGTTAGTACATACGTTCAGGATTATGACTGATGGCCCTCGATCAGAAAATGGTCAAATATCATTGCTTTTCCTATGATATTAATCGATCGGCTAATAAGGGACTGTGAGGGCTTTATGATAATAAAGCTAATATGAGGGCTTTGGGCTGCTCATGGACAAAAATGTTGGAAAAAATTGCTTTTTTTAATGTTTAGGTATTTTTATATCTCCGAGCGGAGTAACAAAGGATGCGGGGTCCGTTGGCTTCTCCCTAGCTGTTTGGGTGGTGTGCGGTCTCATGTCCATGGTCGGGGCTTTGTGTTACGCCGAGCTCGGAACTTCCATACCCAAATCAGGAGGAGATTATGCCTACATTTTCGAAGCATTCGGACCATTGCCAGCTTTCCTCTATCTGTGGGATGCAATGCTTATATTTGTGTAAGCTTCAACCGTGAGGTTGCATGTGTGCCTTTGGGTGAAAGGTTGGTAGCGCCTGCCAACTATGGGATAGGCAAGAGCAGGACAGTGGTGTTGTGCGCGGTTGCCTATGCTGGCTTTGGCGGGCGCTCGGTGGTGGACGCGAAAGCAGTGTTGCCTGATCTCGCGACTTCAACAAAATTAAACGCTGCTCGAGCTCCGCTGGATTGGGAGCCGAAACACGCTCAACATGCTAGGTTATCTGTTCCCGAGTTTACCACGGTTAAAATTTGACAAAACCGCTTTATCAGGCATCGCCGTGCTAATGTGGATTGAGTATCGTAACGATCAGTGCTTACAAACTTTTCCATCCTATTAATTTTACGCCTAGGTTAGACTTTTTCCATGCATTTCGTGTAGCCTGATGATTATTCTTATACACTAAACGTAATGGACGTTTTCGTTCGTGTGCAATTTACCGTTGTTGCCAAACTTCGGCCGCCCCTATGTTAGACGATTGAGTTAAACGATCTTCATATTTCTCTCCCATGCAAAAAATGCATCCTTCTGATCAATTACGGATCAGTTTCTGATTAGTAACTAATCAGGTTATCGGACACTAATCAGTTACTGTTCGGTTTTTGATCAGTTACTGATCAGGCGTGATCAGAACCTTTTCACAAAGGTAAATTTAGCAAGCGTAGGCGTTGGTGTGAAATAACGGACCGCTTCAAAAATAATCCGTGAACTTTTTTTTTTCACTTCTTTATTGTTTTTAATATAGGATGTTGCTATTGACCTGACATGCATTAAGACAGGGAGACTTGAACGCACGTATTCAACCTAATGCATTTTAAATGGGAGGTGACATGAACGTACGAAACCCAACCTAATACATTTTAAATGGAGCAGTCGGGTCAATAGACACTCCCTTTAATATAAATAAGTACTTCGTAAATGTCAGCTGGCATACTCGCTTAAATTACGAGTAAATTTGGCTGGCTTATCTGAGACCTGCACACTCTGTTCGGGTATAATGTGATATTGTGATGTGTAGGCCAACAACCAACGCCATCATGGGGTTGACGTTCGCCCGGTACGTTATCAAGCCGTTCTTCCCATCGTGCGACGCTCCGGACCTCGCAGTGCGACTTATGGCTGCAGCTATTATCTGTAAGTTGTGAATTTCGAGCGGGCTGCGTGAAACCGTGTTGTCTTAACACCGTTGTCTTTCTGTAGGCTTCCTAACGTTCATGAACTGCCATGGAGTGCGTTCAACGACGAAACTTCAGAATGTCTTCATGTTCGCTAAAATTGCAGCTTTAGTTCTTATAATTATCGCCGGTATCGCCTATTATTTTGTCGGTGAGTATCTTTGAATGATGGATTTGAAAAGTAAATACGGTAAGTAAAGAGGAGTTAAATGCTGGTGTCGGATTTGTGTTTCAGAGGGTAGTGACCATTTTGATAATGTCTGGGATGGTACTAGTGAGAGCATCTCCCATATTTCCGTGGCTTTCTACTCAGGAATATTCTCATATTCGGGATGGTGAGTCCCTCTTTCCGTTACCTCTTACAGCCTTCTCGTAGCTAAAATCTCACCCTGTGCTTTTTCCCCACACAGGAACTACCTCAATTTTATGACGGAGGAGCTGAAAAATCCGTTCGTGTAAGTAGCCTCTTGACAGTTGTGCTTTCGTACGTTGAAGCGTGAAGCTTCCTTTTTAAATCTGAATTAACCGTGTGATATTAATTCTAGGAACTTGCCTCGGGCGATTTACATCTCTCTACCCATTGTTACGTTCGTGTACGTTCTTGCCAACTTCGCCTACTTTGCCGTCCTGACTCCGGTAGAAATGATGTCCTCCAACGCTATAGCTGTGGTAAGCACTCTTTTTATCCTTCTCTGTTTTTTGTTATTCCTAATGAAACGACGGAAAGAGAATACGTTGTCGGGTGCGCACTAGATATCGGTGCGTACACGTCAGCCAAGGTAGGTGAGGGTACTTTTGTGAAGGTTACATCAGGTTTTCAGTTTAGTCGGAGCATTCCGGATTGTAGAAGTTCTTGCACTTCGAAGTAACTGTTCTCCGCGGTGAAGAGATGAAGCCTACATTTTTGTGAAACACTGACGAAATCTTTTTCTTGCAGTCTTTCGCTGACCGTGTCCTGGGGCCCTTCGCCGGAGTTATGCCTTTCATGGTCGCTTTGTCAGCGTTCGGCGGGTTGAGCGTCCATATTATGACATCGTCAAGGTAAAACTTGGACTAAGAATTCTTGATAAGTATGAAAACAGTTAGCTAACGTTTTAATTTTTCTCAGGATGTGCTTTGTCGGTGCGCGCCACGGCCATTTTCCAGCCATGCTCTCTCACATAAATATTCAGCATTTCACTCCAGTGCCCAGCCTTGTCTTCCTAGTAAGTTTGTTTATTGAATCATTATTTAATTTTTATTTTTAAATCATGAAATATCATAATTTTTTCTTTCATTTATGATGTTTTCTCTTAAATGTACTCTTATTTACGTAGACACAACTTTGGACCAGCTTGGTGAGAAATGCTATTTCGCAATGTCATCGATATTGAGAAGCCATTGATGTTACTGATCGATTCAATGTGATTTTGTCTCCGAAATCGACGAGTTTTCGATCGCGTCGAAAAATCGTCGATTTAAGAGAAAAAATTACGTCGGATCGATCAGGTATATCGATGGCTTTTCAATACCGACGTCATTTTGATACAGCAGTTCTCACTAGGAAAACACGTTTTTCGGTTAAGGAGATTCTGTTTGCACTTTTTCAGTGTATCCTGTCGCTGCTCATGCTGTGCATCAGCGACGTGAATGTTTTGATTACTTACACGAGTTTCGTCGAATCTTTTTTTATCACGATGTCCGTCGGTGGTGTTCTCTGGCTGCGTTATAAGAGACCGGAAATGGAAAGGCCCATCAAGGTGAGCAGTCGTACCAACATTGGCAAAAGTTAGATTTGCTTCGTGCGGCAGCGTGACCGCGTTCGTGCGCGTTCCTCTATCGGCTGTTGTGTTGCAGGTCTCGTTGTGGATTCCCATCGTGTTCGTGCTGGTGTGTGTTTTCTTGCTCGTAGTACCGTGCGTCGCAGCTCCGTATGAAGTTGGCATTGGTATTGCGATCACTTTAACGGGTATTCCAGTATTTCTGATCGGAGTCCAGTGGGAAGACAAGCCGAAAGTGCTATCGAGATCATTAGGTACGTGATTGTTTTCTAAAAGGCGAGATTTAGCAAGGCTGCAGTAAAGAAGTAATATTGCCCAAGGACGAGCTCTTGACCCAGGATTATTCAAAAGCTTATTAAGATGAAGAGAATAGGAGATTCAAAGAATCAGGCCGTCTGAATATTTTTCAAGTAACTATTGCACACTTGATTCGAAAGTTTGTATCTTCTTCTTCATGCTCGTCCTTTCGTCGCCAAGCCGAGCTGAGCATGATGCACCGAACTTAACCTTGGTCAACTTAATCCGACGGTTTCAAAGCTTGATGCCGCTTACTTCAGCGGTAACGGCGTAATTAGCAGCATCAGGCTTAGTGAAAGCGGAGCGGTAGTGAAGCGAGATAAGAGGCACGTGACCTTCTCTAACGTAGGTTAATCCAACTTTAAGGTAACATGGTCTAACCTAACCTACGCGTTCGTATTTTATACTCGAAATGTAAAGCCAGGGTTGAACTCGAGGTGGAAAATACTTTTTAAAATTAGCGGAATTATGCAGCCTTGCCTCGATGTACGGTTTCGTTGCTTCCTGCCTTCGCTTACCGTTTCCACTCCGGGTGATTCCAACGCTTGATTTCTTTCGTTTTAGAGTGGACGACGTACAGAGTACAAAAGTTGTTCTTGTCAGCGACGGAAGAGTGACAAAGCGCGCCAGGGACCGATGAGGGCCCCTCGTAAGACCGATAAGTCCAGCTTGGCTCAACGAAAGACGCAAATACCGACGCTTGACTTCGGTTAACCAACAACGTTTTCTGGCTGTGAAATTGTCAAGTGGGTTTTATCTGTACAGCTTAGTTGCTGTGTCCGTTTGAGTAGTAACTGAGGTGTCCTTCGTGGTGCAAAAATGAACCAAAGAACGTTTTAGGTCCATAACCTGAAAAGGTTTGGAAAAAAGGCTTTTCCTAAGGAGGTGCTTTTTCGTGGAAAACTCAGTATTATTGGCACCAAAGGAGCTTTTAACGCGATGTGGCCTCAAAGCCTTCGAAGGCATTTTACATCAGTATTTTTTTACTTAGTTTTTGTAAGTGTGTCCCGATGGACATTTTGGGCCGCGGTGCATCGACCTCTGTATCCGCCTTTTATACCTCCTTCCTGCTGTCTGTCCGTGACAGAATACAAATATGAACCAAGTACCATTTGCAATGATTTGCACTGAACTACTTGTCAATTACAGTTTTGTAGAAGAGCTTTTTTTTTTTTTTTTGTGTACCGTCGAAGATCTCATGTTCAAGCCTCGCTCATAATTTATTTTGTTTGATTTTGTTGCATGCTCAACAGCAGTTTTTGTTATTTGTCCTCGACTTCGGTTTTTGACTATGCAACCGACAGAATAGTGTTTTAATTTGGGTTTCGAGATATCCTCTCTTTTCCGGTACCAATTGTGGGTGTTTTGGTGGTTATTCAATGCGAGAAAGCCGGTTCAATCGCACGTTTAGGGAATTAGCATGGTATAATATTAAGCATATTTTTTTCGAGCCTCTGTATATCTCTGTATATCTCAGGTTTTTGAGATATTTTTCTTAAACTGTTTTTGAAAAAAGTTCGTCAAAAGCTAGGGCTTTCAAAAACGCCTTTACTTTCGTTGAATTACGTTGAAAATGTTTTAATTAGGAATCGGGAATCTCTCCTAGACAGCACAGTCTGGGCATTTTTTTCTTAGAACTGGATTAAAAAAATTTTTTTTTTAACCCAGTACTTCACAAGCGGTTTAAGGTAATAAAACGAATGTCGAGGTATTAGGCCGTCTTCGGACCCATTTTTATTTTGTGTTTAGGTATTTATCTATTAAATACTACGCGTGTTTCTTTTGTTACCATGTTAGCGTGTGTGCTGCTGTGTTTCTGGGTTTGACGTAAGACGTCGTAATTTTTAATGGGGTTATCTCACTGCCTGCGAATTCCTCCAAAACAATTTCCCTGAATAACAATCCGGGAAAAAGTATTATCCAGGATACAGTTTCTTTGCTTTGCTCTTGCCCTGGTTACAGTACCGTACTTATTAATTTTTTACAAGTCTCATGTGTATTAAGTTCAGCACCATTTTTCGCCTGTTGTCATAGTGAGACTTTTGCCACCAAAGGAGGCCACCATAAAAGATCTGAACCAATTCATGTACTTAAACTTGTGTTGTGAACTCTGAAATATATTTTAAAGAGAACATGCGCGATAAAGCTTGTATTAATGTGATATTTCTTTCATATTGGAAACGCAGTATCAATAAAATTCTCTTACAAAAGAATCAGGGTCTTTTCCAAAATTGTTTGAACTTAAAAATTCTAACATTTGCGAGACTGTTTGGGTCCATCTTATAAGTTATTTGATTTTGATGCAGCTGTTTAAATGATTTCTCAGTATTTTATTGTGCCTATCTTTTATTATTCGGATTTTAACAGTAGAGTGTCGTCCTGTATTTGT
>Ga0058701_10006003_pt1 | contig 10183 bp, 8 predicted proteins | sample AgamicOrMae_FD_97039 | JGI IMG/M metagenome (GOLD analysis project Ga0058701, IMG submission 97039) | Agave microbial communities from Guanajuato, Mexico - Or.Ma.e | ecosystem: Host-associated > Plants > Phyllosphere > Phylloplane/Leaf | place: Guanajuato, Mexico | collected 2012-06-04 | reverse complement strand
TAGAGAGGTTATGTTACAGTGCACTGAATGGTATATTGCATAATGATGATAATGAATCACAGCCAGTGCCCCTTCCACTTGAATGCACACTCATCAGGTACTGTCCACAGAATGACAAAATTCATCAGGTCATGGCAAGCATTGTTAGAGCGTGATAACATTACTCTTAACTTGAAAAGGCAAAGCCATTTCTTGAGTTCTCAGTGTCAGAAGAAAACCGTGAATTCCGGGCTGAACGATTCCGCTTACGCAGCGTAATTTACGCTCTGAATATCGAGTAAGTTCCCGAAAAGTAAGCGTACATTTCGCTAGGTTTGTTCTCTTGGCGCTTATTTTTTCGAGAAATTGCGAGTTTTCTAAGGCGTAGTATAAATTAGGCTGCGTAAGCGGAATTGTTCATCCCGGAATATATGCTTATACTTTATAGTGTCGTCTTTCGTCGCTAACGGATCGCCAGCAGAGCGGAGCATAAGGTACGAGACATCCTAACGTAATTGAGGTGAACCTACGAAAACGTAACAAGATGCTGCCGCTAAGAAGTAAGCGGCATCTGGCTTTGCGGATTGTTAAGCGGAGCTAGAGGTCTAGATATACTAGAGAGGAGGCATTGGGCAGCCATTTTGTTTCTTATGGAACCAAACGGAGAAACTTCGGAAACAAGATGGCGGCGCCCATGGTTTTGCACACTCAATAACGCCTCCTCTCTGGTATATATCGAGGTCTCCAAGCGGAGCGGGCCAGACACAACCTAACTCAGGTTAACCTAACTTTTACGATTGTGATTGTCGATTGTAAAAACCTTTGCGATTGTAAAACTCATTAATGATTTATAAAAGGTCTAAACCACAGGATGTGTCAGAAAGTTGGACAATCCAACCTTGGAAACTGAGAGTTAGAGTTCAGGTATTGGCCGGTATTATACCTGATTAGAACCTGATTAAGTCGATCCCCGAAAATATGATTTCAGTCGAATTCAGAATTCGAAGACAGTCGAATTCCGGTCCTGATCAAGTCCTGTTTGGATATGCTCGGATCAGAATGTTTATTTCTTGACTCGCAGGTAGATTCATTTTAGGCAAAAGCTGGCCTTAAACTAACCATCAAACCATAACCTGATCCACGGTACAAACTAGCCCCTATTTTAGTTAGTCCTAAATTTGTTTTTGGGAAAAAAGGAAGAGCGTAACTTGGTTATTTTCAAATGTTAACCTATCAACTACTACTGTACGTGTTGTCTTGACAAAAGGTCTTGTCGAAAGCTCTCAATTGATATGGTTATGGGTCGGGTAACTCCAAGAATAACCACGCTCTTCCCCTGTTTTACCCTCATAACTAAAACAGATACTACCTTAAACAGGTGTTTGCTTGTTTTTTTTTACAGTGTTTCGTTTTTCATAACGTGGTCAATTAGTAATTTATACCTCGACCCGCTCTTTTAACGTGAGCAGCAAAAGGAGGAATCCAGTAGATGGAAAACCAAAACGTCTCAAATTTACAATGCAGCGAATTTACAGTAAAGGTTTAAATTTTAAACCGAAATGGAAAGGGATCTCAACTGCATTTCGGTGGGGGGATTGGCTTAATAAAGAACATAAGCGCTGGGCGGATGCGGCGTGTGCAAAAGGGTACACGCTTTAAACAGTTGCTCGGCCTAACCCCCACAAATGGTGTTCTGACATTAGCATATAGGAACTGAGGTTGGACAGAGAGAGGAGGAGCTGAGCAGGGGTGAAGGGGCACAATTAATTCGAACGTTCAAAGCGGCTCCCCCGTGGACTCCCGCTCTCAATTTGCGGAGAGAGGATCCCTGCCAACGGACCAATCAATACTCACCGAAACGAACGGTTTAACCCTTTCACCCCCACCCCTCCCCACCAACTAATCCGAGCGAATGTTGATGTGCTTTCGCGATAATGGAAGGGGATAGTCGCTAGTGTTCTTTACACTTCATTGGAAATGTTTCATTTGTTGGATAATTAGAGGGGCTGTTTAAATCCGACGGCTAACAACAAGTGAGAGTGTGATAAATGCGGACTATCGTTTTGCGTGGGCTAATTTGTTTTGGCGGTTGTCAATTTGTGGAGCAATGCTTTTCTTGGCGGTAATGTACTCACTTTATTAGTTAAGCATTCCTCGAGGATTTGTCTGCACTGTAAATAAGGCTTGTTAAACACCTGTTGTGTTTCTCCTTAACGCCTCAAGTATCGAGGGGAGCGATAGCGGAGGCTACATGAGCACTTCAGTAAGTCCGAGCGCTCAAACTAAACCTCACAGAACCGAACGAAATGAACGATTTTCCGTATCATAGACTAAGAATTGACCGTGTTTCCGGTTATTGCGTTTACCGTCAAAATATAACTATCATCGAAATTTGACAAATATCATTCATTCCAGATGTCTGAGGATAACAAATCTACATCGTAAGCACTCCGGCTTGCTTAATTCTCGAAGTGGTGGTGCAAATAGGTGCCGATACCGTACAACGACGTGACCGATCCTATTTGCACTCACACCTTGAGAACCACGCAGAGTTAAAGAGCTCTACGATGCAGATTTGTATTCCTTAGACATCTGAAATGAATGAGTTTTCGTCAAATTTCGATGACAAACTTATGTTTTGACTGTAAAAGCGATAACCGAAAACATGGTCCATTCTTAGTCTATGGTACAGAAAATCCTCCATTTTGTATTTATGTAGAGAAAACGACTTCGGTTCACCCCACCACATCCCCTCTCTTAACTCTTCATTCGTAATGTAGAGAACCCCGTCTTAAATTTTTAAAAAGTTGTCATCACCGCAATCTTGTAACACTATACTTTTAGTAGTTTCTTGGAAATTTGTGGAATTTGATGGAAACTTCCAAGTTACCTAGCATCTCATCTTGATCGGTGATCCCTAATTTCCACGCGCAATATTCAAAAGATCTTTCATTTCAAATCCATGTGTTTCTTGGCACCTCTTTGAACTTAACATTCAGTGCTTTTACACCGTACATTTCCCGAAGCGAGATTAAGTGAGAGCTGGTTGGTTTTAAGTACCTCGTGCCTCACTCTAATGACGATTCGCGTGTCGTGATGACGCAGGGTGGAGCACAAGAAGTAGGAAATCCCACCTTTGAATTTTTTCGATAATGGTTGATAGCATCCCTCCTATTCGATTGTAGTTGTCTCGACTTCTCTTGAAATTGCTTTTAGTTTTGTGCGCGACGAACCGCGATGCTTTCTCTCCCTCCTTCGCATTGTTGCTTCGTGACCCTTCCTTGTCTCCGCAATCCCGTCTGCTTCTGATTACCCTTTTATTAACTTTATAATTCTAATTTATGTCCTTATTTATACCCTGAATTCTCCATCAAATACTGACGATGTGTAAAACTTTGCAGGGTTGCTTTCCGAACCGTCCGTCTGAAGTAACTAATTTGAGGTATTTGAGACTTTTTCCCCCATAAACTTAAGGAACCATTCCTGAATAAATTCGGCATTTTAGTAAATCACGTCGTTTTTCAAGATTATGTCGGAGCAATTGTTTTTTTTTGGGGGGGGGGTAGTGATTACTGCCCCGACTGCCCCGTTTAAAATATATTAGGTTGGGTTCCAACGCGTTCAAGTCACCTTCCATTGAAAATGCATTAGGTTACGTGCGTTCAAGTCTCCCTATATTAATTGCATATCGGGTCAATAGCAACAATATCGGGCAATAGCAACCTTGTTTGTTTTCATATTTTTTTGTGGATAAACTCTCCGATACAGTCTATTCAAGCTCAACTTAAAAATTTCCTGTTCATTTTAATCTAATATTGTAGAGTGTACAAAACCTTGTATCCATGATGGAGTGGTTCTGTGGTTCTTTCTAGAAACATGTACGGTAAAGCTCTTTTAATGCAAAATTCTCCTAAGGAGGTTTTTTTCTTCTTTTTGCTTAGTTCTTTTTTTTTTTTGCTGTTCAGCTCTTTGAAAAATGACTTTTATTGGCTGGATTTGCCTATCTTTAAGGGGATAACAATGGAGAAAGCGTGCGGGTGTCTTGTGCTGGTACATTGGAAATGTGCCCTTTCCGTGCGTCTCCCCAACGCTCTGTATTTTTGGCTATTTTCGGAGGCTTTCAATTTCAAAACCTAGACAGTGAAAGTTCCTCAAAGTACGTGTCATGGCGTCTGCGTACGCCTCATATTACCCCGGGTTTTTACCATCGTCTTCATATTAAAATAAATTGCCTTTAAATTACCTTTCTCGCCCTACAGACTCCACCTTCAAATCGGTTTAAAATAAACATAGAACCATGCACAAACATGCGCCACTTCTTGATTTTGACTAACAAGTAAATTGTGCAGTCGAAAACTCTTGTCATCATCGTACTTGGAATCGCCCATTTGAATAGTGACGCGTGTTCTGGTTTCGACTGCACCATGTGAGTTGCAAGCCCCTGAGGATTTTCTGAAATGACTATACAACCTGCTCGACATGAGTGCCACGCGTGTTGCCTACTACGGGATGGATTCCTGGCTTTTTAGCCTGTAGTGGATAACACGCGTGGCACTCGTGTCGAGCAGGTTGTATTGTCATTTCAGAAAATCCTCAGGGGCTCGCAACTCACATGGTACAGTCAAAAAGTCGTGTCACATTGAAATCCGGTTAGTGTTTCGAAATTGGTGTTTGTAATACTTGCATTGAAATACGGAGGATCGTGCGGATGTCGCGTGTTTCTACAGTATTTGCCAACATTCATTTATAAAATTAAAAATTCACAAGATTTGAGCACGACTTCTGGTCTTTACTGTACTAGCAGTCAAGCAAGTATTGACTTTTCCATTAAAAAAAAAAACTTGCGTAATTTTGAAACAGAGAGATACGTCAGAAAAGCACGCAGTAAAATCGCTACATCTTCAATCAATCGATATTGTTTTAGCTTTTTTGCCTTATCTCGTTTTTTTTCCAAAGTTACCGAGGTTTTAAAAAAATAGAGCGGTCAATACTTTTTTGACTGCTAATACATGACCATGACGTAGGCCTTCGCATCGATTTACCTTATCTTAACCCAAAACGATAGAAAAAGAGGTTCTACTTATGGAACTTGTTAAAATCTCACATGGAAGGACGACCCCTAAACAATTTTCCGCACATTTATATCGCTCATATTGAGGCGTAACTCCGACATTGACGGGTTGAAATGTGGAAAGAATCGGGTTTTAATAGCTTGATAATCCCATTTGACTGCTCTGAATACGTCGACTTTGGAGTCCCCTCTTGATTCGTATGACTCTCATTGTCGCACACGTTGGGGAGAGATTGTGCAGTTTGACAGCACGTGCGTCCGTCCAGCGCGGGGCACAGAGACGCCGCGCCGCGCCGTCTGGAGGGAGTCACCCGTCGCCCGCCGATGCGGCGACTGCGTTAAGAAAGGGGTGAATTCAACCCTTCCTTCTTTAAAGTGTCAGCTGCATAAGGCTAAAGAATTAAAGGATTTCTCGCGTCTGTTACAAATCGGATACGCGCTTAATTTTGTTATTCTGTTTGGGCGGTTTTCGTTTCCAGTGGTTGAGTGGCTTATTTAGCGCTCCGTGGAAGAGGGAGTGAGGCGGTCCGCTACAGCGGCGAAGAAGCCCAAGGTGGTCCATGTCCAAGAAAAGGGGAGGGGGGCGGAAATGCGTTTATTTGATGTGCACGGAAAAAATGGTTTTGTTACGGCAACAAAATTAGGGACAACAGATAACATTTTTGTTATGTTGCAACCAAAAATTTTGCTGCAGCAACCAAACGTTTTGTTGACAGAACTAAATATTTTGTTCTATCAAAATGTTTTTGCTATCCCTATTTTAACAAATGATTTCGTTAGTATAACAAAACCTTTTTTCCCGTGGGTTGTAATCGGTTCATGATGGCCGCGAGATTCCGTGGATTTGTGTCTGTTACTTCGTCGAAAAAAAAAAGAGGAAACTAAATGACCTTTGGAATGGACAGACAATCAGAGATCCCTACTTTTGCCAGTACAAGTATCGGAATACTCACCCTTTTTTCATGAGGCCTGTTTTGCGCGAGCTGTTTGTTTTCGTTGGTCAGGTTTTTGAAAGATTTATTAAATTATTTCTTTTTTATGTATAAAGGTCCTTATCATTTAAGTGTTGATTTCACTTATTTTTTCGGTCCTCTAGGGAGCAAAAGTAAACTTTCAGGAAATATTCGTACATGCGGACCCCGAGGCCTGTTGGCAAAGCTGATTAGGGCACCCTGAGGGTTCAATTTTAAAATATTAATTGTATTTTGTTAATGGTTCGGTTGAAGGGTGGGAGGAACTCCTTTCGAGAGACATTTGAAGGCCAACAGCTTGAGCTTGAATACAATGTTCGATGTTTGGGACGGTTTTGGAAATAATTCCATAAAATGGTTTTTCGAGATATTTTTTTTTCTCAGCTACCAGGGCATAACTCTATACAAAAACAGCGAATAGACTTTAATCGAAATAGTGTATGTCTTTGGTCTTGAGAGTTATTTTCCTCTGTCTGGAAAGGCCTACGAGTCAATCCAGAAAACGGTTTTTGCGCCCTCTAAATCAAATGGACACTAAAGTATTGACCCCCGTAAGGCCCATCGTCGTTTTTTTAATTAAAAAAAAGTTGTTTTAGAACTTTATTCCAGGATTTAGTCATCGCTTTTTTTCTTTTTTTTACCTTTTTTGCGAGCCTCTTTTTTGTCCACATGAATTAGCTCTTTGAAATACTATACATATGACGTTTCACCTTATTTGATTTTTTATTTCTCAGTTGCCGCACCTTATTCACTAGACTTAAAATTCTAATTGCAAGTCAAATAACTTTAGAATAGCCGCTGTTCGTTCGTAAAATTTCAGCTCCATTTTGATATTTTTAATGGCCAATATCATCGTATCATATCCTTGCGTCATCAAAACACGACGGACCATGTTGACCAAGAACTGGTACGACCAACAAATGTAAAAACTTGAAACGCCTTGGCCTTGCAGTCCTGTGGTGCACTGAGCACGCGTCATGAATGCAACGCTCTTTATTCGATCGGTGCTTCTCGAGCGTTACACCAAAATACAGTTTAACCAAGAATCAGTTCTGCGTCAAAAACTGTGGAACTTGTATTACTTGACGGAACAGCTGAAGGAAAATACCTAAACTAACCCAGCTCATATTCACGGATATCTCTATGCCAACAAACTACGTACTCAAACAAATATTTTTAGATAATCGTAGCTGTGAACTACGGTAAACATTGTAGGACAAAATCACGGAAGAACAAAAGGGAAGTGAAAAACGTGGGGGGCATTCGATAGCGCCAAAAACCATAAGCGCCATCGCCGCAAGCGCCAGTCCGTAACCGCCAAACGAGAAAATTCGCAAACGCCAAAGTTCGTATAGGTTAGGTTAAGTTAGGTTAGGTTAGTATTGCGGTCAAGACCTTTGGCGTTTGCGACTTTTCTCGTTTGGCGGTTACGGATTTGCGCTTGCGGCGTTGGCGCTTGCGGTTTTTGGCGCTTATGACAGCTACCCAAAAAGGTTCTTCCACCTCGAAAGTAAATTTTAATTGGTTGCATTCTATAGTGACGCATCCAGGTTCGTATATAGATTTATCGGCTGTTAGTTGTGTGCGGGCAGTTGGTATTTTTGGGATAATTGTGCGACGAAATGTTAATGCGAATAAGTGCTCTTTTATTTAGCGAGTCAATCATTGTCATTTTGGACCCCCTTGACTCCACTCGCTTTCTCGTTCGCGCGCGTGCGCCTAAAATTTTCATACTCGCCAGACAGCGCGGGAACGGAAGCAACTATGGCGATCGGCAAAGTGCATACCGCAACTGTCCTCTTGTACGTCTCTTCGGAGCTTTTCGACCGGAGTGATAAAAGTAGGGGGTGAGACAAGGGGAAAGGAACTGACACGTGATTTCGGGTGGGGGGAGGCCTATCTCATTAATTTTTCGTGAGCAATGTTGGGGCCAGACGGACCGCGCTCGGCACACCGATGTTTTGATTTCGACTTTGACCGCTAGAGGGCTTTACGGTTGCATGATGTATATCGAGTGTTTGTTTCTCTTTATTTTTCCCCGCAAAAGTGCGGCCGCTTTTTGAAATTATTATGGAAGTGCGTTGAACGATTTGTTGATAGATGTAACTCCTAAGACCATTTCTTCCTTCTTTTTTTTTCGTGATACGGTAGCTTTGATGTGATGGTTAGTAGGTTTGTTTGCCGCCAGGTGGCACCTTTTTGCCGGATCCTTAAAAAAACACCACCAATACAGAGGAAAGTAATTTTTTAAGTCCGGAGGCAATACATTTACATTAATGACGATTCGTTTCGACCAACAAACGGCAAGTGAATTATTAAGTTTGTTTAACCCAAGTTTTCTGATCATTTTCGTTTCGTTTAGCATTTAATACGCTCGTCGTCACAGGAATTCTCATAGGAACGCAAGTGTCAAAATACCAATCCGTATAATGAAGACCAAAAATAAATAGGTCGTAAATCATCCCTAAGAAAATACACGCGTTCCCTTCCCCCACCATGACCTCTCCAGTGGCGGCCTCTCGCGGTAGACAGATAAACTGCCGTCTTAAATATGCGTTCATATAAGTAATTTACTTCTGGCTTCCGTCGTTGGGAATATATGGGAGTGCGGGCGAACGGTCGCAAGGGAAATATCACTTTTAATTTGCCTTTTCATTCCGTCACATTCACACACTCTCATATACCGCCAAATTATCAAAACATTGAATTATGAGATGTGATATAAATCCATCGCGCTTTTGCTGAACATGGGATGTTAATAAGTAATGACTTTTTGTGCTGATAAAAGCAGCGTGTTTACATACTCGAAACAGCTAGGTTTGCCTGCTAGTAGAAGCGCATTTGGAGGAGCGAATGCTTCTGAAATATTCAACAAGGCCGAGGAATGCTAAGAATGCATTTGTGGCATATTCCGCGAACATTTAATTTCTGCTTTCTCTGCATATGCTGACTCAACCTTAGAGGTTACACATCAGGTTCAGAACATTGTTTTTAGTTTGTAGTGTAACCTATAGCGTAGCCTAAATTCACATTGAAAGACGGTAATCAATAGGTCCCTTTTTTTGGCTTCGTTAGAAGCCAGTTGTTTTTTTGTTTTGTTTTTTTTTTTCTTAATGATAGAGCTTCCAACTCAGCTGTCTTCGCCTGCGTAGGAACCTTAGTTACACCATTTTACCTCGCAGGAAAAACAGCTTTGAAGACCGGTACTGCTTAAAGATATCTATATTTTTAGTGGTCTTACGCCTGTGATTGATGTAAAGCTGTTAACGGGTAACGATTATTTCGATCAACATTCGAGAGCCAAATCAATAGAAAGCTCTCGCCGAAGTCTCCCGCATATTATGGCTATAATATAGGGCGGTAGCACTAAAAAGTTTTTGGTAAGAACGGTACCTTAGCAAGGCGTAGACCTAATCAGAAGAACACCAAACAACAGCAAATAGTTGATTAAATCCTCTCTTTTCAGAGTTAATTTCTCATGTAAGAGACAGTGTGACAGTGTCATGTCATCTCACTTTGGAACGGAGAAACATTCATTACACGACTTCATATGATGGGAGAAATGGCTAACCAAAGACCAACCCTAACCTCAAAATGTTAAGTCTTGCATACTGAGTTTTTTTTTTGTTTTTTTTTGTGTGTACAAAGTAAGGTAATATTACCAGGTTTGTACCATGGAAGATAATTTAACTCGTACAAGCAAGGTTTAAACCAATTATTGGCGGTTGTTTCGGGTTTTTACGATTGTACGTCTCGCCGCCTTGCTAAGTACCGTTCGTGCCAAAAATTTAGGAGTGCCACCGCACTGAGGAAAGTGGGTTAGTAAAGTTAACTAAAAATTCGTAAAACTAATTAAGAAGTGCGACAGCCAAACTCGGGTAGTAACGCGAACAGGTTTGTTAGTAGACGTTACCGATGTAGAGTACCGTTTACAGTAATTTTTACTGGCAAATCTTCTAACGTTTACTAGCTGAGTTGGCTGTCGCCTTTTTTTTTTACTAATTTTTAGTAAAGTTAACCACCGCGATTTTCTCCGTGGGTCCTATAAATTTGTAAGCTGGTCTGGCTTAATAAAACCAACTGAAAATAATATACATGCCCTTTCTGCCTTTACCATACCCAGAACTTGCAAATAAGCTTTATTGTAGCCATCCAGAAGGTA
>Ga0058701_10006002_pt1 | contig 10184 bp, 8 predicted proteins | sample AgamicOrMae_FD_97039 | JGI IMG/M metagenome (GOLD analysis project Ga0058701, IMG submission 97039) | Agave microbial communities from Guanajuato, Mexico - Or.Ma.e | ecosystem: Host-associated > Plants > Phyllosphere > Phylloplane/Leaf | place: Guanajuato, Mexico | collected 2012-06-04 | reverse complement strand
TGAAGACCTACAATTTTGATTTTATATATTTTTCGTCTCCTTAATAATGACATTTTTTGAGATATTTTGTGGCGGAATAAAGAACGGTTTTTCAAAACTGTTTGTCAGGGGCTTCGTCTTTCTAAAATGTCACAACTCTGATCAAAAAAACCTCAGAGAGGTTTGTCAAACTGTTATTAAAAATCGTCAACCTTCCCAGGCGAAAACAACCGTAACAATACTTCCCGAAATAGGGAGAGAGGAGGTGGGGAATGTTTTAATTTTTGGAATCTCTTTATCTTAATAACGATTAGATATATCAAAACGGACGTAATAAGACCGTCCACGACCCCCCTCCTTTAAAAAAAAAATAATCAGAGATGGTTTTAGACTTTTTGTTCGTGAAAATGTGACCTCTTTCGTATCTTATAGAATTAACTCCATGAAAGAGGGCGCGTTTTCCTGATCTAAAGTGCCGAAAGCTTGTTTAAAAACTTGTGACAAATAGCACAAATGTAATTGTTGCAGGGCAGGCGACAAAAATGCAAAACGAATCGCCAACGGCTCGTGGTGTTCCTGAGTTTTAGTGCCGGATTAGTAACGGAGTATATCGACGTGATATGGCTGGTGGAGGATCTCTACCTAAGCTCAGAAGCCTCAAAGGTTCCCTACTAAAAGCTCAACAGGAAGCGCGCTGCAGTGTCGGCAGATTTCGCGACTACGTCATTTTTAAACGCGGTTAATGTTTTAACAGTCAAAGATTACCCATCAATTATTCTAATCTTTGAATTGTTTAGCTCGACATTGATCAAAAACTAACGACCCGACATGCCAGATTATCACAAATTGTTCTCGCATGAGGCTTGTGTCATGGTCTCGAGTAATAGCGATTTTGGAATTGACGCGAAATCTGACAACTTTGGCGTTTCGCTGGGCGTTGCCACGGTAATAGCCGCGACGTGGGAGGAAAACCTCAGAACCAGAGAAGAGCGTCGCGACGCTCTTGGATTGCACAAAAAGTTGTGAATTGGCTGATCCATGGAGTTGCTTTGCCACAAGACCGCCAATAACTTATTGTTACATGAAATCTTTGAAATAAATTTATTTTTATAATCATCTGGACCTCAAGTTTCTCAGTGTTATTCCTTTTTCTTAGTTTTTGTAACTTGGAGATTTTTTTGCTAGAAACATCATAAGGCAAACTGTCCGTATTTTTACTCTACTTTAAACGCTATTTTTTTTTCTTTTTTTTCCATTGACGCTCCGCACGCGACTGCCTTCTGGGGTAGCGAACAAATTTCTTGCTCGGACTAATATGGTCTCTGACCTGTCTGCCCTCCTCCAAGACCAACAAAGCTTGTCGAGGCGGTTGCAGGTATCTGCCCATCTATTTAGAGCCCTTGCAGGGCTACAGCCGCACGCTTTAGGCTTTGAAATAACCGGGAAGGGAAGTAGTGCGAGGGACCAGCGTGACGTCACACCATGAGACGTCACACTCGTACACATTTTCCGAGTGGCGAATTTCTCTTGCTTGCCCAGCACCTGCTGCCCTCTAACGGCAACTGTTTGCGTTGTCAACAAATGACGACCAGGGCGCGCAAGCCACCCGGAGGTCTCATGCTGTGCTCTTGTCGCTGCGTCGTTTCTGAGTTTGTGCGAAAGTTTGTGTTGGCAATCGGCTAGAGGTTGTGTAACTCGTATACGTCAATGAATTTGTGATTTCTGTTGAATAAGAACAAGGACCTGCGTACTGTAGGCTACTTCACAAGTAAATTAGGCCTTTGCACGGAGTTGTGCGAGGGTTTATTCGCTCGGATTTCTCATGAAGACACCTAAAGGTAAAGTGAATCATCCCATTATATCGATCAAGTGATATGAGTGCGGCTAAGTCCCAAGGACAGAAATCACATGGTGCATGAGATAGGCCAACGGTATTCGCCAAGTGCTCTCTGGAGTGCCATATTATCCCTGTGAAGCAGGTTACACAAATACGTGCGTTTGGATTCATTTCCGAATAAGGTAACTCAAGTACTTGTAACTCAGACCTTGATATCAGCTGGTCTAGCGTATCTCATTCCGAAAATATCGGCGCTTATGAGGTATTTCAGCAGAAAGTTTGGACCATAACAAACCGCCGCCACCTTTGATTTTGAAGATTGAATTATATGCTTTCCTTGCCATTTTCGTCCGTTATCTACTCACGAAAACTTAACTCTTAGAAATTTAATAAGTTTTGCGTATCACAGATAAAAGTTTTTATCATCATAAACTTTCAGACAATCGCATTCCTCAAAATACGTGTCTAGCAGACAGCCTCCCAGGTAGCACACCAGCGCTTTTTATGCGCATTAAAAGCGCATTTTGAATACCAAAATGCGCTTTCAATGCGCATAAAAAGCGCTGGTGTGTTACCTGGGCTCGAGACTCACCTGACCAGGGTGGTCTGCAGGACACAAATTTTGAAGAAATGAAATTTTCGGGAAGTTTATGACGATCAACACTTTGCTATACGGCACGGAAAACGTATAAAATTTCTTAGAGAAAGTAGGTATCAACAAGTGGATCGAGAGTTAAAATTGCAAGTAAATCAAATAATTCGTGTTTTCAAAATCAAAGAAGGCGGGGGTTTGTTTTGGTCTAAACTTTCTGCTGAAATACCTAATTGGCAAGGTGTTTTGGTATATTACCATTACCAACGCACGGCTTTGTAAGTCCGCCTCCTACGGCGATGGGGTCAGTTGTGATGTTAAAGTTCGACACTATGTATGGTTCTCGGAATTTTCCCCGCATGAGCGTTGATTTTTCCTTTCAGCAAGGACACGTTTTCTCAGTTTGTTATTATGTATTTTCTGTTTATTTGGAAGATAATTATCGCCGTTCACATGATAAAACGAACTTAATGAGGTTAGTAAACAAAACGATTCTCAGAACTATTGCACCCCTCCTCTTTTGAGCAGAGTTCGCAGTCTTCCGTAATCTCTCTCCTTCCCTCTAGAAATTCAAAAGCTCAAAGCTTAGCAACTAAACTCTCGTCGGACAAAGGAAGGCTCATTTCTTTTAAGTTTAGCCTACGCTCGAGCCACCTTAAGAGTTAGATTCGACCGTGGTGTTTTGTGTCCTTACCGCAAGCACTTGCCGGCAATAGAATGCAACAATCGGTCGCCGCGATAAGAAAGTATGCTGTCCTCACTGTCCTCTGTAATAGCATACGCTTCAGGTTGCCAGATGAGTATGGCTGTAAGGATGTAAAAATTTTCAAGAGGTCTGCGTCAGATCCCTTTTCATAAATAAGCCGCAAAAAAAAACCCTGCAAATTTGATTACGTACATTTTTTCAATACCTGAAACGGTTTTTGAGATATTTCGAAAAAACGGTCTGTGAAAAAAAGTTTGTCAGGGGCTACGGTTTCCAAAACCTTCTTGACTTCGGTCAAAATTAGGGGTTGGGGATTTTTTTTAACCCCTATATCTCAAAAACGGGATATCAAAACGAACATGGAAGTGTTAGGTCGTCTTCGGTCCCATTTTTTTTTCTGTGGCATATTTAAAATTGCGAATGGGTCACATATTAAAGATGAACGTAGAAGAGGAATCAAGATGATTGAAGGAAAATTCATGAGTAAGTAGTACGCAGATCGGAATTCCGGCAACGGGAAGGTTACAGAGGGATGTCGAAAAGAGAGGCGTGCTGGTACTGCACTAGTTTGAGAGCTCCTGAGAAATCATGATTCAACACTCCATCGAAGTCCTTCTCATAATCTTTATTTACAGACTCTGTTTACATTCATTCACACAATAACAAATACAGTCACAGTCTCTCCTCACGCACACTTCCATTCAAACTCATGTACAGACAATTCATATTTAGGTACGTTCGTAATCGTGTTAGCAACCTTGTTCATTGAACAGTGGTCTAAGTAAGTCATTTTTAAACGTGGACTGCCAGGAAATCTGTTTCACGTAAATGGTCTAAAACTACTGACGTTGCTACACGGAATAACTGTAGGTTAAAATGCATAGCCGTATAAACCCAACGAAGAATTCAGCATTTTGTGTATATTTTCGCAATTCCAGGATTTTTTGAATTCTAGGAGCGGATTAATCACTAATTTTATTAAAATTCAGGTAATTATTTTCGCTCAGTAGTCTTTGTTTTTGCGAAATTTTGCTAAATTTATTAGCTAGGCATGTGCGGCTTGGTATTTTATCGTGTTTAGAATTTTTTAAAAGCGGAAAAAAATATACCGATTAAAAAATTACTACTCGACCTTTTACGGCGTCGGCCGGATTGGCTGAAATCTCGCACCTTATGAGCGAAAAACTCGTGTTTTAAGTAACACTAACATTGTCTTCGGTTGGTAAAACGGGTTCCGGTACGTGTCCGTATTTTATCGGCAAAGTTTCTTAACTTACATATCAATATCCATACCAATATGAGGCTCGAACATTTAAACCCTTTTATTAATTGATATGAGTATTATCGTAAGTTTATCTTGGAAATTAACCAAAACTAAATTGTACGTTATACATGTTTTACGCACCCGAAACTTTTGTGGGACGGTCGAAAATTTGGGACATTTAACGGAGGGATGAGAGTACTCTGGTCTTCTGAAAAACCAAATGACTACAGTCGGCGTTGATTTTACTGATGATCCCAAAAGAAGAGTTTCTGGTCAGTTGGTTGCCACCGCCTTAAATAAATAAAGTATTCGTTGTAAGGCGGCGCCTTGACGGTGGCTGGAGCGCCGCACCCCACTTTCCGCTCTCGACGCAGATCTTAGAAGCCCAATTTCCTTAATGTCTTGAGGTCGACATCACCGTAGTAGTCCTCACTGTGGGAAGAAAATAAAAGATCAAGTGCATTATTGATTATGCCGCCCTACCGGAAACACGTGCTTTGACCTTGGTAGAACAATTTATCCAAGCAAATCCTGACCCACGTAACACAAAATATATTCCTCAGACTCATAATTTAAAAAAACAAAAACAAAAAAACCGTGATTTTAAATCGTTTACGCGCAAAAAGACGTTTAAAAATTTAGTTTGAAGAGAAGAATTTTACTTTTTCTCCCGCACCTAAGTAATTTAAGGATTCTTTCTTTGAGCCAGATTGTTGGTATTGGTTATTCCAGTGATACGGTTGATTACGATTTTTTTTTGACCTTAAACTTCTTTATTCGCTCAGTTTTTTAATGGGCGTAGCCGGGGTTACGTATAGATGGGGGCAAAGCGCACTGCCAGTTGCCTATCTGCCATATACCGACACTGGCCATCTTTCACCATCTCAAAAACAACGCTCACCACTTATGTGTGTAACTTTTTAGTTTTCTATTATTCATTTTGTTCCCGTCCCTTTCAATCGTTTCTCTTTTTTACGATCAACGCAGAAGCATCGTCGCTTGTTCGCAAAACGTGTGAAAGACTTTTCCGGTAATATTTGCCAGCTATTTGATTGGTACCCATACGTCGATATACCCTGCTGAGCACTTTGGGTCCACCAAGTCTGTAGTCGCTCGAGTACATATGAATCTAAGAAGCTCGCTGAGAAGCATGCTGAACAATCCTTCCATTGCACTGGTTACGGAAGGTATGGAAGGCACATGGTGGTTCGCAAGGCAAGATCTATCGTCGTGAAAAACGGGGGAGAGTTTTTTTCCCCTTTTCAGAAAACCGCCTTTGCAACGGAGTCACCATCGAATGGTTAGGGATGATGACCGATATTCCCGGCTGTATTCGTCGTCGGTTTAGGATGGACGTCGGTGCGTTGCGTTTGTCGTTCAGCTCTTCCTGAAGGTCTCATTTCTTGTCCCAATACTTTCTGCATGCGCATGAACATTGCTGCAAGTTGGACACTTTCCGCATCCACATTCTGTTGATGACCTCGGACAAAAGTTACAATTCTGCTGACGTGCTTCTGGTCCGATGACCGACTGCAACGCCTTAGCCAACGGCCCTATCTAAGCCAAAAATGTCGTGGACCTGCAGGTCCAGGCAGGTCCAGGCCTGCAGGACCTGCAGGAGATATAATTCGGAGATGCTTCTATGCTGCCTCTTTCCTTCCATAAGGAGATTGTGCGTGTCCCGCAGAAAACTAGAGTTGATTATTGATGACAGAATGATTTATTTTATGCAAGAGTTCTTGATGGACAACATTCTAAACATCAGGTGCGCTGCTCATGAACTCTTTTCGGAAGTGCCGATATTTTGTTCCAAAGACCTTCCACATGCTTTTGGAACTGCCTATGCATGGCTTTGTAACGAGGTTAAAATGTCTAAGACAAACGCACCCAAAAAGTCTTGCTCAGTTGACGTTCAGGAAACCAGGCGCAGTAAAGACGGAGTGCGCCCTTTAGGTGCGACGGATCAACAAGCCTTTATTTATTTTCGAAACTTTCTTTTTGTTGTCTACATCGGGGAAAGTCGTGTGGAAATTTCTAGAAACGTTAATGAAGATCGACTTTGTATTAAGCTGGAATCAGTTGCATCCGTCCAACTCATCGTCCGACATCGTCGACGACTACGCTAGCGCTGTGTCGTTCACTGTTGCCTCTTCAGTTCCCTCATAATTTTCTACTGTTTCCAGAGCTGCCCTCGTCCTGCTTCCTCCTCTGAGGAGCCGATAATGAACTGCGTATAACAGCTACGCTCATACAGATTACGATGATTACCGTTTCCGTTTCTAACTAAATATACTTTTGGCTTACCTCTAACTCCGAAAATCGTCTCCATCTCTGCGTGAAAATTGCTCGCACAAAGCGCGCGGTGCGCCAGTGTTCTCAGTGTTGCCCGCACACATTTACCCTCACGTCGAAAAAAAGATGAGGAAATTTAGTTTGAGGTCTATGCGCGCCTTTTATTACACCCCACCATGGCTACGCCCATGATTTTTTTCTCTTTCAATTTTAGGAGTAATCTTGTGGGTCAGGTTAACGCGGTATAATGTCAAAAAATAATCTAGCTCGTGCAAAATTCTTTTCTTAAATGTATGCAAGTTTTTTTTAAAGTTATATATATTTTTTTTACTTAATCCACCTTGCTTGTCGAAATTTTAGGGCTAATTCATAAATCTTGCTCATCTTTGAAAAAAATAAATAAAATAGAGTAGTTTCGCCAGGAATGAAAGTTATTCGTCCAATCATAATATAGCGTAGGCCTAACATAATCTCATCAATTTGCCCGCAATTATGATATTCATTCAACGTCAAAGCTTTAAGCGTTACCTAAAAAAATGAAAAAAATAGGACATTAAAAAAACTAAGATTGATCGTTTGAAAACTTTGTTAGTTCCCAATTTCAAGGTATATGTTCAAGAAGGGAACGCTTTAAGCTTTACGACTGCCTTCATCGCTGATTTTTGGACGATCCCTCTATTGAGCTTGTAGTCTGAATCGAGCTTTTAGCTCTGAAATCTAGTAACCTTCTCGTTTTAAATTCAACCCGCCCCGGTTGTACGAACGTTTTTGCCACATGGCAAGTAGAGCTTTTTCTAGGTTTTGCTGGGCTACAGCTGATTTCTTGTAAATAAAAAAAATATATTGTCAGTTCTGTTTGTTGTAAAGGGGTCAAGAGAAAAAGAACATTGAAAAGCACATGCTCAGTAAGAACAGAAGAAAGTATATTGGACAGTTCATGCTAGCTGTTATGAAGGTTAATTGTATTATGTTAGTGCATGGGTGTGCGCGATGTATCACATGACATGAACTTACGTATATGAAAGAGACTTGCGCGACGATCCCCTAGCGTTGAAACTTACGTTGAAAGCTAACACATATGGAAAACACACTCCCCTCTTTAGTCGCGTTTTTCACAATCCACTACCGAACAACCACTATACATATGAGGGGACACATCTAATCAGAGCATACAGAGTTTACTTTTTCCTCTTCTTTCATTACTCCATTTTCAGGTAATTGTCTTTTGGTTGTATGCGACAGTCTTTTCATTTTACCCTGAGGTCTTACCATAATTTAAAGATTACAAGGAAACATTGTACTTCTTATACGACCAGTTTTAAAATTCAGATTTGACAATTTAATATATTTATCGATTAATCTTTATTTTGTGGAAAATAAAAAAACTTTTTTTTTAGGAACAATTTTCCTGAAAATATTTCCAATTATCTCTCTAGATTTGGAAGTAACTTCGCTCGCTGCATTGCAAGGTTGAGTCCCCTGTCGCAATAACTACGCGTCCAAAAGGGTTGACTAACTGGCCTTAAAAAAGGAATGTCCCTTTTCCATGGATAATAATGCTTCTAGCTTTTCATGTCTTAGATGAAGAAAAAAATTTTTAACCACCAAGCTTCATTGTAAATATGTTTATCCCCCCCCCAAAAAAATCTGATGCATTTAACCTAAGTGATTCTAGCTGGCGGCTTTTGACCCTGCGCAAACAACTGGAACAACGATATAAGTTCAAAATTTCCGTCCGCAAAATTGTGATTTCCTTCGATTTAAGGAAGGATACGACCTCAACAGTATCTGACAATGATATGATATGATCAGTCGAAAAATGCCATTCTACAAAATCTTTTGTATAAAATTCGAAATTTATTTTTAAATCTCAATATCAATCCGTTTGAAGTTTGTTTTGAATTCTGGCAGGTAGGGGTTTAGTGATCCAAAAAAGACACTCGTATCTTAAAAAAAAGAGAGGAATCACATGATGGTTTATTTTTGTTCTTTTTAAGTTGGCAACTCTGCTCGGGCGAGATGATACATCACTTACGTACAGTATAGCGACACTGGCACTTTTGGTCTATAAATATGGAGGTCGCCGCTGGTCGTCCAGCGACGGCTGGACCTTCCCCCCAGGGGGTGGTTCCCCCCAGGGGGTGGCTCTCCCCAGGGGGTGGCTCCCCCGGGGGGCTGTATCCCCAGGGGGGCTGTATCCCCAGGGGGATTGCATTCCTTCGGGATGATTCGGGTCACCCCGGCGGGATCACCTTTGAGCTTCCGCAGAAGCCGCGTTCTATCTCACGACACAGTCACTCTTTTCAGTGAGTCTTTTCACTCAGTCAACTCATTGTCAGTTCGTTTACTCGGCGTCGTCGAAGCCGCCCTGTGGCTGGACGGTGGCTGGACGCGCGGCTGACGGGGCTGGCCGGCTGGGCGCCGCGGGCCTGGGCTTGTTGGCGGGCTTGGGCTGGCTCGGGGGAGCGGCGGAGCCCGAGTTGCTGTTCCTGCTGCCAGAGCCGCCTCCGAGGCCTTGCAGAAGCTCGCTCTTGCGGATTGTCTTGAGGTCCAGGTCGCCGTAATAATCCTCACTAGGAAGGCGAGAGGGGGATGAAGAGAAAGATGAGCGTAAGTCAAGCAAAGCCAATAGGTTACATGCATGCGCGGCGCACACCCTCTTGTTACGCCTAACTTGACCGTTTATGTACAATCACTATCCGTGTGTGTACCTAGGCTATCTGCAGATGCACCTGAGTTTAGCTGGCCGAGTTTGCATGGAAACCTACTGACAACATGGTCTTGGTCTGCAATGCGTTTGTCTGTGAGAGTGCTAAAGAACCACTCATCCACGGAGAAAAGAACTTCGTTGCCTTGACAAAACGTTGTTTAACATAGCCTCAACGAGAATCGTTGTGATGACAATTTCAATAGTTTCAACAACAATATGAATCATCCCACGACAATTCAAATTGTCGCCTTAACAAGTGATGTTGTCACCACAACTATGCGGGTTTGATGAGATGATATTAAAAAAACGTTTTGTTGAGGCAACAAAGTCATTTTCTCCATGTCATTCACTATCAGAGATGCGCTGTGGACCAAGACCTCTTGATAGATCTTGGTAGATAACCTGATAGATAGACTTGGTAGATAGACTGATAAAGCCCTTTGCCTGGCTTGGTGCCGTTTTTAGGCAATCCATTTGTTTATAAATCAATTAGTAGATTATCAAATGTGCTTCCCGTTCATGTTGATTGGTCTATTTAAAAAAAAAACACCCGTAATTTTTAGTGAGTTTTCAAAATGAAGATGGGAAAAGCCGTTTAAAAGAAAATGGCTCTTTGTGGGCTTTCGTTTGATATGGCTATTCTTTCTCAAATATCAACCGGAACGACGCGTAATGCCCGTTGTAACTTTATACCATTAACGGATATAATACGGCGCGGTACGCAAAACGTCACATTAGCATTCCGTGATGAATTGCCGTCTGATATACTATGATTGCTACATGCGTCGATCTACCCCCCCCCCC
>Ga0058701_10006001_pt1 | contig 10185 bp, 7 predicted proteins | sample AgamicOrMae_FD_97039 | JGI IMG/M metagenome (GOLD analysis project Ga0058701, IMG submission 97039) | Agave microbial communities from Guanajuato, Mexico - Or.Ma.e | ecosystem: Host-associated > Plants > Phyllosphere > Phylloplane/Leaf | place: Guanajuato, Mexico | collected 2012-06-04 | reverse complement strand
TTACCCAACTAAACGGTCGCCAAGCCTGATGCCGCTTACTTCTCGGCGCCCCTGAGCGGGCGCCGAGAAGTAAGCGGCATCAGGCTTGGCGACAGCCGAGCGGAGCGATAGCGGAGCGAGGCAAAAGGCACTATACCAAAACTTGGTATACCGCAAGAGGCTTGCTTGTGCTATAGGTTGGGCTAGGTTGGATGCCTTTTGCCTCGTTCCGCTATCTCTCCGCTCGGCTTGACGACGGAGGGTAGCACCAAATTTAAACCAAAAGGTTGAAAATGCTGCCTTAAAGAATTACAGTGTACCACCAGATCCGTCCGCGTCGAGACGTTTCACACGCTTATTAAAGATGCCACTGAATTTTCTAGTGTATTGAATCATATTTCTGGAACAATGTGCTTTGATCTTCAATCAATAATCATTTTTATGAGCTTTTCTTCTCCGTAGCATCGTGGTAGGAGTTCAGAAATATGGAAATGAGCTGCTTGAATTTCCTCGTTTCTAGTATACTAGAGTTATTTTATAAAATTATTTCGAAAATTTAATGAGTAGGATATCGTATGCATTCAAGGATTTATTGTGCAGCAGGGATGTCACATGTCAGGAAAAGTCTGGGAAAACGCCTGCAAAGTCAGTAATTTTTTCTAATTTGACCTAAATATAATAAAACTGTCCTTTGGTTGTGATCGAGGCGCCGCGTCGATAGAGACATTGGTATACTCGAACTTTTTTCGTAGCTCGACGGGCGAACCGCAGAAAAAATGATCGCGTTTGGTCAGAAAAAGTCAGGAAATTTCGAAAGTAAGATCGTGTGACAACCCTGTAGAATTTGCGACGTAATTTTGATATTGTCAAACTTGAAAACATCGTTTATTGACCGTGCCTTCACAGTAGAAACAAATCATCCGGTTCAGGGAGTTAGTTCCATACCCGTTTTGGGTGTGAACCTAAAACAGGGGTAGTGCGTGGTTATTTCTCGAGATAGACCTAGTCTATGTTCAGCCACATCAATGCAAAACTCTCGCCCATACCTTTTAAATGATGTGCCTGAACACAGGTCTATTTTGAAAAATAACCAAAATGCGTACTACCTTTGTTTTGTTTCTCACCCAAAACAGGTCCCATAACGGGCGTTTTGTTTTCAGTGTGTTAAACACGGACAGAATTAAATACCTAGGTATTGATTCGACTGGCCGATTAATTGTAATGCTTTCTATTTGGAGCTTGGGGGTGGGAGTACTCGATTCGATTTACTAACTTAGTATGAACCTAATTTTAAGTGTAAATTTGGATGGTGGTATGTTTTGCATGTCTCGTTTCCGTCTGGTCGAATCTTTGATTCCTTTGAGGATTAACGACAGAACACTAGGTAGGTACAGTCAAATCCAGGTTAACGGTTCATCTAGTCAAGGTCAAGCTAGGTTAAATCAACCTTGATTCAAGGCTCATTGTGCCTCGCCTCGTCTTCTCCGCGCGGTTGTCACCAAGCCTGCAATGATGCCGTACCTGCTGGCATAAGCCAGGCGCCGAAGAAGTAAGCGCCATCAGTCTTGCATTAGGTTAGGTTGCGTTGTCCGATATAAGTGTCTTTCGTACCTCGCTCCGGTCGGTATCGCAACGAAATGTGGAGCATTCGTGTGAGACTAAAAAAGGTTTCCAATTGACATTCACCAGAGAAGAGCCCCAGTGATTTCCCTAACCAGCTCTGGCGCCTAAGTCGATACAATCGATCGCCCGATACTTATTAGCGAATCGATACTAGACAAGGATGGCGTGTGCGTCTGTCTTTGTTGCTCTAGCGTGTTCATGGCGTGGCGCGGTTTCTTTCCTTGCTTACTTTCACTCGTCTTGCCGTAGCTCTTTCGAAGTTTTCTCTCCGCTTGCAGAGCTCGGTTCGGCCACTCGGAGTTCGCTGAATCCTAGCTGACAACGATTTCTGGTTGAGCAATACTTTGCATGCCCCTCGCCGGGCCGGACCGGGCGCACGGTCTTTCGTTTTCCGTACCGTTGCAAAACGTAGGCACGGTACCCTCGGCTCTTTGTGCAATGTTTTTAGCGCGAAAACAAGCTGAGGTTAATACTATTGGACCTGAGAACGTGTACCTGCAAACAAGGAAGCCTCGGTTTACATAACTCTTCTTGACGATCTCCTTAATTTATACTGTTCAATAGTCGTTAAGTCATCTCATACATCTTTTCTGTCTTGTTTGGAACCATAAACTTCTGCATAGTCCGAAGGTAAGGAAACAGTAAGAAACATCACGAAAGTCCGTAAAAAATCGGGGAAAATTGATGCTTTAAAAAGCATCATTCCGTATTAATTTCAAGACAGAAGGGCATTCTATTTTCGTACGTGTGTGCGTGGACACTCCCTCTCACCGCTTTATCCATGTCGGTTGAACGCAGGGTTGAATCTGCATACTGTTGTGAGACACTCAGGCCTAACCTCCAAACTTTATTTGGGACATTTTTTAAAAATTCTCAGAACTTTTCCTTTTTATTTTTTTTACGCGGAGCGTCGGAGTTTACAGCAATGTTGTTCATAACGAAGACGAAACGAAGAACGTTGAAGGACTCGCCATTTTTAGAATAGACTTATTATTTTGGACACTAAGAAGTCTACCACAAAATCAATAAAGAGAAATCAAACTCCGAAATTTAAACTTTGACCCTTTTTGTGGGTCAAACAAAAAGATCGGCCAAATAGATGTCCTTTATGGGTCATCACTACATGACCTATTACATATGACAAAAATAAAGTAAAAAAAGCGGTTTTCAAACGTCGGTTTGGGTTTTCGGTTGGGCAAACGTCCCCTGTTTGCCCACGTATTATGTTATTTTTAATTTTCTTTTAAAAAAGGGAATGTTGTTGAATATTTCGTATAATACTGAGCCGAAATCATATGTTAATTTATCTTTCCGAACAAAATTTTGGTTTCAAAGTGCTGTTCGAAGCATATGAAATTGTTTTAAGGCCGCATTTGAACAAGTTAAATCGTCAATGAATGCAAAGGCGTCTCGAGTAGTATAAACGGCTGGATGCGTCCGTCTGTCTGACTGGCCGACGTCGCGTCGACGGCGCGCGGAGCGGAGCGGGGCAGAGCGGAGCCACGGAGGCCGCCCTCGTCCTCGATTCTCGCCTCGGCTGGCCGCCGAGCAGCGCGGCCCGGCGCAACGCCGCTCGCCTTGTATTCGGTCGTTGGCCACATCGCCCAGCCGGCCAACCGTCCGACCTCAGCCAATCCTAATAGCCCATACTGGAAATTTGCTAGCTGGAATTTACCACCTTTAGTTTGTCAGATCTTTGGTCACAACTAGCCGAGCGAGGAACACGCCATATATCTTGACCTAAGACAATCCAAACTTAGCGTGAGACAACCTATCTTAATGGTCTCCAAGCTTGGTGCCCCTTCTCGGTAGAGTGCAGTAACTCACGGTAAAAAATACACTTGCCCCAGGCCTGGCGGAGGAAATGTAGTTCCAGTGTCTTTATCAATAATTAAGATATTTTACGCCCATTTTTCTTCAAATCCTGTCAAGTTTATTATTTAGATTATTTTGAGTCTATAGGCTATAACGGCTTTCATGGGATGGGGTTCGATTAGATGTAAACTTACAATCAGCTGTTTCGATGAGGCTATGCTTTCGCCAAGCCTGCTTTCAGTTTCAGTCGGGTTTTGACCCTGTTGGAGTGAGGTCATGTCGCTCGTCGCTTTTGGCAAACGCAGATAGAAATGAAGATATTTGAGTGATTCCAAACTGTTATTGGTTGATATTTATACGTTACAAGTACTAATTTAAGGTATTATTTTAACTTAATCCCGAATAAATTACTATTGGCGCAAGAATACACCGGGCCTGAGGTTATGGTGGGGCGACTATAATTCCTGTTTTGGGTATGAAGTTAAATCGGGACAAGAGCGTAATTACGTTATTTTTACTGATAAACCTTGTTTAAGCAACGTTTTTGGCCCAAACGACTGCGAATTATTTTTCGGAATTATCATCTTCAGTTGATCAGGTTTTGCGGATGTGGAGTATTTTTGGCGCCATTAAAAAGCGTACAGGATGCCCGTAGTCTATTTATTTGTTTATGATGAGAAATATCGCTGGCTGGTATTGTAGTAGGCTACGCAATTTTTGCTCGGAAGAGTTAGCGATAAAAAATAGGCTTGTATTTTGTAATTTTGCAGCCCAATGTAAGGTCGAATAAAATCGTCGGATTCGCAAAGTTAACGCCGTTTTATTATTTTGTAGGAAAAATTCGAATCGGCAATGTAAACAAGGGGTAGTAATTTATGAGATTGAGGTATAACATGTAATTCTGTGCGCGCTGTGAATAGTTTCTGTTAGTCGATACAAGTCCTTTCTGACAACAAAACCTTATGGAAGTGGGGAATGGTGCTAATTTTGGTCGTTTTCCAGAGAAAAGCTTGTTATTTGTGCGAAATGCATTGAGTTGTAGGGCCTTTCTGAGGATGACGGGTCATTTCAGTAGTATTGCCCACTTCCCTTCGAAGAATTTTATTACTACCGTTGCGTTACGCACTGCCAGAGTAACAAACTCTTGAATCCAGGCAGAAAGTGACACCTAAAAAAACAAAAACCTATCAATTATTAGGAGCGTTTCCGGTTTCCCGTCCTCCATTCTGTTTATATGCGCTACGGTGTATGTTCGAGGTCGAGCTCTGCTGTGAGTAAAATTGATGAAGTATTTTCCACCTCTTGTTTTTCACCTTTTGTCATGTAGCGGAGCGAGGCACAAGACATGTTACATAACGTAAATGAACCTGATTTACTGTCGTGAATCTCATGCTGCCTGAAAAGGTAGGTTAAGAGCGCTGCGCTTCCCTACCGCTCTACTTGGCTGTCGCCAAGCTTTTACGTCGCCGAGCTTTTACGTCGCTTACTGCTCAGCACCAATAAGCGGCACTAGGCTTGGTGACTGTTACGCTAATCGAATCCAACCGCATAAACAGTACGTAACGTGTAGCAAAGCTTTCCCAGACGGACATGAACTGAAAATGTACTCGTGACGTAATAAATGTGGTGGTGCAAAAGGCGCCCAGTGTCCTTTCTTGGTAGTGGACCGGGCGGGCAGGGCGGGAGCCGCGGCTGCGTTGCCACATTGCTGGAAGAGTGGGGAGGAGGGCGGAAGCGAACCATCTCGAGCAAAGCGCGCAGCGGAGCGGCCGAGAGCCGTGCTAGGCGCTGTTGCCGCGTCGCAGGCAGGCGCGAACCCGGCCCGGCTCGTTGCGCGCTCGCCTCGCTCACAGCGCAAGCAGGGCCTTCACTCGCTTCGCCTCTAAGCACCACGTCCCCCTTAAGCTGAGCTGCCTGACGTGGCTCGGCCACACAAGGATTTCTCTCTCGCTACAGTCCGTCCCTCGTAGCGCATGCCGTATTCTCGTTGGTGTCTTCTCCATATCGACTGGATTTTACACCTCGACGCGTTTTATTAAGGAATGTCACGTGATGTTCGAAACTGGGCTCTGATTTCATTCGTAATGTCCTATTGAATCGAACATTTGGCTTTGAACATTTAAACAGGGCAACTAGAATGAGGTATTTCAGCAGAACGTTTGGACCAAAACAAACCCCGCCATCTTTGATTTTGAAAATACGAATTATTTGATTTACGTGCAATTTTAACTCTCGATCCACTTGTTGAATCTTTCTCTAAGAAAGTTTATACGTTTTTCGTACCGTATAGACCTAACAAAGTGTTAATCGTCATAAACATCCCGAAAATCTCATTTCTTCCAAATTTGTGTCCAGCAGACCACTCTGGTCACGTGAGTCTGGAGGTTGTCTGCTAGACACATATTTTGAGGAATGCGATTGTCTGGAAGTTTAGGATGATTAAAACTTTTTTCTGTGATGCGCAAAACTTAAAACTCCTAAGAGTTAAGTTTTTATGAGTGGATAATGGACGGAAATAGCAAGGAAAGCCCATAATTCAATCTTCAAAATCAAAGATGGCGGCGGTTTGTTATGGTCCAAACTTTCTGCTGAAATACCTCATTGGAACCTGTTGGATGAAAATCGATGGCTTTGTGGTAATAGGCTACTCGACCGATCACTGGTTCAAGTCGAAGACTTGTTAACTTCCGAATAGCATATCGCTTGGAATTTTTTAACAGGGAATTGTTAAAGTTACTATCATAATGTTAAAAAGCCCCAGATCTTCATTAGAGCGTTGTCCTGATCGCGTTGAAGTATATTTCCTGCAATTTCCGACGTTTCCACTTGTCATACAGAAGAAACATAACTTCGAATCAGCTTACAATCGGATTTTCTCGCGAGTATTTCTATGAGTTGACCCCAGGCAGTGAAAGCACGTATGCAAGCTTCTGTTCAAAGGCAAACGATATTACTACGAGTTTGATCATCACGTACTCAAAGGTGTCTTTTTAAAGCTTCCCAGTTCTGCTTTCGAAATATCTCCTACCCATTCCATCGTCAAATAAGTTTGGCTAGCGTGGTTCTGAACGTCATGCTAGAAGGTGTTACCTACCTTTGGCTCCTCTTTCTTGCAGAAGCCTGGACGCCTTATAATAGCAACCCGTATCATTAAAATATAGTGTATACTGCATGTTTGACGCACGGCGTCTAACTTCCTCTGCATATTCCCACAGAGGTAGTAGTTACACAGAGAGTGGCCATTTGTACCACGTGACCACACCAAGTTTTGGATCCCAACCAATAAGCGAAGGCAAAAGCTGGATCCCAACCAATCAGATTTGTGGAATTTAAAACGGCCGTTACGTTGGCCACGCTCTATAACTAGTCTCACTACATATTCCTAACAAAATATACGACGTCCTTCACCTCCCCAGCCTCGAAGGAGAAGAGACTTTCCGGACAACCTGTATACTGTATTGACTTCTACGAACAAGTGTTTTAAGTATGTAATACGAAGTCGCCTGCTATTTGTATGAGCTCCATCAACATGGACCTTAGTATCACGTTAGGGATTCATAGCTTATACTCTACGCCCCGTCGCCCCACTCATTGAATTTTCTACGAAGCATTGCCTGGTATTTCAGCAGAAAGCTTTACTACAAAGGACACACATTCGCACCAACGTAGTCGAGTACTCTCAAAGGTCCTTCAGACTTTCCATGAGAGCAACTACTTCATGGAGGCTTTCCAAAATCGTGAGTGAACTTGACAGAAAAAGGTCTCTTTGATGCACGTTTACTTATACGTCCAAGACGAATCAGAATGTATTGTGCTGATTTCATGATTCACGTAGCGCGCGCTCTTCGTTCTCGTGTACTTCAATAGAGACTATAGGGATGAACATATCGTTGCGCTATATCTGGTCGATGTGAAAATTCATCGTTACGTTCGGGAGTATTTAACAATCGAAGTCCGGAATACTAGATCTCAAACAACAAGCCTTCGACGAGTCCAAGCATAGGCGTTAGATTTTCCAAGCCCTCGTCAGCACTTGGTTGTCCAGTTTAGCGGCGAAGATGGCCGAAGACAGGCGGACTTCGCCGAAGCGAGGCGAGGCGTTACGCGGCGTAGCGGCCGAGGCGAGGCAACCACCTTTTGAGGTTTCGGTCTTGTGGAGCTTGGCACGGGCGGCAGTAGGGAGGGGGAAGGGAAGGGATGGGAGGGGGAAGCTCGGTTTGCTCTTGCTCTCTGCCGCCCGCCCGCCCTCTTTTTATTATTATTCTTTCTTTTGCGAATAGTCAGCCTTTCTGTTTTGTGGGCAACCCACTGGACTCAATGTTCTCTCTCCACCATTCTCGTTCCGACGGCGCGGCAGCTTTTTGTGTACCTGCCACACCACGCCACGGGATCCCAGCTATCTGTCAGGGGGGGGTCCAGTGGCAGCGTTGCCAAGTCGAACCTCAAAGAGTGATTCCCCGGTTCTTTGCTCACCAAACTTTTCGAGGTCTGACCAGGGAGGAAGTACTGAAGTCGCAGCTTCGAAGGCACCCCTTTCGCACATATCAAAAAACACCTAGTCTACGTAATCCCTCGAAAACAAAGTTTGCACGATACATCTCTCTAGGGGAAGGTTCAATGAAGTCAGATGTGGAGTCTGGGAACATTAAAACGGCATATTCAAACTAATACTTGGTTACTGCAATTAGCGTAAGTTACGTCGTCGGTTGATGCTCATATCCACAGAGCAGCTGCGGGTCCTCCTACGGATCCGTATTTTCTCGGTGGGCTGAGGCTTAGACGCTTAGGTGAACTGTATGACGTCTAAATGACGGGGGACCAGGGAGGAGAAAGGGAATAACGTTTTTTAACGCCAGAAAATATTTGTTGTCGCTTATTTCCCGAAATTTTGGAAGAATTAAGCACAAAGGGGTTGGTGGGGGGGGTACGTAATCAGCGAGGGAACTTTCTAAAGGCGCTGTTGTGAGCGTTCCGAGACGCGCATCGCTTCAACACTCAAGTGAGACGAACTGCGACTTCTATTCGGTACTTCCTCCCTGGCCTAACTACCGTCTGTTCTTTAAAACTTAGCCTTTCTTTTTCTTGGTGCAGCTCAGCTGAGTTCTTAGTATCAGGAGCAGGTGCCCGTGGTTTATTTATATCAGAAAACGCATAGATCAATTGATATGGTGCTATCACACTACCCAGTATAACGCAACTTGTAAATGACCTACCACTCGTAGCCAGTAACTCGAACCTGGGCCGAATTTGTTGTACTCAAACCCATTGGCTCGGAAAAAATGCTGCCAATACGATTTTTTTTTTTTTTTGGCTTAAACGGCAGAAAGTTTTCATTCACGAGATAACATGACGAAAACAAGCAGCACTTCCACTGCATCATGCGTATCTCCTAAAAATATTAGAATTTTAGAGTTTGAATTTTCAACCGAATTCAGGCGTTTGCCAAGTGACGTGCCATTTAACTCAAAATTCCGTTTGGTTAGTTTTAATCAGAAGTTGTTTACATAAGGGTTCGTCTGATATGTGTGTGTTGGTATGTAGTTATCGGCAGGGAAATCCCATCATTTTAGGGCACCGGCCACCAGTCGTTTACCAGCGGCGAAACTAGAATATTTTCAAGTTCCATAGATAACTTTTTAAAAAGTGAAAAGTGGACTTTTTCGTCTCTTTTATTCCACCTTTCGTCACCAAGCCTGGTGGAGCGAGGCACAACGCACAAAACCCAACGTAATCTAGGTTACTACTTACTACAGCAGCCAAAAATTGCTTTATCAACAAAATTTTAACAACCGAAACTTTGAGTTGGGGATATTTTGTCTTAGAGTGCATTCAAATAAAAAATATTTTGAGAGCAATCTTAGTCAAACGTTGCGTAGGTCTAGGCCTTCACGGTTTTATATCTCGTCAGTCTCATAACACAGTTAAAATATAAATCAGGGTGAAACAAAATAGTATAAGAAAGTTCCACCTTTTGGCGACGTAAAAAGAAGTTTGACGTCGCATGGTAACCACGTTTTAGTTTACTCTATCTCCATTTTTTAGCGGTAATTATTTTCCGACCTTCCTGATGGATCCGCTGCTAATGTAACGGACAGGGGTGGCGTTTAAAACAGAGTATCTGTGCTAGCTCACCTGTTGAATATAGAGTAAGGGTAATTTCCGCACCCCTGGTTGCCCCTCCCTCCACGCCGTTGTGTACATACCGGCAGACATGAATGGCATAGCGTGCCCCCTCCCCTCGTTGGGGTCAAATTTGGGGGCTAAGACGCCGCGTGGAGGGGAAAGGGTGCCCGCGACGAGAGGAATACAAATGGCTGCGAAGCTCCCCCGCTCAACTGCCGGTGGCGCCACCTGGGGCGCCACAATGGGGGCGCCACCTGGGCGAACCTGCAAAAACCCCTTTATTTTAATATTCTTTGTCTCCCGAAAAGTGCTGCGCTGCAAGCAAGCAGCCTTCTGGATGTACAAGTATATCATTTTATGGTGAGACAGGTGCAGAAGCCTCTACTTCGTTCTTTAGAAAGTTTTTAATCCCTTTTTCTTTTTTGACAGCTAATTTATTTTACTCAAATTTTAGTCCACTTGCCGACCCGACCCCAGGTCCGTGACCCAATCCTCAGTTTTTTTTTTTCGTTTAATATATTTGTTGTCCCCCCCCCCCCCTCTAACCAAACCCCTACCTTTATTATGTTTCTCTTTTTCTGTTTTTTGTGGTCACTTTTTTTTGTGAGGCCACTAAACAACCAAAGTTTAACGAAAAAGTTCAAT
>Ga0058701_10006000_pt1 | contig 10185 bp, 4 predicted proteins | sample AgamicOrMae_FD_97039 | JGI IMG/M metagenome (GOLD analysis project Ga0058701, IMG submission 97039) | Agave microbial communities from Guanajuato, Mexico - Or.Ma.e | ecosystem: Host-associated > Plants > Phyllosphere > Phylloplane/Leaf | place: Guanajuato, Mexico | collected 2012-06-04 | reverse complement strand
TTTTTTTTTTTTTGGGGGCGGGGAGGGGTTTGGGCTGTTTAGGAAGTTCTTGGTGTTGTGTTTCTTAGGGAATATTTACTGGGTTGTGTTCATGTTTTGTAAATTAGCATTTTTTTTATGAGTGAAGTCTTGTGAGAGGTGACCTTGGGGAAACGCATTGGGATGTATGGAGTACTTCTTATTCTCCTTCTTGTTGTCATAGATTCTCTATGCAACTGCTGGTCTACGGGAATATTTACAAAGTCTTGCTTCAGTTGTTCATGTTACTGATGCTCCTTGCCTCCTTGTCTCTTGTATAGGAATGTTCTACCTAGGTTGCAAATTTGAGTGTGGATGTGGGAAGTCGAATTACATAACGGAGAGTAGTAGTGATAAGCATGGAAATGCTCTTTAGGTATTTGCAGTGGTTTTCTATCCTGGACAGAAAAGCTTGTGTCAGTCTATTAATACTTGATAGACATATAAAATACACTGGAAATTTTGATCCATACCTGACTCAACACTAGAAACAACTAACCCAAAGTGGACCCAAAACAGAAATTTACCCGAACTAAATCCGGACTCGAACATTTTTTCCAAACTTATTCTTCTTCACAAAACAAGCTTGTTGGACCAAAAATCGAGTGGCCCGAAACTGAGAATGACCTGCCCAACCGGAAATCGAGCTGAATTAGGTTGACCCGAATACAATCTAAGCATACCCCAAGTTGACCCGTTTGAACCAAATGAACCGTTTGCCCGTCTAAATTACTTGGTAGGCTTTGTTATGGGTAGGATAGATTAGTCATATAGCTTAGCATTTCAGATTATATCTTTTCTAATAGCGTTATTTTATTGTTGTGTATCTGAATATACTACATTTAGGAATAGTTAACTTTGCTATTATTCACTTTATGATGTAACCATCAAAAGATCATTTTAGTCAATGCTTGGAGTCTTTATGTCCTATATGCACAAGAGAGTACTTAAAAAAATGTTGCTTATATCAAAAAGATTCTTATTGAATTCAGAGGGTCAATGATTAGTTTGCATTCACAGCATACACTTTGGAAGAAGTAGACGAGGGGACGAAAACCTTCAGAACTTCTGCAAATTATCCGCAAGGAGTTGATGACTCTGCCATCAGTGTGAGTATTTCATTTCAGATACTGTTGATATTTTATTGCACATGTTTAAGGCTATATTGCAATATTTATGAACTTTGCCTTACTCCATTGGTTAGGGAACAACAATCAATTTTTGTGCACATGTGTTGGCAACTAGAGATTTGATCCAAGTGGATTAAATCAACCAAAACAAATACAGGAAAACAACAAAAGGAACGAACTTCTATGGAAATTATTCACAGAATTCATCTCAAAATTATTGATCTCTCCGCCAATCCCATTGCTTTTGAATGATCAGCCTTCTGGCTTGTACTGCGTTATAGTTCCTTCATTCAAGAATTGCACTCCTTCAGGACATGGTTACAAGGATGCCCCATCTAAATTCATATGCAGCTTTGTTTCAAGTTCAGAGGTCTTCTCTTCCAACTTGACAGGCATGCTTGAATAGCAACACAGTGTTTATACAATACGTCCTACATATGCAGTATGCAGCAGTTGTCCCATATCTTTTCCTTATCAATTATCTTCAAGTAGAGGCCCAAGGCATATAGCTGTGCCAGCATTTATCCATTCAGCTGAGTCTCCACTGTTCTACTTCAGAGCTATTATCCTGGGCAATGAGAGTCTTCTTAAAAATCTTGAGAAGTTTGTAAATAGGATCTACAAATAGATCCGCACACTTCTGAACCGTTTTTGGCAAGTGAAATGTTGAATGTAGTTGGGTTAACAATTAAGCAGCATTTGTAAGCTTGGATTATGAACGACTTTAAGCTTGGATTATAAATGACTCAACCAAAATGCCTCGTTCTCTTTCTAAGGAGTAGTACAGTCAATGGTTTTAATCTAGGGTCTTATTAAACTGGCCTTTCTGAAGTTTGGGGCAATTTTGGGATAAGGCTGCCACATTTAAATTTTGAAACCCCCACACCCTCTATGTGGGAGTCTTAGGTGTGGGTTTGGATTTGCACTATTGTTCCACACGATAACAAGCTGGAAGTCCAAGGCTTTACTCCGTACAAGATTTTTTGTCAGGGGGTATTGGGCTTTTGATCTTTGGAGTGGGAGGATTACCCAGGTACTCGAGGATAATGTACCTTTAGGTCATCCAATGGCAATTTCCTGATCATATGCTTCCCAATATTTTATCCCTAAATTACTATAGTTAAAATATAAAATTACCTGAATGTTCGAATTCACAAATGAACTGATATAAACTCTAAAGCAACAAATAATATAGGACCATAATTCTTTATTTTGCTTTTCCAGCTGTCCTTGTTCTGCACCAGTGTCTAACAGAGGTTAAATGCAGTGGTTGATTATGTAATTAATTAACTCTGCTATAGAAGTCATAAAGATTGGTAAAAGGGCATTTGTTTGTTTGGAGTTAACGCTTGACGTACGTCAGTGTGGGGAAAAGAGGTGTTTCCCTGGCATGAAGTATATGGGGATAACCTAATTTGCTTGCCATGTAATCAGTTGCAATTGTTAAAACTTTTTGCTATTTCTTAAAAATGTGCATATGCTTCATGCAGAGATTTCGAGCTGCAGTTCACTCAGCTTTTGTGGCGGGTATGTTCTTTCCATATGATCATTTACGATTTTCTAAATTGGATTAGATGATTTATATACTTACATGGTCCTGTTTCCATCGCTCCGTTATCCCTTTTTTTTTCAAACTGGAAGTAAGATTTATGCATTATCTTGTATTTTCTACTCCCATCGGGACAGCAGGAGTGATACTGTACCAGGGTAGACTTGGTGTACTATAAATTGTGACATATATGTCCATCTTGGTTACCAACAATGCCTTCACTGGCACTGTGTAGTCTTAAGTTTTTATTTATTTATTTATTGAAATGACTGTGAATTAGTACCTCAGTCCTACATGTGTTATGGGTTGGTTACCCATTAGGTCATGTGGTCTGGGACATTTAAAACCAGGTCAATAGTGGGTGAGGCTTGTCCTACATATGATCACTAATGAGCCCATTTAATGCAAAATGCTGTATTGGGATCGGGCCAACAATGCCTCTTACTGTTTCATGTAAAATGCTGTAGCAAATAAATCCCATAAATTTCACGGCCTTCACCAAAGCCACATCTGTTGTCATATTGTGTTATCAGCTGAGGTCATTGTCTTCAAAATGAGGAAAGAAATTAAAAACCTTATTGAATATTGATTAATTTATGAGCATGTAGAGATGGTTTCTTAAATTGTGATGCTATTGGACTTTGGGTACATCTATCCTCTCCCACACCAACAAATATCAAGAACCTAAGATCTTAGTGTTATGGGCTTGCCAAAGTTTATTTATTCTGCTGTTGATCCGTGTAACCTGCATGAGATTCTTATCTGCAGTGCTTTAGTTAGTGACTTTGTTTGGAAGACAAGTTGATAGCCAATTGAGTAAGAACCCCAAAACGCTCTGATATCACTAGCTTCTTGGCATAAACGCTTCAGTTTTACTGGCTTATAGTATACAGGGCATGATCAGAAGTGTTATGAATTGATGCCATTTCTATGTGCTGAATATGCTATATATAAGCCATTTCTCATTTGGTAGCAGGCAGCTGGTGTAGGCAAGTAGCCTTGATGTGTTCTTGTACTATAATTTACTGCTTATTATGCAACGTGGGGCTCAGATGCATGACAGATGAGCTGCTGAAACTATCTTATGTGCTAAAGGAAAGAACGTCTACATGTCATCCTTCTTACTAGGATAGGCAAAAGCTGTCAAGATGTTCCATGGAATGGAGGACCATTTGTCTAAAATTGTGAACAGGGATGTATATCAGATAATGTTCTGTAGTTTTACTCATTTTTAGCAATCATGATGGATGTGTTTTTCTTTGAATGAATCCTTTGAAGCAATGTGCATCATTTGTTTGCAAATTTGTGGAGTAAGTCAGTAGTAATGGCGGTCAATGTTTTCTCACATATCAGTGCCTGCTAAAGCAATTGACCTTTACCTGGATCTGAGGAGAACCATTGAAGAGCAAGTCCGGGTAAGCCATTTTGTAATCCGGTTTTATTTGTGTCATACTCATTTTTAGCTTTGTTTGGTCAGATTTGATTCAATTCCTTTGTCTTTGTAGGGTTTCACTGAACCATTGTCAGACAAACTACTTCCCGATTTGCCGCCTAACATACCAAGTAACGTGTGTACGCTAGTCTTGGATCTGAATGAGACTTTAGTTTACTCTGATTGGAAGGTAAATCCTCTGTTTGATATGAACTGCTTAGCTATGTTTATTCTTTGGTGGAAGAGAAACTTATATCCCTCGGGTGCGACTTGTGAGAGGAAAAGGAAAGTCATGAAGCTATCGCAATGTTTATTCTTTCTGATGATTGAATTTTTCTCGTCTGTGATTTGTGCAGCGTGAAAGGGGTTGGAGAACTTTTAAAAGGCCAGGTGTCAATGCCTTCCTGGAGCATCTAGCGCAATTTTATGAAATTGTTGTGTATTCAGACAACCTGAGTATGGTAATTTCATCTTTCATACTTCTGCTGTTGCATGTTATTGGTTAGAGTATTGCTTATGAGATCTTTTGTGTATCTGGCATTGGCAGTATGTGGACCCAGTTGTTGATAGATTGGATGAGAAGCATTGTCTAATAAGCTATAGGCTGTCGAGATCTGCGACAAGATATCAAGATGGAAAGCATTATCGGGTAAGCTGACCTACATTCATGCTGTTCGCTCTGAATTCCGGTCAATTTTTCTTTTTTTTTGTTGGTGGGGGGTCATTCCTCAAGCGGCAAGTGATCATTGGCATGAATTATTTTATGAAGAAACATTGAAGCTTAATTTTTTTAAATGCTGAAAGAGCAATTTTAGCAACATTTTGATAGAGTTTGCTTATTGTTCTTATCTCTCTCTCATTCTTAATGTGTGACAAGCATCTTACCATAGATCCTTTTCGTCACCCACCTGTGCCACCAATTCCATGCACAGCAAACGAGGGGAGAAGTGATCCCTCTGTCCAGCTGCCTTCCTTCTGTTGTGGTTTTCCTGCAGTGTAGGCAATCATATAACTAATAGAATTTAGTGCACTATGAAGTTGCTGTTACATAACGTGATATTGAAATTGGATGCACTACAGGTTCCCTTGGGCCCTTAAAATTGTTGGATTTATCAATATTATATGTGAATTATTTTGTTCTGAGGATGCTACAGCCTTTAAGTATAGGAGAATGCTTAAGTCATATAGTTAGCTTTGAAAGATGTCCAGATCTCCTGATTTCTTTCATAAAATTTCAAAAACATAAACGTAAAACTATAATGCCTGAGAAGTCTGTAAATGTGGTCTGAATAACCTTAATCTTGGTATGGAAGTCAGACTTTTTTTAATCCATCAGTCTGTGTGGTAGCAGCTTGAAATTGGAAAATCACTTGAAAGCTAGATGGTGGCAATTTCCTGCTTTTTTTATTGTTTGTATTGCATTAAGATTCATGTCCAGAATTTTGTTGCGAAAGTATTGCATGTCTGGCATAGTTGAATTTCTAGATATGCTGAATGTCATGTTTAGGGTTCCTGCAGAAAGCTCACGAGAGAAAAGGGAGGGTGGGGTTGTTTGTGCTCCATCTTAATTTGATTGTCTATCTTCTCCACCAATTAATTATAGTCATTATGCTTGGCTTGTATGTGCTTCTCAAACTTCTCTTTATGTGAAGATTAAGTTAACAGTAATCCAAGTTAAGGAAGAAGGCACTTGGGTAATACTAAACTATAGTTGCTGTCTGGTAATGTTAAACAACTATTGTTATCAGTACGTATACAAAATTTTAGGGCATCTCAAAATGAAAAGATTGACGAACAGTTGGGACAGACATAGTATTGCTTTGCTTGCAAGATTTTACTATCTACTTGTCAGGACATGGTCAATACTTAAAAAATGGGAAGCATTATATGTCAAGGTGTCATTTGAAGGTTGCTGCCATTTGCATCTTCCCAGACCTCACCACAAAAACGGGACCCACATATAGCGTGGTGGTTGTTGTTGTTGTTGATTATGTATGAAGAGTGTCATTTGCTGGTGCAGGATCTCTCAAAGCTTAATCGTGACCCTGCAAAGGTTATTTATATAAGTGCTCATGCCCTTGAGAGTTGCCTTCAGCCAGAAAACTGTGTTCAAATCAAACCCTGGACGGGTGAAGATCTGAATGATACCACTCTTTTGGACCTTATTCCGTTTCTTGAATGTAAGTGTCCTTTTGATATCATGCCATGTTAAATGTTCTCTAAGTGCTAATCATTTGCTCCTCAAATGCCAATCTTGTTCAAGGTACTTATGATCTTTTTTATTGTAGTTGTTGGCCGAAGTGGGCCAGCTGATATTCGACAAGTCCTGGTGTCATATCAGGGGCGTGACATTGCCAAGGAGTTTATTGAACGCTCTAAAGAGCATCAGAGGTTAGTTATTTTCCCTGTAATTTTGCATAAATTGTGGTACATTTTTTGCTTCTTGAAATTTGCACAGGTTATGAACTGCTGTGAACCAGCGCATGATACTTGTGTTCTTAGAGTTTGGGGATGAGAGATGAGGGATATGTTTCCTCTTCCTGCTCACGAACTTTGAGTGTCTCCTCCACCCCCCTCCCTCACCCCAAGGAAATGTGAAAAATTGCTGCCATTGCTTAGGGCCTGTTCGTTTGAGCATATGGCCAACTGCAACGGCTTCCAACGGCTTTCAACTGCTTCCAACTGTTAAATACTAAATTCAGCCGCTTTTTTAACTATTCACATCACTCACGACTGCTAATTGCTCTCTGCAACGGCCCAAATGAACAGACCCTTAGTACCTCTCTGAATGTCACATCTGGGGTGGTCTTCTGCTTCTGATTCAAACAATGACCTTTTTCTTGGAGACACTTTGTTTTGTTATGAGGTCATTGTTGATTGCTGAGTGCAAGAGTAACCAACCCTCACTCGTCCTTTCCTCTTGGACACTTTGACCCATTGGTCGATGTTTTCATAGTTTTAAGCTAAATTTTAACCAAGATTTTTGTACAGTTGATGGCAAAAGTGAGGCTGTGAAAGCACCTTCCAGTGATGTGATTGCATACTTGGTTCTGATTCTTTTGGGTATCCTTGCATGAGTCAGTTTCTAATTCTTTGATCCTGCAACTGAGTTCAAAACATGGTTAATGTGTGAAAGCATAGTTCTCTGAAGCTGGGAACGTCCACTCGTGAACAAAACAAGGGAAAAAATTACCCAAAAAATTGAGACACACCTGCTTTTCTCTGGCCCTTCATATGTCTTCATATGCAATATCTCCATTGGCGATTGCAATCGTGGCTGGCTTTGTCATCCGCTATTTGTTTGCAGCTCTTAAATTTTTGGCTTTGCCAAAAATCAGAAGGTGAAATTCAACAACCAAGTATCAAGTTTGAGGAAATTGAATACTCCAAACACCAAAAAGGTTGTAAGTAGAAGTGTGAGGAGGGCATATGCTGATGGTGCTAATGGAATAATGGAGTACATGTGGAAGACAGTGAGGGAGGGGAGGGGCCAGGCGAACCAGAAAGTGTTGATGTGCTTTCTCCCCAATGTAAACTTTGTGAAAATTGTATGACTGCCATTTACTAACTGAGTGTTTCACCTGAACATTATATATGTTTTCTAAGCAGTAGTTGTGGGCTTTCTCTTCTTCTGGCTCCTAAAGGCCTTTCTTAAATTTAATTTCAGCTTTGACATACGCATCTAACTTTTGAAATGATGCCAGTTTCTTGGTTCAGATATAACTTGAAGTATCTTCTGTATCTTTCTTGGCACCTGCCTGGGGAATTGTGTCAGTGGACTGGGTCCACTGCTGATTGTGGTAGCAGTTACAAAATCATGGAATCATACTTGCATATATTGAATAATGGGTTGCGGGCGTCACAGTGTGTCTAGAGTATGCTCTTTGCGCTCTTACCTAGAGGTCCAGGTGAATTGTTATTTGTACTCTACGACTCTGTCGGTTACCATCTTTCTTCTTCTTGCCATACATCCTGGAGGCTAGTCACAGATGGTTGGCATTTATTTGGTATGGAAACTCTTCTGGACAAGATTCTTTGAAAAATGGTTGTCATGGCAAGTCACGATATGCAATGGTCATTGCACCTATTATGGTTGTAATAATTCATCCTACAATTTGCCTTCCCTATTGTAACACATCTTCTTTATGCGTCATCCAAGGCTCAAATTTGTTCTGCTGTTAGGGAGAACCTGACAGGCTGGTGTTATACCCTCATCCTGGGAGCTGATGAAAAAGAAAAAAGAGCGAGAACTAACATTTGAAATAAGATGAAGCACTCCCTGTTAGAACCTGTGTTTTTGTTACATTTTCTTCTTTTGGGGGCAGGATAAGTTCTAAAAGGAAGCTGAACAAATTGATTGAGACTGAAGAGATTTATCTTGAAATTATTCTCTTTTTCATTGTATTCGTCTTAACTGTCATTCCCATAGCCTTTGTCTTCTTGGTCGTTGTAATGGTCCAGTAGATAGTAGGGGCAGAAATCTCTTCATAGAAAAATGATATATATATTAATTGCACAACACCCTGCTGTTTTAACTTCTAGCATTGGAGGCTTGTTGTGTGCCTTGATCATGGATCATCCTATTATTCCTGGTTTGCTAGTGTTATGGTAATCGAAGCAATTGTGACTTATTCTATGTCATTTCTATGTTGAGCTCCTGCTGCATTCTATGCTGCTTCTTACCCGGGTCAGAAGTTCCTTTTTACCATTTATTTCTGTTTGAATAAAAATTGCTTGTCATGGCATTACTTGAACTTCCTTTTTCTTCTTGAAATCAGATTTAGACTTTTTCCAGAATCTGGCTGCAATACTTACTGGAACTGTTGTTCTGCCATGCTGCAGGCGTATGCAAGAGCAGAAGCATGGCCGTTTCTGGCGACGTTGATCTCTGTGTGTTTTCTTAAGCTTAAAAAGAAAACGAAAGCAAAGCTAAGGGCTGATTCTTATGGATATAGTTTCTCATCTTCCGAGCTCAATGAGCATCCAGGGATATGGAGCAGGGCTCGTAATTTGCAAGCATAACCTGTCTTAGATATTGGAACTGGGGTTCTCCCATATACAGGCTTTTTGGATCCACTACCATTTGTAATAGCGAGTTTGTCAATTACCGGCCTTAGGTTCTTTTATGGTTGATTCTTTTTGCCACTGTAAATTGCGAGAAATGAGGACGCTTCTGTATTCTTCCTGCAACCATTTCCTTTGCGTCTGCAATTGGTTCTAGCTTGCAAATTGCAAGCCGTTGTCTCCTTTTGTATTTATATATTCAAGGATTGTCCCACTAGCCCTGTCTATAGGAGACTGGAAATGTTCCCTGTTATTTTGGGGTAATGTTGTAGTTGGGCTTCCGGTCCCAACGTCATGGGTGGTCGTTGGGCATGGATTGCAGATCTGGACGATAGGAGTCGTCTATTGCAATGGGCGGGAGGGTGGTGTCCGACCTCAGGCCTCAAGGGAAGCAACAAGAGTCAAGCTTTGAATTTTTTTTTGTTTTTTGGGTTTTCTTCCCGTGGGCTGATTAACAAGTAATGTGGTGCGTTTACTAGATGATTTAGAAACATACATTCAAGTCGCACAAAAACACAAGCCAGACTACAATCAGGAAATGTAATCTAGCGATTGAAAAAAAAGGAAAGAAAGCGCAGAAAATAGAAGGAAAAATAATGAAATAGAGATAAACAAGGGTGGTGCTTGTGTTTCCCTCGATGCGACGATTAACGCTTCCTGTGTCCCTCCTGTCCTCTTTTTTTCAGGGCTTCCAAAGAACTTCTAGAAGTTCTTTACGAGATTGAAGAGGATGACTATCAAAGACTTCTCCTTCATTGCCGTCAAGCCAAAAGCAACTTAGAGATTTATTCAAGTGGTTTTTATGGTTTCTTTGGTGGGAAATGTTAGAGTGAAATGTTATCAGGATTTGAACCTTAGGATTGTATATGAAATTTGAATCTTGAACTTGTTTGGTGACAAGTGGAATGAAATTAGGTTTCACTTTTTGCTGTTTGGTAAGCAGTTATGAAATAAAATCAAAACTATTTTTGTTTTAGAAATGTTACATGTAA
>Ga0058701_10005999_pt1 | contig 10185 bp, 8 predicted proteins | sample AgamicOrMae_FD_97039 | JGI IMG/M metagenome (GOLD analysis project Ga0058701, IMG submission 97039) | Agave microbial communities from Guanajuato, Mexico - Or.Ma.e | ecosystem: Host-associated > Plants > Phyllosphere > Phylloplane/Leaf | place: Guanajuato, Mexico | collected 2012-06-04 | reverse complement strand
AGGGGTAGTTTTCACCCTCCGCCGATAAAAAAATACGGTGGTCATCCAGGCTATGTATACTTTTATTTTCTGTAAGAATTTATTTTTTTTGAATTTGACATCTCCCAAGGTTCCCTTGTAAGTTCACTCTACCCTCAGAGAAGACTAAAAAGGAGTAAATGACTTTTCTTATATTTTGTTAGCCTTTCACTAAATAAGAATTAGTGAACTAAAAAAAATCCTGATATCTGATTCGGCTTTTTCGAAAGACAAAGAAGTGCTTTACAAGGCTAACATAAATTTCACGTTAAATGCAGTCATTTCATACAATGTGAGAGGTCGGAATATCTTGTTAACCAATTTGTCTCTTTTTTTCCGAATATAATATATTCATTTTACAAAACTGTTGTTATGACTGAAAAAGCATGCACCGCGAGCCGCGTTACAAAAGCCACAAAGTTCCCGTGCCATAAATGGAACTCGACACTCCACTATGACTATGGTATCAATTCAAAGTAGGCAACCCAATCGGCGCACGTGTCCTACAGGTTGCCTGTGCGTAACACGCGTTTACAAGGGCATTACATGAAGTTAGAAAATGCTGAAAGATTTCTTACCGAAATAAATTTAACGACGATGGCTCTTCAGATTGATTTCCGGTTTACCCCCCCCCCTCTTATTCGAATTTCGGCGATCATTCCCAACTTACATATGCGCACATTGCAAAATGTCTCCCAAACAAACGCATTTTATGAAAAATCCGTAGGGGGCATAACGCTATTTTACTTTCATATCATATGGAAGTATTGGCATCCTGCAAAAAAAAAAACGAGTTTGAGATAAGACCGGATTTGGGATGTGCAACCATCGAAACGTCGAGAAATGGTTTTAGACAATCCGTGGTGTGAGTGTGTCTGCAAGTCTGTGTCTCTGCAAGTCTCTGTGTGTCTGTATGTGTGTATGTGTATCTGTCAGTCTATCTCGCTGTAGCTCTTTCCGCGAACTCTCACGGGCGTAAGGGCTTACCGATCTAGTTGAGACTTTATGAGCATGTTCGGTTATATGGCGCATTGCGTCGAATCATTTTTTGTGACGATTCGTCAACCCGTTTGTAAGATAATCCAGTAAACGAATTCGGCTATGGCGTGCGAAAACTTAAGTATTATCCGATCGCAATTAAATTTGTGGGTATCTTCCCTTATACATATGAGGGTACAAGCGCTATTGATTTTGGACCCGATCGGTCAATCCGTTTAGCGGTACACGGACCGAAAGTGGGACACAACGAATGAGATTGCGCTAGTTTGTGTACGCAGGGCGGAATCTTACAGGGTGTTACAGCAACGTGTTGTTCAATAACTTGGTGCTTGCTGTTCCCAAAATGGGACAGTTACCCGAAAGTGGGACATTCCGTGAATGCAAAATGGCGTTCGTTACGCGGTATTTTGCAATCCTTTTATACGTAAATAAAAAACTTGGTGTCGTAAAATAATTTGGTGTTCCAAAAATGGGAAAGAAGTCCTACAGTGGGACATTACCAGAATGCCGTATGTTCTTAGTTCCGCGTTTGTTTGGTCATCTTTTTTGCACTTAAAAAGTAGCCCAACCATACAAAAAAAATGTTGGAAGCAAATGTTCGTGGTGGGCCTACAATGGGACAAAACGAATTCGATTGCGCTCGGGTTTGTGTGGTTTTCACAATTATTCCTCTAGTGTTTCATAGCTCATTCATAAAGCCAGTGGGACATGAGTATTGGCCTGCTTGAGGCCTGGTTTCCTGTCTACTCTTTTTTTATTTTCTTTGTACTGTAAACGTTTAGTTTCGTGTGTTCACTTCACTGGAGCGACAGCTTCATCTGCGTTGCGCAGGTTTCATTTTGTAGACAAATAGCAAGGATTAAAACGTATGAAAATTATAATAAATTATTGTTACAAGAGCTGCCTTGCTCGTAAAAACTAAACCTTAGGTTGAACCACTGATGTCTAATAATATTCAGTGGACGAACACTGATTTTCGGCAAAAATGTCGCCATTTCAATGAGTTAGTGGCTGCATTATGAAGTTTGAGTAGTAATTTTTACTCATTTAGCTTTGGAGTGACGAATGCAACAAGTTCCCATGTATGGGAACGAGTTTTAACATTAAAACGCGTAGAAATTCGAGATTTTTGCGTTCTTTTTCTTGGTTCTGGTGGTTCTGTTCGTTGAATCAATGTGATTTTCTCCCCGCTCATACCAGAAAACCTACTAAGATATCGTTCGTTGCTCACACCTGGCGAGAAAGAGTACGCGCGAGAGACCCGGTAAGAAGGTATGTGCCGCGCGAACGAGAATTTCGTCGCGCTGTTGCGAGAGGTAGGCAACCCATAGGGCGGTATTCATCGGGCACACACTGCATATACATAGTCTACAATATCAGTGAGTCTGGGGAGAAGCTTGTAAAACATGAACGTGACTACGACTTGTCTAGGTCAAGGACGCTAACTTTAAAAAGTAGCGATACTTTTGGCGGGAAACTATTAGAAAATCAGGGCCAACGATCGATGGGCCGAGTTGAGCCGACTTTTTACGAAGCTCCCCGAGGCTCGTCAACGCATGTTCCAGGCGCCGCGAACCGCCCTCCACTCCACAGTTAACGCGGAACGTGTTGCGATGGTGGACGCGATGGCGGCAGCATTCGAAGTCGCCGGCGATTGACGTGGTGATGGGGTGAAATTTTCAATCGGAACTTTATTTACTTACGCCTCCTAGCCTCGCCAAGGTGAATGCTTGTGATGAAATGTTTATTTATGGATGTGGGCAAGGAGTGTGTTTACAAGTTCCCCTCGGTAAGAGCCTTCGAGCGAACTCCACGATTCTAGGGGCGGAAACAAACCTGACAACGTATTGGAACACGGATACCTGAATACGACGGAGGTAACTGGAATTTGCTGAATATGTTAGAGCCTATCTTCACATGTCTGTCCATTTTTCCTTGTCACGGGATTGCCTGTCATGGCTCAAACCCTGGCTTTGCCCTTTCGGCCACAGAGCAGAATGTCCTGGTGGGTGCAGTGCTATGTTATTTCATCTATTTTCCAAACAAAGGTTTCGAAAACCGCCGTAACAACCCCCATAAAATAACAGTCTTACTATAAAAAGGTTGCATTAGTCTAGGTTAGAAATCGTTAACTTTATAACCTCAAACTCGGATTGCATTGTCAATAAAAATCACCTTGGTAAAACGGGCTTGGGCACAGAAGGAGTTAGGCTCAACGGATTTGGCGGATCAAACTCGTCAGTGCCAGTAATAGACATGGGCTTTTTTTGCTGCACTTATTTTGCAGACGGGTAATATTTTCTCCTAACACATTTTTTACACCAAAACAATCTACTGAAATTAGCTGATTTTGTGAATAATTGGCAGGAAACGATATGATCTTTAACATATTTTTAGAGGCAAAACACAAAGTAAAATTTTTAAAGACAATAATCATTAACATACACCGTGAAAAGAGGCATGATTAGAAAAATGGGCTTTAATAAACGTCGTTGGATAATGCATTAACGGTTTCTGCTGACATCTACCCAAAGACCTTTGTCATTTCCAAATGCGCATTTAAGAGAAACTCGAGGAAAACTATGTTTACTTGAGGAAGACTTAAAAGTCCGAACACTTGCGTCAGTCAATCTAAATCTATCTAAATCTCTCTAAAATATGCCATCTAAAATATGCCTCGTGGATTACACACTACTGCGCTCCAAATTTGAACACTTCCAATCTCGCTTGTTCCACCTTTCGTTTTCCGTCGTCGAGGCAAACGGAGCGTCAGCGAAGCGAGGCACAAGGCACTTGACCTCATCGACGTTAACCTTACCTAAATTCTCTTTACCTTACCTTCCTGCAATGTCGTTAGCCCTTTTGATGAAAAAATACGCCACGGTGGACCACAAAAGCGAAACTGCGATCTCCTGAATTCACAGTGTAGAAGAGCCAGCAAAGCTCTTTTTTTAGGTGAAAAAACATTTAAAAACATTTTTTTTAATCGCAATGTTATGAGGACGGAAATATCCACTTGTAGTTACCACCCGAAAAATTACAATAATCTTTAATTACATCATGTAGAAAAGGAGAAAAAGAAAGAGTTTTGAAAAGTCGTCACCCGCATTCTTTTTAAATTTTTCGTTCATGGATGAAAAAAAAGCACATTTTCTAAATGAAGAACTTACGTCAGCACACTTGTTAGCGGTTCCCCCACTTGGAGTAAGGTTCGCAACGTCTATTTGGATTGTTTTGACAACTACGAGACGCTCCTTGTGGCCCCTCCTCCAAGGAGGGGGGAGGGGGATAGTGCGACGGAAGTGCGGGGGGAGTGGGTGTAGAAGGCCATCGCAATGAATGGGAGGGAAACAAAGCACGTGTCAATTGCAGTTGCATCACTGACATTGTATGACCCGCAAAGTAATCATAAAATGCACTTAAAATGCAATGGTATCTTAAAGAACATGATTGTTCAAGAAAATATCTGGATCTATTTAGGACCAAGGAAATGTTACGGCGTAGTATCTTTCGAAAATGTTTCCTCCAAATATTTATGACCTTGAGGTTTAAAACCATGATAAAGTGCGCAGCGTTACTTAAACTATTTATTTTAGCTAAGATCAGTGCCTTTAATTCTGTTCTCACTTTGAAAGGTTGCATTGTTCACCTCCGAGTTCCTAATTCCACCTTCTGTCGCTAAGTCAAACGGAGCGAGGCACAAGGCACTCAAGTTAACCTTAAGTAACTCAATCTAACGTTACTCTCCTGACGTAAGGTAGTAGACTCGCGTCCGGCCCGATCCGCGGAACGGGTAAAAAAAGTTTCTTCAAAACCCTTGAAATTTTTTGTGTGTATTACGAAGGGTCTATATTATCATTTAAGGTCATAAAAATTCACCCTGTCGTGCGTGCGGACGAAATCTCGATCTCCAAAACACACGCTTGACGCAAATATTACGAAAATACGGCTAAAACAAGCTTTTTAAAGCTAGTTATTGTCGTTATTTGGTCGGTGACACCCACATTTTATGTTTTTCTATTTGTGTTTCTCCTTGAAAAGAGCTTCAGTTTTGTTTTTAAGGAAATTCTGATCACCCAAACATAGCGTAAACCTAAAAAATCACATGAACAAAAGCAAGCCTGTTTTCCCATAAGAACAATGTATGATTCAATGCTGTTTATTTCAAAATTGAATTCGGTGACAGTCGATTTTCTTGTGAAAAATGGATTCGGCGTGTCCTGAAAAGGATGCCACAGAAATTTTAAGCGATTCTGATCACTCGACCAAGGTCGCTCCTACTACCTTAACCTCAGTTAACTTTGCGATCCTCAAGCCTGATGCGTAGCCAGGCGCGGATCCAGGGGGGGGGGAGCAATGAGTTTTTTCGCACCCCCCCCCTGGTGATGTGCTGTGCCTAAAAAACGGGTAAAGGAAAGGGGGGGAAGAATACGGAAAAATGGAGAGGAAAATGGAAGGAAAATGTAGAGGGGGAGGAAAAAAGAGAGAAAGAGAGCAGGAAACACTGACGATAAGAGATTCACGATGTAAACCTTGTTTGTGACCTATAAACAATGAAAACGACCTACATATTGCCTTAAATATATTTGTATATGCCGCTTTATAGTGCCTCTTTTGTTCTATTTTATAGGATAAATATTCGAGACAAATATTCCGCGAAACATATGTAGTCTTCTCATTCTTTATTTCTATGTTAAAAAAATGAGATGGACTGACTGACGCCAAATCAGCACTCATTAAGTACGTAAAATTAAAAAGATAAATAAAAAAGTCCTATTTCTAACGTGTAACCTACATTTATGATGAAGGAGGCTGTTATACAGAATAAACGCGATTCCGTGTTAAACCCGATTGAATTCCGAAAAAAAAAGTTTCTTCTAATGCTTTACCTGGTCATGGAAAGGCAATATTACATGCGATAAATTGTACGATGAACGCAAAAGGAGGTGGGCTATTTCATCTGAGACTAGTTCTTCAAGTCCCTTTCCCCTCCGAACATACATACATTCAGAACTCTCGAAAATGTCAAGTCACTAGGTCATTCGAAAAAAAAAAACGCTGAAGTAGGCAACCCACTTAGATGCCCCTCCCCCCCCCCGACCAAATCCTGTATCCAAGCCGGTGCGTAGCACGCAGCACCAGATTTCCGGAAGTTATCGTTCCACCATAAAAAAGTAGGACTCACACAAAGTCGAAAGGAGACACATACAAACGTACGCTAATGAAATAAAAAATGACGTTTTGAAGGCTTTATAGACAAAATCGATTCTTATCTCTAGCTCATCGATTTTTTATGCCTCTCTTTTTTAAGCCCGCCTCACCTGGAGAAGGGCTTTATAAATTTAGTTTCGTGCGAGTGCAGCAAATCATTTTAGTTGTGTTCATTGAGTCAAAAAAGTGAATAACAAGAGTTGCAGACTACACCCTTGCTTGGTGTATTGAAATGCTTGCTCGGGTACAAACCAGCTCTTCATTTTTCATTGAATAATTTTTTTCTGCTTATTGACAATTTTTTTTAAATAATCACACAGAATCCATGAGGCGGGCTTTTCAATCGAAATCTTAGCCTCGTTTAGTTAAATTGAAAAACATGCATAAAGGAGAGGCAATAGTTCGAGACAATTTCACATGCATGTGGACCCAATCTTCAAAGTGTTCGCAAACATCCTAAGAAGCCCCCGCCAAAAGAAATCGGTCGGGCACGCCCGATTTTTAATTATTGCGCTCTTATAACATTGTCATTCACATGGAAGTAAGATTAGTGTTGAATTTCACGACTCTTTCCTTCTATTGCCGATATTATACGTATAGTATAAGATGAGAATAATATCCGAGATAATGCTGTTGCGCAACGTATACTTACCTTATCTCGTTTTAATCGCGAACCAATAAATGATATCATCATTGGCGTTAAAAAATCCTAATTTCTCCCTTCTTTTTTTTCCAAGCCGGATAAGCAATGCCATTGCTGCATTTCGTTTTGTCTTGAGATTTACCTGCTGGTGGTCTCCTTTCACCACAACTGTCGGAAAAAGCTCTCAGCTAATGAATTATAGCATGATTCATAACGATAATAATGAGTATTCACTGAACGTTGGGGTCACGAGGAGCTATGGTACGTAAAGACAAAAAATAGAGCAAATTACCGCCGAAAAGTGCAGCTGTGGTGGACAAAAATTTTACTTCAGTGTTGTAACAACGCCCACTTAAATCTGCACAAAGTAAAAATCTCATTTGACTTTTCCTTCACTCTAATTTGTATCCAGCATACACTTTGATTTGAACTCAAAGGAACGAATCAGAAATATTGGCTTAATCGTCGTGACGCGGCACTGGTATTTTAAAATTGAAAAATTGGGATTAAGCCAAAGTTAAGGTCACGTTTCAACTAAATATACACGAATCCCGATAAGATATTCTTCGTTGAGTAAATATTTGCATTAGGTTGGGGATCGCCCGTTAGGATGAAAGAGGTTAGCGAGTTGTTTTGAAATGAGGTACATGTTTACACAGGTAGATCGTAGTGTACTGTAGACAAGACATCGCGATCCCCTTTTTCACGTAGCCAAACTAAACGCGCATTTCGCATTGCAGGCCGTCGTTTCCGACACGCGAGTATGAATATCAAACACCTGCACATGTTTTAGTTTTTTTTGTTGTTTTTTTTTCCTTTGACCCGACTTTCCCAGGTTTCTACGCACATTTTCACGTTTTTATTCCTACGGGGGGTAATTTTATGCCACCGCCTTAAATTTTGCGCACTATTCACTGTAAGGGATGCACGCACACTCAACGTCTTGCGTTTTTTGTTTCTTCGCAAAGTCGACTGTAGCGGTACACGAGACACCAAACTTAAGCTAACTGAATCTAAACGATCCTTAACAGCCTCGTGGCCATTATAGGTGTAAGGTTGCGTACCTTGTTCCTCGCTACCGTTTCGCCTGGCGACCTTTAGGTTAGATTAACTTAGGTTCATCTAAGTAAAGTTAAAGTCAGGTTAATCAAGGTTTGTTTAACCTACATTACGTTAACCTAGATTAGGTAACGTGCCTTGTGCCTCGCTCAGTTGTTGCTTCACTTATAAAGTAAAACATGACAGGAGAACCATGAGGGGAAGGCCGCCCTGAATTGGAATCATAGGGTCCTGAAAGTGCACCTGCCCGAAAGAGAACCATCTTCCGCAACTCTGAGACAGTTTAGTGACATATTGGCTGGTGATACTTCATTTACGATACTGCTACTTGTCAATTATTCACATCCACGCTCTTAGATTTCAGAAAAAATATCGATAAAATGCACATAACAGCAGAGGTTTGGCCGAGGGACGAGGCTCCGATACAGGCATCCCGCCCAACGGGGGACCGATTTTCGAAACTCTCGGGCGATCTAGCGACATGTTAGGCGGTGATCATTGCTCTAGGATAACGCCGTGAATCAATAATAATTATTCAATCTTTTTAAAAAAAAATTTAATTTTTTAAAGACATGCGATGGAGTCACGTGACCTGTGGTATTTTGTGGATTGTCTCATGGCCCAACCATAGCTTTTGTATGTCCTTAAATTGAATGTTATCGAAATGTAATAGTTTGAATGTAAATGATTGATTATGAGCACTATCTTTAAGTAATTATGATCGCTCAGTATGTCGATAGACCGATCCAGTGTTGCGAACAGTGGCCCCCCGTTTGGGCAGGAAGCCTGTGTCGGAGCCCTGTCTCATAGCCAAACATCGGCCTTTAGGTGTATTTTTATTGGTACTTCCTGAAATTTATAAAATCGGATGTAAATGATTGAATCGAATCACTATCTTAGAGTGGTTATCACCGGCTAGTATGTCGCTATAGACTGTCTCAGTATTGCGAAAGATGGTCCCCCCGTCGGGCAGGAACACTCTCAGGCAGGACGGAATTCGATTCCACTCTAGGGCCGCCCTTCTCTCATGGGAGCACACAGAAAGAGAAACAACGAAAAAAAGTATGATTCAAGCATCAGAGCCCTGGGGATATAACAGGCTTACCTATGCTTGAATTAAGTGCAATATGCTTGAATCAAGCCTACTGTAGATTTTTTTTTCAAACGTTTGCATACTCAAGTAATGCGTATGCTTAAATCAAACGTATAGTAGGCTTGAATCAAGCGTATGATTCTAAATGAAAACATACGACGAGCTTAATATATCCCCCAGGCTCTTATGCTTCAATTATACGCCCAGGTTTTTTTATTTTATTTTGCGGATGAACACTCAAACATTTACGTTATCCCATCTTTTAACTTGGCCCTTATTGCTGAGCCCGCATTGAGTGAGCTGAGACTTCCACTAAAACTTTGACTAAAGTTTAAATGCGAAGCGTTTATGAATCACCTCGTAGGACTTCATGCGACCAGCAGCAGGTCAAAACGTCGTCCCCTGAGATTGGATTTGGGGAGGTGTGAAGGTCGTTATCTAAGCCGTGTCTTACCATTTTGAGTTCATTTTTGTATGTTTTCTTTTGCTCAAGGTAAAATGATGTGTGTTTTGACACTACTTGAAGTAGTGTCTAAATATAGCTCTCTCCCTTCAAGAGCTAGGAGTTGGGATATCGGGAATTCCTCTGAATTGACGATTTAAACTCTGTAAAATGCTTTTTCGTTTGTTCAAAACAAAGATGGTCAGTGAATCGGTTATCATCAAGTTTGACCTTGTGTGTAAGTTTATCTTTTGATTTAAAAGAGTAATTTAAGCCTCTACTCTCTAAATTTGAATGGGTGGTGGTAGCTATGTCAATTAGAGAATATGCACTTTGCTGTTATTATTATTATTAGTAAAGCATTTATTGAATAATTAATGAGTGATAACCAGAAATCAATACATGCAAATTGATTGGATGTATCTTTTACTAATTTAAAGAGTAGGAAGCTTAGGCTTGAGGAAATAAAAGATAGCTCAAAATACACTTGGATAAATTACTATTAAAGAGCTGTCTTTAAGTACGCCGTTTCTTGCGATTTTGTGTTCATTTTTGTTAGTACAGGTATTCTCAATTCCTGAAGGTAATTTAACTTGTGTTTTAACCCTACATATCTGTTGTGTTTACATATGTATATTGATTGTTTTCTACCTTCAAGTGGAGTTGGGATGTCGGGAATACTATTAACGATTATTTAATGTATGAAATGCTGTTTCATTT
>Ga0058701_10005998_pt1 | contig 10186 bp, 1 predicted proteins | sample AgamicOrMae_FD_97039 | JGI IMG/M metagenome (GOLD analysis project Ga0058701, IMG submission 97039) | Agave microbial communities from Guanajuato, Mexico - Or.Ma.e | ecosystem: Host-associated > Plants > Phyllosphere > Phylloplane/Leaf | place: Guanajuato, Mexico | collected 2012-06-04 | reverse complement strand
TGAAATTTGTCCTTGCCAAGCAGGAAATTTAACCTACTTATGTCAAATATCGCTCCATTTTCATGTTTTATTGTTAAATTCCATTGAAAGGTTGTTTGAAATTGAATTACCATTCTTTTTCAAAATACATACTTTTAGTTTTAAAAAAATGTTCAGTAAAGTTTTCCTCTTTGTCCAAGAAAGGCGCAAAACATAAAATAGGTTTATATGCTTTAAAATATCAGTTTGCATATTTAACACTCAAATGTTCGATGTTTTTTCTTTTCTTTTTTTTTAATTCAGACTTTACCAGCATTTCTTAAGCACAAATTGTCTTAATCACATCACCATGATTACTTTGTGAACATATTACCAAAGCCCAACAATGAGACAATTTTTTTTGAAGAAAATTAAATAACAGCATCGCCACTAGCAGCTTCGATTTTCCGTTTATGCCCCACTTTTCTAATGCATTAATGGCGTTAGGCTATAGCTACGATTCTCATTCATACATTCACTGGCTATATCAACAGATTTAGAAAAATACAATAAACTAATTTTGGTGTTACAGCAAACATGGCTATGCTCGGTATTATCAAGACCGTTTCTATGCAATATTACATTAATATATAAACGAAACGAACGATACCTGTTCATTCAAAGTCTATAGCTTAATTCTCATAGGCATTTTTTTGCGTAGAGAGCGTTGCATAAGTGCAGCCAATCATCATATTAGTACGAGAGAGTGAAAAGGTTGCAACTGTGCGTCAAGCACATCCGCATGCATCTTCGCGTTAAAAATGCTATTTTCTCACTGATATGATTGGCTGTTGCATAATTCGCTGCAGCGATGGCCTCCAATCAGATGCTCCGCTGTGCTACTGACCGTCATGTGCGGATTACGTCATGCCGATGACGTCATCCAGTCTAGTGCTCACCTCTCGCCTTGCGAATCCTGATCAGCAACTATGCAGCGATGCGCTCTTTGACTTTTCTTTTTAGTTCGAAAATCCTGTTTAACGTATTCCACATTCCACTAAATATGTTTTATATTCAGTCGATGTTTATTGCAGAACCGTGTCTTCTCGCTTACCTGATTTCCATCTCACTGCATGTAAAAATGACTCACTGCAGGTAAAAGTGTGGTTGGGAAATTCGAGGCCTAAACCTGAAAAATTATGAGTCTTTTTGAATCATTTATTTTAACCCAATACTGCCCAGCGATGCCGTTCGGAAACAGAAAATTTTATTTTAGAGGATCTTTTTAGTTCAGTATTATCAAAATTAAAAAAATATCTGAAAACCTGAAATTCACTAATTTAGGCATTTTCCCAAGCTTAAAATTGCGTAATAATAGGAAAAATCCTTCAAATTTCTCTCAAGCTGAATTTCACTCCAAATACTTTGGGCTCCTATGGGTTAATAAAAACACTTCGAATACACGATGCAATAGAAATACTGCAGGCAAAAAAAAATCTAAATACTATTTTGGGGAAAAAATTGACTTTGCAATATTATTATCAAAGTATTTTTGGGTTTAGAATATTTTTTGGGGCAGGAAAACAGCGTTGAAATGATTTCACAGAATGAAAGCAAAAATTCGAAATGCTGTTCAAAACTTTCTAAAAAAATCAAAAAAAAAAAGAAAAGAAAAACTTTGTACAGATGATTTTTTAATATTATGTGCAAACTATTTTCGAGTTTAGGATATTTTTAGAGCAAAAAACTGCCTGTTCCAAAGGACATCTCATGATATTCAAGATATTAGTATCATATACAGGCGTATCATATATATTCGTATCATATATATCCTGTATATGGCGTGGAATAGGATCAGCTTGTCTTCCCTTTGTGACGAGATTCCAAGCAAAAGTCCTTGTGATAGCGTGAATCGATACGGCCTTCGATGAGGAATTGCATTTAAGCTTGAAGTGACAAATACATTCAAGTGCACCCAAGTTTTCAACTGAGTTTTCAACTTTTTGCTTGATGTGTGTGGTGGACATGAACAAGTTGCAATATTTCTTTATAGCACATGTAGTTTCTCGTTAGGCACGAATTAAAACTTGAGAGAGAATTTAGAGAAGTGAAGATATGTTTTTATATTTCAGATTAATAGTAAATTCAAAGCTCATGCAAGAATGCATTTCTTTTGATGAGGCCACTTTTGTGTCATTAAAATACGTAGTCGAGTCTGGATAGTACGTAGTCCATAAGGAACAGGAAAAAATTAATTACGTACTATCGAGGAGTACGTATGTACTATCAAGAATCCTTCTTACACATTGCTTTTAATGAGGCATCTCCGGAATTGAAGGAAAATTATTACGTACTATCGAGATTCTTCATATCAAAAGTCTGACTTCATTTCAGTACCTGTAACACTGATCTCACCTCATCTGATCCAATCTAACTCATGCTAATTCAACGTAGAAGAACTAAAATAAGTGATAATCACCACATATTCCAAGCAGCAATTTAACCTTGATTTTACTGTAAACACAGGCTATTTGGGGTCGGGTAGAATACATGAGTTAAAAAATGCAACCTTTGGCGTGTTTTTTTTTTTTTGGTGTCACAACAAAAGTTAAGAGATTCGTAAAGCAGTCATTAACCCAAAAGATCGGCATTATGCGTTGGTCATGTAGAATTCATTGCAGGCATTCTACGTATTATCATGGCCAAAAGAATAACAGCGCACTTTTTCAGCGGAATTTCGGTTGGCAGCTCTAGATTTGTCCTCGAGGAGAGGGAGGCTGGAAAGCCGTGATTGGAGAGACACCGCGTAACGCACAGGTAACGCAAGCGTATTGCTCTCCCCTCCTCGGAAACATCCAGAGCTGCCAACCAAAATCTCGCTTCACCAAAAAAATAAAAAAAATAAAATAAAAAGGGTGACGTTTCTTTTGCTCGTGATAGTGCACTGCTTGCTAAGAGTCTTTCAAACCGACGGTAATTTTTACAGCCTGTGGAAAATTATATATGACGTTGTTTGGCAGGTGCCATAGTGTTGGGCCTTACGCCCTTGCTTGCTCGTGGGCTCATGAGAGCTCTTAAGGTAATGCTATCGATTATATTCGAGTACTTCTCTACGACAGGATAATCGGTACTTAAAATTAGCCGTGTCATAAACGGGGTACTAAAACAGTTGGATGTAACTCATGGCTTGAGGTACCGGCTAGGGTACCGGTCATTGCCCGTGAAAGGCGACGGGCTTGTTAATGCTCGACCAAATTCACAATTTTACTATGATTCGTAAAATAATAGCTCTAACAAGTAAGACAGCGCCCTTTTCATGGCTGCGAATTATGAGAAAATTACGGATGCCTATGTTGGAAATTGTTCCTATTATCTAGGCCTACTTGAACGACGGGTTTGACGATTATTGATGGATCTTAACTGTTTTGAAGTATGTAACAAACGCTTGGGTCAAGAATAATTAATTGAATTGAACGAATTGTAGTGAAGCTTAAGTGTTTTACTTGAATTGATTAGATTTGATTGAAAGTGGTAAATTAAGGCTTTGGAGTTTTGTTTAAACATAATGCTACGGTAGAAGCATGACCCCATAGCGATAGGCTGCCCAAGTTGATCCTACCAATTAAGGATATTACCCCGCAGTGACAAAATGAAGATGAAAAGCTGAACTAGATATAGTTTGTCGCTATCATACATCCTCACATATTTGTAAGTACCTACAATTAAAACAAGTTACACCATCTAGTTCCCGAGTATGAGCTTTCTAAAAGTGATAAATAATACACGGTGATATATGGAGGTCTAATTAAAGAAAAGGTATAATCGAGAAATTTAGTTATACCATGTGAAGACAAGAGAGTAAAAAAACTTTTTCTCTCAGTTTAAACCCCATTACAAAATTTTAAGCTAAAAAAATTGAAGCTTCACCGTTTAGTTTTAGAGAATTCCGAGAAAAACCTCAAAACAATACGCACTTTTCTTGAAAAATGAGTCAAATGAGCAACTGTAGATTTTTTGAAAATTCAAAATCAACTGATGTAATGGTACTGTACATGAATATTGGACTTGTATGTTAGTCTTGTCTAGAGAATCTAATCTATAGATTATTTTTAAAACATGCATTTGAAAATTCCAGATGAACTTGACTAGTTTGCCACGGAGGTATACCCTTAACTTTGCATAGCATAAAACTTAGGGTGCTATTGACCCGACATACATTAATCAAGGGAGACTTGAACGCTCGTAACCAACCTAATGCATTGTAAATTCAAGGTGACTTGAACGGACGGAACACAACCTAGCACCCTTTGAATCGGTCAGTCGGGTTAGTAAACACTCCCTAAAACTTTAGACGCGAAAAAAATCGTAACGTAATTTTACATAACTTTACCTGATCTCACATAACACACCTCGCCTCACAAACTCAAAACAAAGCCCTGTTTGTGGTAATCCCATATCTGTTTCAAGTATGCAAGGAAAACAGTGAAAGAGCGAAATTTTGTTAATTTTGAACACGATAAATTTATTAATGATCATAACGATTTGTAGCTCTTAACAGCACCTTATTTTCATAGCGATATAGTTGTTGATGTTTATTTTAGTATTAACCAAATTACTCTCTCCTCTTTAATTTAATTACTCTTAACCTTCCTATACCTAAAATATGTATGAGACTACCTAAAACAGAGGTTATTTTTCATGCTGTGAACCAATCAGACGCAGGTGCTTATTTCTGTAATCTTCTTCCCACGTGGACTTCACGTGACCCCGTCCAAATCGGTCAAAAAGATATCTCAGGCTCAATAATGAGAGAAGAGCCCGAAGAAAGGATATTTTCCTAAACGCTTGGCTCTTAATGCGGGTGGGTGCGACAGAGATGGAGACTGGTTTGACCAGCGACATTACATATCTCCTCTCTGCGTTCCTCTCGCTAGAGGAGAGGTTCCCTCCGAGGAATCTAGGAAGAAGAACAGCGAAAAGGTTTCATCTGTCGGATGCTGGGTAGGTTGTTGTCTGCAGCTCAAATGACTGCAATTGCTTTAAGCCACTGGAAGTGCGCACCGCCTCGCCATTCCCTCTCGCTCGCTCATATTTCACACGACACTTTTTCTCCTTTTCCGTTTTCTTTTTTTCTTCTTTTCTTATTTGTTGCGGAAAGGATGCGAGTGACTACTGGAGTTACAGCGCCGAAGTGGCTCTTCTGCGGCTTTCGGAATCGTCGTCCTTTTGTCAAATGACAAGTAGTTATTACGTCTTAGCGCTGGGGTTTTCAAAGATGTGAATTGCAGCGAATGACATTACGGGTAACTAAATTGCAAATTACCTCAAGACCAATCAAGGAATTTTGATATTCTTTTTGTCTGTTTTTAAAGGTTTGATGGTAAACCTAAAATTATCTATCACGTATTAACGTCGCTTGTAAGCTAGAACCAGTTTTTTTTTTCTTTTTTCTGTCTACCGCACCGCTCAACAAATTCAGAAAACTCAGCAAATTCAGGGAACTCAGCAAAATTCTCACTTATTATTAGGAATCATTTGGCAAAAAAAAAATGTTTTCAATTGAAATTTCTCTGATTTTCAGTAATCTTTCATTGACTAAACAGTGGCACTGTGGTCACAAGATAATCAGTGAAATTTTACTGACTCTGGCTAATCATCTGAGAGCAAGAGTTGCTCGGTTCTTTGGCCTCACTTCACCGCCGCTCCGCTGTCACCAATATGCCACTCCTCGATAAAAAAATGTTACTTCCTCAGACAAGTAAGAAACGTTTAGGTGGAGTGCTCTGTGTATCGCTCTGCTGTCTGCCCGCTCAACCCGGTGACGAAAGTGGTACACCTCTCAAATTCACAGTGCATACTGCACTACCGACTTGCGTATCACACCGGTATCTTGACTAATGGATTCCAGTGATGTTGAGCGTCTGGCTTATGCAGAAAAAGTATCAAACCAAAATATTTTTCTTCGTCGAAGCGGCAATGGAATGAGCCGGGCCGAAGTAACCGGTAAATCACCGGGAGATCCCAACAGGTTTTCCGCATGCAGGTGTCATGGACGAGCGGAGTGGAGACGCTGGACTTACATGGGTAGGAGAATCTCAATGATTGACGGTTAGACTGACTCGCGCATAAATTATTAATTACACGCCATTAAAAAGGTGCTCTGCAAAAACTTTGGGGAATAATCTTTCGCGGAGGAAGAGGTGAGATGTGGTTTCGCCGGTTTTGAATAAATAAGAGAAGCGTTTCACGTAATAAAATACTGTTTTCTTAATTATATTTTTGGGAGAAATTTTCGAACAGCTCAGGATTTGTTACCTGAAGAGAAACTGTCATTTTTCTGTTTTGAATATTCAAAGTAGAATTTTTTACCTCTAGTGTTATCAACATGGGCACAAATTGTGTTCGTAAGATCCTTCCAGTTCATCATGGTCATACAATGCGTAGGTATATGTTTATACTAGCTTAAGTTAACCTGGCTTAAGTTAGCCAAGGTTACGGAATGGGCTTTGCCTTTCTATCGTTCTACTCGGCTATCGCCAAGCCTAATGCGTCTTACTTTTCGGCGTCAGCAGCAGGCCGCCGAGATGTAACTGTTATTGAGTATAGCTCTGCTCGTTTGGTTAACTTAGGTTAAGTGCCTTTGTCCCTCACTGCGCGTGACTTGATAGGTGAAACATGCTCAAGAAGAACTACTGAATCACTGGTTATCCTGAAACCACGATACCACTGAAAATTCTGCAAAATTTCGCAGGTTTCAAGGAAAAAAATCCACTGAAATTTACTGGTTCTTGAGAGATTTCACCGACTTTGCATTGGCTTAGTAGTAACAGGATAATCAGTGAAATTTCACTGATATTCTGGCTAAGCGTGCAAAAGGTAGGAAATGCTATAAAATGTACCATGTGGTTGCCTCACAATCAATTGTTTACCACTATGCATGTAAAAAAAAATATGAAAACAATTTTTATATGGAATTGGGCCATGATATCGGGATTGCACCTGCAAGAAAATGAGCATAAAGCTTCTAATTGTGAAAGGTCGTGGGAGGGAAGTGTTAACAGAGGCTAAAAGCATTTCCTTGTCTGAACTAGCGAGCGGATCCTGCCCTTGACAAGCCTGCACAGTGTTGCCACATTTTGCGACTCCGTCATTTTTAAACGCGATCAACTTTTAAACCAATACAGATAACTTTGTGATTGACCCTATTTTTGAATTACTCAGCTCAAGAGCAATCCAAAATATATAAAATATGCAAGGTTATCCCGAACGGTTCTCGCAATAATCCCAGTAAAATTTCATGATATCGCGAAGTGTGGCAGCTAAGAAGGCGCACCTTCGTTGACCATTTGTCCGGAGTCAGCCGATGCGAGTCCCGAAGCTGTTTGAAGCGCTGTGAAGCTCTGCCATTACCGGTGTCCCTGAAGCGCTCGTAAACTTGACTCATAGCACTATGCATGGTCGCCGCACCTGACTTACTGTTTACCCAGGCAATGCGAAATGACCATGGCTTGTTCGACAATTGTGTAATGTCAAACTTTCAGGCTTAAATCAATCAGAGATTAATTCTTTTTATACTTCTTTAGGCACCGTAAACCTTCAAGGTACGTTCCACCGTGTTCCACCTTCTAGTCGAGCTGCAAGCGACATTCAGTCTTCACGTAACCTAACTGATCTTAAGATCTGATGAGAAAACTGATGTTAGGAATGCGCTTATACTTTTCGGTGGATTCCACTGTCGAGAAGTGTGCTTTATTAAGCTTGACGACAGCTCAGCGGAGCTGTAAACTGTAATTACTGAAGGTCTTTTTTGGGGTATTCTTACCTGTTTTGCGTGTGAAAATAAAGGAAGTGACTATTCACACGCTGCCCCATTTACAATGTATGTTGTTTTCATATGTGTTCAAGTCACCTCCCATTTTAAATGCATCATAGGTTGGTTTCCATGCGTTCAAGTCTCTCTTGTATTAACATAGGCGTGCGAATAAAGCAGGGGTAATATGTATGCTCGTTATTTTTCGTGATGTACCTATGTTCAGCCACATCAATGGAAAGCTCTCGCGGAGGCCTTTTGAATTACATGGCTGGACATAGGTCTATCTTGAAAACTAATCGGAATACGTACTACCCCGATTTATTTTTTCCCATAACAGGTTATCACCCCCTGAAACAGGTGTTTCGTTTTTACGGTGTAGTAATATGAGGCATAAGGCAACAAACTTAACCAAGGTCAACTTAACCTACCTACGCGATTGTTTGATGTTTACCCTTACTACCCTTACAACGGAATGAAAGGTTGAATTGGAGATACGAAGGGTGGAAAACGCATTTTTTTTTTTACAGCAATAGGTGAAATCTCTTCTGTCTAGCAGGTATCGCCCTCCCCAAAATAGTCTTTCCGTCTCCTCTTTGGTTTGTTATTTCCCGGAAAACTAATTATAGAAGAATTATTATCTCCTTGGGCGTTTCCTCCAAATTTCTGAATGAAAGCCAATCATTGGAATGATTTTAGTTTCAAAACTCACCTCAAACTGAGAAATTCCCGTTACGTGTCGACCTAATATCTCAAATAACATAATAACAGTTACCACGTCATAAACTTCTCCAGGGCTCTATTATCGTAAAAGTCGTCAGAAAGTTTTGGTGGTTTTATCAGCCATCCGTGAAAATGTTCTGGTCACTTTGACAAGGTAGGTTCCTTTTACTCGTGGTAAAAATATGAGTTCGTTGTCAATCACAGAAAACTGCAAGGCAACCTTTCTTCTTTGAATTGTTTTAGTTAAGATAGCTCATGCCTCTCTCTGCTAAAGCTCCGCTCGGCTATCGCAGAGTAGGTAACATCAGACCTGGTTACCGTTAGGTTAAGCTAAGTTGATGCCTTGTGCCTCGCTCGACCTATCGACGAAAGGAAGAACTCACAAGTAGAAAACACTGCGTTTTTTCTCGCAGGTCACCAAAGATCAGACATTGTATGTAAGAGTGACTAGCGACGTCATCTCTTCCCCGCAGTATCGCACTCCGTCTGACTTAATTCGTGAAAGCATGAGTGTTCTCTTCTTTATCCAACAAAAAGTTTTCGTGCCGAATTTCATCAAACAAGACGCAAAGAAGCACGGGCCATGCCCTCGCAAAAAAATCCTTGTTCCTTACCAAAGTCAACGAATGTTTCTCTGGATATTTTGATCTTATATCGACACTTGCTTGGGCCCTTAAATGACCCCATATGAGTCATGGAAGCCAGGTTGTCGGGTCTGTAAAGTCGTTGTCAAGGTAACAGGTAAACGGCGGCGTGCTGTTTAGGTTGCCTATGGACTGCACGCGCTCAAGACTTTGGGTACTCCTCTATGCAGCTCTGGCGCAGTTGGGACTTACAGAGCCGCAGCAAATATGCGGTGAGGAAACTTTGTTGTTACCACCCTTGAAAGAACCAGGTTTTGTTCTTAATGCGCACGTTTGTGCCTAGCGTCAACAACGCGTCGCGTCGTGGCTGAGTGGTCAGCGTGTCCGCTTGTCAATCACGATGCGTGGGTTCGATTCTTAGATCCCATGCATTTTTATTTCTTTCTTTTTCCGAGGCCGCGTCACTACAGTACCCATATGAACATCCTTGCCAAACGTCTTTCCAGTGGCCGAGTGGTTAGCGGTGCTGCGTTACTAGTGATAGTTTCTAGACTCGGTTGAAGTTTGCGGTTCAAGTCCGCGATCATAATGCTGTGGGCAGCCTCGCAAATTCGCGAAGATCCTTAAAATCTGGTCGGCTGAGTAACACCTCGGTTTTCACGGAGCCGCGGAATGGACGTACCCAACCTCATTCTGACGAAGTACGCGTCAGGAGGTAGCGTCTGGTGACGCCCTTCATTTTCCACATGCACATTTCTCAATCACACCTCCAGGACAAAAGTATATCACTTTTCATATAACACATTTTCTCGATAGCCGTTCCTATTGGTGGCAATATAATCTTCTCAGTCTGTTGCACTCAGCCATCGCATTTTGCCGGACTTTTTTACAAGTCCAGCCGCGGCACAAGAATAACATTTCTTTAAAACCCATCGATTTTTTTTTGCGTTTGTCGAGTTTCACTAAGAAAAGTTGAAATGGATATTTCAATCTTGAATCGATTCGTGCTTAGGCCCTTGTGCCGCTGCACGCATCATTCGTGCGTTATTTTGCAAAGTTTTAAAAAGTGATTTTTATCTTGAAGTTTCAATGGTAAGGGGCTCATCAGTAT
>Ga0058701_10005997_pt1 | contig 10187 bp, 11 predicted proteins | sample AgamicOrMae_FD_97039 | JGI IMG/M metagenome (GOLD analysis project Ga0058701, IMG submission 97039) | Agave microbial communities from Guanajuato, Mexico - Or.Ma.e | ecosystem: Host-associated > Plants > Phyllosphere > Phylloplane/Leaf | place: Guanajuato, Mexico | collected 2012-06-04 | reverse complement strand
TGTTTGTCAATGTTAATAATGTGACTAATTGAATTCCATGGTCTAACGTAACTTATCTGTGTTATGTGGTACTCTTGTAATCTTTGGACAGAAATGCAAGGAGCCCCAATACATGTTTAGAAGCCGCAAGTCTCCTTGCGTGCCCTAATTACGTATGCCGGTATAATGTATCTAGTTAAACTATTCTAATTACTGTTTCATTTGTTATTCTCTCATGGCATGTTACGACATTTATGTGTGAGTTCTAAGCGGAGCATTCCTACTATAATAATTGCATTCATATGCGTGAGCATGTTTATGTGCTACTTGTGTATTCTTAATGACCCCTTAGGATTTTGTCACCTCTACTAGGACAATTGTGTCTATAACTCATTTAGACGTACCTTCGACCATAGCATGCTTAATAGTAAATATTATAGTATGTGCAGTGTTTGCGCGTATAAAGTTACCTAGGCTTACTTGTAATCACAAATTTGTGAACAAATGAAATTTGTATTGTATTTCAAAGAATTTGGGTATAATCTCTTATATTTGTTACAAACAAACAAATGTAAAGTTCTCTGATTTGATCTCCATCTTCAAGGCTTGGTTTTCAGCTTGAAAGTCTCGATTTTTACCTTGAAAGTTTGATCTTCTCAGTTGAGGGCACAATTTAGGTGCCTGTTCTCATCTCCTAGGATCTACAAGCGTCTCCTTCTTGTTGAAAGGGAGGGTCTTGACTTGGAGTGTTGATCTTCGAGGTCGAGGGCACATTTATGTGCTTGTTCTCTTCACTTGGGATCTTCAATCTTCTTTCTTCTCTTTACAAGAGAAGGTCTTGATCTTGAATGCCTTTCTCTTAGAGAGAGAAAGTTTGATTTAAGGGAAAGTCTTGGTGGGAGACTTAGTGGGAGAGTGGATAAGAGATTTAACATGGGGGGTAGGGGTCTATTTATAGAAAAACCCTCCCTTCTCTTCTTAGGTCAAACTTTGACCCTGACTTTCTTTGGCGCTATATTTGGGCCTTAATTTCATTGGGCTTAACTTGAGAGTCGATGCCAATTTTTGAGTCGACGTCGACTTGCTTGTTAATGTTGACTTATTGAGTCAATGTTGACTTAAGAGTTGGCTCGACTTGAAAGTGTGGTTGACTTGAGAGTCGATTTTCACTTAAGAGTCGATTTTGACTTAACAATCGATTCTCACTTTACAGTTGATTCTGACTTGAGAGTCGAGGTTGACCTGATAATCGATTTTGACTTGAGAGTTGGGGTTGACCTAGGAGTCCGCTTTGACATGGAAGTCAGGATGACTTAGGAGTCGGCTTTGACTTAGCAGTCGGGTTGGGTTTGACTTGGAAGTTAGGTCGACTTGAGAGCCGACTTGGTTGATTTAACTTGAGAGTTGATTTTGACTTCAACTTGGACCTTGACGTGAACGTCGAACTAGAACCGGCCTTGATGTTTAATGTCAAATTGGAAATGGGCCTTGACATTTAACATTTAAACTAATCAAATCTTGACGTTTAATGTTAAACTGGAACTGGGCCTTGACATTTAACGTCAAATTGAAACTGCACCTTAACATTAACGTTAAACTGGAGCTGGGTCTTGACCTTAACGTTAAACTAGAGCTGGGCCTTGACATTTAACATTAAATTGGAGGTGGGCTTTGATGTTAACATGAAACTGCAGTTGGGCCTTGACTTTAGCGTTAGACTGAAACTGGGTCTCGACATTTAACATTAAATAGGAGCTGGGCCGTGACATTAACGTTGAATTGGAGTTAGGACATTTAATGTCAAATTTGAATTGGGCCCTGATGTTAATGTTAAACTAGGACTAGGCCTTCATGCTGATGTCGAATTGGGCCTGGTTCACTGCAGCTTGGCTTGGAAGTCGTTTTGAGTTTAATTTAAATTAATTAAATGAATTAACTTAAATAACTAATTTTAATAATTTCTTGGCACGACACGCATTTTTAGTGCCTACAAATTGCACCGTTGAGACGAGGTCATACATGAAACTTTGATCGTTTAAGCGTGACCGACGTCTTGAATTTTCCTGTACTTGTTGTGTCGGTGAAACGTCGACTTGATTTGCTATTCACATGACGCCTCCCCATTTTCAGATGGCCCATGTCTCCATTTTTAATTGCCTAGATGCAACTGCTAGTGTTGTTCAAAAAAATTGTTTTTTTGACCTTGCTTGTTAAGTTGTTGATTTGAATTGTAACATTGCTCGCTTGGCACCCCCTTGCTCTTTTGGATGGGCCTTGCTGCTATTTTAATGGCCCAAACGCAATTGTTAATGTCATTCAATTTTTGTAATTATGTGTCAATCCAACTTGTTGTCTTGGCTCCCCCCCTTTTTCGGTCGGCTATGTTGTCATCTTTAATGCCCAGACGCAACTGTTAGCATCATCAAGATTTTTTAGGCCTATGTTAATCCAACTGGTCATCTTGGTGCCCCCTCTTTTTCGGTGGACAGTGTTGCCATTTTGAATGGCCAGACGCAACTATTAGCGTCGTTCAAATTTTCTAAGCCCGTGTAAATCCAGCTTGTCGTCTTGGCACCTCCCCTCTTTTTCGATGGGCTATGTCGCCATTTTGAATGTCCAGACGCAACTGTTAGCGTCGTTCAATCAATTTTTTTAGGCCCTGCCTGCGCAGCTTATTGATTTTGCTTATAAATTGCTCGCTTGATGCCTCTTGTTCTTTTGGGGCGCTTTGTGGCCATTTAAATTGCCAAGATGCAAACTTTAGGGTTATTCAATTTTTTGACTATGTCAGTTCAACTGGTCAATTTGATACTGGACGTCCAAAATATTGTTGATGTTTTGGAATATATTGTATTGACTTATAATAATTTTTTTAGCCAAATTTATTTCGGACCAAAAATATAATCAAGTACTTGATTTTAATTTTTGTGGTGGGCCCAAAATCACCAAGCTCAACGTCATTTTTTGGCACTTCATTTTCTCTCTGTTTTTCTCGCTGTTGTATGCGTCATCTTCATTTTTCCCGGCATCCAACACACATATCCTTCTCTCCTCTTTAGCTCAGAGCTTCTGAGCCTATTTGCACCATCAATCATCATCAGAAGTGGAAATTTTTTTATCGTTGCCCTTCCGCGAACATGGTTAATTGGGCTTCCACAATATTTTATCTCTTTTTTGGCTGTGGGCAACTCCTCTTCTGTCTTTCTCACTTTCGTGCGCCTCATTAGTGTACATCAGCGAATCATCATCATGACATAGCTGCAGCACACTTCCTTCTCCTCTTTATTTTTGTTTAGCGCTACAGATTGCTCCAGCCCCTTTTTTATACATTGCCCTCGTGTTACCCAGCGTGTTGCCCAACGCTTTATCACCATCAGCGTTAGTATTTCACGCATTTCTTTGATTAGTACCAACATCGTATCAGCATGATTAGGCGCCTCTTCATCAGACCAAGCGTCCGCCTTTGCTACTTCCACTCCGTCGTCCCGCCTCATTTTTGTTTGAAAGATGTTGCTGTTGCAATTGCTTCTAATCAACCTTCCAATCAGCCTGTACTTCTCTTTTTTTTCATTCTTTTTTCAAAATCAAACACAGTGATCATGCCTTTTTTTCTTAATTTGTTTTCTGGCACATTACATTTCTGTTGGGCATGCTTCAGACATGAGCTATTCATGCAAAGGTGACATCTTTCTTCCTTCCTTTGGGTTAGGTGCTTGATATTGATCAAAACTTTCTTCTTTGCTCATATACATGATCTTGTCACATGAAATTATAACCTTTGATTCTTAGGTATCCTTTCTTGGTGGTCTTAGTCTTGTATGGATGAAAGTTGCGACCTTCGGCCTATTTTAAGGCTTTTATTATCATGATGTTGCCCTTGGAGTGCTATTTGGTCATAAAGACTGCCCTTTTTATTGCTTATCACCTCCTTTGTAGTCTTATACAATAATGGGTAGTAACCCATTAGACATGTACATGCTCTTATTTGTGTATTCAGAATATTTGTTTCAATGGATACTTGATATGCGCCAAAGCCTCCCCCTTTGCTTGTTTTCTTGACTCGGTTGATTGTCACATTGATTGAAACCTCACAAAAGTTGTGGCCTTTGATCTTAAAACTTGGCTTTATGTTTTGACTTAGCCTTATATGTGCTTACTAAAATTTTTTCTATCAAAGTTGTCACCTTTTATTTATTTAAGGCCCTTATTTGCATGGTATTTTCTCCCTTGGCTCATCAAGATTTCTCTTTTTTATGACTAAGATCAACTTGACATACCCAATTGGTCTATCATTGTTTTTGAGCCCTAGCAAATTTCCAACCCTTAGGAGCTCGTGACATGTATAAAGCTCTCACCATTCTTTATTTGTCTTCTTAAAAGGTTTCGTCTTTAATCAACTTTCTTGATTATCTTACTTACTGCATGCTCATACTCTTGTTGCTTGGCCTTTCTTTGACGTTTTGATGTCTTCCTTGCCTTGCCTGTATACATGAGCATGTTTGAGTGTCTCCTTGTAGCTCTTACTTATTACCACAAGAGTTTTTGGCTTCTTTGCTTTATAGCCCCACGCCTACTTGTCATGCTGAATGATTTCTCTATGCAGGTTAATGTATTATTAGAGATGCCTCATATGGTTTGGCAATCCCTTGAAGGATCATTTAAAGGCCATCTGATAGTCGTGACCCCCAGCTGATGCCTTCAACATCCAGCTTAGGTAACCGGAACGAATAAAAATGGTAAGAAGACTTGAAGTCACTTGGTATGTGGCTGATGCTTGGGCCTTTTTAGCTTGGACAGGAAGCTACATAGCCCAAAAGTGGCTCAAGGGACAGGTGACGGTTTGGCAGCAAAGGTTTGTGTCTTGACTGTCCCTTCTTTTCTTATTCCCCCGGGTTTATCATATGCCACCTATTTGGCTTACTTCCTTTCTTTCATTTTGTTTTGCCATTCGTAGTTTATACTCATGCAAGCCAGGAGTTTTGCTTTTTTGCTTATAATTTTTCCATTCACAGTTCATACTCTTGCAGGATAGAGTTTGACTTATTCTTTCTAATTTTATCGTTTGCAGTTTATACTCATCCAGGCTAGGAGTTTGACTTTGTTTGTTCGTGATTTTTCCATTTGTAGTTTATACTCATGCGGGCCAAGAGTTTTGTTTTTTCTTGCTTGTGATTTTGCCATTCGCAGTTTATACTCATACAAGCTTGGATTTTCATTTTTTCTCTTTTTGTAATGAATAGTTTAGGTTCGTATTCGGGAGCATGCTCAAGTAGTTATCTTCGAGGGAAGTGGCGCTTCAAGAACTTGCCATTTGCTGGACCGTATTGGAAGTCTCCCACATTTTCTGAGGTTTCTCGCGCTTCAGTTGATCTAGTTTTAACCTTCAAGTCATCAGCCTCTTGAACTGTGACAGGGTGAGAAGAAGCTTGCTTTTCATCTTTGATTTTACCCTTTGAGTTCAAGCTGGTCTTGTAGCTGGTGATGACTAGGGTGCGTTTCTTGACTTTAAGAGAGCCATCAGTTATTACGTCCAAGGTAGAAACATGCTTCATGCGTGAAGAGACGGAACTTTGGACTTCATTCACTTCACCCAGGTAGCGGAACATATAGTTCCCGTCTTGCGCAGGGTATGAACTTGAGAATTTACCCCCCCGTCTTGATTCTAGTGAAGACGGAGGGTTTGGCCGGTTTACCTCCTTTCAGTCTTTGAAACATAGAAGGCTTATGAGTCTTGTCACTTCCCATCCTCTTGAAGACGGAAGGTTGTTGATGTGGTGTCGATGGCTGTAACCTGTTGAACATCGATGATTTAGAGTTGGACATAACATTGTCATCATATCATTTCTAGCTTCTTCAGCCATGATGTATTGTGTGAGTTACTGCTTATCTTGACACTGTCATGAAATTTCCACCAAGTTATATGCGTCCGGGTCAAGCTCATCGCTTGCGTACACTGTTGGCAAGTTGCTTTCTTCTTGGAGCAAACCTTTTTTTAAAAGAGGTTACAACACCGGCAAAAGGTGCTTTGATCATCTTACTGATTGGAAGTTCACCATTGCTCTAAGGATGGCTTGATTGACCCTATCCGTAAAGAGTTTTAGGTGTTCAAGGTTGCGACCTTATGCTGATGCGTGTCGTTGGGTAGACTATAGATGTGCCCCCAATTTAGGCACACTGGTATGGCTTCTAGGGTAGCCACAGTTTCGTCTGTCTCTCTTAGGGAGCTCTCCTGTCTGCCATCTTCCTCGTCTGCCTTTTCTTTTACCTCAGAACACGAGGTCATGTTGACTGTGAGCTTATCGAAGACGCTGACTAGGAAGAATCCCCCTTGCATGGCATGGCTTGGCAACCTATGCTTATACAAAATAGTAGGCTCCAGACTTCTAAATTAAATGAGAGACAATCTCTTTGTTTGGCAGAAAATGTGATCTGTCTCGACCACACCATTAAAATCCAATATTATTGTCCCATCTTCAATATGCTGCACGATGTGCCCTTTACGTGTGACACATTTTTCAACAGGATGATTTGCCATTCTATGATAACGGTAATATTTGGAGTCAGTAGTCCTTCCAACCTCTTTTGGCCTTTTTGGCTCTGAGAGCTGAAGAGCCCTTCTCAAGAAGATCATCCAACATTCTTGGCAAAATCCGAATTAATGAATAGATATTTCTTCTCTTAAAGTTCTTTCAGAGTAGGGCGTCTTCTTATCGCATCTTTGAAATGCACGCTTCTTTTCTCTATCGAGTTTGGTTCTCCCGAATTCTAAACTGGCATAGCCTTAGAGATGGTCATTGCCTCCTTAGTTGAGCTTGTACAGAACTTGGCATTATTCCCAAATTCAGCCCTATTCTTTTTTGATTCAACGACACTAAAAGAGTTGTCATGACTGTTGGCTATGGTTAACTCCACATCATGTGCCTTGGTTGCCAACTCTTTTGAAAGGTCCGTGGTTTGCTCATTTGAAGAACACAAAGCAAGTCCCATGTCATACCTTGGGTGTACATCTCCACAGCAGAGGCTTTAGATAACTGATCTTTGCCCTCGAGGCCAAGTGCTCGCGAGAGGTTGATGAAGTCCAACACTGGCTCATCCTTCCATTGTTTGGTGTTGGTCATCTCATCCATGTTGACGGTAGCTGCGTACTATAGAATCTGCTTAGAAACTCTTACTCCAATAGCCCTCAGCTATCAATGGATTCTGGCTCCAAGTTTGTACACCAATCAAAGGTATACCTCTTAGTATCCAGATAAACTGTTTTATCATTAGGTCACTGTCCGTACCAGCATTGTTGCATGTCTAGACGAAATGTGCCACATGCTGTTTCGAGTTGCCCTTCTCATTAAATTGCTGAAACATTAAAGGTTGGTACCCATAGGGCATGCAGAGTGCATCAACTCTCTTGGTATGAAGTTTGGTGTAGAGGTGAGTCTTGTACGCATCTCCAGCCAGGTGTATCTTAACTGCATTTGTAATCAAGTATTGGATTTGCACGAAAGTCATTAAGCTTGGAGGCCCACCCTTGAGTTTACCACTTGTCTTTGAGTGGACCTCCTAGTCGAAAGCTTTACTTTTGATGGATCCACTCTCTTCCTCCTCGCTATCTGAGGTTTTTGTGAGGGAACTAGCTGGCTACTTCTCAAGCTTTTTGGTTAGCCTAGTGATCTTTTCCTCCTGTAAGTTGGTGCGCGCCTCCTTTTCTTCACTGTCCTTAAGGAGTCATTCCAACATGGCCTTCATGGCAGCCATCTCCTCTTCTAAGTTGTTTGTACGTATTGTCATGACTGGCATGACAACGATCTTAGAGGATTCAGCTTTAGTTTCCGACTGGAAGACTTGCTTGAGTGTTGGTGAAGAAGAATCACTACTGTAGTAATCCTTTACTTCACAAGGTGGAGTTGATAGCTTTATGGGTCTTCGATTTTGTCCATCCAATAACACATTTTTTGGTGTAAGTCATGTTATTTGGATGAAGGTTTTGCCGTTTGCATGACAACAACCATCATTGCAGCTTTAGCTATGCTTCTTATTTGCATTCCATGCACCCATCTTTTGGGGATGGTACCAGCTTGGCAGGATCTTCGAGAGAAGGATCCAGTGTTGTTCTAGGAAGCTTGAGAGACAACATTTTTGGTAGCCATGGCTTCTTTGAAGAAAATATTGTTTGGACTTAGAAGTCTTTATTTTGGTGAAAAAGATGAAAGGTAGAGATTATCCCACCGAGCGTGCCAAAATTTATAATCATAAAATTGTTAACAAATGAAATTTGTTTGGTATTCCAAAGAATTTGGGTACAACCTCTAATATTTGTTACAAATGACAAATATAAAGTCCTCTTATTCGATCTCCGTCTTAAGGGGTTGGCTTTCAAGGTTGGGTTTCAACTTGAAAGTCTAGATTTTTGACTTGAAAGTCTAGTCCTTGAGGTCAAGGGCACAATTTAGATGCTTGTTTTCTTCTCCTAGGATCTTCAGGCGTCTCCTTCTTGTTGTAAGAGAGGGTCTTGATTTGTAGTGTTGATCATCGAGGTCGAGGGCAAGTTTATGTGTTTGTTCTCTTCACTCGAGATCTTTAATCTTCTTTCTGCTCTTCTAAAAGAGAAGGTCCTGATCTTGAAGGCCTTTCTCTTAGAGAGAAAAAGTTTGATTTGAGGGAGAGTCTTGGTAGAAGACTTGGCAGGAGAGTGGACAAGAGACCTAACATCAGGGGGTTAGGGGTCTATTTATAGAAAAACCCTCCCTATTCTCCTTAGGTCAAACTTTAACCTTGGCTTTTTTTCGGGCCTCTATTTGGGCCTTAATTTGATTCGGTTGAACTTAAGAGTTTATGCTAATTTATGAGTTGACGTTGACTTGCTAGTTGACGTTGGCCTACTGAGTCAGTTTTGACTTAAGAGTTAGCTCGACTTGGGAGTATGGTTAACTTGAGAGTCGATTTTGACTTTAGAGTCGATTCTAACATGACAGTCGATTCTTATTTGAAAGTTTGTGTTGACTTGATAGTTAATTTTGGTTTGAGAGTTGAGGTTGATTTAGGAGTCGGCTTTGTCTTGGGAGTCGCATTAACTTGGGAGTTGGATTTGACTTGAGAGTCGTGAGTCGGCTTGGTTGATTTAACTTGCAGTTGATTTCCAATTCAACTTTGGCCTCAACGTGAACGTTAAACTAGAACCGGGCCTTGATTTTTAACATCAAACTTTAACTCGGCCTTGACGTTAACCATTTAAACTGGAACTGAATCTTGATGTTTAACATTAGACTGGAACTGGGCCTTGACGTTTCACATCAAATTGGAAATGGACCTTAACCTTAACGTTAAACTGGAGCTGGGCCTTGACCTTAACATTAAATTGGAGTTGAGCCTTGACGTTAACGTTAATTGGAGTTGGGCCTTAATTTTAACATTAAACTGGAACTGGGTCTTGACATTTAACATTAAACAGGAGTTGGGCATTGATGTTAATGTTAAATTGGCACTAGGCCTTGACGCTGATGTTGAATTGAAACCGGTTAGCTTAGCTTGACTTGAAAGTTGTTTTGGGTTTAATTTAAATTAATTAAATGAATTAGCTCGAATAATTAATTTAAACTGATTTATTATCGTTGACCTTGGAGTCGAGTTTTGACTTAAAAGTTGGGCTGACTTTCGAGTTGGGTTTGACTTTGGAGCTGAGTCCACTTGCGAGTCGAATTAAATTGGTAGTTGATTTTGACTTAACAGTCAGCTTTGACTTAAGAGTGAACTTAGTCGATTTAACTTGAGAATTGGTTTTGACTTTAACTTGGGTTCTAACGTGAATGTCAAACTAAAACCGAACCATTGATGTTTAACATCAAACTGGAACTGGGCCTTGACGTTTTATGTCAAACTAGAACTGGGCCTTGACATTAACGTTAAACTGGGACTGGACATTGAGTTAATGTCAACCTAGGACTAGATCTTGACATTAATGCTAAACTGGGGACTGGGCCTCGATATTAATACTAAACTTGAACCGAGCTTTGACGTTAACGCTAAACTGGAGCCGGGCCTTGACGTTTAACTGCGCCCCATCAGCTTGCAGTTTGATTTTTAAGGATCGCCTAAGTCGAGATTGAGCCTTGACACCAATGCCAAATTGGGTCCAGTTAACTGGAGCTTGACTTGGAAGTCATTTGGGTTTAGTTTAAATTAATTAAATGAATTAACTCAAATAATTAATTTAAACT
>Ga0058701_10005996_pt1 | contig 10187 bp, 6 predicted proteins | sample AgamicOrMae_FD_97039 | JGI IMG/M metagenome (GOLD analysis project Ga0058701, IMG submission 97039) | Agave microbial communities from Guanajuato, Mexico - Or.Ma.e | ecosystem: Host-associated > Plants > Phyllosphere > Phylloplane/Leaf | place: Guanajuato, Mexico | collected 2012-06-04 | reverse complement strand
TAAGGTAAGTATTGCGGTTAAGACCTTTGGAGTTTGCGACTTTTCTCGTTTAACGGTTACGAATTGGCGCTTGCGGCGTTGGCGCTTATGACAGCTATGCAGCTAGACAGAGATGGCAACTATCGCGGGATGTGTTGCCAAACGTCCGAGTATACATCAAAGCCCGCCTCTCTCATAGAGGGGCTCTATAGTTTCACGCGATTCCGGATATATCTCCGTATTCGCTCCGAATCTGAACGATATGTGAAAATGACGTGAATAAGACCCCAAAATCGAAACAAATCTTGTAAATCAGACTTTAGTTCAAAATAACGTTGTTTTAAATAACGTAACAATTATTAACGTTCAGTATACCATTGAAAGGAAAAGTGCAAAAACACCTGACAGCCCGGAAGAAGAATTATTCATGTTGGCAATGCGTGGCGGAAGTGAAGATTGGTTTCGATTACGGTAGTCGTGATTGGTCAATAATACGTTTGGGACAAAAACTGCCAATTTCTGCGAATCTCGCGTTTACTGCAGCTCTGCAAGGCGCTCTCAAAACTTTCGTTAGAACATCAGCAAAAAAGACATAGGAGTATAGAAAAAGCGAAAGAATTCACATAAGTGGGCGGGTCCCTACATTCCTTTTGAATTTTTGGGGCCCTTTTTTGGCGTGAGAGCACGAAGGGGCTTTCAAGTATGACGTCACGCTGCTGACGGAGGAAGATGGGGAGGGGGGAGATGCCTCGGCGTAACTGTCAATGGGGTGGGGCAGGGCAGGGGTGAGACAAACTAACGTTATGATTATCTTGGGGCAGCAAGTTTAAGACACTTCCTTCAAGTCGCCTGTGCTATTCAAAACGTTCTTCGGGGGATGATTTTCGAAGGACGAAGAGGATTTGCGCTGTTTCCTGTGCAATGCTCATACAGTTACTTTCTCCAGTTTAAAAAACCTCTTTGAATGAAAATACGTTATTAAATATAAAAACCGTTTCTCCTGATTTAGCATAAAACATTTTTGACGCACGCTGATACGTACAAAGCTTTTTGAAAAACAATGTCAATAATGTAACTTTAGTCGGAGAGTAACGGTTTGTAACACGCCGGAAGAAAGGTTTAAAAATGAATAAAAACAACGCCACATAATACTCAAGCGAACTCTGTACGATGTTTCTTTTTGGTGCTTCCTTCCAAAAGAGACTGGTCATAAAACAGACTGAAAGTGATCCGCATTGCAGAGCGAACTAATGACCAAACAAACGTCTTCAGAAAAATCAAAAATTGTAACGTACGGAAAACACTTCCCCACATTACTGTTGGAATACCAGCATGCGAGTTCCATATAGGTTCATACGAGAACCTCGGGGAATTCCGCCTGAATCAACAGAATTTTCGCGGAATGGGGGTCAGAGTTTGAAAGTATACCCCTAACTCTAGCAGAGTTCGGTTTAAGTCTTAAAGAAATCTTTTGAGGGCGTGGGAAATTTAAAGAAAAATCCTTGACAGACACTAACTTGAATTTCCAGAACCTGTGGACGCGGTTCCGAGAACCAGTGCCTGGATTTCTCGGAATTCGAAATTATATGTGCCTTCTTCTTTTTTCCAATGAAACAGCGCGAATATACCCGTGGAATGAATGCAAATCGCTTAGCGAATCAGGGAACCATATTGTTCGCGTGCGAAACGTAACCCCGCACAAACTATTTCGTAACCTGTACATTTCACGATTCCCTACAAAGGGAAAGCAGACATGGTACGCAATTGAAGAGAACTTTACGCGTCGACGAACTTTGCAGATAAAACAATAAAAGTGATTGCTACGTTCATAGAAAGGTTGCTAAAACACACGTATAGTTGGGTTTGTAAACATCATAAAATGATATTTACTCCGCCAATATCTCATTTGATTAATGCCATTTCAGGTACTTTCTCAGTTTTGAAGGAAGCGTTTCCTTACCTTGGTAATTCACACTTCATTCAATAATTCATTACGAAAAATAGTTGCATTTCGGTCAGCCTAAGTTAACTTACACTAGGTTTCGTACCTGGCATCGCTGCCCCACCGTTCGAATATCACCGAGCCAAGTGCCGCTTATTCCTCCTCAGGTTGAAGTGTCCATGCGATATCCATGCCGAAATATCCATTTATTGAAAATATACAAATGAATATCCATGAACTATCGATGTCCATTCAAGTAATTTTAAGTGAATAGATTTTCCGGTATGGACACCATGGACATTGCATGGATACTTTAACCAGGGTCCGCTGCGGAGTGTCAAGACGTATGAGGCTGAACGACTGTTAGGTTAGGCGGTTAACTTGGGTAAAGTGCCTTTTCCTCGTTCCACTCGGATTTGCGATGAAAGCTGAATAATTGCAACCTCTGAAGTTTACGGTAATGAGTTACTTTTTTAATACGACAGGGCGGCCAATACCTTCGTCATTTACGGAAAGTCCCTGAAATTTCTTTCTAGTAGATGGGTCGTCCTTGGGGGAGTTTATAATCATATCTTGGAGGTCCAATTTATCTTGTACAAGAGTGCATCTGATCCATCAGGAGAATTATGGGATTTTTATGCGGGAGCCAGAGAGACACGGCACCTTAGGTATGGTTCACTTAGGCTAATATTCTCTCCCACATCCATCCCCCCGCCCTCGCCCTTGACATTACAAATATTGCTATCCTCCAACTTCACAATAGCGGCGTGCGAATAAACAGTCCAACGGTATAATTTAGCATGGGCAGACCACGTCCCTGCTAATGTACACGCGAATAATAAAAATTTCGGAGATAACGACATTGCGTCACATCCCTCTCAAAACGAGAGAAACAAAAAATGTCAACCAATCGCTTAACCCACTACCGCCCAGCGATGCCGTACGGAACCAGAAAAAAATACTTTAGAGGATCTTCTCAGTTCAGTATTGTCAGAATTTAAAAAATATCACCCCTCTGGAAAACCTGAAATTTAATAATTTAGGCTTTTTCCAAAGCTTGAAAATTCGTATTTTAACGGGAAAAATCCCTCTAATTTTTCCTAAGCTGGATTTCACTCCAAATACTTTGGGCTGTTATGGGTTAATTTCAATAAGATCTCGCGTTGAAAATCGACTTGATTTTTTAGCGATAAATGCAAGAATGTTTTTGTAAGCCCCTCTTTTAAAAAGGATCCTCTAGATTGAGAGGATATCGTGTATTTTAGAACACTTTCCCGAATAAAATAAGATGCGCTTTTCTTCCTGTCTTTGTGTACCGCAGCAGCCTTTGCTTGGACCGCAGCCATACCCGCCCTTCCGCTCAAAACTTATACCGTCAAGAATTCGTGACAAAGCCGCATAGTGCGGGCGACGTATGAGACTCAAACCCGATTAATACACGCATTCCGTTCGAGCGAGAAGTAAGGGCTAATGCTGAATACGCGCCGTTAACAGTTAACCTAACCCCTACTGAGATCGCATCCTGCCAGAAAGTGTCTACTATATGAATGTCTTTGTTGCTTCATAGGGACTTGGGTGTTAGTATCGGCTATACAATTTTGAGTAAGAAGGTTTTCATGTCATTCTATTGTGTTGTAAACTTCCGGCGATTAACTTACTTTTCTCAGGAGTTTTGGTGAAAACTTATCGTTACCGCGTGGGAGGATTAGTGAAGATAAATGGGATTTTTCCAACTAAAAACAAACGAGTACGTCTCTTCTTCAAATAGCACATTTTTGTAAAAGGAGAAAAACTGGTTTGTTAACGCAAGCTTGCAATTTTTATTAGAATATCAATTCTATCTCAATTTTTTTCTATGACAGAGTTGTTTTAAGTCGAACTCGATCAAAAGCCACAGACGTATTAAGTTTTCAGAAACTCGTATATCTTTAGAGGGACAATCACTTACATTGGAAAAAAATGAGGACTTGAATTGATTAATTAATTTAAATAATTAAATGAGGACATGTTGAGGACTTGAATAATGAAATGGGATGAATCGAAACGCGCAGCTGCGTTGTTCAAGAAACCAAACAATCAAAAATGTTACTAGGCCATCAAAGCCGTTTCCTGATATTCAAACCAACGAGCATATGGAGTCTTTTTTTAGGCATTCTAGAGTACTAATTGATAGTTTAAAATAAAATTGCGAGCACAGAACTTTTTACCTGGAGCTCTTAGATGCTGTGTTCTACTAACAAAGACAAATATTTTTTAAAAATGTTTTGCGTTAGGTAGTATTATCTGCTTGTAATTGCGCAACTTCTGGTATTTTATTATCGGTTTTTGATCCGAGACCTCGCGACTAACGCGAGGCTTTAGGTCAGCAGGTTTGCGGGGTAACTAGTTGGAGGAACTAAAACGCTTTGCCCCCCCCCTTATCCCTCCGACGTAGCTAATTTCCTAAGCTAACGTTAGCCAATGAAGGCGAGGAACCATAAAAACAAAAGACAAGAGAGCGTCTTCAAACGCATCTGAGTGAGCGCCCAACTAAATCGAGCCTGGAGAGGCCCGGGCGAACGAAGTTCGCTCTCCGCTCGATAAACATATCGATAGTAACAAATAGTGTTCGCTAATATATCGCCTAGTCCATTCGAGTGCAATCTTGTCTTATGGGTATCTGTACCGTGTGGACGGTCGGGTGCTCGGATGTTGTGAGCGTATCTCAGGTAATCAATGAAAGCGGGCTCTCAATGCCTGGGAGAGTGGTTGGGGTGGGGGAAGGGGGGAGGGGGGGAAGGGTGGCTGCTGGACCAACTTGGAGGGGGATGCTGTGGAGGCGGCCGGGGTTGAAGGGGGGTGGGGGTGAAAGAAAGCAAGTTGGCATTGGGAATGGGAGAGGTGTCTTTGCCCCCCCCCCCAAGATCAGGGCTCCACTACAGTTAGGCAACCCCGCACTTGTGTTGACTGAACTGTGGCTCGGATTCATCAATGGAGACGCAACGTAACCCACTTTCTTTGCAGCTTCACAAAACAAAAGCGTTTTCAGAAATAAACAGAGTTCAGAAGAATGGTTTCCATTTAATTAAAGAAAAAAACCTTCAAGGTCAAGACAATTTTTTGGGGGAAAAAATAAAAAAATTGGACACCTTTGTTTCATTTTTCTTTCTCCAAGGAGTTATATGTTCGATAAAAACCCGATACGAAGTTACTTGTAACAAAACCTTAAGCTACATTAAACTGGAAAATTTCTGCAAAGTCGCGAATCTTAGCGATTCGTTCTTCGCTACAAAATGTCAATAATCCAAACCACGGTAGACATACGGAAGTAATAATTCTGAGAGAAAAACATTCGTGGATGGAAACATTCCGATTTTTTTATGATAATTAATCTTAAGAAATTAATTGGCAAGTCACAGACAAGCTTTCCTAAGAAGTGTAACGTCTCTGTTGACAAACCCAAAACCTGGAAACTTTCTTAATTTTGGTCGCTTTCAAGACTTGTGGTAAAGCAGTCCAACCTGGCAGGATTAAACCACATAAATGAAAAAACATTAATCGAATGAAACGGAATCATAATAATCTGTCAACAGCATTTCTGCCTGATGGACTTCGATCTTGCTGCCTTAACTTTATGGCAACGACGAGGGAAGGCGAGTTTTATAGAGGGAAATTTCGTTCGTGTACAAACAATGTCAAAAGTAGTGGCTCTATTCCGACTTCTACGTATGGCGCCTTACGGACCAATTAAGTTAACTTGAAACAACGATTTCTTCTCAAAAACATAGGATGTTTTGTGGTACGTGACAACTTTTGGAAAAAAAAGCTAAATCAAGCCTGTAACGTTTATTAACAGAGACGGATATATAGACTTTATTTTTCAATTGCAAAGGAATTCCACGACGAAACCAAATTTTAAACTTATGATAAATGTATAAATTTATTGTACGAAAATAAATTTGTTTTGCCCAGCAATGACATCCCAAAATATTCTTGGTTCATCTTAGTTATCAGAAAGCACTCTCGCGCACTTACAAAATATTTTCAGCGATGACAATTCCGGCGTAATTTGAAAAAAGCCGACCAAGACTTATTGGTCTGAAAAGAAGTCGTTTCTGAACGACAAGCCTGCCTTAACAACATTGCGTCATGACCACATATTACAAACTGCTTTACGAGCTACTTGATCACTCTTTCTCTGAACCAAACGTTTTTTTGGCAAGATGTAAAAAAATAATCCGGTTTCGAAAAGGACACAGTTTCCCAGGTAGTTCAGTTAATGGAAGCCCCGTTCCTGAGGCTTACATTGGAATGCGTTCCTCTATGAAAAGGTAATGCTACTGAATGCGAAATTTTAACCACTGTCGATCGTCTTAGAAGAAGTAACAACGCTCATCATTCCTGGTTCAACTCACCCTCGTTTCTCACCTTTTTTTAGGGAACGAGTTTGAGAGGAGCCAGTTCCTTCCGATCCCTGACGGCTAGTCATTACCTGTCTTTCTACGCACCGTTCTTGAATCCCCTGGAAAGCTCTAATTTGGGACCCAATTCCATCTGCCGGAACTAATATCGTAACCAATTTGGTGTTTAAGGACACTAAGCCCAACGACCAATATTACTTCGAGACGAATGTGGAACTAGTAAACGCATTTCCAGTGATAAATTGCCTGCAACCCCGCCAAACAGTGCGTTTGATAAGGACCGTCTTATCTCAAATCAAGATTCGAAATTTTTGCCAGAAGGAGATTTCAATGTCGTGCGAAGTCGATGAAAAAAAGAATCTACTTCGAAAATTAGAGATATGTTATTTATCGGCGTTAAATAAAAAGGGCGCTTTTATTAATATCAAGCACAAAGCTGTAGATTTAGGAGGCGATGTTTGAGGAGAAAGTTTAGCCCACGGGGCAGCTGGACCGGGAACAATCGACTTAACCCAAGCTAACTTACCCTGACGGTCGCACGTACAGAACTAAGCTGCCTACATATCGGCGACGGCAGTCTGCCACTAAATATTAACCTTAGCTAGGCGGTTGTTCATGGCCCTAATGTTAAAAATGTGATCCAGGAGGTGGAAAAACCTTCAAAAGTGGGGCAGTGCTTCGACTCGAACCGACCGATTCGAAACGCATCAAGAGCCTACGTTATGTGTCCGTTCCCCGCCTGTTGGAAACGGCGGCAAAGTCCGGGCGCCATCCGCAGCCATTCACAAGGGCGGGGGAGCCGGCTTGAATGAAACGGCCCTGGCAGCCGGGGTTCCGTCTCCACCCACGCTCAGCATCCCCTTCCCTCCCCTCCCCCTCCCACCAGCCGCCCTCATCGACCGTTCCATTCACTGCCAGGGTTACCCCCTCCCGTCCCATATTTCCCCTGCGCAATGATTGACCCCCTTTTCCTTCCCCGCGGCGCTGCCGAACAACCCCGACCTGTACAGTCCTCTTTAAAAGTATGTTATCAGGTGACAACATCCCAAAGTGGGACTGCCGACTGATGAAATCTTCCTTTAAAAAAACCGACGAAGGGGGGTGTGGCTTGAAGTATCACTGGGGTCTTGACGTCGCTGTTGCCAACGGTAGGCTACGGCGGGCGAGATAAGTTGGCAAGGCAGTGTCCCTTAGCACGTCGAATTCGAACCGCTCAAGGTCACCCAAAGTCGAACCCGTTTCCTGTGATAACCTGTCGCCAATATTTCGGATTTTTCTGCTACGCACGCTGAAAGGTTTCAAAACGATTCTGCTAAAGTACCTCCGAGTTAAGGCGTATCAAACTTCAAGCACAATCGACTATAGTTTGAGACATTGTTGGTATCCTTAAAATTCAAACGGTTTCAGACAAAGTAAGCTGAAACTTAGGATATTATTTCTGATGTAATTCTTATTTCAAGGGGGAAAATGCACAAAAACGGCCCAATCAAATACGAAGAACATCGCTTTATGGCTCGTTGATGTTCAAAGCCACATCTTTATTGAAAAAGATATATTTTGTTAATACCTACTAAAATCTCAAAACTTCGAATTACGACAGAGCCTTTTAACAATCTAAAGCTACACCTTTTTTTTTTTTCACTTGCTATCCTAATTTCCCGAAAGCATTCCATTTCATTTCTTGAAGCCGACTTCATGCGAGAACGGGACGAATACTGCGGTTTCAAATTGAATGCCCTTGAAAAATGCGGAAATCGGTAACTCCGGGTAAGGTTATTCGGTTTGCTGCTGAGCAAATTATCAAGAATACGCATTTTCCACCATTATTGCACTACTTCCCGTCGTCAAAATGAGAGTTTATACTTTTTTCCGTCGTCAAAATGAGAGTTTAGCGAGACCCAGGAGAACCAACCTAACTTAACCTATCGTTGCCAAGCCTTGCGCAGCTTTCGTAAATAGAGTGCCTTATTCCTCGCTGCGATATAACTCCGTTTGGCAAACGTTGAATTAGGTTATATTGAGTATCTTTTGCTCTCGGCTCGGAGACGAAAACACGTAGAGAATGCGAGCACCTAAATTCACAAAGTTGAGCTAAGTGGTCTGTTCGCAAAGTGTACGTTCATTCGGATCATGTGGGTGTTTCAAAAGGTCGACTGTCGCTGACTTTTTGCGGTGATCTGATTGTCGTACTTCTCTTTGGCTGCTGCGCACGCTGCGCATTGCGCAAATCAACGCCAATGAGCTACTGCGCGTCACGCCATTGCTCATTGCTTTGCCGCGATCTCAGTTGGACCAACTTGGCAACAGCCACATACCATACCGAAGCGAGGCACAAGGCACGAAACCTTGTCAAGAGATTGAGTTTAACTTGGTTCGTTTATCTTCATGGAGTGAAAGGTTGAACCAGAGTGGAACAGAGGAGAAAAATGCAACATCTATAACTAGGGTGCAGCCAATCAAAAGTGCGAAGAACACGAGCGCCTGAATTGGCAGCGAGTATACCTTTTAACCGCCTTCCGAACACAATTCTTAACGCTGTCATCATGTACGGTAATTGTTTGTTTTCCTGGCCCAGATTTCGTCAAACGGTCAAATGTAGGTCAGAGATAAGTCGGTAGGTTATGTTTGGGGAACATTTTTGTGGTCTTGAGAGGGATTCAAACTTTAGCAAAATTACTTTTCTTCTTCTAACCTCTTGTCCCAAGGGGCACGAACAACCTTGGAGCTCACAATCTCTTCGCCTCCGCGGTTGAAATCTAATTTTGGGTCGGGCAAAAGTGCTTTTAAAGGGACATGTCTTAAAAGGACAATTTGGGCCTACGCAGCAATGGTTCCACACTAGAGTAAAGCACAAATGTTCCGCTTTCAGAGACTTTCATCTCATCTCGGAAAAGGAATTCGCACACATTCTTCAACGCTTAGCGAAATTAAAAGGTTCCGGAAATGTCCCATTTGAGAGACAAGGCTCAAGCCCTTGACCTTTTTTTTTTTTTGCTCGCGCGGACAATTAGCCGACAAGACTAGAATTCGAAGATAATGGAGACCTAAAGCATATTTTCTTTTAAGGAATCCATTTTTACTGTCAGAAAATGCTGCAGGAAAACGCTTCAAAGATGACAGTAGAGCAAGCTCCCTAAACTCAAAGAGTAGGCAACCCGAGTACATGCGTGTGGGGGTGGTTGCCTAAGCTACGATTGACAGGGGTTCTATGCATGGCTACATAAAAGTTGTATGTTTGATGATGGCAATGCTACTGTTGCAGGCTCCCCACCCCAAGATGTAATACTGACACCGGTGTCCACAGGGGCAAGACGAGTAGTTGGCGAGGAAAATTACCAATATATCACCAATACTCGCGGTAAGTCTTACAATCTAAGGCCTTCACAAGTAGCTTTCAAATCTTCCTAACACACATTGACAGGTTGCTTATATATATCCCCGCTAATACTTTGCTACTCAGTCAATGTTCAATTTACCAACTGTTCTAAAAGTTAAATGACGATTCATCTCCTAAATACAAGACCTACACGGTATTATTTACCCAAACCAACGGAGAATATCGGACCATATTTTTGTTCTATTTTTCGCTAAAGCCTCACGATTTTTCGCCAAAAGGGAGGGCATTCGATAGCGCCAAAAACCACAAGCGCCAACGCCGCAAGCGCCAGTCCGTATCCACCAAACGAGAAAAGTCGCAAACGCCAAAGTTCGTATAGGTTAGGTTAGGTCAAGTTGGGTTAAGTTAGGTTAGGTTAAGTTAGGTTAGGTAAGGTTAGTATTGCGGTTAAGACCTTTGGCGTTTGCAACTTTTCTCGTTTGGCGGTTACGGATTGGCGCTTGCGGCGTTGGCGCTTGTGGTTTTTGGC
>Ga0058701_10005995_pt1 | contig 10187 bp, 3 predicted proteins | sample AgamicOrMae_FD_97039 | JGI IMG/M metagenome (GOLD analysis project Ga0058701, IMG submission 97039) | Agave microbial communities from Guanajuato, Mexico - Or.Ma.e | ecosystem: Host-associated > Plants > Phyllosphere > Phylloplane/Leaf | place: Guanajuato, Mexico | collected 2012-06-04 | reverse complement strand
GCTTGGCGACCGTTTAGTTGGGTAACCCTAGGTTAAGTTAGGTTAAGTGCCTTGTGCCTCGCTTCGCTATCGCTCCGCTCGGCTTGACGACGGAGGGTAGCACCAAATTTAAACCAAAAGGTTTAAAACGCTACCTTAAAAAATTACAGTGAATTCTAATAAATTATGAGCAATTTTGAAACATTAAATAACATGCGCTTCATCCAAACACTTCCAAACATATTTTTCATCAGAAAAAAACTAAATAGATGCATATTGTTAGATAAACAATTTATAAAGGCACGTCTCAAGAGGGGAAAAAAACGCGGCTTATAGATAACAGTGCTGAAAAAAAAAACAAAAAAAAAACAATATAAAATGTAGATTTGGGCATATATGTTAAGTTTGACGGCCATTTTTGGTAGAGGAGAAGCTCTGACTATTGTGACGTAACAATAGGTGCACCTAGCACGTGCGGCCTAGACGAATCTATCATGATGTCAACGTGTTTCTTAGCGATCTTTTTAACTGGACGGGCGGAGGTTCGAGTCCGGGCGGCGCTAACAACCATTTAACCAGGGCGCTCCGCCCTACTTACACGAACTAACCTAAAAAGAGAGTCATTTATTTTGCAGGATTAAGCTAGCGCAGTGATGAAACTAGGGGCCCACACATTCCGCACTCTTTGTTCAGCGGGCGGCCTGTCCCTACACGCGACAGACTGACGGATGAAGATACGATTTAAAAGTGCTCTAGAGAGTAACGTAGTCATTAATATCTACCCTTAATTTCAGAATTTCAATTTTTTTAAGAACTTCGTTTTTTTTTTTTTTTTCTTTTTTTTTTTTTAATAAAAAAAATTTTTAACGACCACGAATACTCTTGTTAAATGTGCCTGACAAACAAGCAAATAAAAGGATGACAATGAGAATGACTACTCAAGCAAAGTGGGTAACTTACGGAGCAGATAAACTTTAATACTCGCAGATCCGAAAAGAAACTTTGCAACTCGCGGATCTGATAAGAAAGTCGGTAACTCAACGAATGATTAAAACCTTGATTTTGCTCGTTGTAATTAATTCCTCCAACTTATCCTGTACAAAACGAAAAAAAAAGCTCTCGTTGAAAGTGTGTTGATTCATCACACTGAATGAGGTTTTCTAACCACCGATTTAAAGTACGATATACAGATGAGCAAAGTCGAGGTTTCAATCGCTCGTTGAGTAAGCGACTCTCATATCGGATTCGCGAGCAACAAAGTTTCCTATCTGCTCCGTGAGTTACCGACTTTGCATTTGCAGCGATCGACTTTGACAATCCATGTACAATTATTGAAGGATAAGAATTAAAATCATCAACCTCAATACGAATTTTCTATAAACGCAGTAAGTTGTGCAATGCATACGAGAAACCTTTTCTACTCATGTTCGTGGTAAAATACACATCAAGGAAACAAAGATTGTGTCTTATAGAAATAATAAGGTTATAAAGGAGAGAATTTCAAAACAGCCGACTGTCAGTCAGAGAAACATACTTTTTGTTAAAAAGTATGATCTGGCGAAAAGAAGTCAAGACACAGCCGTTCCCATGAGACATTTTTACGCTTCTATTGTGAATGGAAGTTAGGTCAGCCATAACTCATCGTTGTAGTGCTAACTCGTCCAGAAAGATGGCATTGTTTGGATTGGAGAGCCGACACAGAAAACACCGCCGGTGAACGCCTTCCCGACGATACTCTCACGATGGTAACGTGACCGTTAAGCCCTGACTAATACAGATTAAGAAAACAGGTAAATACGCTCTGTTTTGAAAGTTGCATATACATCAGCTGTGATCTAACTCGTTTGAACTTTACAATGACCAGCTCGCAGGTTACCTTAGGTTAACCTAAATTCTATCGGGGCCCTTGTGCCTTGCTCTGGTATCTATCCGCTCAGCTATCATGAACCCTGACACCCTGTACTCTCCGGCAGAGTTGCCAGATTTCAGGATTCCATCATTTTTAGACGCGGCTAACTGTAAAACCGGTAAATTTAATCAAGGGTGTTGCTATTGACTCGTGCAATTTATGGAGACTTGAACGCAGGTAACTGACCTAATGCATTTCAAAATGGGAGGTGACTTGAACGCACGGAACCCAACCTAACACATTTTATATGGAGCAGTCACGTCAATAGACACTCCCTTTAATTAATCAATTCTATCTTTGTGTTTCTCAGCTCAAGAGCGATTCCAAACATACCCGAAATGCAAGATAATATCCAACAGTTCTTCAGTTAATCGCGGTTAAAATTTATAAATTCGCAAAGTTTGGCAACAATGCTTTTTAGTGACCAAGAAGTGACATCACACTTGGTGACGATTAGGCAGGGATGTTAACTCCATTGTGCCTCATTCCGTTCATTTTGGCTGCGGAAGGTGAAACACAGAAGAGGTGATAACTCCATCTTCTCATAGTTACAGTAGATAAAAACAAAAATACAACATCCGTCGACCTGACTTAACATCTAGTCAAGTAGGTGTAAGCATATTGCAATCGCAGGATCCTCAAACAAAGAGCCAATCAGAACTGTAACAGCGGGAGTGAGGACCATCAGTAGCAGATGGTCTCCTAACGAATCTAGCCGCAATGGAAAAAGTGGTCTAACCACAAAACCTTGTCACGGTACAAAGGTCAAGACTGGGTGCGACCCTTCACAACAGCCCCAAATATTCGCCTCCAATGTCTCTGAGAACTCAGTATAAGTTGCAGCTCAGGGACGATACCAATATCAATGGTACTATCATCAGATTCAGGTCTATGATCTCTCAGATAAGGATCCCACTGGTTCTACTTCTGAGGTCTTTACCTGTTGCTCATTACGCCAGAGTAATATCCATGTAACATAAAATAATAGCGATTGAACTAACGAATCAAGTTAATCCGCTCTTCGGGACCCTGAATTTTAGTACGGTAAGAATCACGGACAAACTGGGTTCAATTAGCAGGCCCATTGTGGCAATTCCCCGTTGAAGCCCCAAGTCCTTCACCTCTGATCTAGACCAGAGCAAATCCGAATAATGGGCTAGTTGGTGGTGCGATTTACTCGAGTTGAGGGAGAGCAGTGCGCATGCAAACATTTGCAGAAACAGAGCGGCATTGCTGCCAATTGCGCCTGCTATTCTGCGTATTGTTACAAATGCTCGCCTTGGTGGCATTTGGATCGAGGCATGATGCAATTCTGATCCAGATACAACCTTCATCACTTACATAGGCGTAAGAGTATGTTATCAACTGTTTCCAATTAGACTGAGGAATACAGATACTACCAACGAAATCAGTAGAAACGTCGCATTGAATTTGAATAAGGGTGAGGGGTCCATTACTTAACACTTCTACAAGTGAACATGTGTAAATTTATCATCCTTGCACGGTCGGCAATTAGAGGGAAGGCAAAAATGGCCAGATTGTGATCAACAGATATGTTTGTATAACACAACCAGATTGGACGAATTCATGATGGGAGCACATGTTAGCAACAACATGGAGGAGAGTTAAGGTAGACTTTGCAATCTAGATTTTCCATGGAAGGGTGTATAAGGGCGGAACTAAACCGGTTGAACATCCAACGTCCAGTGAAAATCACTGAGTGGAACCTGCAGGAGTCAAAATCACTAAAACTATCGCACAAAAAAGGTGTTTGCAAGGAAACTTTTTCCTTGTTAAAGAAAAGAAAATAAAGAGAAAAATCTTTCGTCATAGGTGATTTTCACGAGATAGTTCACAGTATGTTGATGGAAGCCACTGATTGACATAGTGTGACCAACGCTTCGTTCCAGAAAACATAAGCTACCGTGGAATACAGTGCCAGTCGCCCGGACCCAAACTATTCCGGGAAGCCCGTCCGGGCACCAGGGTGTGGCTCCAGGTAAAACGAGAAGCTCGGAGCGGGCGATCCGGACTGACGTGAGCTGTTATTGCCCGGGGCACGCGGGAGCCAGCCGCCATGGCGGCACGGGTAGAGATGCGGGCAGAGGCACGAGCCGGGCAGAAGCGGGGCAGCAAGCGGGGAGGGCGAGCGGGGCAAGCTGCTCTTGTGCAAGGCTCTCTTGTACACCGCCCCGAGCGCCATCTATTGCCGCAATGCTGTAATTATGATGTGCACGATTTGCCTTAAGCTGTTCTTTCACTTGCTACAATAATGGGTTAGAAAAAACGGGCTTTCCTATAAATATGCGGGAAGCGCGTCCACCTCAAACCATCAACGCTAAATATTTGTGGGAGGTAATGATTTTGTCATGGATAGTCCTGTCTTCAAAAAATAATAAAAAGGTTTGAAATGAGAAGGAATTAGAACGAATATCCAGTAAGGACTCTGCATTAAGTTCTATATTTTAACGAGTACAAAACTCCAGGACTACGAGAATGACAGGACTTTGCGCTGCAATACAAAGGTTCTTGTTTAAAACGCAGGGTCGGAATTTAAGCTATGAAACTCATTACAAACGCTTCACACAGAACGTGTCACGTTACGATCCATTGACTGTAAGCGCTGGGTTAAGAGGTAATCCTTAATCTAAGAAGGTCGCTTTCAACAGTACGTTCTTGGTTTACGATAAGATTGCGCCTTGCGCCCCAAAAATAAAAATCGAACATTTCCGTAGATATTATTTAGCGTTTGTTGTTTTTTAGGTTGTTATTATTTTATTATTAAACCTTAACTTCTCATTTGTAAGCAAAGATTTAAAAAAAGGAATCAGAATTATCAGTCTTCATTTGCTTAGACTTATGTTAAGGTATTTGGTATTCTATTGTTGAAGACTAAAGACTAAATCCAGAAAGTGAACTGCGAACTCTGCGTTTCGAATGCTAATGAAAGTCGCTGCACTGAAGAAAATTCCGGCAGGCGGCTTAGATTATTGCATTTCCAACAGACTTTAATACACCTTTCTTTCTCAGGAATACTTTTAGCTCGAAAGATCGTTGGCATCTTCGAATGTAGTGTACCCACAGAGCTTCTATATCCCCCTATTTGAAATATACAGTAGGAACTTCGTCTTCTTATGGGTTTTTAATATTTTGTATAAAAGAAACAAAATGTTTCGTTGAAAGTTGCGCAGGAATACAAGGCACCTAGGACACTCAAAGAATGGGTTTTGTGAAGTCCACTCGGTTGGTTCCGGTAGTGAGCGAACATTTGGTGATTTGGTCTCCGTGAAGGAGTTCTTGCCCAGATTCGACCCATGACGGAGGCGGTTGTATCCAAAGAAATTGACGCGCTCGGTAGAGAAAGTGGACAGCGATTGTAACCATCGCGAATATGTTGGTCGCACTCTTTTATCACGGCAAAAAAAAGGCGAAATGAGGAAAAAGCCGCGAAGACATGGCACACTATAAAGAACTACTTCCGGTAGACCCGCGCGTGTGTTGTGATGTGGAAACAGCTCCCTGATATACTGAAAGGAACTTCGGGATTGAATAGTTTAACCTCGTATCACCTGATGGAAGTTCGGCCGTACTTATATCAGTGATAAAAAATAAACGTGAAGCTTTAATCTCATCGTTTGTCACCCAAAAGCTGAATCAGTCAAAACTGGAATCATGTTGGTGAGCCATTTTGGTTAGAACGAACGCTCATCACCATCAACACGACAAGTCTCCAAAGTCTTAAAAAATCTTATTGACATGTTTAACCATCATCGTAAGCAAAAAACCCATACTTCTAAAAAAAATCAAAAGTAAAACTATACATCTTCAAGTGCACAACTAAGACTTCTCTAAGTAGTGTAGTTCCACCGTAGTCATTTGGCGGTTTCCTTCCAGTTTAATTGCTTTTGAAATCTTTTCCCAGTTCTCTAGGTCCTCGATTATATTCTTTTCAGTTTTCTCAGTCTATGTCTGGGTTCCTCTGTAGTTTCCACATCACATTTGTACCTTCTAACCTTTTATTCGCTCTTCTTCATAATTTCTTCGTGTCTTCCTTGTATGTTTTACAAATTTTCTCTCCAGTTTCTTCACATGTTTTTGTTGATTCTCCGTGATTCTACACATTTCTCCGCTATATCTCCACAGCAAAAAAATGCAAAAACCACAGAATCGAGGCAGGCTCTTTTGCTATAAAATGGCATAGAATTCCGTGCGCTATTGGAAAACTAGCTCAGCAAAGAGTTCGGTTTGAAAACAAACACATATATTAAATCCGATAGCCGATGGGCATCCTCGGCGGCAGAGGCGTGGACGACCTTGGCGATAGTGGCGAATCCAAGGGCAGCCGAGGGTGGGGACCTGCACGTCCAGGTCGTACGCCACGGCGGCTCCGCAGGAGCCAGGGGCTGTAGGCCACCGAGCCGGGCGGCGCAGCGCACCACCAGCGGGGACGTTGGGCCCCGGGGGTCGTCCACGGGCGCGTCGAGGCCTGGGCCACTCCCGTCACGACGTTGCTCCCGTAAGCCGCCCGCCCTCACGTCCTCGACAGAACCACTCCACCTTCAAGCAACCGATGCGACGCCGGCAGAACGCCCCGAGTAATGCTACCTACCAAATCATAAATTCAGCGATATCGCCTCATGCACGCACCACTCAAATTCACATGGACGATTTGCTACCTCTGTGATCAACCCTGCATCAACCTTTCATCTCTCACGAGATTAAACCACATTACGTTACGTTAGGTTTAGTTACAAATGGTTTCGTTTATCACAGTAAAAACAAAACACCCGTTTTAAGGAATGCTATATCTGTTTTGGGAGTGAAACTAAAACGGGGGTAGAACGTATTTTGGTTATTTTTCAAGACAGACCTGCGTTCAACCACATCACTTCAAAGGTCTCGGCGAGAGCTTTCCATTGATATGGCTGAGCAGAGGTATCACGAGAAAAAAAAATCCCTACATACTACTCCCGTTTTAGTTTCACACCCAAAACACGTATAGTATTCCCCAAAACGGGTGTTTTGTTTTTACTGTGGTTATTCCTCGCCATCCCTCCTCCTTGGTTCATTGAAACTCCGTAGCTAAGGTGGAGTTACGTCCGTCATTGTACCTCACTTCACTTGGTTATAGGACACAAAAGGTGGATCACAAAAAGATTATTAATTAAAAACATTTATTCCGCTGCCCCTATGCGGTTTGCCTATCCACCAGAAAAGTAAGCTCCCTTCTATCTAGCGATCGGAGGCGTTCTGCAAGCAGTCTGTTGCGCTCCAGTGTTCGTCTGAAGCAACGTTGTAATTGGGGATACGTAAGCTAATATGATCAGATATGCTATGCTGGTGGGCAGAAAAACTCGCAATGCTAGCCTGTATATGGGGTACAGGCCCTTCTTGTGAAATCCTTCAAGGTACAGCCATACGGATGGGTGCTTCGATATACAAGCGTTCATCTGTAAGGTATTATAGGCTTGCTAGTGGCACACCTTATACCGGAATTTTTACACCTTTCAGAAGTCCGCTTGACTGATTTGAATCCGGTAAAGGCTAAAAGAATTTTCATTTAATAGACAGGTACGATTTGGTTTCAATTCCTAAATATTATTCTGAAAAAAATTCTTAACTTTCGTTAAGTAGTGTTACATTTTTTCACTTAAAATACATTAAAAAAGGAAGATTTTCATAGATGATTTTTTTTCTAATGGGCTGAGAGCATTGACGTCCCGTTCCTAAGAAATGGGTAACGATAATAATGAAAAAAATATAGAATTGCATGTTAGCATAATTTGATTTTGAGCTATCATACTAGAAAAAGAAAATATAGGCATTTGGGTAGAAAAACTAAATTTAGGATAATGATACATAAAAAAGAACCGATTGTTTACTACACTAAACTCACCTCCTAAATAAAATGACCTGATTTCAGCAAAATCAGTCACAAGAAAAAATAATCAAACAAATTAAAAAAAATCAAAGCAACTACCAGAGCTTGTAATACTTTACGTAAATCTTCAACAATGAAGCTTAATCTTCTACTTCTAAGGCATGTTTAGTCACGAGCATATTTGACTGAACAGAATATTGAGTGAAACGGGTCATGGACTGTTCGTTGATGTTCAATAATCCAACCAAGGAGAAAAACGAGAGCTGGTATTAAAACGCCCGATGAGAGAGCAATGACGCACTCACCGATTAAATAATAGTTACGCATCACTTTCGCATTACGGTATATCGAGTGCTAATAACCAGTACTCACATCAGACTACTTTAGGCGTCAAAGTGACGGCTCTAAACGAATCCGCAGGTGATATATGCCAGCCAAAACTCACGCAACCTTAATTTACTGGGTAATTGACTCAACTAATTACCACAGCTTTAAGTCGGAGAGTTTAACATTTAAATGCGCTAGGCTATCAATTACGATGCATCTTTTCAATGAATAAGGTGGGCCCATGAATAGTCACGCCGTCTTTGTAAAATCCTCTTCGACTTACTTGTCAAAAGATGTGGCAATAAGATCTCAGAATCGAAAAAGACCGATTTTGTAACCTCGCACGTGCTACTAAGAAAATCAATTTTCCAATAAAACGATCGTCCACCTGACAACGACTTGAAACAAAGAAAAATTGCCAGTGAAGATCAAATTAGCGATAACTAGAAAGTCTCGAAGAAGAAAAGAGAGTTCGAGATTGAGTTAACAATTGGAAGTAGGTTGTTAGGTTGTTTAGCATTTCTTTAAATATATTTTTAATGCGTCTTGGTTGAAACTCAGGGATTCTCCGACAAGTTAGTGGTGCCCTCTGTGGAGGTCCTCCTAGTTCAGCCGTGTTAGTAGCAGGATTAGAGGTTAAGAAGTTCCTTGATGTCAACTAGGGATATCATCGAGTGCACTTCATCACTGCTGCCAAACTCCTTGGTGTAGATAATCAATCAAATTCCTTGTCCTTTTTTCTAGGACCAACTAGTAATGAGTTCCAGGGAGCCATTTGTCTCAGCCAAATTTGAAATGTCGTTCAAGCCAACAAAGTGGTGCCAGACAATCTTCTCATAACATGAACCGACACGAAATATTTTTGGTATAATCAAGCGACATAATTCAAGGAAACAAACTTTCAAGATAGTGGTTTTGTCGTCACTTTAAGCACCACTGTTAAGAGGAAATATATTAATAGTCCTAGATAATTGCCAGCTGACTTTCTTGCAAAAGCAGTTTTCTGAAGATTTCAAGCGGAATTAAAAAAAACAAAAAAAACATCCCTTTGGACAAGGTTTACGCAGCCTAAAATTCCAACGAAGACAATCATAGACCCTGTAACCGCATTTAATTTTAACGAAAATTTCTGGACAATTTCATCATCCTTGGTTAAAACTGCCGTTTGGTTTTTCAGCAGATCGTTGAAAAACTAGATCGAATAGTTATAGTGCAGGGGAGATCGAGCAGGTAGAACTTCTCCAATTAGAACGACCGCGAAAATTCATGTTCTGAGAGTTGACATATATTAAGTAGTATATGTCATCCTAAGATTCTCTTCAGCGGTAAACGCGTGTTTAAGTTAACACATTTTTTTGTTTTCTTTTTTTAGCTCACCTATAGTCGCTGGTGTTACTTTCCAGAATAAACCACAAAAAAAGTGCAACAAGGGTATAACGATTGATTGTTGCACCTGCCCACTGGGCAACAGACTGCATAATTTGCTTTCACTTTGTTGATATTTACAAGCAGCGAAGGCGAGCTCGTTGAACAGGAGTGGGTGAAGGTGGAAGAGCTGCGGCTAAAGGAACACCATTTGTGATTTTAGGAGTTGCATTGTCTACCTTTTGGCTGTACCTTCCGTTACCGAACGAAGCGGAGCGAGGCTCTGAAAGTGAACGTGTCAATCCTAATACCGATTGCTTCAAAGCGGTAGCAGCCTGCAGTTGAAAAGAAGGGAGCATCATGTGACAATAAACATTGTCACATGGGAGCATCAAACAGCCGGTTGAAATTGTAGGTACCAAAGTTAGGCACAAGAGAGTCAACCTCGCTTAATAGTAGCTACTTTAACCTAACGCGGCAGCAGGTTCTTTGTACTTCTAATGCAATGCTAGGTTGAGCCAGGAAGGTAGACAAAAAGAAGGAATTCTCAGCTTAAAAATTTACAGATTAGGACAGAGCCATTGGTGAAAAATACACAGGGATTTTGCTGGTCCCTAAAAAGACCAACATATCTGACAGCATCGCAATAAGACCCTGATATCTCACCGCGCCATAGAAAGACCATGCCATCTCGCAGTCTGCCTAAAACATCATTTTCGGAGGGCT
>Ga0058701_10005994_pt1 | contig 10188 bp, 1 predicted proteins | sample AgamicOrMae_FD_97039 | JGI IMG/M metagenome (GOLD analysis project Ga0058701, IMG submission 97039) | Agave microbial communities from Guanajuato, Mexico - Or.Ma.e | ecosystem: Host-associated > Plants > Phyllosphere > Phylloplane/Leaf | place: Guanajuato, Mexico | collected 2012-06-04 | reverse complement strand
CCCCCCCCCCCCCCCCCTTCCGCAACCCCCCTACCCACCCCGATGTAAATCTGCGGGAAATACAACGGTGAAAGATCTGTAACTATGCAAGTAAATAAATCAAAGCTTTTACTCGGGGTACCGATAGAAAAAAAGCGGATTAAACCTAACTTAAAACACTTTTTTTTTTACGCCCTAAATCATTTTTCAGACCTGCGAATTCCACACCTACACGAGAGCGATTTCCTGAATGGGTGAACCTGAATCAGTAAGAGCAAGCTGTATAATGCTCTCTCTTCAGAATTCTGGACAAGCTTATTTAATACGATATGACGCGCGCGCTCCGCCTTCTAAGGGGCTTTGTGTTGACTACGTGCTTCAAATCGTACCGGCGTGTGCGCGCCATCAAGCCACGGCCGACTGACCGAGTCAACTGCCGGATGGACGCAAGCAAAAAGAATTAACATAAGGACGGGGAGAGTACCTCACCTCCTTGAGAGTCCCTGCTCTCCGTGGGCGAACGAAATTCTTTATAAAGCTTCGACTCGGTGGTCCTTCCATCACTTTGCAGTGCTACTCACGACGGTCCACGGACGGCGCAGCTTCAAGGTAGGTATGGGGCGTTCTGACGCTTGTTATAATGAGCGTTTCTCCAAAGGATTTAAAATCAGTCGTAAAACTGCCGATCCTAGCTGTCATGGGGGGTAAACTTTAATAAATAACTACCGTATAACTAGCTAATACAAAAAAATCCATTTGTACCGCATGAAGACTGATCAGAGAGGTCGAAGCACAAGAGGGAGACCATGCCACGGCTGGCCAATGGAATCAGCCATCGCCCGGAAAATTAAATAATCAAACCAGAGGACGCGAAATCATGAAGAATGCACGGTACCGGTTTAATAGTTTTTTTTTCCTGGCAAGGATTAAAAAAAGGGATGTCTCCTGTTTTAAACCAGTTTTAAACGTTTTTTCTTTTTAGTGTTTTTTTCCGCTTTTCGCGGAATTACAAATTTGAGGCAGCTTTGAGGCGGATGAAGCGTTTTAGTAATTTTGAAAGAATTTACCTTCTCATACCGGACCATTTTGTTATCTCTTACAATGATTAAAGGTATTTTAGCTGATAAAAGACCAAGGCCGTGTTTGTTTAAAATATTTTAGTTCAATTTTTGCCCCCCCCCCCCAAAAAAAAAGATAATGTGGGAGAGCGGGGAGTCATACTAAAAAGTTTACTGCAGGGAAATGTCTTTTTTGGGCATTTGCTTTTGACTGAAGGACGACTTTTAGAATTACACATTTGCAAAACAAAGTGGAAAACGGTATACGATTTGTCACTTGTAATGTTCTCAAATTAGATTAAATAGTTTTTTTTAAGAAGCAATTACGATTGATTTTAAAAAATCAAATTATCATATCCTCGCTGCTGGAGCTGCTTGAGCCGTCACCAGCCAATCAAACTTCCACTAGGCTTAAGCTTATTTCGTGTAGACTTGCGAAATTTTATTTTTGTTTCGTTAAGTTATTATACAGCAGTTTTAAGATTAAAATACGTATTCACACATCGAAAGATAGTATAGCAATCTCTTCCGATCGTTAACGTTGAACACATATCGGTTATTATTACATATTCGTTCACATAACTGTCGTTTTTGGTGGTTTAAACCCCAAATTGTCAAGTCTAAAACGGGTTAAAACTGGTGGTTTAAAACCAAAAAAAGCCGGTTTCAAACCAACCCCTCAAAACACTATACCGGTACCACGGGCGGTTTTGGGAGCTTCGCTGGAGGGATGGGAGAAATGGTCAGTGGAGAGGTCATACTGGTTGCCTAACTTTCCGAACGGAAATACTTCAAATCCGTTAACCGAGGAAAGTTATAGTAGAAATCTAAAAGCGTAGGAAAATACAAGAATTTCTGTAACACTGCTACCGAAGGGTTTGGATATTTGCATGCTGAGCGGTAAGTCCTGCCATTCGGAAAATAAGAGCTATGGACAAGTTTACAACATAGTGCTTAAATCTCCGCTTGTGACGGTGAAAAAATTTTTGAATTGCCATACCCCCTTCCTTGGTTTCTTTCTTCCTCTCTTTTCCTTCTTCTTTTTATTATTCTACATTATTTCCTTCTTCCTTTTCCTTCCTCTCTTCCTATTTTTCCCCTCCTTTCTATTTCCCCGCTCATTTTTTTCTTTTTTTTCCTCAAAATTATGTCGCACTCTTTGCCTGTCTCTTGGTGTCCCCCCCCCTCAAAACCGCCTCTGACCGGGTCCTATACAACTAGTCGTCTGATCCATGATGTTCAAATGTGTCCTCTCGTAAACGGCGCGCAACTTTGAATTTACATGTAATTGAAAGAAACAACATGTGTACTTTGTTTCTCGCGGTAATATACTGATGCACTTTGGTAATCAAACGACTGAACTATGAATAAAAAAAAATATTTGTAAGGACTTTATAAATACTTAAGTACATATTAAATTCAATCTCTTCATTGCTTACGTTTCGAAGCCATGTCAAAACATTTTTTCAGGTGACGCAAAAAAAAAGGAAAGAACCTGGAAAAAAAGTTTTTTTTTAATGATTTGATTTTAACTGAAAAAGACCAACGCCCGTTATTAGCGAATGAAACGGAACTCTACGATTGCTCTATGGAAGGTGCTCAGAAGTCCATACCGGTATGCCTGCGTTGATAAACTTAGGAATACGCAAAAATGTAACACGCATCCAGCGGATAGAGCAGTTCTGCTCTAACAGACAAGGCGGTGAGACACAAAGCGTGGCCTTTCTGCCGCATCGCCACTCCACTCCAAATGAACAAACCCAACTCCAACGGAGACAAATCCTACGCCATTATTTAATGTTATTACGTTTCTTGCCTTTCTCCTAGATGAACTGTGCCGGGGTTTCGTCAGTTTTCCTACTGCTTCTAACGATGGCCTCTGCCTGCCTTATCACTAACTGTCCTCGAGGAGGGAAGCGGAGTGGAGCCCGCCCACCAACGAGGGGCACCACTGAGGTAACTGCATGGCGCGCTCATCCACTATAATCAATCTCGTTGTTTTTTTCCGAAGGGGCAAAGGATTTTCCTGTTGAGGGTAACTCGTTTAACGTCGCTTAAGTGAGGGGAAAAAATAGAAAATCGGAGGGTGGTTCGGAATCACAAGAAATCCGGGGAAGTTCTGATTAAAACTAGGCGAGGTTCCGTTTCCGTTATTTCGGTTAAATGGTTTCCACTCTTGGAAAGTAAGGACTAGGTTTGGGTGATGCCTTCTTTTTGCTGAAGCAAATTCCTCATCTTTCAAGCTACACACCCACACGAAATATCATATCGATTTGGCCATTTTTTTGATTACGAGAGACATTTAAAGAAATGATGCTTTAATACTTGTCGATGAGTTTAAACAGAAAAAAAACACTAAAATAGAATAAAAATGGGTCTGGTTCATAGGTTAGGGGGTTGATTATCTGTCATGTTGCGATTGTTTTAGGTCCACGGACTTAACTAAATTCTTCCCCTCGCAAAAAGACGGACGTGTTTCCGACAATCTGAAATAAAAGTACCATTTTTGGGAAACTTAGAAATGGGGGTTTTCCTTAGGGTTTTCCTTTACTTTATGGCGATTTCCCGAAGACTCCATATTCCGACCGAGGGTTTTGGACAATATGGGACCCTTGGAAACCCGGAAAAAGCTTGTCGTCGTTGGGAGAAAACATAACCTGACTTTTATCCCACAGAGTTATTAATGGGTTTATAGGTACCTTGGCATGGACTGTCCTCGGCTTCTTGGACCATAGATATTTTTGTCAAGCGAGTGATAAGGCATCTTTGACGATAGCTGCCTACATACACGAATTGAGGGCGTTTAGAAGTCAAGCTGTACCGGAACAGTTTACAATAAATATTGGTTTTATAAAAAATACCAACTCTGTATTCTTAGAGATCTTCCCTTAACTAAGAAATACCCACATTCTAAGATTTTGACTCTCCATCTCCGATCCTCACACAATGTTCATAGTTTGACAGTCAGTTATAAAAAGTAAGGTTAGGAACGGTCATAAAGTAGGAAAGATAACGCCATTTTCAGCCCCTTCCTCCTAGAGACACTGTAGTTACAGCCAACTGTACCACGTGACCATACCAAGGGTTGGATCCCTACCAATCAGCGAAGGCAAACGCTGGATTCCAACCAATCAGATCTGTGGAATTCAGGACAGTTACAGTTGGCCACTCTCTGTGAAACAAAGGTCACTCTACTTCCTCCCTCAGCGACCTAAAGTTCATGGACGTCCGAGATTTCGAATGTTTATCAAAGTACTTGATGTTTAAGGAGCTGCCGTTTTGCACCCCATGCGGCCCTGCTGAGCTGGGCGGTTTGTGCCTCGGCCCCAACATGTGCTGCTCTCCGCTGGGGGGCTGCGAGGTGGGCGGGCAGCACGCCTCAGCCTGTTTAAACACACAGGCTGTTCCGCCTCTTTGCCGAGTACCCCCTCCTAGTCTTCCTGCGCCGCCTGAAGACCCTGCTGAAGGGCCTCTACGGTGCGGGGCTGGAGTTTGCGCGGCCAACGGATTATGCTGCACGTCCGGTAAGTCATTCAACTTGAGAAATCGCAACAACGCAATCGATATCCGCGATAAGAGATCCTTCAGAGTGAGAGAGAGAGGTGACGATTGGCCATGAAAGGTTAAATTTTCCTTACCATGTTTTCCAAGAGGAGCGGAGCAAGGCGCAAGGCACGTAACCTAACTTTGTTTAACCTAACCTAACCTTGTTTATCATAACATTCTTTAACCTAACCTTGTTTATCGTAACATTGTTTAACCTAACCTTGCGGTCGCTGAACCAGATTTCGCTTACTTCTCAACGGTAGTTCGCTAAGAAGTGAATAACAGAATCATGCTGGAATGGCAAATGACTTCTGATCATACAGATAAGCACCTTCTCATTATTTATCGTCGATGCCGTTTTCGTATACTTATCATAAATGCTGTTATCATTCTTTGCTTCCGCTATGAACTTAAAATAACGCTGATGCTCAAGCGATCTAAATAACCGACCGATTTCTGTTCATCAACAGAGTGGTGTCACGCGGACGAACGTTGTTTCACATCGGCAGAAACATCTCCAAACGTCAATGTGGTCGTTGCGGATCGCAATCTCCTACAAGGACCTCATCACACACACATCAACGACTGGCGTCCCACAGACAACTCAGGCCGGACTGCACCTCAGTATCACATCTAAATTTCTCGCACATGTGATTTCAAAAGCAATTAAACAAATCTCGTTTGGACGTGATTGCAAGAAAATATACATTGTACTTTGCATGGTGGAGACTAAAACTAATGAACCGTTAAGCAGGGAAGTTTGAAGACTTTCCGGTGGTGTGAAGCTCGCGTTTCAGTGCTATTCCTTAAGAAAAATGTGGTTATCACTTTAGAACCTGCCGGACGGACACTCGAGACATCGTACCCTCGCTTCGACGCTGACGATACAACTGATATTCCAAAACTTTTCACCGATTGTTAATTCGATTGTCTTTGAATAAACCGACGTAAAAAAAAGGAAAACCAAAGACGCAATCAGACATTGAGTTTTTGTGTGGTGACGGTGAATTGGTGAAATGATGAAGCGATTGGGGTACTCGTTTATTTCACTGCTTATTAACGGGACCCTGCTAAGGAAGGATAAAAGTTTATTTTATCCAGAACACGGACCTATTCTTCGAGAGTTCAGAATATACTGTACTAGATGTGGGCTGCAAGTGATATCGACGAGGTGTGCGGGCTGCCTACTCATGAGTTGTAAGTCCTTGTTCTTTATCTACTCCGACGACGGCCACACTCGTGGTCATATCGAAGTGCGGGAAAATCAATGCGACAACGCCCTCGAAGACAACATATTTTGCGAAAAAAATAAAGCAAAAGGAACAAGGAAGCATTGACTAGCACCCACTAACACTACCAGCACACAATTCGTTAGGAAAGAGCACCCCTTGTACTTACTCTCTCTTCCCCGATGTCGGGGAAGAGAGAGAACAAGGGGTGCAACTCGTGAGTGGGCAGCCCCCACTCCTCGTCAATATCACCTACACCATCTCGAGTTATTGGAACTTCAATAAAGAGCGGTCGAATTTTTGGTATCATCAAGTTAAGAGAGATTCCAAGATGCACGATGAAAGATGAAAGTTGAACACGGTCCGGTGAATCCTTTCACGGCCGCCTTGATTCGAGCGTAACGGCGCTGTTGGCGTCACGGATCCGCAGCAGAGGAGGCCCTCTGGCCGCTGCGCTCGGCTCTAATCAAGGTGGCCGTGAACGGATACAACGGGCCGTGTTCAAATTTCATCTTTCATCGTGCATCTTGGAATCTCTCTTAACTTGAGACCTTCGTAGTGAAAGTAGTCCATTTTGGTGTCAGTATCAGGTTTCCGTATTCGCCCGGGAAGCTATCAAAGCTCCGGTTAGAGTAAAGATCCTTAAGTGAAAGATGCACGAACTCGTTACGGGGTCGGGAAAAATCGGGACCAGAACTCCGTCACCCCACTCCTTCGCAGCAATCAGCTGCATGCACAGCGGCCATATTGTTTGGGACCTAAACCCCTCGCCTAGCGGACAGCTTGGGCCTCTCTCACATCAAGCTCTCTAGGTTAGAGGTGTGAGAGGTACCGTGGCCTGCATTGGCCCTATTGCAGTAACTAGAGCTCATGTTACCGAGCTGACAGATATCAGCCTTCAGAATGTGGGATTTATGAAGGTTACACCAATTACAGTGGAATCTCGGTTCTACGTCCAAGTCAGGACTCAAAACTTTGGACGTAGAACTGAGAGGGACTTACAAGTGAAAATAATCTTCTGTATAACGCAATGTAAAGTATTCTGGATGAGACTATACCATTTGGACGTACTAACGAGTGGGACTTACAACTGAGAGATGTATAACTGAGACTCTCCTGTATCAAGTTCCGACTGCTTCCTCCTAACGTGTGATTTTATGGCTTGAGTTTCGATGAATCGCTACATGATTAAAGCTGTTCGCGTGCGTGTGGTTTGAGCCCGAGTGAGCGAGACGAGAGAGCTATTATGGAATCAATCTCCGAGCTATCACACCCTCCTTAAGTTATCTAGGTTCAAGTTAACAGTAATCAAGCAATCAGAGATTGGGTTTTAACTGTGCACCGGTCAAAGCATCAAGTTTCTGATGTTAGGTTTAAATGAGCAATCTCGAGCCGGTCTCAACGGATTAACCCCTTTGGCCCCTTGCGGGGACCGTAGATTTTTGACATTAGCCGCGGTAGGTCATGTTTGCAGTTGCCTACGCGTGCTCCCTCTCTGACAAGCTAAAGCCCTAGATCCAGTTAAAGAGACGTGAATGGATCACGGCCACCTGGAAAATCCAGTGCTTCTAAGTGCCTGTAAGCGATATAAAAATGGCCGCTATACACGGGCGGTACAGGAACGGCCCCCATTTTTTTCTGTGCAAGCGAGTATCTCTGCCTCTCTCGCACACACGACAATTCGTATCTTCTATCTCTTTCTATCACCGACCAATCAGAGCGCTCAACACCATTCGCGTCTCCTCAACTGGATCTCGGGCTTTATGACAAGCACCTCAGTCTCATAGTCCGTTTCCCGCACTACTCCTGGCTTAAGAATGGTGCTCTCTTCTACTTCTCTGAGACGGTTATCGGATCAATCTTGACCGCGAGCACATATCGTTTCCGTAAAAATCACCTCTCTTTAAAGAAGTAGTGATTTCAATTAACAACAAAAAAAAAAGCGAGAGCAAGGCCGTTGTACGAAAATGGACCTACCGCAGATCGATACTTCCATGTCCATGTGATTATAAGGCGCAAAACCGTTTTGTTGGAGTCATTTTTTCAGGAAAATATGATTAGCACGAATTGAAAGGTGAGAAAACCGATTTTCTCCCATGAGCTCAGGAGCCGTTTGAAAGACTGAAAATTTTCATAGGAGCGAATTGGCCATGCAATTTCCTTTCAAATAGACTTCCACTCTAAGATATCTCCAGCCGTTAACAAGAAAACATAGCGATTAAAAACTTGAACCCTTCCCTCCAGGAGGATGCGATACCCCGAACGGCTCCGGAGACAATAGAACTCGGGTTTAAATTTCAATAAACATTTCCTAAAAATTTCAACGCCATCCGATTGCTTTCATGCAACACATTGTTGACAATGGAGATAGAAGCAGACGGATGGATAATACAAAAACGTATTTCTAAAATCCGGTTTAAAACGTTCTGAAGGGCTAACAGATTACCGCCTTTTCAAAACTCGTTTTACAGATATTATTTGCGCAATTATCTAAATTGACCCGGAAGTAAAAGGAAGGTACGGAAATAGTCAATTTTAATGCTTTAATTAGAAAATATATTTTTAAATAATGGGGTAAAGGATTTACCTTTTCACAGCCAAAAGTACTTCAAAAACGATGCAGGAGAGTGGTCGCGATTTTTGTTGGGTGCTGTTCATCCAGTAACCGGAACTCCAAGGCACATTTTTTTCTACCGATCACGTCTCCTAGTTCATTATACAGCAAAGCCTGTAAAGGAAGAAAACAAAACTTCGTGACAGTAAAAGTAAAATTACCGATCGAAATCGAAGTTCTTGGAAGAATATGTATGTAAGTAACCTGAATTTTATCAAGAATAGGACAGTCGTGTCCGATAACCGCGTATCTCTTCGTGTGATTGAAATTACGATGAATATCCCCTAACAACGAAAATATCGAAATATTGGTTTCTTTGACTATTGCGCACGCGTTTAAGGAAAAGGCATAGTTAATTTTCCGAGACTTTCAAGAAAATTTCAATTTTCCAAGACTTTTCCGAGACTTTCAGACCGGTGGCAAACCTGATAACTGGGTACCGGTACATGAAATACCAGACCATGTGGAATTTGCGAACTTCCCTTGGGATCCCTTATATCCCGGTCGGAACGTTTATTATTTTCATTTTTTTTAAATATATTTACTTTTTTTTTTGTTTTTGGAGGACAAGAATCTTAAAATTTTTAAAATCGACTGCGTTGGCTTCAATTCTCAACATGCATTATTAAAGCAGTTAAGGGTGATATAGTGGAAAGACGAATAGTCTAGCGGGGGTTATGGTAGGAGGACTTCCGGAATGGCTTCGAAGTAAAAGCACAACCTATAAAACCGATAAAAAGTAGATAAACACTAGGTTAGGTTTGTTTGGGTAAAAATGGAATAGGGTGGACGAGCTGATCGAGACTTGCGATTTAGTTGAGCTCCCGTGCGAAAATGTCTGATGAGAGCTGCCCCCTCTGATCAGGAAAACGTCCGATAAACTGATCAGGACTAGCATATCTGATCAGAGCCTGATCAGTTTATCGGACATCTCCTCATCAGAGGGGGCAGCTCTGATCAGACATTTTCGCACGGGCTTGGGGTCCTTAACTCATGATTATCAGGTTCGTTCTTCAAGATGGGCAAAACAGGCTGACTTACTTGTAAATAAAGGACGTCTTTGACCCGGCCGACAGCTTCGACTTTCTCGAAGAGTTTCCTGGCCCTTTCCAAAGTAGCGACCACCTCCTCAATGACAGCCCGCTTCTCGGCCGACTTGCTGTCTCTCCCGGGCGTCGCCGCCGAGGGTGTCGCCGCCGTGGCCGTCGCCGCCGCCACGCGGCACTTGGCCAGCAGCAGCAAGACGCGGCCGCGGTCGAACGCCGAGCCGTGCGCCAGCACCACGACCAGCCATTCGTCCAGCAACCGAAGCGCCCGACAAGGGAGACCCAACTGAAGCTGGGAACAGACAGCCATTTCACTAAACCCCCTGGAAATTTCAACATACACGTTTTCGGGGGGGAATTGGATAGCGCCAGTCCGTAACCGCCAAACGAGAAAAGTCGCAAACGCCAAAGTTCGTATAGGTTAGGTTAGGTCAAGTTAGGTTAGGATAAGTTAGGTTAAGTGAGGTTAACTTTAGGTTAGGTTAAGTTAGGTTAGGCAAGGTTAGTATTGCGGTTAAGACCTTTGGCGTTTGCGAATTCCTCGTTTGGCGGTTACGGATTGGCGCTTGCGGCGTTGGCACTTGTGGTTTTTGGCGCTTATGACAGCTACCCCAAGGGATTTACATCTGTTACGTTGATGGAAAAGTTTCTAAGAATCATTGACAAGAGAAATAAAGAACAACCCCTTAACAATCTACATGTGTACACATTTTGTG
>Ga0058701_10005993_pt1 | contig 10189 bp, 3 predicted proteins | sample AgamicOrMae_FD_97039 | JGI IMG/M metagenome (GOLD analysis project Ga0058701, IMG submission 97039) | Agave microbial communities from Guanajuato, Mexico - Or.Ma.e | ecosystem: Host-associated > Plants > Phyllosphere > Phylloplane/Leaf | place: Guanajuato, Mexico | collected 2012-06-04 | reverse complement strand
CTTCCTCCCCCTCCCCTCCCCGCCCGCGCGCCTTGCATCCTCCGAGCTGACCAATCCTCTCGATATCGCTGACATTCAACGGGCTCAAAGCCTAGTTTCGCCACCACCCGCTTGGGGCGCCACTACACGGCTCACAATCACGGGCATGCCTGCGTTTCAATATTCTCACAATGATGCAACTTTATCGCCTGCACTAAAACTTCTAATACCGGTACATTTTTGTTTCGTGCTTTCGTAAGCTTGAGATTTCTTAGCCAAATCCAAATAAGCATTTTTGAAAGAAATAGCGGTACATACACTTCCGTTTGATGATTTCCTCTAGGTGCATAATCATTGAAAAAAAAAAGTCTGTATAGGTTCCATTGACGGTAACAAAACCGATCGTAAAAGTGTGTGGATTTGATAAATTCGATTCATATTTTGCAATAAATTTGGAATTATTTCGAAGGTGGCGACAATGACGATGCAACGAAGACTCAAACGCAGTGGGCGCAGGCGGTCAGCTTGCGAAGTGCCGCGTACCGAGGAGCCCCGAACGTGTGCCGAAGGTGCACGAAGGTGGCACGAAGGTGTATAATCTCTGGACCCAGCGGCGGAGTCAGCGCGTGGGGGAGATGAGGCGCAACGCGGCGGAGGGGAAGTACAGGTAACAACGCGAGGAGGCGGAGAGACGCGAAAGAGGGGAGGGGAGGGCCACGCTGCAACACAAGTTAGATACAGCACGGTCCCAGAGCTCAGGATGTCAAACTCTAACCATTCCGAGCCTCACTCTTGAGGCGAGTAGACGTACAGAGCACGGCCGTGTGCAGCGTTGCGCTGTAACTTCAATGCGGCTCAGTGATTATTCGGAGTTGTGTTTTCTCGTTTAAACTTAAGTCGCGTCATCCCGACGCCATGTTGAAGCAGGTGAGAGGGGCAGTGTAGTGCAGTGAAGTGTATTTTGGTGATTCTGAGTGTGGCACCCGTGATTGATTGGATTACGTCAAATCAACATGCTGCGTCGCGACTGATACGTATGTCTTCCTTCCTCTTCATTGTTGCAACTATCAACAAAGAAACGAGTTGCTGTGGCGACTTTAGTAATCTCCTCAAACAACCTCCTTAGTTGTGTTCGCGTTTGGAAGTATTTATTGACGTAAATACAGCATCTTCGACGTTGATCGTCTACCGGTGTAAAAGCAACTTGTTTATTTCAAGCCAAAGGTGACTTAATCGGAGCGAGAAAACGTTTGTTGTGAGATGACGAACAAGTGAATCATCGCAGATCAGATCGCTGGACGCCTCTTTGCTTAGTTTAGCCACTCTTATTGCAAGTGGGATTAAAAAAGGAGCTCGGGTAACACATCTTGATTTTTCTTTTACTTCAGTTGGATGTCGTGTGACAACTGCCGACCTTGAAAAGTCACTCCAGTTATGCTTCTTATGATCTTATTTTCTTTTTTCCTTTTATGTATTTTTTTTAAATCGTAGAGGAGGGGGAAGTAGCTTTTCCTTCTCGTTACTCAGACTTTGATACGCGTGAATAACGCTGTACCGATATTGGATTATTTTGCCCTTAATTGCACCGGTAGTCTGTTTAATAGTTATAGAGGGATGCAGTATTAAATGGTAGTATCCCGTTCAAGAAACTGCTTGCGTTGTAACACTGAGTACCGGTATCGTAATCAAAGCACCGATGCGAACGGTGCGTCATTTCTAAGTTCGCAGCTTCCCATTTAAACTCATCTCATTTAATACAACAAAAACTCATTTTGTTTCACATGCTTAGAAAAAAAACTCGTTATTATTATTCCTCGTTTTGTCTCTGCTCCCCTTCAAAGGAAACCCCGCCAGGTAAATCCTTCCGGGATTCCCTGACCTGCTCAAGTTTTTCTTTTCGATTCGGGTTTTCCCAGTTTTCTTTCTGTCCACCCGCGCCGTGTACCGCTCCTGCCCCTACGCCGACATGCTCTGCCCTCAGTTCCGCATTTAACCCGCGACCCAAAACGGTTCAAATTAGTATCTTGTCAAAGCTGAAAACCGGTTTTCACCTCCGGAAATGACACAGACTAGGGTTGTGATCCTTGTGTTAAGGGTGAATGATTACGGCACTGAAAAAAAATACGTTCCCCAGGTTTACGAACGCTTTTTATGTCTCGTTACTTCCGCGACCATCCTTTTACATTTGCTCGCCGTTTTCTTAGGTTTTCTCTCTCTGTTTTATTGATTTAAAGCCGCGAATGCCATCTCACTTTTCGGTCCACGCGATTATTGTAATCAAATGTCAAAATTCTTGTGTCGTGGACTAGTTTCAAAAGAGGCGATATTTAATTCGGGTATTTGCGATATTTTGTTAAGTCAAGACTTTATTCGCCCTTTGATGTAAAAAAAAAAAGTCGCAAGATTTAGAAAGTAGATTTTCGCAGTATTTGACAGATGTTCGCGGAAGCGGTCATCCTGGAGGGCGCAAACACGAACCTTTGTGGTCCATACGTATACGATTGAAAGGTGTGATCTCGTTTATTTTAGCTGACAAGCGAGGGAATGTCTGATCTTTCTTCTTTTTCACGTGAAACGGAAATGTGTCGAGATGGATGTCACGATCCTTACACGGTTTGATGTCAGGTGAAATTAGGCTATGGAGTGATCACTTTTGATACGCCCAATTTGGCGGCTTTCGAGGCCTGCTTTTTTATCGATCCGAATTATTCCTCAAACTTTGAACCTCTGGTTTATTCGACTTTACGATTATGAGATGCTAGCGTTGCCGCGCATCATTATGAAACGTCTCGGTTTCTTTTGCGTACTCTCGTAAGTTTTGCTTGCCTAGGATTGTAAATCGCGTTTTCAATCCTGATTAGACCTATACTTAGTTTTCACAAAATGACCGGTAATTATTTAAAATGTTACCCCAACCCTGGCTCTCTTATAAAAGAACGTAAGTAAAAAAAAGTTCGATCTGGTAGCGTCTTGTCGAAATCAACGTTTAAATTCATCGACCTCCTATCTAAAAGAAAGTTGCGTTTAGCACAGCCGTGTCGCTGTTTTCACTCAATTAAAATCAAAAATCGCTGACCTCAAAAGCGCCTTAAATTATTATTGATTCTAGGGGAAAAAACCGACTCCAGTTTTCCCTGTGTTGCCACTTTTACATCAATTTTATACAAACTTTTTCGTACACATGAATCACCAAAATTCACTTCTCTTTTGATTTTTTGTTCCTCAAACAAATGCAAATTGGAATTTAAAAAAAATGGACGGTTTTTGGAAAGACTTTGTAACTTTTGGCAGCATGAAGAGGCGTGTCCCGCCGCGACGGATGCGTGTTTAAGTGTGGCGTCTTCTCCGGATCCGTCGACTTCGGCGCGCCCGGTTTGCCCCGTGTGCAACGCCATGGTGGCAACGCAACACGATTTGCGACTCCATATGGCGGCACACGCCGAGTCCGCAATTCCACTCGTCGGCATCGTCAAGGGCTACTCCTGCCGAATCTGCAACAAAGTGCTTTCTTCGCCAAGCTCACTTGACAGGTAGGCTAACTTTTCATCTCATCTCTTCCTCTTTCCCGCGCCCCTCAGCTATCTTATGCGGGAACTTGTTCTACACGGAAGTTGTCCGACAAAACTTAAACCAAACTCTTTAAACAAGATTAAACACCAGCGTCGGTTAGCTTTCGCGTTGGAGATCGTCCTGCTTACAAATATATAGACCATATTATAGACCATATTCATTCGGTCTTGTAAAGATATGGCCCTCTGTGGTCCTTCATATTTTGAGAGGAAAGTATCCGAAAGAAAAAAAATCTTTGAGGTCTACCAAGAATTATGTGGGCTCCTCTAATCGTACAGATGTCTCTTTCGGTTTAACTTTTTATTGGTTGGCTTCAACCTAAAGTTTCGATTTTTATCTGTCAGCGTCTGAAGAAAAGAGTAGTTTCGCAGTCGATCCCGTAATTGAAAGGGGCTGGAGAAGAATGCCGGTATGAATGGTCCAGCCCAACGGTTAATCAGCTCATCACTGGAGCTATCATTAGATTGCCCAATATGTGAGTCCACCTGCTGAGGGAAGTACAACTGCTGCCCTTTGTAAGCGGGCTTCCGAAATGGTCGCGTGCCTGACCCGCAAGCTAACCGCCCGCCCGTCTTCCGTGCCCGCCAGCCCGCCCGCCCGGGTGGGCGTGGCCTATCCAGTCCCTCTCCTCTCTTGCTTTGTGGAACCCCTCCCCTCCCCTCCACATATGCGCTGCGCGGTCGCCGCGCGCTGGTCCCGCCGCACCGGCGCGCTGCGTGGCTTGTGCCCGTGTTCCAACGACAGGACAGGTCCCGATGGGCATCTGAGGCCTTGGGTCGCTAAGCTGCGCCTGCTGGGCTGGGTCCCATGGGCTGGGCCCCAGGGGCACTGCCTCTGGCCTGGCCAGACCCCTCTGGGCACGCGCATGTTGGCTACAGAGGACTTACGCCACTTCTTTATCGATCAGAATCCCTCGGTCCATTTTACTTCCTAATCCCTTCTTTCCAGCTTATCCGACGTTTTCTTAAAATTAAATGTTGAGTAACGCTTATTTTTAGCTCTATTAATTAATATCCCATCGAAAAGCTACATTTGCTATGACGCAGAAACGTTGATGACGAAGTTCGTTTTCTAGTCACCTCTGATGAATAATTTCATCTGTAGTGCGTAAGCTTACCGTCTATTTCAATCTGTTTTAAATCACTAACGCTTGCACGGCACCATTAAATGTCAGCGCAGTTTAAAATTTAGCGTCGATCCGAGCTAGTCAACAGGATTTTTTGTGCTGTGGTCCATGTTGTTAAAACAATGGCATGCTGTCAACAGAGCACAATGGAATTGGTTTCGGCGTAAAGCAATGCTCTCATGTTCGTCCGCTATTGCTCCTTTGAAACAATTGTCTGGTGACGTTCCGAGAACTTGATCGGGCTGTTTAGGCGTCTATCGAGTAGGCGACCCGCATGATACGGCTGTAAGGAGTGTTGCCTATGTAACGCAGAGGTTTGCGTGTGCATCTTGTCCGCAGGCACTTACAAAGTCACTCCGGCAGCCGGCCTTTCCAGTGCCCCGTGTGCAACGTGGGCTTCACCACGATCCCGAACATGCAGCGCCACATGCGCAAGCTGCACACGGACACCAGCGCCAGCGCGGGATGCAGCAGCGGCTGCAGCAACGCGGACAGCCACGACAGCGACGACAGTTCCGCCGGGAGCACGCACAAGAGGCCCAGGATCGACGAGGACGACGAGGCCCCTCTGGCGTTCGCGTCCGGAGAGCCCGCGGCCGCCCTGGCCAACGGCAGCCCCCACACTCCCCCACCGACACCTACCGCAGGCAGAGTCTTCAACTGCCCTGTCTGCCATGTCAACATGTTCAACCTGGTTGATCTGGAGAACCACCTCAACAGTGTCCATACCGACTACATGGAATACTGCGACGAGTGCGGCGAGTCGTTCAAAAATGTCCGAGAGCTGAACCTGCACCGCTACGCCGCGCACCGAGCCAAGTCACGCGGCGATCGCGACATCTACGGATTCAAGGACTTGACCTTCATTGATTTTTCCAGCGCCAAGTTCCCTCAGATCGCGCGAGCGGAGTGCGAGAAGAGCCTGCACCGCGCGCCGAACGGACCGCACCAGTTCCCGTGCGAGTGCGGGAGGGCCTTCCCGTGCGACGAGGCGCTCGTGATCCACCGCAAGGAGTGCCCGCTGTCGGTGTACTCGCCCGAGGGGCCGAGGCCGGCCGACCTGAGGCGCGCGAGGCAGACCAACATCGAGGACGCCGACAGTCGCCAGGACTTCTTCCGGAAGCTGGATTTGTCACCGCAGTACAAGACGCCCGCTGAGAGAGAGGCCATGAATGCTGTCGTAAGCGCGATACCGCGGGCAGAGGAGCCAGAAGAGGAGCAAGATCCGTTCCTCAGCGACTTCCGAAGAATGAAGAAGCGGGGAGAGTTCCCCTGCAGACTGTGCTCCAAAGTATATCCTAACTTGAGAGCGCTGAAAGGACACTGCCGCTACCACGCGCCTGTCGCCGGTCGCTATCGATGTAATATGTGCCGCTTCGAGGTCCCCGATAAGGCGACTTTGCAGCGGCATATCCGCACCCACAACGGAGCCAGGCCGTTCGAGTGCCGCGAATGCAACTTCGGTTTCACTACCAAGGCGAACTGCGAGCGTCACCTTCGGAATCGCCACCAGAAGAGCGACCGCAAGGACCTGGAGGAATCGACCTTGTATCACAAGCACGAAGACCCCAACAACGACCCCGACGAAATGGACGTGCGCAGCCCTCCGCCCAACACGAAGGCGATGGAGGTGAAACGGACGTTGTTCCCCGAGCCGCCAACACCGGCCCAGCTGACTGTGGCGGTGCCGGCTTCGCCTGACCGACGGCGCAGCCTCGACGTGGCCACGATGACGTCGGACGATGAAGAGGTGTACGTTGAAGACAACGATAACCAACCCCTTGATCTCAGTACGAGGAGGCCGACTTCCGATGAGGAGATTGACGATTCCGAGCCGCAGGATCTGTCGATGGGGTGCTGCCGGTCCCCGGCTCCGGGCGACACGCCGGGATCGGCGCCGCTCCTGGCGCCTCCGCCCCCGCCCATGGGCGCCATCTCGCAGGGCGCCATCTCTCAGGTGTACGCCAACGCCGCAGCGGCCGCCGCCGCCGCTGCCGCAGCCGCCGCAGCGGCGGGCAGCGGCTTCACGCCTTACCGCTTCCCTCTGCCTCAACATGCGTTCGGTCTGCAGCCCTACTACGGCAACCTGTTTGGCGGCCCCATTCCGTTCGGACTCCTGCACGGGCAGGCCTTGCTTGCCGCCAGCACCGCGAGCCCGTCCACGGTCATCCCTGCGCCCTTGACATCTCAGCGTTCTATTTCGCCCACACCGAGTCTGGAGACGACCAACTCCCGAGTGACGCCCCCGCTGGACGAGCGCGACGGGGCGGAGCGGGGCACGACACTGACGGCTCTGCCGCAGCCCTCTCCCGCCCAATCCACCGCTTCCACTTCGACTTCATCAGACTCCAAAATGGTCCTCAAAAACGGCGTGTTCGTGCCCAAGCAGAAGCAGGTGCGCTACAGGACAGAGCGGCCCTTCGGCTGCAATTTCTGTGCTTCTCGCTTCACCTTGAGCAGCAACCGTGAGCGTCACATCAAACACCAACACCCCGATTTGTGGAGCCATCGCCACAAGAGGGCGCTGAGTGGTCGACGACGCTCGACTGAGTTGAGTGACATACCCCGTCAGAGCAACTCTCCCCGCTCCCCTGCGTCGCCGAGGTCGTCACCGACCTCCCCGAGGCCAGCAGAGACGGCGCCATCGCCAGCCTCCTCGTCCTTCGGCGTAGTCCCGCCGATGAGCCCATCAGCAGCGGACGATGTCAAGCCAGCCCACCTGAAGACGAAATTAGAGCAAGCTGACCAGGACGCCGAAGCAGACGAGTTGGTCATCGACGAGACTGAAGCCAGCCAAGACATGAAGCCTGAAGCTGTGAGTCAAGGAGCTCCCACTCACCGAGACGAAGGTGTCGATTTAGCAAGTGTTTCACGCCTGTTGGATAATGCGCAGACACAGACATTCCGGCAGTTCTTCCGAGACGGCGAAGAGAACCACGCGCCTGCTGGCAGCGTGCCAGGCGCGGCCGTCGCGCCAGTTGCGGCCGCCGCCGAAGGGCCGAGCGAAGAGGACGAGGGCCTCGTCTCGGCGTCGCTCTCCGAAGGAAACAACTCGGCCAGCGACGGCAACAAGTAAGTTTTTTCTCTCCAATACCATCACGATTTATTACGTCTCGTTTGTTTACGAAACGGTTTTTTCTGTTTTCAGGTCGGAAAGTGAGGCTGCAGCTCGACCACCCAAAAAGAAGAGCGCATACTCCTTGGCACCAAACCGCGTCAAGTGCACTTACTGCGGCCGCATGTTCCCGTGGTCCTCATCACTGCGCAGGCACATTCTCACCCACACCGGACAAAAACCCTTCAGCTGCCGATTCTGCCCACTGCTCTTCACAACCAAGAGCAATTGCGACCGCCACTTGGCAAGGTACGTTTCACACTTAACATTCAATTTCCTACTTAAGCGCAACCCACTCCAACGGATTGCACAATCATTTTTTTTCGGAACTTTATGTCAGCGTGGTCGTTTATAACAGCACTCGTCATTTTGGATTTTGTGTTTTGCAGGAAACATCGTGACCGCGTTGGAGAGCTGCGCACCCCGATCGTGAGCGCACGCAAGGAAAGATCCGCGAGATGCTCCGGGTCGTCAGCCTCCCCGGCCTCGTCCACCTCGTCGGAAGTGTTCCCGGGGAGAGGCGCAGCCGCAACGCGGCCCCACCGCTGCGTGCAGTGCAATGGGTCGTCGTTCGCGTCGCTCAGCAAGCTCAAGCGCCACATGGCGGCCAAGCACGGCGAAAGCCTCGACCTGCAAGTCGACCGCTCGGGCTACGACAGTGCCAACAGCGAGGAGGCCGATGACCTCCCGAGGGCCGCGCCGGCGTCCTCCACCCCGGTGACAGCCTCGTCGGCCGAGTCAACGCCTTCCGATAGCTCCATCACGAAAACAGCCGCGACCCCCTGCGACGCCACGCCAGTGAAAGCCGAGCCGACGTCGAGCCCCATCGCCGCCGACGCCGCCGAAGAGTCCATCAGTCCCGTGCACGCTGGCCTCGGCCACGACGTGACAGCGGCTGTCCCCATGTCGCCGCCGCATCGATCGGCCTCCCCACCGCCCACCAACTCCATCGCCTCCTCCAAAATCGCCAATCCTGGCGAATTGCCATTCAAGTGCCATTTGTGTCAAGGTAGCTTCGCTAAGCCGAACGAGTGCGTCGATCACCTGCGCGTCCACCACGAAGACGAGTACGAAGTCCTTAAGTCGAAGGGCTTGCTCAAGGGCTTCGACGAGAACGCCGAGCAGGACGACGCCGTGGACTACGCTCAAGACCGTGACCCGCAGCTCGCGGCCGGCGAAAATCTCGAACAGCTCCGCGGCAAGTTCCCCGACTACGCCAACAGAAAGGTAAGACTTCCTGCATTTCCGATGACTAGATTGGCAGGTGCAATGGCGAGCGATGGCGTCGTTTAGTGTCGCAACACACTGACGGTGTTCGTGTTTGCAGGTGAGGTGTGCTTGCTGCATGCGTCGCTTCTGGTCGGCGGAAGACCTGCGACGCCACATGCGGACACACACGGGTGCCAAGCCGTACGCGTGCAGCGTGTGCCAGCGCTGCTTCACCCTCAAGCACAGCATGGTGCGCCACCAGCGAAAGCACAAGGAAAACAACAACGACTCGGACACGAGCAACAACAACATCCCGATGTCCCTCCCGCCAGCCTCCACCGGAAGTTCAGGTGAGCTGTCCCCGAGGCCCGGGAGCGTGGACAACGCCGACGTCCCCATGGACCTGGCGGCCACCAGGATGGTCCACAAGAACGGGCTTAACGTGGCTGTCGGCCAAGTCGTGGTCGCGTTCAAGGATGGCGCACTGCAGCGCTCCTACCTGCAGGATGAAGGAGACTCGGGCCTGATCGGCAACCTCCTCGGAATCCGAGACCCGAGTCTCATAGACCGAATGTTGCTGTCCAAGTCGGCTAACGACGCGGAGGAGCTTCTCGGCGTCAAGAGTGCCGCGAGGACGTAAGAACACCCAATGATGTCGCGTTGCGTCGCGTCGTCTCGGACACTGTGTTGTGTAATATTGCCATACTTACAGATGCCACTTGGTTTAGTGTATGTACAGTACAATGGCAAGTAGACTGATCTAGCTTGAAACCAAAGTTGATTACTTAAAGACTATAAATCTCACTAACTCTCTAGGTACGGTACGCTAGTAGTGGTAACGACGCGTATGAAAAATATTTGTCGTCGCGGTCCGCTCATACAGCATCCAAAACCAAAGTAAAAACTGTTTAGTGATGTGATCAGTTTCAGTCTAGTCTAGGCACAGATAGGCAAGCTTGCCTTCCATCGTGTCGAGTTGATTGCACCGAATACCATACCTTCCAATCTCAACGACTATTATCACTCATTTTGTAATTGAGTGTAAAATTTATTTTGTTTCAAATTGTACATATTTCGTTCCAAACTGAGACGATTGGTACATTCGCAGAAGTACCCATTATTCTATTTCTATTTGAAATTTGACTAATCTATTTCTATTTGAAATTTGACTAAATCCCTATTGCCCTCAT
>Ga0058701_10005992_pt1 | contig 10190 bp, 6 predicted proteins | sample AgamicOrMae_FD_97039 | JGI IMG/M metagenome (GOLD analysis project Ga0058701, IMG submission 97039) | Agave microbial communities from Guanajuato, Mexico - Or.Ma.e | ecosystem: Host-associated > Plants > Phyllosphere > Phylloplane/Leaf | place: Guanajuato, Mexico | collected 2012-06-04 | reverse complement strand
GGGCCTAAAATGGGACAATACAGATTTGATCGCGCTTGTGTTTCTGTGGTTTCCTATTCCTCTTGTGTTTTATAGCCCATTTATATAAAGCCAATGGAGGGACGGACATGGAAGTATTGGGCCCCTTCAGGCCCTGTTTTTATTTATCTCTACTTCTTCCAAAATGTTACTATTGATAAAGAATAAAAAATAGTAGTAATTTTTATGGGATCTCGGGAGTTGAAATCTGGAGGTATTTGTTTCCCCTCTCGATACTTTCACAAAACAATATGCTTTTGCAGTTTATGTTTTTCCTTGTACAATCGAGACAGCTTTTACAGCCGTCAGCCACTACGACCGCGTGCTAATAACGACCCATGTGTGACCGTTCGAAACAATCTCATTTCCGCATACTTAAATATCCCTTGTAATGACCACCATAAAAATACCGATTTAGCCTACGATTTATGTGCGCGTTGTAAGCGGTCTCGACGGTATTAAGTGGTGGTTATTGGATGTACCACGTGGCGACACGTGTCGTCGCAGGCAAGCTTGCAAACCAACTGTTTACGATGCTGGCCGGGTCCCATTTGACCTCCGCACCGGTAGCAAAGTAACCCATGCTCCCGAGTCAACGCGAGGCTGTACTCCATCAGCGGCCCACCTGCAACTGGAACACCTCCTTACTTACTTCACTTCGTATTTATGTGCGCAAGGAACCTAAACATGAAAGGTCGCTGGCACGGTCGGTGTCAATTTCATGAAAAGAATCCTGTCAAAAGGAGCACAAACGTACTCTCCGGTGTCAACTGGACAGTGGCCATCTGGACAGAGGGAAATGTGGACAGATAAAGAATGCGGACGGAGGAAAATCTAGACCAAAGTGAATCTAGACAAGAGTATCTGGACGAAGCGGATAGAATGGGTAAACTGGACAAAGGAGACTGATTGTGAGTAGACGGACCGGAGGATAGTTGGACACAACAAAGAGTATCTGGACATAATGTAACAGAAGAGAATTTGAGCAGGTGGCGACATGGTCTTCATGATAATTCTAACAATGTAGAGGGAAACGTTGACTCTCCATTACACATTTATGCCTCCACGACAACCGCATCGATAAAAATATTTGATCGAAAATCAAACTTGTTTCAACTGCCAAAAATAAGGTATGTAGTCATCTTTGGAGAGCCTGTATTTTGTTGTTTATCTCTTCACAATTTTCGTGTTTTATTTTAAAACAAAGTTTTTTTAGAGTGTTTCTGGTGCAGGATATTTGCGCTGTTGGGTTGGTAGTGGTCCTGATGTTGACGCCGGAGATGATTATGTGAGAGCAATTATCCGTGGGATGCGAACAGCTGTCAGATGGGTAACTCCAGTTTTTCACATGGTCAAGAGCAGCTCACACTGCCTCTAAACTAGTTACTTTTGTAGATGACGGACGCCTGGTTACCTAAGCGGCGTTATTTTTAGCACATTACTTCACTCTGCGCCACTCTTTTAGGGGACAAGATAAAACGAAAGGTGTTGAACTGAATGAGACGGGCTACACCAAGGCACACTGTTTGTGTGAGGTCCGTTACCTCCTCTGAAGGTCATTGTAGGACAGACTAACGTAAGAACAAGATTCGGGGTCCCAATATCATCCCTCTTGGATATTGTATGGTTTCTTCGGGCGAACCAGTTGAAACCCTTTCGCCGCTCGTGCTGCCGAAACATGTCTGGTCCTTGGGAGCGAGCAATCCCTCATATTTGATTAGGGTAAATCCTTCTCTCGAAAAACGGTTTTTAGATGCTTCTTTGGGCTGAAAATTATTGAATATACCAAGGCTAACAAAATGCCAGACCTTATTACCCACTCGTCCCGCTTTCAAAAATCATGGATCCCTGGCCGTGTCCAGATCTTCCTGTGCTACGATCACCTTCTATCCATCCCCCTCTCTCCAGATACTTCCTGGGCGAACACCATCTCTGTCCGTCTACCGCTCCATGCAGATCCCCCTGCTGTCTTTATCCCCTACTATCAACTTACCCCCTTTATTAAGGTCTTCTGTGATGTCCCCCTATTGCCAAATACGCACTCCCCTTTTCTTGTTATAGCAACCAACGTGGACTAGCTTACGAGCGTTTTCAAATGCTTTAAAGCTTTGACAGTGGAGAATGGGTGATTTAGAGACTAAATATCAGACCATTTAAGAAAAAAAAGGGCTTTTAAGGATGGGCATTTAACCACAGGTACTTCACTTTACCACAACGAAAACTCTAACGTCTGCTCTTCAACATCCAAGGAATCGAAAGATTGCTTAAATTGGGGGATTGGAATTTCTCCGTAAGGGTTGAACTCCCGTCCAAATACCCTTTTCGGACGTCACCCTACTTAATGCCAGGAGATGCAAAAAGCATCCCCAGCGCCCTTGATTCCGTAGACACAGTCCAGCGGCACTTTTTGTAGAGTCTCGTCGATCCGTTAGCCAGCTTGTCGGCACCAAGTTCGATCAAAGTGGCCAGTCTAGGAGAGGACCGTTGTGAAAACCGCACGTCGCCTCACCGCCGTGCCCCGCCGCGTCCCGCCACCGCCGCCGCCCAATCCGATCGTCTGTTAAAGAAGCAGAGGTCCGTTTCGCTTCCCTCCGCTTCGGTCCAGTCTTGTCACTTTCTTGCGACTTTTTAGGCGCCAGCGCTTTGCTCACCACAAGGTGACAGCAGCCGTCAACGGCGACGGTTATCTAGTCTACCGCAACAGCGTCGTCTCTGGCCAGCTTCTGGCCTACCTCTGCTAACCTGCCTCTGGACTCCCTGTTGGACTGCCTCTGGCCTACCTCTGGCCTTCCTCTGGCTTGCCTCTGGCCTGCATCTGGGCTAATTCTGTCTTCCTGCCTCTGCTGGCCTGCCCTCTGCTGACCTGCATCTGACCTACCTCTACTTATCTGTCTCTGCTGGCCTGCCTATGGCCTCTGCCTCTGGCCTGCATCTGGACTACCTCTGCTAACCTGCGTCTGGTCTGCCTCTGACCTGCCTCTGAACTCCCTTTGGCATGCATCTACGGACCACCTCTGCTAACCTGCCTCTGACCTGCCTCTGGCCTGCCTCTGGCCTGGCTTCCCACTACCAGCGAATCGATAGCTTTTTTACTCTCGGATTCGGCTGACTTAATCGGACCAGATCCCATTGCGTACAATTCTCAATATGCACGGTAAAAAATAGCGTCTGTTTTTAGATGCAAGCCGAAACTGCTGGTCTTCGTATTGTTTTTTCGATCAGTTTCCTCAGCCTGATTGATGAGCGAGACTTCTCTGCAAGGCATTTCGAATGTGGTCTAATTCTTGGACCTGAATCATAGACTACGCATTTTCAATGAGATAACAGTTCTATCTTACGGTTTCAAGTATAGTATTTTCAAAAAAATATTGGTATCCTTCCTGTACTTTCAAATTATAATTTTGTTCGCGGCTTTTTACTGAGATACCGGAGAAATACTGATTGTGGAAGAAATAATATCCTTGCCCCGATTTTGACGGCTTAAGAGCTTGGCTATACCTTCCCCCCCTGACTGGTTTATGAAGGAATATGGTCTCCGACTCTAACAAGTGAGTAGATGTTCTCAAAGGAGCGGGACAAAGTCAGGTTCGATTAGAGGTTGTTAGATGTTAAGGTTAAGAAAGAGGTTAAGTTGGGATAGAGTGAGGTATGTCTAGGGGCGAGGTTTGACCTGGTTAGCATTTTTGTCGGAGTTCGATTAATGGTGAGAGCTTTGTGGCTCTCAAAAGACTTAAACGGTGATATTTTTAAACGTCCCTTTTCATTATTTAGGATACAGTTGCTTTACTTGGTTTTACCTTCTGCACAGCAAACAATGTATTGCTTAGTCGTATTTTCAGCAAAGACCTTTCCGAAACCTTGGAACATTCCTGAATTTCGCGCTGAACCCTTGACACCTGTATCTGAATAAAACATTATCCCAAGTCTTAAATTGATCTTGGAATTGAGCTAATGAAAAAGCCAATTTACCTAATTCAGCTGCGTGACAATTAGAATAAATGCGAATGATTTTAGGATTCGTTTTCAAGGTTCAATTCGTCGTCCGAATTTCGAGTCAATCGCTGGTTAATAGCCGAATTTAACCGTTTCGTGGATCATTGAGTTGCTACGGTCCATCCGTCTCTGTCAGCCCTTTACTTTTCTAATCCACAACTTAAACATTTTTTCTCAGTTTATTAATGTTCTGTAATTTGACTCAGGAACAAGACCCCAGAAATGGCCGCCTGTTAAAAAATATCGGAATTTGGGCTTTGAACTCTATTAAAAAAATGTTTTTACCTCAATTTGAAAAAGCAATAATCTGAAGAAAATGGTCTTTGGACGGAATAGACTACTGTTTTACGTACGAAAAGATATACTGCGCGACTGTTTTCAACTGTGTCCTGAGTAGTACTGATTTCGCATGAGCGGTTAGGAGTAGGTAACCCAGAATCAAATTCACAATAATAAAAAGAAAATTTTATAAGGTGTATTTTGCTTAATGCAAGCGATAACGAAGTAGCAATTACGCTTTTGACTACCCTCGATGGCGTGGCTCGTTTTTCACAGGGAACCATTTTTTATGACACCATCCCTATTTTAAAAATGTTCGATTTTTATTCTTTGTCGAAGTTCGTTTTTAGAGGGTAATAAACGTTGTTGACAAAGGAGGGCAATGCTGCACGACAATCCAAAGTCATGAACGCAAATCTTGAACGTTCCAGACTATGGCTTTCATTCAATCGAACATGGGGAAAATAGGGTATTTTCGACTAAAAATGCTGACTGGCTGATGCTGCAGAAAAGTAAGCTGCATCAAGCTTGGCGACGAAAGGGTGCCCTGTGCCACGCTCCGATTGGCCGTGTGACGAAAGGGAGAGCACAAGACAAAATGCAGCCTTAAAAACGTAGAGTATGAAATAGCAGTGGGAGTTTTATCAAGGGGAAGCAGTTGTAGGACGAATAAGCTCCGTCGGAGGAATCTGCATTGACCACGGCTACAAAAAGAGAAGCTAGGCGACGTTGAAAGGTGGAGAAAAAGTGAGATATTGGCCGTTCGGCCGCAAGAGGGCTCTGAAGGCGGTCCGAGGCCTGCTCTACTTAGCACGGCGGGGCCCTCCACGCGACATCGCTACATTTTTTTTTCCTCGTTGTCACTCCTGTTCTCTCCTATTTCATGTTTCTCTTTCCAACGTCGCAAAATCAACTGGAAAGATTCCTCACTATAACGAGGTAGATTTTCTTGTTAGCTGCTAAAAAAACAAAAAAAGCCTTAAAAGTTCACGCCAAAAAAAATGACTATCACTGTAACAAATATCTGTGACAATGACAATCGCACTCTGTTCCTATAGGCCTACAGACTACTCGTATTTGTTGAAATAACAATCTTTTTTTTGTCGTCTTTCCTATTTTCTTGTCACCATTACAACATTTTTTTAGTCATTGTAACCAAATGAAATTTGTCGTCTTAAATTTGTTATTTTGATGCTGATACATGTTTTGACAAAGTCATTTTTTTGCGTGTTTGAGTGTTTTCTTTTTGTTTTTCTTATTTACCCCACTACCGCCCGGCGATGCCGTTCGGAAACAGAAAAAAATATTTTAGAGCATCTTTTTAGTTTAGTATTGTCACAATATAAAAAGTATCACCCCTCTGGAAACCTGAAATTTAATAATTTAAGCATTTTCCAAAGCTTAAAATTGCGTTATTTAATTGGGGAAATCCTTCGAATTTCCCTGAAGCTAAATTTCACTCCAAATACACTTTGGGCTGTTATGGGTTAATATTATATAGAATAGTTTGAGTTTGCTTATTGATTGATTTTTCACAAGAAAATAGATAGTAAGATGGAAGGCACGTACGTTTGAACATGAATGGGACACATTATGCGAAAGCTCATGCTTCCTTGTATAGCAGAAAAGAAGGTCTCCCGCGGGGCGTTATATGCTTGCTTAGCAGAATCCCGCAGGATTGCGCATCGTGCATGTTGAACAGTTTTTGAACGCGTGTGCCATCCCATGGCAGAGCCATGGTGGCAGTGTCATGGTGGCACCAGAGCGCGACCCGCAACCGCCACTTTGACCGTTCCCATGGGAGACACGTCTGTGGCGTGGACGTCGTCTCATATCCATGTCCAGCAGAGGCTATCTCTGGATGGCGAGCGGCTGCGCCGGCTGCGCCACATGCGGGCGGCCGGCTACCTCGGAAGCGCCCAACTCGCGTACACACTCTCTCTCACCTCCTCTTCCACATTGCATACCACGCGTGGCTCGATGCTTCAAAACAACACACAATTTACTCTTATTTACTTTTATTTAAAACAGCGGCCACAACTGGGACCACGGGACTTGTCCGTCCATCTCCAAGAAAGGACATAACGTCCAGCGGTGCGCCCTCCTCCTAATATTAACCCACTACCGCCCAGCGATGCCGTTCGGAAACAGAAAAAAATATTATAGAGGATCTTTTCAGTTTAGTATTGTCACAGTTCAAAAAATATCAACCCCTGGAAACCTGAAATTTAATTATTTAGGAGTTTTCCTTTGCATGAAATTGCGCATTTTAATGGGAGAAATCCTTCCAATTTTTCTTAAGCTGAATTTCACTCCCAATAATTTGGGTTGTTACGGGTTAAGCTTCATACACAACTGTCAATTTAAAAATAAAACAAATAATGAAAAATGAAAACAGGACACTTTTGTATGCGTTCTACTCTGGTGAAACGTTTTATATTGATTGAACGTATGTGTAGGTTAGATGTCTTTTGCCTCGCTTTACTGTCACTCCGCTCAGACTTCGTCAAGCCTGATGTCACTAATCCGGAGGGGGCACTAACTGCCGCTGAAAAGTAAGCGTCACGTCAGAAGGTGTTAACGCTTCGCTACGTTTGGCGGGGTTGAGCAGAAGGTGCAACCCAAGTTAAGGTGTGGACCACCCGAGCTCAAGTTTCCAAAGTCATCGTTTCAATTATTTGAAATCGGTTCACAGAGGAAACAAAAATACACGTGTTTTAGGTGCGATTTTGCTAAAACACTGGCAATTTGCCCCCACTTTCGCCAAAGTGATTTTTGATTATTTGTTTAATTATTTGACTGGTTTGCGTTTTTGAGGGTCGAGAATGTTCCTGTAAGTTCATCCTTCGTTTCATAATGCTTGAAATACAAATCTGCTGTACAATAAATGTGAAGCATTTTTCTTTTGCGAGAAATTTGCCAGTTTTAAAACGAATGGACCTAAAAAACTTTTTTTTCCTCTGAATGTGTTAACCCACTCATTTACATCTGTATACACAAAAAAAACACATTCTGTATAAGGATCAACTTTTTTTTAACACGTTAACTTACATGAATTGAAGTCAATTATTTTTTAACTTCATTTGAATTTTGACCATATTTTAACTTCATTTGCATTTTGACTATTTTTATTAATTCGCGGCTAGTTTTTTTTTATTAACGTAATTAAACTATATGAAGTCTTGTCCTGCTTTTTATAGTATACTGTACACCTCATATCAAAGAAGTCCTTATTCTTCAGATAATTTTAAAGTAGTAAATAAACATATTCGTGAAAATTCATTTCGTCTGTAATATCACGTTCTTAAAAAAGTTCTTTTTCTTAAAATAAAGTTTTGAGACTATTGTACTCCCCAGATTTCGACTATATCACACCTGGAATTGGGTCATTAGCGATCCACATCCATTTTTTCCGGTATCACAAAGGATTAGTACCACTTATACAAACATTCGTCGTGATGAGTTGTCAAGGTCCAGGGCAGCTAAGGGCATTTATGCCTTGAGACCTCGTCCGGCAGATGGTGTCCAACACCTTTGGGCTCACCTTTGGCTTGCCTTGGGCTCATTAGCGTCTTGTCCCATTTTGAGGCACCGCGCCGTGGCCTGCTATGACCGGATGGGCACCCATCATTTATGTCCATGGGAACTTGTGATGCAAATGGAGCAGTAGCAGCCGGCCAACGAGATGGGAACATGTTGGAAAAAGCCCATACCAAGGTCAGTCAACATGAGTGCTGTGTACCACCGTGTACGTATCAGCCTGTTTATACCAAAACGGACCTGTAAAAAGCTGTCTGTCTTGTAAAGCCATAAAACGAAGGTCTATTACACTTACGGTTGATATGCGGATCAGATACATTTTGCGCAAGTTGTCTTTAATTAACAAAAGGCAATGACTTAAAGTGCGCAAATAACGTTTTCCCGACTATCTTCTTAGTACTTTATATGTATTTTATTTTATATTGGGAGCCAAGTTACAGGCTATCGAATACCCTTTTCTCCGAGGGGCAAGGAGTAATTAATTGCCTGGGTGTACTCTCACAGATTAAGATGTCCAGAAAATTTTTGCGTAGTCGGATGAGATGTTCGCTAATTTTTTTCCCGTCTTAAGTGCGACACCCGCAAGCACGGACGGACAAGCAGATTCTCATACGTTTTGGGGAAAACACGTTTCGTCATCGTTTTCAGGATTATTTCATAGACAGAATCTGGGAGTCATCGCCAATGCGATTTTTTGTTCGCCATCAAAATGTTTCTATTAACGTAGAAATTAAAACTTTGTCGTTTATCATCAGTCATGCATCATATTACATCAAAATTTGTAAATACTTGCATTGTTGCACAGAAGGACGATATCATGTGTCAAATCAAAGTAGATAATGCTTCATCAAACATGTTGAACTTTTATCCAAAAATATTTCCCGTCTTTTTCAATTAATCGCTATTATGGAATGAAATTTTGAGATTTGATTGAGAGGTCCTCTCAAGCTTCCAAACCAACGATTTCAACTTACCGTAAACCATTTCTTTTAAATGTTGCTTTTTCTACCATGTGTATCCTACTGTGGTGCAACCATTTATGCACAATAAGGGTTAAACGAGATATACAGCCCCTCGTAAGTTAGTTACCCTGTGCCTCTCTTCGCGCTTTTGCTCCGCTCGGAGATTAAAGGCTCATAACACAGGTAGATATACGGAGGAAGATAAAACCGATTGCCCCATGAAATCACCGCCACTGAAAGTTGTTTCGCAAATCCCCAAGATCGTGGGAAGAAGTTTGGAAGGCGTCGCGGGCAGAAGGTACTCGGGTCGACCAGTTTTGGTACTCATCCGGAGCAGCTGCGCACATGTTCCGCTTAGGTGCTCCCAGTGGTACTCGCGGTGGTGCCCGGGTCCCCGCGGTCTCCCGGTACCCGTTTCAGCCATCGATGTTCTGCTCGGCTGCGCCTTCTTCAAGATCTCTTAAAGCATCTTGTATTTACGGCCCGCTTTGGCCCCAATTTTTTATTCTTTGCTTCATCCTAGACTCATCGATGTCTCTTCCCGGACGTGTCGACACCTTTTTATACTTCCCTGCTTTTCAACTTTTTTTTCGTGTTTACTTTTGGCAATTGTGTGTATACAGTACAAAGTACGTGTCTTCTAACCATGGATCGTACTACTTTTGTGTAGATTTTTTTTGTTTGCAGCCGGAACGAAATTAGAAAAAAAATCATAATGCTTCTAGCCCATATTCCATGACATTTTTTTATTTCAAGAAAAACCTGTTTCTTAATCTCTGTGCAGTTTATAGTAGTCATTGTTAAAGCATTGGTAAATGATCGAACATTATCCAGGAAAAACAAGTCTAGCTCGTAACTAGAATGAAGAAGAGCAATTTTTAATTGTCTTCAACAGATCATTTTAAAGTATTGATATGATAAGCATTTTATATTTAGTCTACCACGATATTCATTCGGACGCATACTTCCTATGAACTTTTTTGTTTTAAAGATAACTAAATTCAAAGCTTAAGGTTGATGTTCCTGTTCATAAGCTTATATTTCCATCAGAAAAAAAGTAATATCAGCTCCGAATAAAGACAGTCATTGGAATCAGTACCAAAGCGGTAATGCGTTTCCTAAACTCGCCGCATATTTGATATTTTCGTCACCTCCCTTTGTCTAGTCGTAGTTTTAGAGGGAAATTAGTAATTCAATGAATACGTTTTACCAAATAGAAAGTAAGATTAAACGTCCCAAAATAAATAATGTTTCTTCAAGTGTATGTGGAAAAGCTTTAAGGATACTCTTCTGCGGCCGGCCCGATCCGCGGGACGGGTAAAAAAAAGTTGCTCCAAATCCCACGTAAATTTTTAGGAGTGTTAAGGAAGGTCTATATTTTCCTTATTTCAACTTTAT
>Ga0058701_10005991_pt1 | contig 10190 bp, 8 predicted proteins | sample AgamicOrMae_FD_97039 | JGI IMG/M metagenome (GOLD analysis project Ga0058701, IMG submission 97039) | Agave microbial communities from Guanajuato, Mexico - Or.Ma.e | ecosystem: Host-associated > Plants > Phyllosphere > Phylloplane/Leaf | place: Guanajuato, Mexico | collected 2012-06-04 | reverse complement strand
TTTTTTTTTTCACGGTTTTTTTTTTTAAATATTTTTATATACTGGGTTGGTGTTTTTTTTTGTTTTTTTTTTGGGGGGGGAGTAAGATGATCTTGTTTAAAAACTATGAACAGTATGAAAATTGAACGTTTGGGTGTTGCTATTGACCCTACAAGCATTGCTATAAGGAGACTTGAACGCACGTAACCAACATAATACATTTTAAATAAGTGGTAACTTGAACGCACGAAACCCAACCTAGTACTTTTGAATGACAGTCGGGTCAGTAGACACTCCCTTTAAAATAAGGTCAGTTCTATTCGCACGCCTACGTTAATACAAGGGAGACTTGATCGCACGGAAACCAACCTAATGCATTTGAAATGGGAGGTGACTTGAACGCACGGAAACCAACCTAATACATTTTAAACGGGGCAACGTGCGAATAGTCACTTCGTAATGCAAAAAGCAACCTAGCAACATCGAGTGATAGTGACCATGAATCCAAGCCCTTTCGTTTGTGTCCAGATACGGCCTCCTCGGCGCTTCCGGCTGCGGCAAAACCACCCTCCTCAAGTCCGTGATCGGGCAAACGAACCTCGACGGCGGCGCCATCCTGGTGCTGGGACGGCAGCCAGGATCACCCGGGTCCGGCGTGCCGGGCCGCGCCGTAGGATACATGCCCCAGGAGCTCGCGTTATACGCCGGATTCACCGTGTCGGAAACCCTCCGGTACTTCGGGTGGCTCACAAACCTTCCAAAGGCGGAGAGAAGGGCGAGGGCCGCGGCGTTGCTGCGGTTGCTGCAGCTCCCGAAGGACAAAAGGTTCGTAGGGACCCTCAGCGGGGGCCAGCAGCGCAGGGTGTCCTTCGCCGTCGCCCTCCTGCATCGCCCGCCTCTGCTCATCCTGGACGAGCCCACGGTCGGCGTGGACCCTGTCCTCAGACAAAAGTAAGTGTTGAGCCAAAATAAGAGAGAAATCCATGAATAGCCATTCTTCAACCCAAAACAGCCCAAAGTATTTGGAGTGAAGTCAAGCTTAAGAGAAATGGAATTTTTTCCATTGAAATACGCAATTTTAAGCTTTTGAAAATGCCCAAATAATGAAATTTCAGGTTTCCAGGAGGTGGTATTTTTTTGAATTGTAACGATACTGAACTGAAAAGATCCTCTAAAATACTATTTACTGTTTCCGAACGGCATCGCTGGGCGGTAGTGGGATAAGAACTGTTTTGAGTAGTCCTTCACGTGTCAAGTACTCAAGTACCTGTTTTGCGTAGTTCTGTGCCTGTTTTTCGGCATTCTTCTTCCTGTGATAGGAGCAAATCCTTTCCCAGTAAACTCACAGTGAAAACGAACCCCTAGTTTTGGGCATGAAGTTAAAACAGGTGAAGAGCGTGCTTAGGTTAAAAGATACTCCTATGAATAATCATATCAATAGAGAGCTCTCAATTAGAGCTTTTGATTGATATGGTTTTTGATACATTTATCTTTAATAATAACCAAATGACGCTCTTCTCCTGTTCCGCCTTCATTCTCGAAACAGGCGTGAGGCTGCGTGAACCAGGGGTTAGTTATACTGTGCTGTAGTGAGTTTGAAGGTAAAGCGGATGTAACACTGGTTCCTCCTCGAGCGTACTCTATAGTCAGTTCTCTTTGTCTTCCGGCTTCTGTATGTACCGTAGTAGTTAACGTTCTTGATTTGCACCTTGCCGTGCAAATCGTCACGTGTGCAAAGTAGCCGTTTTAATTTTACGACGCGATAATACGTACGTACCTTACGCTCTTGTCAAGTATGCTACGAAAATCACGCTATAAATTGCCTAATTACTTTCTCAGAATTCTAAATGGTTCCCATTACGTTGTCGCGTTACGGTAGTCTTTTTTCCCTTGCCATATTTAGTCTATGATTTTAAGTATTCCGGGTGCATTTGTATTTCGATTTGTTCTCGATGGTTACTCGATCGATGTTTTCTCTCATGTGTTACAGTCTTAATTCATATCTTGTAATTTTTGATCAGTTTTTATTTCTCTTTGTGTCGATTGTTCGGTTTAGAGGAAAATTTTGATGTAGCTTTTGTTACCATCTTGCAGTTAAGGTCGAATGATGGAACCCTGTGATAAAAAGAAATGGTCCGAAATCGTTGTTAATTAGCTAATACGCTGTGTGTCGAAGCAAACATATTTGTAGACTAAAACTCAGACTGTTAAATTAATGATATTAATTGAGAAAAATATTCTGAAATGGAGCCAATTGGGAGAGACTTGCGTCTGATGAGGAGCGTTGAAAGCTTGATATCAAAAATAAGCTTGATTAACCTTCCTAATAAGAAGCTTTTTTCTCCACGTATAGATGACCAAACCATTCTTCCCATTGCGTAGTTTGTTTTCTAATTCAGAAAAAGGGAAATGATTTTTCTCGCTGATCAAGCTTTGACTAACAATAAGGTGAAAATATGAGAGAAATGAAAGCTCTGCTGAGTTTCATTCAAAACCGATCTTATTTTTTATCAATCGATTTTTCAAAATATTTTACTTTAACCCTTAAGGCTTCACGAAGTCATTTATTTTACGAGTCTGCTTCTTTGTTAGCCTGATTGGATATTGAATGCAAACCAGCTCGAATCTGAGGTCTTCACCAACGAAAGAGGTAGGCAACCCACAACATATACATGTATAGTTGGTGGCCTATCACAATTTCGCGCCGCTTCTTCTAGTCCATCTTGTTTCATGAAGAAACTTACATGTTAGTGTTGGTCTTTCGGGGGGCATTCGATATCGCCAAAAATCACAAGCGCCAACACCGCAAGCGCCAGTCCTTAACCGCCAAACGAGAAAAGTCGCAAAGCCGAAGTTCGCATAGGCTAGGTTAGGTCTAGGTTAAGTTAGGTTAGTTTAAGTTAGGTTAATATAGGTTAGGTTAAGTTAGGTTAGGTAAGGTTAGTATTGCGGTTAAGACCTTTAGCGTTTGCGACTTTTCTCGTTTGGCGGTTACGGATTGGCGCTCGCGGCGTTGGCGCTTGTGGTTTTTGGCGCTTATGACAGCTACCCGGTCTTTTGAGGGCGACGCGTCACTCTCGTGCCTAACCTAAGCACCTGTTGTTGCAGCATATGGGAATATCTGATTGACCTAACGGCCAACGAGCGAACCACGGTGATAATAACGACGCACTACATCGAGGAGGCCCGGCAGGCGAACTGCATCGGGCTGATGCGGCGGGGCGTGCTGCTGGCCGAGGCGGCGCCGGACGTGCTGCTGCGTCGGGTGGGCTCCGAAACCCTCGAAGACGCCTTCCTCAAGCTGTGCGTCCAGCAGCAGAGCCACTCCCACGACACCAACCACAACTTCCAAGCCGTCGCCGCGGGCGGCGATGGCAACTGGAACGGCTGCGTGGACGCTAGCTTCGCCTCCGAGGAAGCCATGGCCAACGCACAGCTCCCGCCCCCCTTTAAGGAATCCACGGCCTCGCATTTACCGTGCCTCCTCTGGAAACAATGTTTGTGGCTTTGGAGGAATTTAAAGTGAGTAGAGGTAACGAAAATGCGGTTAATTAAAGTAGGTTTTTTTTATGTTCGGTTTTTTTTTTTGCTTACGGTGAAAACTGCGTTACCCAGGTCGAACTGTCCGTGCGGATGTCCGCTTGGATATCCGCTTGGATATCAGTAAAATTAAGGATGTCCGTGTCAAATTATCCGTACAACCACGGATATCAACAGTAAAATCCGCGCTCTGAAATTCGTAACACCGATATCCAAGCGGATATCCGTGCGGATATCGGTGCTACAGATATAGGAGCGCGGTTTAAAACGGATATCCGTGGTTGCACGGATAATTCGACACGGACATCCTTAATTTTACGGATATCCAAGCGGATATCCGCACGGATAGTTCGACCAGGGAGTTAAGTTTTGCTAAAAATAGTAAAAAAAAGGAAAAAAGCGCGTCAGCCAACTTGACTAGTAAGCGTTATCAGATTTACCAGTAAACGTTACTGTAAAAAGTTTTGTGTAACGGTAATGTTTAAAAGCAAATCCGTTAGCGTTAGCCAAGTTTGGCTGTCGCACTTTCTAGTTACTTTTACTAATTTTTAGTAAATTTTACTAACCCACATATCTCGGTCTCAGCTCAATTGTAACTGCCTTTTTCAGTTTATTTTTTAAGCTTCCTCGCTTTTAAGCGGCTAGTTTTGAAATTCTTTTTTGATGGAGAATTCAAAGCCCGAAATTCAATATTATCGAAGAAACGGCGTTTAAAAAATATTTCTACAAAATAATTTGTTTTGAAAAGTAATTAAGGTTAAGAGGGGGGCACACCGCTACGTGGACGTTAAGTCCTTTATTGGAGATGGCCAAGTCCAGTAGCGGGTCCCAGTTGTACCTGCTGTTATTAACATAAAATAAGAGGGAAAATTTTCTGGATTTTTTTTTTATAAACTGTGCAATTTTGACCGTAAAAAGTGGAATTCACAATATTTGTCCTCAAAGTATTTCTGATTCGTAGGTTTCTTAGAAATCCAGGAAAAATAATACGTTCATGAGCTAATATTTTCAGGGGGCATTCGATAGCGCCAAAAACCATAAGCGTCAACGCCGCAAGCGCCAGTCCGTAACCGCGAGAAAAGTCGCGTTTGCGACTTTTCTCGTTTGGCGGTTACGAATTGGCGCTTCTAGTTTTTGGCGCTTATGACAGCTACCCATATTTTCCATTCAACTCGTCGAAGTGTTTGATGGAAGGTTTAAGTCGCTGTTTGTTTGTCAGAATGGTCGGCTTCCTTATCCTGCTCCCATTGGTACAATGCTGCCTGGTCGGCTGGACGATCGGGAGGGACCCCCAAGGCCTGCACCTCGCCATCTCCAACGAGGAGGCCAACTGCGGATTCGATCTGCCCGTGATGAGTGGCGCCCTCCTGGACAGCATGTCGTCCAGCGCGTTGGACTGCGCCGCGCCGTCGGCCTTCAGCTGCCGCCTCCAGCGCATCCTGGCGAAGAAGACCTTCGTCCAGGACTCGTACTCGGGCGTGGAGGACGCCATGCAGGCGGTGCAGCGGGGGCGCGCCTGGGGGGCTGTGCACTTCGGCCCCAACTTCACTCACGGCATCATGCAAAGGATCTACGACGGCCGGAGCGCTTCGGAGGACGTGCTGGATATGTCCACGGCGGATATCTGGATGGATATGTCGAGTAAGGACAATTTAAAATTTCTAAAATTTGGATTATCTACACGCCCAAAAAATTAGCAGTACTAATAAGTTTAGGGGTGAAGATTCACTCCAAATTAGTGAAAATTGGAGGACATTCGATAGCGCCAAAAACCACAAGCGCCAACGCCGCAAGCGCCAGTCCGTAATCGCCAAACGAGAAAAGTCGCAAACGCCAAAGTTCGTATAGGTTAGGTCAAGTTAGGTTTGGTTAAGTTAGGTTAGGCTAAGTTAGGTTAAGTTAGGTTAGGTTGAATTAGGTTAAGTAAGGTTAGTATTGAGGTTAAGAACTTTGGCGTTTGCGACTTTTCTCGTTCGGCTGTTACGGATTGGCGCTTGCGGCGTTGGCGCTTGTGCTTTTTGGCGCTTATGACAGCTACCCGTGAAAATTGAGCCACTGTGAACAATGAACTGGCCCACTTTTTACTAGGGAAGAATTTTCTTTCCTAAAGTAATTTGTACTAGTAATTTTTTGAGCGTGTAAGTCTTGTCTTATAAACCTTTCGTAGTCAAACTGAGCTATTAGGTAAATAATTTGGCTAACTATTTTTTTAATAGAACATTTAAAAAGATGCATTAAGCATAAATGGGTAAAATAATGCAATTGACTACCTGTACAATGTAGGAATTTGCGTTACTGCTATGTAGATCATTACAATAGCTTTTGCTGTCCCTCTTGGTATTATCCTCCGGGCATATCATTCAGTGCTGATGCACAAAGCGCAGCACCGTATCTAATCGGATAAATTGTTCCTCGTCCTCAGGGACTTTTTATCGCCTCGAGAATGCAGGTTACCGCTCTTCTACCCGACTCTTGTTCGCTTTTCTGTCTTTTATTCTTTAGTAAAGCGATTCATTGAAAAGATAGCCATAGCATGTGTTCTATGTGTTTCTTTTTAACAGATCAGTATATTGGCCAAATGATGCGGCTCGACATGACCATGGCTATGCTGGAGATGGTTCAAGGGGTGATGGCGGAGTGCGACCTTAACCCCCGCGCGGGTGGGATCCCAGTTCGGGTAAATAACAATGCCAGTATTAGTGCATATCGGAGAAGCGACTATTTTCACTCTCGATCGGCTATTCGCAGATGGAGAAGCCGGTGTACGGCACCAAAAGCCCCGCCTTCCTGGACTTCGTCGCCCCTGGCTGCTGCATCACCGTCATCTTCTTCATGGCCCTCGCCTCGGCTGTTGGATCTCTTATTTCGGAGAAAAATGAAGGACTTCTCGAAAGGAGTCTTGTCACTGGTAAGAGGGATTTTGTACTTTTTTTGTTTCAACCAGCGCGAAACGTGAGAATTAGCACGATAAAACTGTCTCAACTTCCCTTATTTCCAAATAAAGTGTATATACCGCGGTACCGTATATTAATTACACCGGATGAATTTCCAGTCTGAGAACCTTACCAAAAAAAAACAAAAAAAAAACAAAAAAAACACGTGTCCCTAGAAGCGCACATTGGTGAGGAGTTGTCTCACTTGTCAGCCGAAAATTCTGATAGGATTTCCGATCAGAAATTTTGATCAAAAACGATTGGATTCGATCGGAAAGTGGACGAAAATCCGACGGGAAATCCGATCGGAAATAAAATCCGATCAGAAAGTTGATCGGAAATTCGATCGGAAATAAGATTGAATCGGATTTCCGATGGGAAATCCGATAGACAATTACGATCGGAATTCCACTTACCGATCGGAAATTTCTGTCGTATCCTGTCGGAATTTTGGGGCTGGGTCCCCATTCATGGAATATCGAAAATGCGTCGATCGACGCAATTTCGACGATGGAGAGGTCCATATCGAAACCTTGTCGATTTATGGACCGAAAACTTTTCTGCTCGAAAAAATCGACGTCGACATTGCATCGACGTGTTTTCGATAACCCATTTCTTACTGTTCTACTGTACAAGGCGTATTGCTGTGAACTTGAGCTAACAAATTCTTACGTAACCTTAACTGTTTGTTGTAATCCTTTGTTCGAAATCTATTTTTGCTCGTCCTCACACAATGTATGGATGTTTCAGGTGTATCGTTACGGACTGTCCTTTGGTCGCACATTATGATCCAGCTTGTGATAATCCTGATCCAGTCCGTCATTGTGCTGGTGACTTTCTTCGCGGCCTTCGGAATAACCAACGACGGCCCGATGATCTGGGTCGTGCTGCTTTGCTTCATGCAAGGCGCTTGTGGGATGGTCCTCGGTAATGCTCGAAGAATCACTGCCCCTCTGGGGATGAGGGATTCAATTTCCCTCAACAAAAACAACTGCACAAAGAAAAATGCAACTGATAGACAAAAATTCACTTTAGCTCGTCGGATTTTAACGATTTTTTTCTACTGTGCACCAGCCAGGCCAATTTCTTTTCTTGTGCTTGTACCGGTACAACGGATTTCAGGATTTCAGGGATTTGAAAAATTTTAAGTATTTCAACGGTTTTAGGCCCGATTTCAAGGAATTGAGGTCAGATGTTAAGGATTTCAGCGATTTAAGGTCGGGTTTCATGGATTTCGGGCCACATTTTAGGGATTTCAGTTCGGATTTCAGGGATTTCAAGGATTTTTAGGCCGGATTTTAAGAATTTAAAGTATTTGAACGGTTTTAGGCCCGATTTCAAGGAACTGAGTTCAGGTGTCATGGATTTCAGCGATTGAAGGTCGGGTTTCATGGATTTCGGGCCACAATTCAGGGATTTCAGTTCGGATTTCAGGGATTTCAAGGATTTTTAGGCCGGATTTTAGGGATTTTAAGAATTTAAAGTATTTCAACGGTTTAGGCCCGATTTCAAGGAATTCAGATCAGGTGTCATGGATTTCAGCGATTTAAAGTCGGGTTTCATGGATTTCGGGCCACAATTTAGGGATTCCAGGTTTGATGTGAAGGGTTATAGGCCATATTACAGGGATTTTACGTCGGGTCTTAAGAATCATCAATTAGGTTGAAGAAAGTTTGACCCTCCTCACTGTTACCCCGCCAGAATCAGAGACGAATGATGGAACATGAGCTGGAAAATGCAACGTGCGAAATTTGCAGTGTTTAATTTGTTTGTTTCTTTTGCAGGTATGTTAGTCTCGAGCATCTGCAAAACTGACATGGAGGCAACACTATTAAGTCTGGGGTCCTTCTTTCCGTTTATTTTCCTCAGCGGTAAGTTGACTTTTTGTTATTGAAGGAGTCTTCAAAACCGGTCACACCCGTCCTTTTTATTGCCTAGATTATAATAACCTCAAAGCGGTTTTTATGTAGGAAATTTTCGGCCATGCTGTGCTTTTGCTTTTGTGCGGAAGGTTTTCCGGTAACGGATTATCTATCTATTTTTTTTTCTACTCGGAAAAACCGGTACTTGTAAAAAATAATCGGACGACAGTTGCCAAGTATTCTGTAAGAAAAAAATTGTTTTCGATTTTTGGACATAATGAAAGGTCAATGTAAAATCCTCCATCTTTTTTCCCCTTTCTTGAGCAGACTATTAGTCTCGTATTCTAACAACTGTGCCGATCTTCCTTTCTTATATCAGACAGGTGATTTGGGTCTTACGAGAAATCGGTTATAATTTTAAACTTTAACACGCAGATATTTATGGCTTATCAGACGGTAGTAACTGAGGGAGACTTCAGTTAAACAGTTTTCTCATTGTGAAATTCCTGTCTCCCCTTTTCACTATTCAGTATTCGAAGGACCCAATACTAAGTGAAGTTTAGGTTAGGTTACAGGACTTGCGCTGCGCCCCTTTTGGGCTTGGTGATGTGATTATACACAAGAGGAGGAAAACCCAACCTCGTTAAGTGATCGTGTGCAATTCGTGTAATAAGGCATAAGTCTTGTTGACAGGTATGTTATGGCCAGTGGAGGGCATGCACTGGACCCTACGGAAAGCAGGATGGGCGCTGCCCCTGACTCTCGCTACAACCTCCTTAAGATACATGATGTCTCGAGGGTGGACTATAGACCGACCGGAAGTGTATACCGGATTCATTTCCACTGCCGTATGGATCGTCATCTTCCTAGGATGCACTCTTTTCATAGTGCGAACATCAAGGCGGTGAGGAGGTTCGAACTCTATGAGAAATTTCGAGGACAAAATCCATCGAAACCTAGTTTTCATCGCCTTATAACGACTTGCTGTGATTAAACGAGTGACGTCACAATCGAACTTTTAATTCGACGACTTTTCAGTACGGCACTCTCATGTCGGCCGCCGGTTCACGTCACTCTTCTTTTTAAGGACATTGGACAACGGGCACAAATGTTTGCCGAAGAAGTTTCAGACTGGTACAAAATAGAATCTATTATATGAAACGGCTTGTTATACAACGTCTGTAAATCAGGCAACAACGATTAGTCATGGACACCGAGAATGATTGCAAGCCAAGAAAAAATAGACGAGATGAATCGAGTATGCCCATATATTTTTGTTTTGTCAATGAATGACTTCTGATTTGTGATTAGATTGTTAATGACGAATTTAGCTTTGAATGGCGAAATTTCGGACGTAAGCGAATCAGGGTTGATGTTGTAGAGCTTTTGTCAAATACGAGAAAAATACCCTCTTGAGGGGAAATGTTGAACACGTGTCTGTTTGTTTATACAGGGTGTTCAGTGAAGATTCAAGGTATTTCTTGAGTTTATATGTAAGTGCATTCAACGAATGCTCATGAAGGCAGACATATTTTTGTAATTGTGATTTAGTTAAGTAAAAATATGTTAATTTGTAAGAATTCTAGCTTATAGACCACGCAGTAAATATTTCTTACGAAATTTTAGTTTTTTTTTTCTATTCTATTTGTTTATTACTATGCTCAGTCCATGGTGCCGTCACTTATAACTTACTCAGGTTTTGGTTCTTGTGCTCGCCCACGACTCTTATTCTTCGAAATCAAAATATTTATTTAGAAGAAAATCTACGTGCTAAGTCCGTACGAGAAATCAAAACCGATGTAAAATAAATTTTGTTTAAATACTTTTGAAAGTGGTTCCTGTATCGAGATGCCATCTCTTTTTTTTACCGTATGAG
>Ga0058701_10005990_pt1 | contig 10190 bp, 8 predicted proteins | sample AgamicOrMae_FD_97039 | JGI IMG/M metagenome (GOLD analysis project Ga0058701, IMG submission 97039) | Agave microbial communities from Guanajuato, Mexico - Or.Ma.e | ecosystem: Host-associated > Plants > Phyllosphere > Phylloplane/Leaf | place: Guanajuato, Mexico | collected 2012-06-04 | reverse complement strand
TTACATAGCATTATACGGAAGATTATTTTCACTTGTACGTCCCTGTCAGTTCTAAGTCCAAATTTTTGAGTCCCGACTTGGACGTATAACCGAGATTTCACTGTAATCTATTAGTAGCCCAACGGACTGAAACTAACCTGATGTAGTCGAACTTATTAGCCCAATCCTACTGTGTAACCAAGGCGGAGTGTTTTTCTCCATGGTGTAACTTGATTCTGCCTGCAAACTAACAAATATAGTCCGTTTTACATAATCTTGACTCACCCACTCTCAGTCAGGGAAATATTCTCGGTGACGGAGACGAGACATACAGTATATCACTTTTCTTTCCTCTGCTTACCTTTTAGATTGAAAATGAAAGTCATACAATTACTCCTACACCGATAGATATTCTTATTGGGGGGAAAATAAAACCATTCCCATAGGAATTCTTTTAAAAAAATAGGGTCTTTTGGAAAATCAGTGTTCTTTCCGATTTTTCGATGAACGCATGCCCTTACTGGACTTATTTTTTGTTGTGGTGCGCGGAGGAAACGCGCGTTCTGTTTAAACAAAGTTAACCACTTAAGAGCTGTTTAGCGCGTGAAGGACTTAAGCATTACTGTTGACAAGTCATTGGCTTTCCGCTTTAGCATGGAGCAGCCCAATCAGAACGCAGGACGTTGTCTCTGACCTTGATGCCTCGCATCCTGATTGGTTGCTCGAACCTGGTGACAATGGCAATAGCAACGAAAATGCATAGTCGTGATACAGCCGTAATAGAGGATGGTTCAGTGTTTGGAAATGGTTATTCACCTGCTCTACCCAATTGAAATTATAATCAAGCATTTTTAACACGCGTTGAAGTCTCCGCCATATAAATGCATTCTTGTCATCTGCTCGATCGGTGAGGTCTCCAATATAAATGCATGGCCGGGTGAATAAACGTAACATCTTTTTTTTCTATTTTTTCTTCAAAGTCAAAGCTTTTGCTTTATGAAGACATTTTTCAGACCCTTTAATGAAGTCGGCCTCACACTGTTTTACGATAATCGGCCAATTATGTCTAAGATTACAATTGCAAAGTTGTTTGCCGCCGTGCGCGCCTTTGAAGAATGAGGACTGCCTTCAAGCGGTCACGCGGTAGTGTTCTCCCCTTTTGTCGGGGGTGATCATTCACGTGCTACGTTCTGTTGTGACAAGGTTGCCGCATTTTCGAATATGAGAAACTTGTAAGGGAAAACTTATAATGAAAACATTGGTGTGACAAAAATGTTTCCATTGAAGATAGGATATTAGATTGTGACGTCTGACAGCAAGAGAATTTTGTGTTTTGTTTGCCTTGACGACAACACTGTAAAATTTAAAGGTCGAATTTTCTACCTTTTGTGTCCCACCAATCAGAACTGGGCTGCGGAGCGACCCACAAGGAACCTACATAATGTAATTAACATACTCAGCTAAATGACGTTACTGCCCTAATGTAAAAAAATGGTCACTTCTATTCGCACGCCTATGTGTTAATATAAGGGAGACTTAAACGCACGGAGACCAACGTAACGCATTTTAAGAGGGGCAGCGTGTGAATGGTCACTTCGTTAAATGGTTAAACCAGAGTGAAACATGAGGGGAAAATGTTGCATTCTCCGAAACAGTGAATATTGTTAGTGGGCCACTATGTTGCTCTCGTTTATGAAACCTTTGATGTTGCATGAAAGGTTGACTTTATTCGCAAAATTAGTGCGAGGAACCATCAGGCGGCTATTCGCACAACTTGGTGCATTTTCTTTAGGTCAGCTTTTACACTTTGAAGAAGTAACTCAAGGAGAGAAGGGGCATTAACGCCGCAAAACGTGCTCCTTGGGCTACAAAAGACTATGCCATTGGGAGAAGGTTTCCCACCTCTCCCTTGGACTTAGTGGAATTATTACACGGACTTTAAGTCCGTTTTTATTTGAGTTTTTTTTACTATGTGGTTGTTCTATATTTTATTTTACTTTTTTAGGGGGGGGTGGCTGTGGGAGCCCTCTTTTTGCTACTAAGACTACAAGTTGCTTGTTCTGTTAGCCAGGACGAGGGTTATTTTTAAGTAGATAATAACGTAAATTTCAAGCGAAAGGAAGGCTTGATGATTTGTTACAAGAGGTAAACTTGATGTCTGCAAGAAAACGTCAATACTGATTTGTGCCTCAAGTCCTTTGCTCAAAGCTGAAATGGGCAGCCCATTCTGCAAGCTATGAGAACTATTATTTGTTGTATAATATCGCCAATTTTCGGTTTAAAGCGCATCCTAGCCACTTTTTAAGTTAATCAGCCGCGGAAGTTCGTCGGAAATGGAACGCCGGCGGACATCGGAAGTGGGTAAAAAAACAACAAAATTCAAAGCAAAAAACAAAACTGAAAAACAATAGGATTGCAGACGTTTCTGAGTGGATGACTCCTTAACAAGAATGATTTTAAGAATTTTTATTATGATATCACAAATACATCTCGTAATCCATAATAGTAAAAAAGTATTTAATAAAAGACTCAGCAGTAGTGCTTAAGAAGGAATGTATCAAATGAATCATACTATTTCTCTCTTGAAAATGTAATTTTTTCAGGTTTTCTACAGTCTTCAAACCGTATCAAATTAACTGTTCAAAATAACCACTTAGAATACCGCCTTCAAACGACCTAGCCATGTTTGAAGCTTCTCCTCTCCTTCTCAGAGCTGAGGCGACTGGTTGCTTAGGCATCACGCCTTACACCGGTGTATCGCCCACCCAGCGGTTGCCTACCCTCTGCTCGGCAGGCGGCAGGTGCCAGCCACAGGCCGAGCTGATAGCTCCGTATCTTGATACTTTATAACCTATAACCGGCTTCCAGAAGCATTTTAAAACGGGCGCTCGGATAATCTTTTCCAGATTAGCCAACATTTTTTGCTGAGAAATTGTGTTTGAAATGAGAGAATAGCGAGGTTCGTTTGATCCCGCTTAGAATAGCAGCGTAAGCAGCCTGAAATGTACAAAGTTATTTTTTTTTTCGAATATCAGTGAGATGAGCTGGAAGTCTTCAAACTGTATTCCATTGTCCCAAGGGTTCGTTCCTAATGGCCTACAAACAGTAGTTCAACGGCGAAATCTAGAAACTCATGCGTACTGGTATTTATCTGGGAAAGAAATACTTATAACCTAAGCCGAGTAAAGCAAAAATTGAACCGATTCTTAAGTGTTATTTTACAAAATATTTCGCCAAAAAAGATTGTTATTTTCAGATATTTTTTGTCGTGTGATACTATTGTTAAAAAAAGCCACTAGCATATATTTTTTTCTTTTTTGTTGGTTGCAGGAGCGAGGAGGTTGCTGAAGAGACGCGGAGAAATGCAGTACACCCGGAAGAGAAAAGGCCACTCAAAACGTAAGTCATCGTACAAGTCAATCTCACCCTCCGTATCTGAACCGCCCTCTGAGGCGGCATGGCAGGCGCTAGTATGTCAAGTGGGTTGCGGCTGCGCGGTGGCGCCCGCTAGCGGGGGATCGGCGAACCTGCAGTACGGCGCGACGCCGCTAGATCGCTCTGTGTCCCAGGTACCTTTATCAGCAGCCCGGTGGGAGGGGGTGGGGGGACAGGTTGCGGCATAAAATGGGAGGTCTTGGACGACACCAGCCGCCGGGAATCGCTACATACGGTGAATACCCGGGCCGGCCGGTACGGCGGTACGCGGCGGTGGGGTTAATAGGCGCGCGAATGCCACACTAAGGATCTCTGGCGCTCAGTTGAGCTCACGCCATAGGAAAGTGGGAGATAATTGGGCGCGGACGGAGGTGGGGGGCACTGGAAATGCGTTCGCGGCGCCCCTTGACTTCAGTTGCTATCACGGCATTGTATTGCGTGCATGTAGGAAAAACGTCTGTGAAAGCCTGCGGAAAGGCTCGTGAAGAGGCAGGCCTGTGTGGAAGCAATAAGGCCCTCTGCCACACCGCGTAGAAACCATGTGCGAGTGACTCCAGATCGGCGTCAGTGTTGTGTGCTGTGAGTGTGCAGTGAGTGTGGATGTGATTGAATAGACCGCCAAACTGGCCGAGAGGGGCGAGAATTCCGCCGGCCCTGAAGGGGGAGGGGGGGCACCGCCCCTGCACACTGCGTCCAACCACCGAGGCTCGCCTTCCGACAATATGAACGTAAGCACCCACGCCATACGTACACATCCCTCTCACATGAGTCTTATAGCGTGCAGATCCCCGGGTAACAGGTCCTACCGTTGCGACATCTTCGTACTCTAAGCCTTGAGCGATGGCTGACGCAAAACTACTAAAATCCTAGTTGCCATTTTCGTACAATTAAAGGAATTCGACAATTCCCGATTTGCGAACTGCGACGCCTCCATTTTTTAATTGGGAAATCGTAGATCAGTAAAAACCCACGCAACATTTCTTGTAAAAGAGAACTCCGCTTCAAGTAGGTGAGAAATCGAAGTGACTTTCCTCTTCTTGATGACTACTGGCTCTTCAGCAAAGCATTTCTCCTCTCTCCAGAATCGCGTGTCTGTAACAGTTTTTTTTTACGTTGTCCGTTTATCCCGGTTTCATTAGCCAGGAAGTTCGGAAACTAGCATCCTGCACCGATAAACACGTCACCGAAACGGTGTCTTTTTTCTTCCTATTTCTCAAAACAAAAAAGTCGCGTTTAGGAACGAAGCTCAATATCTAAGGACCGTGTCTCGGATTATAAGCATCCGCTGTTCTGAAGGAGTACCAGAAACTTCAGAATAATTATCAGTGGCGAAGGTATTGCTCCTTTTTACATGTTTCAAACCTTTCGTACTTGAAAACGGGAGGAGGTACGGCAAAAAGCATTCTGTCAAGTCGATAGAAAGAGCAAATATCTATCAAATCCATTTCGTGCTCTTTAGTTGTATTTCTTTCCGTTCGCAAGTTATGAGGGTTTGAGAAAATGAGAGGGAGCAATACCTTTGCCACTGATGGTACTGTACGTTCATTATTACGACAAGTTTGAGGCACCTCCAACGAGGTCGATGTAGGGTCCTAAGTAAACGCTCTGTAAAGCTGCTCATAGGCCGATCTTCCCTCAGACTAGAATATTCGCTTAACGCAGCGGTTGTGCCATACTGTCGCGAGCTAAGATCTCTTCCCCATGTCACGTGTAAAAGTCCTTCTGAAGAAATCAGGTACTTCTGCTCGCGACGAAACAATGCCAACTCCCGCTGAAACGCCGCACCTTTAATAGGGTCTTAGTTTCTTCCCTACACTTCAGGCGTTCCTAGACACTTCACAACTTCCACGAAAGTCCTCAGCAATTTCTCCGAATTCCGGTAGACAGTCCCAATCCAGAGACTCGGACGTAAAAGGGAACATTCTCTTTCAAAGCCTTCCGTCCACGCAGGTACCACGGCCAAAAGCCACGGGGCTTTTCCTCCGGCAGGAGTATCCGGGTAGGAACTTCCGGCACCCATTTACGTCCTATACCACAAAAGTTCACGCGAGCAAATAGCTTACGAAGACGTGCCAAAGTGAAAATGCGTGTGTTCACGTGTGGTTGAGGACACACGCCGGGGAACAGGCGGGCAAGTGCACTGCGGCTGGGCCGGCCGTTATGAGAGGGAATGGTAAAACCCGAGGTGATATGAGGTCGGCCACTAACGCAAGTCAAGTCGCAAGCCGCGCCGACCACTGAGTCGCCCAAGCAACAGCCATTGTCTCTGCTCGTCCATGCAAGCGGTCGTCCGTTGCCGCGCCTCGGCTGGCTTCGGTCGATGCCGTCGAAAATTACCGAGGACCTTCGCCGCTCCGACCGAACCGCCAAAAACTGACAAGTGTTTGTTTTAACCACTCACTATACGCTCCACAGAACATACTGTGTCTTGCAAGCCTCCATCGCCAGAGCTTCCTGAAATGCAAGCTTATCTACCACTTTGATGCCGAATCTTAGAACGTTAGAAATAACACACTATTTCGCCATATAAGCACTAGTTTTCCGAGAAGGAGGAAAACATATATCTCTAATAAGAGAAGATTTTTTTCTCAATACAATACTTAGACCATAAACTTTTAAGAGCTTCAAATAAGCTATTTAAACTTGAGGTGAATTAAGGTGAAGACTTATGCTGATTCGCTATCATAAACAAGTTTTGAAAATCCGACTCCGCTTATGATCATGAAAGAAGCCCGCATTGCAATATGTAGGCTTTATTCTGCCAGAAGCAGCTCTTGTCTTGAGAAGCCATGAATTGGCCCAAGTTCTCAATGCGAGGCGGTAATGTGGCATAAAATACAATCAAATCAATCCTTTAACAAGATTTACTAGCGTAAAACTTCTTGAAGTAAGAATCATAAAACCATCTTCCGTTTACCAGGTGCATGTATCTAACCGTATGACTGCTTTTCAAAATAAAGTAGAATACCGGTAGTTTTGACGCAGAAAACATCGAGAGGCAGCCAAACCTATTGGACTATCTCGTCGATGATTTTTTAAAAACTATCATTCATTTCAGCTTACTTTGCGAGTTGACTTTCTTTCTCAAAGCCTGAGCAATCATTCAATATTTTTTGAAAGCTTGGCCTGAAAGTGTCTCGTAGCGTCGCGTGCAAATTAATCCAACAGCTTTGCTTCCTTTTTTGCATACTAAATTGCAATAATCGTCTTTGAAGACCTCTAGGATTATTTCGATTGGAGAATAGGAAAAAAATAACAGCCGAAAGAAAAAAAAATCAATTATCCCTCAGTGAGCAGAAAGCGTCAGTTGTTTGGTGGGTCTCCAGGTTATCTTTATCGAGTCACAGGTGCAACTAACAACTTTCCCCAGACTCCCCCAGAAATCAAATTGCTTATATGTTAGAACAGCGTAAAAACCCAGACTTTTGACTCTATCGGCCAGTCGAAATTGTCGGGAAAGTTCTGGTAGTTCAAATAAGTGCTATTTGACTCAAAGCATTTTAATATTGTTTAGACAAGTTGAGCGCAACTGGTTACGACTACCCTTAACGTGATAGCCTAACCAGAGTGCCATTTTTACAGACCCTGCCTTTTTTCACAAGCTACCAGCTCTGGCTCCCTGCAGTACATCTCGCGTGCGCCATTACTTAGAGTACTGCAGTGTAGTACTCAAAAGTACTGATCGCTCTAATTATTTCAAACCTCCGTAACTTTGGAGTGGAGAGAGTTACGACAAAAACGCTAAATCCAATTGACAGATCTCTTAAAGATCTAGCGATTTTATTCGAGCATATTTGACATATCTCTCTCCGTTTCAAAGTTACGGTGATTTGAAACGAATTGAAGTGATCAATACTTTTTAGAGTTACTACAGGAGTAACATACTATAGGAGTTAAAGTCAAATAAAGTTAGCGAACTTGAAACAGGCTTTCAACATGCTTATTCAGTACTCTATCTGTCCGGTTAAAGAAAAAATAATGAATCCTGAATTACCTGAGAGTTTTTGCAGACCGTACTCATCTACCGGATGATTAAAACCACAAATAAATACTCAAGAGAATATCTCAGTTTGTTCAGCTGTTTACGTTTCTCATTCATTTGTCACGTAATGATAGTTAACTAGGACGTGGCGGCGTAGCTACAAAGTGCGTTATTGTAGAGGCGAAAATGTGACCTTTCGTGAACAGTGCGCTCAGGTTATGCGGTACCGCAAAAGCTTTAAAAAATTCTCGGAGTAACCTGCGTTGAAGAAAGAAACATTGACAAACTGTATCTTCATCTTGTCCGTGAACGCCATCCCCAACAGCTATAAATCTTGAAAGGTAACGGGTACGTCAAAATTAACGAGAGAGGTTTGTAGATCTAGTTGAGATCTGCATCTGCAACTTTAATCTCATCCAGCCTCTCCCCCCTTTTTTTCTTAGCTTGTAGCGTTAAAGAGCTAGGTATACCGGTCGGGAAACATTTCTTTTGATCTTTTAGGAGGAGACTTATTACGTAAAATTAACGCCCGGTGAAATTGAATGATAAAAAGAAAAAAAAAATGATCTCGCGCATGTTGTTCCGTGTTCCTTGTTTTGAATAATTTTTCGCTGATATATTCTGCGTGTTCGTTACGCAACCAGAAATTTGCATTTACCGTCTGTCGACCGAGGCACCACTGGAGTGCCTCTAATTGTTTGGTTGATATACTGTACTTATAGCGCTTTTCACTCGTTCTTTACTTCTCTCTATTTACCTTCCCTTTTAGGATAGAGAGAACGAGTATAGCGCTCACAGTCAGTGCGGATGACGTCCGTTAGCCAACAGGTATCACAGCCGAAACCGTAAGATATATAGAGAAAAGTCCAAGTCAAGAAATGAAGCTCCTGATGCGGAGGAGTGAATAGAAAAGTTTTGTCAAAATACAACACGCCGTATAGCACTTATGGGGCGTGAACTCTTTGACGTACGAAGCGAGAGGTACTCTTATGGGGTTTCGTATAGGGTTAGAACAAAGTCCTTTGTACGCTTATAGGAGATACTAATGTGCCACATTTAATTGAAATTTCTAGATAAAAACCACTTTTTTTAAAAAAAAGAACTTTGAAAATGAACGCTCGAATGATGCGTGCAGCGCAACAAGGACCTAATTAAACGTCGATTCAAGATCGGAATATCCATGAAACCATCGGTTACTCTGTGAAATTCGACGTGCATAAAAAATAAAATTAAATCAATGGGTTTAACGGAAACGGTATTCTTCTTCCGCCATGGAAATTCGAAAAATTTCAGGCACACCACGATGGCTGACAGTGCAATATACTGAGTAGTGTTTTTTGTCCCGAATAGGTGCGTCTGTCGAGAAAATGCGTAAGATGAAAAATGGTTCTTTTTTCCTTGCAGGTATGAATGGGAAAGTTGCATGTTGGAATCAAACCTGGCTTTCATATGGGGGACATTTGATGGTGCCTTGCTAAGAAAAGGGATCCATTTATAATATCAAGTCGATATGAGAACAAAGTATCTGGAGAAACATTCGGTTACTTTGGTAAAAGACGAGTATTTTTTGCGAGGGCTTTGGCCCTTGCCGCTTTGCGTCTTGTTAAATATCGCCTAACAGCGTTTTTTCTTAAGGACTTAACCTACCGATTTATGTTTGAATTTTTTCATCTCACTTTTTTCATCTTTGTTTTGAAAGTTAATTATCTGATGCAGCTAAGAAAAAATTCTGGTTTTGCAAAGTTTTTTTTGATTTTGCGCAAGAGTTTCATACTGTCCATTTTAATCAGCATGGCGGAAACAGCACCTTCGTGTAGTTGTATAATAGACCTCTTCATCAGAGTTCGTGGCTAGCGTGATTTGTATTCTTACAAGTTTGTATGACTTACTCTTTAATGCGAATCTCTAGGCCTACTTAATTTGAGGGTATTGAGTAAAAACAAAAGCACGTCCTCAACTTTGCATGAAGCAAGAATTAACGACCACCCAGAGCAAAAATACCTCAGTATTTTACATTTTTTTAGAAAAAAAAGTAAATATTCTCAAAAACTAGGCCAACTCCTAAGCTATTCCCAGGCCACAAACAGGTTAACATTGGTACAGCACAGTGTTTCCGTACGGTAGCCCTTTAAGTTTGATAAATGAGTTTACAAACAGAGTTTTACTGTGTCCGTGCAATCCGTTGCAATCGTCGTAGTGGCCTACAAAAACCCCTAAAAACTTGAAACCATAGGTAGGAACAAAGTCCTATTTGAACTGTTGTTCCTTCTTACCCGTGTAACTCTAATACCGGGTATATTATTTTTGTGTTACTGGTAATGGTACTGAGCGTTTCCGAGTGTAACCGTTGCACTTTCAATCTAAGAGATTGCATCGTCTTTGTCTCTCGTTTAAGCCTGCTTAAACCTTTCATTAGGATTAGGATTAAAGACATACGACACGTTTGTAGGTTAGGTTAAGAGCCTTAAGCCTCGTTCTGCTGTGACTCCGCTTGTAAGCCACAACTACGCATGGCTGTCGCCGCACTTCACCTCTTTTCTGTCGCCGAGCGAAGTAAGCGGCATCAGGCTTGGCAAACCATTAGGTTAGATTAACTTAACCCACTACCGCCCAGCGATGCCGTTCGGAAACAGGAAAAAAATATTTTAGGGTATCTTTCCTGTTCAGTATTGTCACAATTTAAAAAATATCTCCCCTCTGGAAATTTGATATTTATGAATTTAGGCATTTTTCAAAGCTTGAAATTTCGTATTTTAATAGAAAAAAATCTTTCCAATTTTTCTTAATCTAAATT
>Ga0058701_10005989_pt1 | contig 10193 bp, 7 predicted proteins | sample AgamicOrMae_FD_97039 | JGI IMG/M metagenome (GOLD analysis project Ga0058701, IMG submission 97039) | Agave microbial communities from Guanajuato, Mexico - Or.Ma.e | ecosystem: Host-associated > Plants > Phyllosphere > Phylloplane/Leaf | place: Guanajuato, Mexico | collected 2012-06-04 | reverse complement strand
TTTGAGGGTGGCTACAGGGGGTAGTATGCGTTTTGCACCCGAGTTACTATGATCACAAATCATCATTAGGGGGATACTACAAGTGTCGGTGGGTCTGGTGTAAATCTGCGATTTACACCTGACAACGTTCCCTGGTTAGACCTGACTAGCAAAATTAGGTCCATACAAACTCGGAATACAGCTGCATCTTTTGGGTGGCTATCATGAACGCCAAATTTCAAATCCGCCAACGCCGCTACCAACCTAACCTTGCCTACCTAACCTAACATTTGACTTAAGCGGTTATGATTATTAGCGCCTATGGATACTGGCGGGTGCGGCGTTGGTGGTTTTGAAATTTGGTGTTTGTGGGTGCCACCCCGTCTTTTTACAGGCAAACAAAGAAAAATATATTCAGAATTTGCCAGACTTGAAATAGTCCTGAGGTATTCTTTATATCAGAGTCGAATGGTAGCCCTTTATATTGCGTTTAAGTGCATTGTATTGAGTGTCAATGATATTGGCAACACTGTTGCCAACACCAATGTTGCCAAGTCGGTCGACCTTCGATTCCGTCGACCACGTGAATCGTTTGTTTTTCCTTTTTCCTTTTCCCCCTTTTTATAAGACTTCGGCGGCGCGGCGCGCCAGCCACGCCCGTCTGGTTTCAGACCAGACCCTCATAGAATTTTAGGACGTATTCGCCAATTAATCGATCTGCGAAGCTCCGCCCCCTAATGATTCGCTGCTTTTCTCATGATTTTTTTTATGTCTTTCAAGAATTTAGATTTTGCTTGGAGTCTCTATTCACTAGTAAAACAAGGAGCACATATCCTCGCATGGGCTGTTAAATTTATCTCACACGTTCTTGCGAGGTATGTGTCTTAGCCCAATGATCGCTGCTATGACTCTTTAATCTTTAACACCAACCTTTATCAGGTGGCAACTTTAAGAATTTTCCCTCGCAGTATTTCGCTAGAGTGATCTTTTTGGACACAAAATATTGTCTAGTGCGTCCCTATTTACGCCGTAATTAAATGCGCAGGTTGTTGTAAAGGAACCCTTACATTGCAAGCAACTCCAGTAATTCCTCTCAGATGTAATTTCCCCTCCCCTTCCAAAAATATTTTCAAAAATATATTATTACGCTATTGCGGAAACAAAACTTTAAAAAAGTTCAGGGTGTCGTAAAAAAGATTTTGCTTTAAAATACTATATGGGGGTGAAATTATTATTCTTACACCTAAATATTTTTCGTATAAGTGATTCATGTAATTAGTCTGATAGCAGTGTACGGACCTCAAGTTCGTGCGACAAAAGTGCGTGGAGCCTATCCCTCCTGTAATTCCCGCACCGTAGAAATCAAAGATACCCCCAGAGTCACATGTATCGAATGCTAGAACGACGGGAGTATCGGCACGATAGGCAATACTCTGTAATTGCTGACCATTCATCTTACGTGCTCCAGATTTGTCGTTACTTCGTTACGTCACCTTACACTGCCATCTTTTGAGTGGTGGACGAAACACTTGTTTCGACGGTTGACCGCCAGAGGGCTTCGTTGATTCTGGATGAGTTTTTCAGCCAGATAGTCCTTCAGTCGCTGAATTTTTCATGATGGTGATTGATAAAAAAAGAAGATCCGTTTCTAGACTACATGCTGGGGGTTATCGGTCACTGAGACATCGAAATCGTGATGAGAAAAGGGGATTCGCTAGCGAAAAGAAGTAGGCCTACTTATGAATATATTTATGAGTTATTAACATGGGCCTATGTTAATAACAAACTTAAAGACCTTTTACGGCTTTTTTCTTATTCCCATATTAATAACTAATAAAAGTAAATCCACATGGAATAAAAGTCTCCACCAGGCAGCTATAACGCCAGGGACTTAAACGCAGGTGCTTGTCTCTGAGTCTGGTTTCGTCCAGTACCCTTCTTTCTCACAAACTTACAAGATACCAATAAAGTTATATTGTGTGCATATAAAAAACATACGAGTATATTTGCCAAAGCAAAACAAAGCTCGCAGCGATAGGATAATAGGCCTATCCGAGAAGATGTCGGGGCACAAGCTGTGATAGCGTGAAATGAATTTAGGAAGGTTAGGAATTATAAAACGGCAAAAATCATCTTACGAAACATATTACGGGGTTTAGATCGTTCAGAGAAAGGTTATCAAAGGGATGTCCAATATCACTTTACGGTTCACATGGGGGAGTCGAGGAATCGCAAAAACCTTCTAAAATAGATAAAAATATCCTTTTTTATTAAGTTTACGACACGAAACGTCTGATCAAAATTAACAACCTTTTTATTTTTTATCCAATTTTTATGATTTCTTAGACTCAATCGTCCCAATAGATCACCTACACTACGAAAATAACGCCAAATGACTTCTATCGAACCCTTTCGATATTTCAGTATGTCTTACACTTTTAGTACCTTGCCCTTGTCCAAAGGTCGACCCAACTATGGCAACGATGACGCCGGAACGGCACACGCCCGCTCGAATTTTGGCCGACGAAACAATGAAATTTATTTATCAACCACCTAAATACCTTCGTACCGTACTTCAACTTCCTTAGAGATGCAATGAATAAATCATACGCTGAACCTAATTGAGTATCTGATATCACCACACACATGTTTGTCTTAAAAAAGATCGTTGACAACTCGCTCAAAACCACCTTATTCGTATTAAGTTGATGAGACACTCTCTTATGAAACCGGGTTCACTGTGCTTGGAATTAAGTGCTTTAATTAAGGGTCGGCTTTTATCAAAATTCTATAGAGCGGGGAGGTCAATTTACCTTTAAATTGGTATTTTATAGATCGAGTTTGCCAACAGAGGCGATATTTTTTTTTAAAAAGGAACACAGTTCCATAAAGCAGTTTCGCAGAGCTATGCGCGTAAAAAATGATGTCTCGTGGATCAGTTATGTTTCCCTTATCTTGACGTGTCATTTTCTTCATGTTTCAGGTGAGTAGCATACGACTGTGTTGGCCGCTCAGATATTTCAATCCATCTGCCATCTCTATTTTGTAAGTCCTATTTTATTTACATTTAAAATTTTGTATTGTTTAATAGACCTATTGTATGCCTCTCAAATTACCCTATAAACTTTCTTAGCCTTATACACGTACCCAAAATCACACCATGATATTACGACCACAAACAGAAAGAAGTGCTGATAACCCATTGTTTATGAATGAGTTATTCTTTGTCCCTCCCCAATTCGTATGTTCTATGATGCGGTAGTTATTTAAATCCCTGTAAACTTAACCCTACTTTGCATTATGGCTGAAGCTTTGCCTAATATCTTCAGGGAGCCTCCACTGCAGTACTAGCAGTTGCAAAAGTATTAATCGCGCTCCACATTTTTGGAACTTCGTAACTTTGAAATGGAGGAAGATACACTGTAAAAGCACGGAATAAAATCGCGAAGATCTTCATATTATATATCATCATGATTCGGACATTTTTCCTCGATCTCTTTCCGGTCTAAAGGTACAGAGGTTTAAAAAAGTTGGAGCGATTAATATTTTGAGACAGACTTACTAGATATCGTCCGAAACTGGAGCCGCGGCTAAGTCGAGGTGTAATACCACCTCGCATGATCGCTTCCTATCTGACAAGTGAGCTGTTACCAACTTTAGAGATAAAAATTTACCCGAGTTTATAAATTTGGCGGCATTAAGCAATCTGGCAGCTCTGCTCATGTTTAGTATCTGGATGGGATCTGAGTTTAACCCTTTTTTGCTCGAACGGTTTCGAAATGTGTTCGTTCAGCTGGCTCACTCAGTCCGAATTGTGATAATGCATTAAATTTATGCCTTTTTTTGTCCCCCCGGGGGATTCGTGCACACCTTTACAGTGCATAGCCTTGTTAATTGTGCACTATTTCGAACATTTCATCCGGAGGCTGCTACGCTCACGCCTATGCGGACAAGGTCTTGAACCAGGAATTCCAGACGTTATACGAATAGGACTAAACGACACGCCGTTTCTGGTTTCAGGACAGAGCGTTCATATTTTTTTCTTCCGCTACTAATTCCGTCCAATCGTTATTTCGTCCTACATTTAATTTTTGCCCGTGGACAAAATGTCCTGAAATGATTTGTCCTGTATTTAATTTGGTCTACAAACCTTTTTACAGTGTATTTTGTTGTTACTAGGATTTCTGATCTCATTTTCACCTTCCGTATCGGCTGACCTTCCCAAATTATCATCTTCTCCTCCAATTAATATGTAGAAAATTTCAAGAAATAATAATTTTATACAGTGGAATCTCGCTTATACGTCCGATTCGGGACTCGAAAATTTGGACTTCGAACTGAGAGGGACGTATAAGTCAAAATAATCTTCCGTATAACGCCATGGAAAGTATTCTTGATGAGACTCTATACCAATTGGACGTACAAACGAGTGGGACTTACGACTGAGAGACGTATAACTGACACGGAAAAAAAGGGTTTGTTATACCAACAAAGTCATTTGTTGAAATAGGGATGAAAAAAAATATTTTGTTACAACAACAAAATGTTTAGTTCTATCAACAAAACGTTTGGTTGCTGCAGCAAAATTTTTGGTTGAAGCAGCACAAAATTCTTTTGTTGTCCCTAATTTTGTTGCCGTAACAAAGCCATTTTTTTCCGTGTAGACTCTACTGTATTCCCAAAATTCTTAAGCCAAGCCTTTCTTTCCTTGATTTCTCATGATAAATAAGAATGCCTCTCTTGAGACCAAGCACAAACGCCTCGCCAAAATAAGGAAGTTATTTTCAGGAATATTCGGAAAAATCAAGATTTTCAGAACATGCTTGGGAATCAACTTTTGATAATGAACAAAATTATTGAATAATATTTTAAAATGTACCACGATGTCGTGAAAGAAAAACGAGTAAAACCGGATTCTCCTGGTGTTTAACCCAAAATATTTGATATTTTGGAGAATGAATTAGTATTTTTATTAGTCTCCCGTGGTTTATGATTGCGAGGGCTAGTCATTGGCAAGAGAGACAGCTGGAATCAATCCTTTTGAGGATTCACCATAATATGCTAGTCGCAAAATTCGTCAGCGTTTCTATCACTATACTACCTTAACAGTAACTCAATGTCAGTTAGCCTTATCTAAGTGGGTGATGTCGTTGATTCTTATACTAAAAGCTTACTCTATAGGATAAGAAGTGGAAAATACCACCTGCTACAGTGTTTCCCTTAAAATGATCCTAACTAACAAGTTACCACACTTACAAACCAAATGTGTGTAAGAGTCGATTACAGGGATAGGCTTTAGCGCAAACATATGGTTAAGTCGATTTTCAAACATGGGTTTTGCTATTGACCAGACTTCATTTGCATTAGAGACTTGAATGCTCGGGCAAATGACAAGAGGGCATTTCTTTAGGGGGACTTCAACGCACGTAAAAAAGGCGTGAATGTATTTTATAAAATGGAGCGAATGGCCGGCTTATGAGTTGCCTGAGGGTTCCCGTTGACATGACGGTTGATATCTGCCGCCATTTCGGAAGCTGACTAGAGCGCATGTAATATCAGTTTTTCTTCCCAACCTAAAGTCGGAAAGACATATTTTTTCATTTTGTGCGAGGAATATGCGTTTGTCCAGGAGACTAGTCTGTTCCATTCTCCTGGTTTGTCTTCAAGAACCGTCTCCGTTTAAACGGTCGTCTGTTCGCGTGCGAAAGATAGGTCTACGTAGCTTAAGAAGGTGGTCATGTTTCAACCATTTGCTGAAAATTGGACAGATTTCCTTGTTTAATGAGACTAGTTTCCTCGTCCACCACAAGTACAAACTATTTTCGTTCCCAATAGAGCACCCGCAAGATTGTTTTTGAGGTGATCATGGTAGTTATTGAAAAATAGGTAGGTAAACTTGAAATGCAAATGGAAGTGCGTGGATCATTAAATGTGAGCTTACTCGTAGGTTTGTAAATGCATGTAAATGTTATTAATTAAATTCTCATTCGATTATCTTTATCGTCCGGTAATGATAGTTTTTGTGACAGATCTACGAGACGTTAATTTTTGCCTCGCAGCTGCCGAGACCATAATGACTGATATGCCCCATCGCGGCGGTGTTAAGTTGTAACATTTTTTACCGCTAAGAAGTCTAATGCAGTAATATATTCTGGTCGCGTGGTGACCCCCCGCAGCTCTTAGGATGATTAAAAACGGCTGAGTGTGAAACAGTCTTTTTATTACTTTTTTTTTTAGATCACGGACATAAAAATAAATAAACAATAAATATGAATTTATCACGCAGGAGAGGGTTAGCAATATGTTAACACGCCTTCCTGGTGGTGTAATGGTGTGGTGAGTCGTGTGGTGATACAGATGCCGTGTCCGGGAGTCGAGAGTCTTATTTACAGGAGACCAGCACCGTGGCCGTATCGGCAGTCGATGTTGGAGGCGAGCGAGCCGTATGAGGCCGCGCCGTAGGTGACGGCGCTCTTGATCAGGGGCGCCGAGGCGTACGAGATAGCCGGGGCACTGGCGTACGACACAGCCGGGGCGGCGGCGGCGTACGAGATGAAGGGTGCGGCCACGGCGCTCTTGATGAGGGCTGGCGCGCCGTACGAGTAAGCGGGCGCGCCGTAGGAGATAGAGGAGCCACTTGAGTAGGAGATGGCGGGGCTAGAGACGGCCGCCTTGAGCACCGGGGCGCTGGCGTAGGAGATGGCGGGACTGGCAGCATAGGAGACAGCTGGGGCAGCAGCGTACGAGATAGCAGGGGTCGCTACGGCGCTCTTGATGAGAGCTGGGGCGCCGTAGGAGATAGAAGAGCCGCTTGAGTAGGAGATGGCAGGGCTGGCGACGGCCGTCTTGAGGACCGGGGCGCTGGCGTAGGCGAGAGCAGGGGTGCCGTAGGAGATAGCTGGAGTGGCGACAGCGCTCTTGATGAAAGCGGGAGCTCCGTAGGAGATAGCCGGGGCGCTAGCGTAGGAGATGGCGGGAGCCGCCACAGCGCTCTTTACAAGTGCAGGGGCTCCGTAGGAGTAGGCTGGGGCGCCGTAGGAGATGGCGGGGGCCGCTACGGCGGCAGTCTTGATCACGGGGGCGCTGGCGTAGGAGAGGGTAGGAGCACCGTAAGAGATAGCCGGGGCTGCGGCAGCGTAGGTTACCGGGGCAGCGACAGCAGTCTTGACGATGGCGGGGGCAGCTACGGCCTTAACCAGACCGGCGGGGTGGTGGGCAACACCTTCTCGTCGAACGACGGCGTTGAAGCCGTTGACGTCATCGGCGGTGTAGTCGACGATTCGCTTGGTGCCGTCGGGCTCCACCAGAGAGTACTGGCCCTGGACGTGGTCCCCTGATCGCGTCTCGGTCTGGTCCTTGTGGTCACCGGTGGAGGGGTCGTTGACTCCGTAGTTGAAGCTGTACTGGGGGTTCGGATCGAAAGGTTCGGCGACGACAGCCTTGGCGTACGGTGCGGCAAGGAGTCCACCAGCTCGCGCGCTCGCGACCAAGGTTGCTACGAAGATGAACTGCAACAGAGAAAGCAAACGCATTGTAGTTGGAGCCGAACATGAGCCTACAGTATCAGTAGCCTATAGTGCTCGGCAGAAAGATTTGACAATTTGCCTCTTATGTTCCGCCTTGATCGCAAAACTGAGAGGAGGAATGGGGCAGGTGGCACGCAATCTTGGGCAACTGAACTTAATATTTGACTAGTTTGATGCCGCTTGCTTCTCTGCGGAAGTTTCTGCCGCCGAAAAGTTTGCATTATCACGCACGGTGGCAGCCAAGCCGAGCGGCAGACAAAGCCAGGCACAAACGATATCTCGTTTGCAATAGAAAGATGAATTTGGGCAAAACTCAAGAGGTAGAAAGTTTTATCTTTAGATTTAAGAGTGCGACGTAATGCTGCTGCATACAAAGAAACTTTATAGGCTTGCGTATGAAGTAAACTCATGCTGTCTTCGTGAAATAGCCCCGAGGGATTCGGTGGCCTACTAGCCTAATTTTTCTTATCTCACCTAACTTATCAGTTAACCTAACATGACAATCCAATAACTAACGATCTTTTTAAACGGTACATCCGCTGCCATTGACCATAGATGCTAACATTACCGAGTAGACAGTGAACCTGACCCATGCGCGTAACTTGCGACGAAAATAACCGCAAGCAGCACCTGCATTGCACTGACCAAGTTACCAGGCCACCTTGCCCCAATGCAGACTTGTTGAACCAGTTAATGTTCGCCGCTCTACTACCCGGTTAATGGGGGGGGGGGCATTGTGGGGGCGGTAGGCCGCGTATGTTTATGCTGCACTGGCCTATAAAAAATAGCCGTCTTCCTTGGGGTATGATTCTCTGTGCTGACAGTATTATGTTCCGCCTTGTCTAATCCAATTAGTGCCGTACTTTTAGCGGTGGAATTCCATCCTCGACTTTCGAACACTTCCAGTTTTAAAGATTGCATTTTTCTTCGTACTGTTTTACTGCGGTTCAACCTATCGTTACAACATCGTTAGATGTAACGACATAGGACCACACCGATTATGTCAAGTGAAGCTTTATAAGTCCAGTACTATGTGTCTCACTTGACTGTTACTGCTGGGCTTTCGATAATGACAAGTCTAATGGCGCTCCTCGGTAGCTAGCTGATGCTGTCGAAAAGTAAAGCGGTGTCAAGCTTGGCACCTGCCGAGTGGGGCGACAGTGGAGCGTGATAAGGGTTGCACTTAACCCAACCTACATTATGCGGTCGTCAGTCTTTTATCCTGATATATTATTGCGTGTTGAACTAGGGTAGAGCAGAGCTCGAGAGGAAGGAAAAGGCATTCTTTATGAATTAGCGTGTGATGCCTAGTATGCCGATCTTGAAACTTTACAAGAAGCAGTCTCACTTGTCAGTCGGTTAACTAAAAGTGATACCAGACAAATTACCATACTCTCCGTATGAGACAATTACACTGAAAACACCCGTTATAGGAAATGCTGTACCTGTTTTGGGTGTGAAACTCAAACAGGTCTAGAACGAATTTTGGTAATTTTACATAGACCTAGTTGAGCCACATCAATGGAAAGCCCTCGACTAGACCTTTCAAATTATATGGCTGAACATGGGTCTATCTTGGAAAATAACCAAAATACGTACTTCCCCCGTTTTAGCTTCACACTCAAAACAGGTATGTAGCATTCCCTAAAGCGGGTCTTTTGTTTTAACTGTGATGGCGTTGTGAATAGACATCTATTAAAACTTGACAAAACCTTTCATTTTATTTGAAATGTGCCTTGAGATAAATGTCAAAAGTTTTAAATTATTTAAAATATTTATTCTTCGACATAAAATTTCGAATTGGGTTTAAAGTATTCTCTGGACCGAGATCCCTGAAAGGTTGTTTGAGTCCCTCGATACCGATAAGTGATTACTTGGTATGTAGTGGGCATAATCTACTCCTGGGTAGGCTTTTTAATTGCATGGCTTCCAGAGCTAAACCTGTAGAGGAAAACGCTGAACATCTGTATTACCAGCCACTCAACATGCCCAGCCTCTAATTACAAATGAAACGAACTCTATTACATTCGTGATCCGTTTACCCAGAATAAACCCTCCAATCAAATTGGAAAAGTGATTAATTTTTTCGTCGAGATCTGCTAAAGGAGATTACTTTTGTGAAAAGATATGACAAAGCAAAAGTTTGCCTAATCAGAAATAGGGTGAAAGTTATGATTTCCAAACGGGCGTCATTATTAGAGATAAAATAAAATCATGCTATTTTATAGACCTGACGAAGTGATGTCGTTGTTCTTTTCCCCCTTTTTTTAATCGCCTGTAGCCCGATATTTCTTTTGAAAGGATATCTTGAATGAAACACTTCACCCCCCAAAAAATATTTGAATTGAAAAAAAAAATGGCAGGGAGCCGCTTGAAATGAATAACCTCTTATTGCATTTTAGGCCTGCGCCTTTTTAAACCATCTAACAACAAGGTCGCTCAATTTTTCAGTACTTTAATGAAGAAAGCTTTCTAATTTAGTTGCCGCAATAATGTCTGATGCAGAAAATCGTCAATCCTTTTTTTTTTTTTTTTTTTCCCCGGGCAAAAATAATTTTTATTTTTTGAAAAATATGCAGGCTATTTTCGGCTCAAATAAGATCGTGCTGAATATGTGCAAAAAGTCTTACTTTGGACAAAGGTGAGGGAACAATTTTACATAAAATGCAGAAATTGATTTTCGTCATT
>Ga0058701_10005988_pt1 | contig 10193 bp, 6 predicted proteins | sample AgamicOrMae_FD_97039 | JGI IMG/M metagenome (GOLD analysis project Ga0058701, IMG submission 97039) | Agave microbial communities from Guanajuato, Mexico - Or.Ma.e | ecosystem: Host-associated > Plants > Phyllosphere > Phylloplane/Leaf | place: Guanajuato, Mexico | collected 2012-06-04 | reverse complement strand
CGCCGGCGCCAGCGCAGCGCCGCTCCGCTCCGCCGACTCGGCGGCGGCGGCGCCGTGCTCGGCGCAGCGTGAGAAAGCGCACAAAAGAAGAGAGGACCCGAGCCGAAAAACGTTTAGCCACACTCGCAACAAAACATTATTTTTTCTACTCTCTTTGTTTAAAAAAAAATTATAAGGGACAAAGTTATTTTGGCTGAAAATTCTTACTAAGCAAGTTTTACATTGAATATTTTCAGCTAACCCTTATGTCCAGGAAGTGCTGAATGCAGCAAATAAGCGCATTTAGTTCACCCGGAAATTTGGTTCAATAATGAATACGAAGATAAAATAATAGGCGAGATTTTTTAGAAATAATTTTGTAACTTCGTGCGTTAATAAGATTTTAGGGAAAAAAACTAAAATTTTGGGGAATTTGAAATTTTGATGAATACCTAGCAAATTAAAACGGCTTTTAAAGAGACGAGTTTTATTGATTTTAATCCTGTATTACTGAACAAACAGAAAAAAAACTCGACGTAATTTGCCGAAATTTTTGATTGGCAATTTCCGTAAGAGTTGAATTTAAATCTTCGTTCGGGAGGGGATATAATTGAGTTGAAACTGTGAGCGAAGATTTTTATCGGGCCAAAATACAGCCCACTGAAATGGATTGAAACGTTTGAAGTAAAATATGATCTTTTGCGGGAGGAAACGGTTATTTTAGGCTGAGGACAGATTTAAGAAATTTCGTAGAGTTTTGCCAGGAACTCTTTCTTGATGGGATTCACTGCCACGCAGAACACTGTTGTGTCAAATCGGAAGACTAGAAATTTGGCATTCTCACTGCATAATTTTACATGAGTTGGTAGCGGTGAAGCGAAAAGGACATAAAAGATATACTGGAAGACAAAAAGAGAAAAATAAGGGGAAAAGAGGGAATATTGCTTTAAAATACGATTACTCTACATTCACTGACAAAGTAAAATTTTCAGCTTTCTATAATAATTTTATTCCATGGAAATAATAATAAAAATAATAATAAAAAAACTGCAGTTTTTTTTTTCAATATATATGTTGTAAGAGCCATTCTCGAGCCTAACCTATTCTATGAATTGCTACGAATCCCTTTCCTCACGAGTGTGTTTTAAGTAAAGGTATACGACTTAGACTTTTGCTGAATCAAGACTACAGGCAATATCAAAACACCATTTTTCAAAACTTCACAAAAAAACAAGCTTCCGTTTTTAAAATTTTTGTTTTTAGTGACCTTAACGGCTGCACTAATCAATCATAAGGAATTTCAAAATACTTTCTACGTAAGTGCCAAAGTTCACATAAAATTCCATAATGTACTGAAAAAAATTCCATAGATACGAAATTAAAACCAGTTATGATGGTCCGACGATATAATGTAGTGGCCCGGAGAAGGTCTAATCTGGATGCGGACCTCTCGACAATTCGAGGGCGCACACGGCTTATTGGACCGGAAGGCGCGAGTGCAAGGCGCAAGTAGGCGCAAGGCGCAATCGTGAGACCGAAAAAGCGCCGCCAAAAAATGAACGGTTTCTCTGCGGCCGCGGCGCAGCATTGCACAGCCCCTCCCCCCCCTCTCCGCAACTGCACGTGCGTTGCACACCGTTATCGGCGGCGCCGGCGCCTCTGACTCCGGGCCCTTTATCATTACTCGGTCCGTTACGGGCAGATGCGCTGTCCCGGGGCCCGCTCAGACGGCCCGCTCAGACGGCCCGTTTAGACGGCCCGCTCAGACGGCTCGCTCAGACGGCCCGCACCGAAACCGCACCACGTGCAAAAATAAGGGACACAAATTGAAGTGCGGCCCTTCCAGCGGTTTCCGCCGTGCATTCCTGGAGCCACTCACTCGCTAAGGAAGATGGGCTTAATTTGCATGCCTCCGAATTTCGTGACCAAGAGCTTTTCAAAGTTTCTGTATCAAGAAAGTAGCGTTTCTTCCATAGCTTAAAATTTAAAAATATTGTATTTTTTGGATTGATTTGGGTAACTTCAAGGTCAGTTACCTTGAAAAATTGGGAGTGGCTATCGACCCGACTGCCCCACATAAAATATATTAGGTTGGGTTCCGTGCGATCAAGAAAGAAGTTTATCTAAAAAGCGTTAGGTCACGCGCGATCAAGTCTCTTTGTATGAATTGCATGTCGGGTCAATAGCGACACCTTAAATTTAACCTTGTATTGCATAAAAACTCAAAACCATAGGCTCCCGTCTTTAAAAAGAAAAAAAAACAGAGAAAGGAAAAAAGTTAAAAATAGGCTTAAATGGGTTGAAAAAAAAGAAAAACGTAATGTCAAAGCAATAAACAAGTTCGCATCAACATTGACAACATGTTGATACGTTTTAGGCGCACCGTAACCAACAACAAAGTCTAACAAAATTTATATACAAGAAAAAACTAACAAAGAAAAAAAAAGTTAATATAATTTCACGGAGCGCAAAATAAAGCAAAGTTAACTTTCGGCAACTATTATCCCATCAATCGCACAGATGTCTTCACTGGAGCAAGTGTTTTATTTACTCGTTGAAAGAGGCCCGATTTCACACGTATTTAAATTCAAAGTAATAATTAAGCGAGATCTACTTAACTTCTCATAAAAGCAGGGGCCCGTAACGCGGCAGCATACGCCGGATAAAATCGCATAAGTTACACCACGCTGGCCTACGAACTAACTTAACCGGTTAACCGCCCTAATTAGCCTATATATTTAAGCGCTCTTCCGAACTAATGTATTAACTTCAATCGAGGGCCTTATTTCTTGCATAGCAGAAAGTTACTTCAAGCAGTGGGCACTTAAGTTCTCATTCTCTTTATTTGCACCATGGAAGGCTACTAAAAGGTAGTCTCCATGTTTGCGCATTACATAAACATAAACGATAAATAAAAGATCACTGTAGCCCAGTTCGGTACGGTACTATGTTGCTTAACTTCATCCATACATCGGGGAGGTTAGACTTTTTTATATAATTTTTTTAGTATCAGAATTTTTTATCGAAACTTATAACTGGTCTCGATCAGAGACAATGTTAACCTCGGTTAGGTCAAGCCAATCAAGAGTTTAATTGGAGTGCATTTATGGTGCATAACTTCCGTGAAGATTATGACGTTTTCTTAACCCTCGAGCACCATCTAAAAAATCAACTTATCTCCAAAAACCACTAAAACGAAAAAAACAACAAAAACTCGATGTGGTACGAGAAAATTCAATTATTTCGATATCACTCGAAAAAAAAGATGATCGGACGAAAAAAAAATCAAATTTTCGAAACGAATGATACATGAGGACATCCATCAAACCGACATTTGACCCTCTCCCCTACCCCTAGACAACCCTTATGACACCAGTCATTCCCACATTTTTTTACACAAAGTGTCAGGCGCTGTTTTCAAACATGAAAAGGGTTGTCGAGTTCAATGTTCAAAGCGCCGAGAGGGAAGGGGGGAGGGGGGATGTCCCGAGGGGTGAAGGGGACACAAACCTTTTAAGAGTCATCACCGACAGCCGGACTCTCATCGTGATGCCAGCATCTACCAAACAGGATAGTGCTGCCAACCCCGAAACGTATAACACAATCGTCATGGAATACTTAAATACTGTGCGATGTGGAATACTGACTGTCCGATTTGAAAAACAGACTCGAAAATTCGTCCGACAAGAAAAATCGTCCGACTCGAAAAACGGTCTGACAACAAAAATAGCCCTATTTGAAAAATAGCCCGTCGAAAAAAATCCTATTCGAAAAATAGTCTGACAAAAATATAGTTCTTTTCGAAAAATATTAGTCTAACAAAAAAATATCCAATTCGAAAAATAGTCCTACAAAAAATATGGTCCAATTAATTCGAAAACCTGTCCAACAAAACAAAAGGCCAAAAAAAAAGCCACCAAAAAAAAATGCCCAACTTAAAAGAATAAAAATTAAAGTCCGACAAAAAAAATCCTCTTCGAAAAATAGCTCCACAAAAAATATGGCTCAATTCGAAAAAATAGCCTTTAATCAAAAAAAAATATTCATACAAGAAAAATAGCCACATTCGAAAACTAGCTCGACCAAAAAAAATCAAATTCGAAAAACAGTCCGATTTGAGAAAGAGTAAGATGGAAAAAAAAAAGATTCGAAAATTGTCAACCTAAAAATCGTCCGACTCGGAAAATTGTCCGACTCGAGAAAAAAGCTCGTGTGAAAAAGCTGTCCGTTAAAAGCATCCGACTGGAAGAATCATTCGACTCGGAGGGGGAGTCCAACAGCGCATTTTCCCGACACGGAAACTATCCGAGAGCGCCACAGCAAGTCAAGCGCCTTGACGGGAAATGGAAAATGCGAAAAGTCCTTTACAAGTGTCTGTGGGCGGGCGTGATGCGATGCAAGGTACCCGCTTGTGATTTCAATACATTCCGGGCCCGTCTCTTCCGCATACGTCATTTTTTCGTCGAGATTAAGATTCAAGGTTTCCCAGCGAGAAGATGCCGAAATGCATGCATTGGGCTGCATAACGGCGAGGCGCGGCGAGGCGCCGGGCCGGGCCGGCTGCAGCGGCCGCCAGCCTCACGGCTGTCTCAAGGCTGCCCAATTCAGCCACTCCAAAAGCACTGAGTCTCCGCAATTCACCGTTAACGCTACAAACGTAGCCTACGGATTTAGCCGACCATTTTCGGTTTTTACCGACAACCATATCGCATTCTTGCCCTAAAATATGCAAAGCTCCAAGTAGACAGGAAACGTATAGGCTGATTTAAAATTCCTCACCATCGGTCGACAAGGGTTTCGATTTGTTTAAAATTCGGTTTAACCCAAAACAGCCCGAAGTATTTGGAGTTAGATTTAGGTTAAGAGAAATGGGAAGGATTTTTCCACTAAAATACGCAATTTTAAGCTTCGGGGAATGCCTAAAATATTAAATTATATTTCAGGGTTCCAGAGGGGTGATATTTTTTAAATTGTGACAACACTGAACTGAAAAGATCCCCTAAAATAAATGTTTCCCGAATGGCATCGCTGGGCTATTATAGTGGGTTAAAATAGGTTAACTCAAGTTTGATTCTAGCTAACAGATTACCTTAGGTTACGATACGTTACATTAAGTTCTTCTCATGTCAAATCAAGATAAGTTACGTAATCATAAGCTGTGCACAGTCTCGTCCAAAAAAACGAGCCAGCGCGAACTTTTGGAGTGGACTGTCCCGCCAAGGCCGCACGCCGAATGTTTTCGTTTTTATCAGCCGGAGTGGAGCGCATCGCGACGCATCCCAATTGCAGATTGGCGTCTGATAAGGCGAGGCCCAGGCGCATGGCATGGCGCCACGCGGGGCCTCGCGGCGCCAAGCCGGAGCCGGACCGGACCAACCAGCGGCAGCGGGAGGACGCACTCTTAGCCCAAAAGCTAACGGTGGCCAGGGGCACAATTTGCATCGGAAGCAAAGCAAGCAACACTTTTCGTTACGCAAGGTTGGCGACGCGCCTAAACATTGGCAGCCCTGTATCACAGGATATTTTTAACGTCAATTGAAGGAACGTGTCGCCTAGGGGCAGAAGCGAGGGGCAGGAGCTGAGGGGCAGGGCAGAGGGGCAGCAAAGGGCAGCGCAGGGCAGGCGCTCGCGTACGCCGAGGCGGTGGTCGGCCGGCAATTACAGTCGCCTTCTGGGACATTCCAGGTCGCATTCATGTAAAATGGACATCTTCAGTTCAACCCTAAAGTATCTTACACTGCGTAAAGAAAACGTCTCTACAGCGCCATACACCCACACCTTCCAAGGGTTCAAATCAAGGGGTGACAACTCATGATATCCGGAGTACAAAAGGCCTTTATATCCGGTTGGTATCCGGCTGTTGGGTCCGATCGAAAATTGCCTGTTTTCAGCGATTTTTTTCAAGATTTTTACTCTCTGACCAATGTCTATTGATATCTGGCTAATATTTACGAATATCCAGCAGATATTTTTTGATATCCTGCTGAAATCTGTCTGTTTTTAATTGAAATTTGGTCAATTTTGCCTTGATATCCGTTTACTACACCTTTGATATTCGGCTGATATCCTTGATACACTGAAATCCGGTGTATATGAATTTCCAGCGAGATGTTACCCCTCGGCTGCAAATTTCTACAGGTTTCTACCCTTGGTCGCCAAGCCGAGCGGAGAGAGAAGCAGATTTAACCTGACGTAAATTAATCTATCACCTTCAATCGAGCGAAGCAATAGCAAAGCGGAGCGGTATCAAAGCGAGGCACAGGGCACCTACACAGTTGCTTGTTGTCAATCCTCGAAGGATAATTCAGGATGCTAATGTATCCTTTCAGTTCAAAAACTGAGTAATGAACGTAAAGAATGCTTTTCAGAACACACTTTTATGCACAATACAAATGGCCTTTAATGAGTAGGGCAATATCATTAGTATTCGCCCTGATTAAAAGCTGATAAGTGCGATTTTAAACGTTTCGTTCAAAATAAATCACTGGATTCGGAGCACTCGAGCCATTTTACATCGCCTATTCTAAAAAAAGAACAGCAGAGCAAAATCTTGCCAAGTTCTGCAAATTTATGTCCGAAAAGGCCGCATTATTTTATACGAATGTCCAATTTACATCTTACGCAAAATTATAAATAATTATAATTTTTTACCGAGACAAAACAAACAAAATTAAAAAAAGTGAAAAAGAGCAAAATTTGTAGTCAGCTAAGGTACATCAGGGAGCTTACAAGGGCCAGCGCAAGAAAGCGGACGATGCACGAGATAAAAGCGACTTTTTGATTGGTTTAAATGCGCCGATGATAAACAAAGTGAGCGCATCTGTCTCTCTCTGATTCCTGCCGGGAAATGCGGTTGAAAACGTGCGTCATCCGGGCGCTGCGCCGAATCACAAATTTTCGGCAAGTTACGCAAGAGGCGAGGCGAGCCGAGCCGGCAAAGCCGCGCCCGGCCCGAGCGGCCGCCGCGGCCCGGCCCGGTCCGGCCCGGCCCGGCGCGCTGCGTTCAAGCCCGCAAAACCTATCCTTTCTTTCTGCCAAGATGGTCAAGCCACAAACGCTCAGCAATATCATTTAAACACTCAACAATCATATGGCGATTCAACGTCAGAATCTAAACGATTGGTGCCGTCGAAATTCAGTTCCTTAAAGTTATGACTCCTAAGGTAATAAGCAACTGTATTTTTTTTTTCGCTTTTTTCACCTGTCAACTTTTAGGTTTATTTTTTATTTTTTATTTCATATGTTATTTTTTAATTTCATTTTCTTGTGGTCTGTCAATTTTTGGGCCTTTTTTTCATTTTTTTCTATTTTCCTTTTTTTAAGGTCAAAAGTCAAGAAGGAATGTTTAAAATTAGGAGAATCGTTGCAAGAAATAAAAGGGGTTTATTGAGATGAAGTGGATCAAATAAGCCCAAAAATCTTACGTATAACCGGAATAGCGCTCTATTCCGCCTGCCATTAAATGCAAACCCGCCAATTTTTCGGTGTTCTCAAGTTAGTTTTTTTCTTTTTTTTATCTCTTTTTTCAGCACGCCTTCTTCCAAAAACGGGCTTTAAAAAAAGATGATTACAGGGTAAAACAGCAACTCTATCTAAATATAAAATAAAAAAAGCGTGAGTTATCGATGCATAACATCAAATATATCGGTGCAATGTCAGAATCAAATCCACGGGTTGAAAAATCTCAACTCGGTTCCGAGCTTCGGTAAGTAAACATAGAACCATTAAGACAAGGCAGAGGTCTGCTCACTTGAGAGATTAGGTAAAGTAGTTTTTAGCACGATAGTACACAGGAGTAGAAAGAAAAATAAAAAATGAAAAGAACTGCGCTCTCAGCTTGGAGTCATCGGCCGAAAAGCACTTTTTTCCTGATTTGCGAATCCCAAGGACGGCTTCGCCAATTAAGCGTCTACTCATTCCACATGTGATGTGCAGGATGATTTTCCAAGCGTGGGAAAACGTGAAATTATTGCTGCTGGCCGGGAATTATTGATCAAGTGCGAATAATAAACAGGCGGCCCGCACACTATTTCTGCCGCGAATAAAATTTAAAAAATTGGAAAAGAACAAAGTATTTAGTAATTCGCTAGGCGACAACTGCGGGAAAATTATTAAACCAGTTTTTCGCTTAACTTTGCAAAATTGACTTCCACTAGATGGCTTAATTTTTAGGTCAGTTCTATTCGCACGCCTATGTGTGGGAGGCTTGAACGCACGGAAACCAACAACATGCTTTTTAAATAGGAGGTGACTTGAACGCACGGAAACCTAATGCATTTTAAATGGGGCAGCGTGTGAATAGTCACTTCGTAATTTTAATTTGAAGAATTTTCCTGAATTCTCTTCAGAGGACCTTGTAGGCCCTTACGGGACCTGCAAGACCCTTAAAGGAAACGCCCTGCGACCCTTCAGGACCTCCAAGGCTGTGAAAAGTCCTTGGACGGTCGACTTTCTTGCGATTAGTTTTAACAAATTGATGCAGAAAAGCTGAACAAACGTGAAAAACTTATGGCACGGCGCCCGTTGTTCGAGGCGGCGCCCCGCGACGGGGTGCGCCTTGCCTAGGCCAACAAATAAGCCACCTCTGGTCGGGGCCTTTGTCAATAATGCACCAAAATAAACACAATCGGAACATTAAAAAAAGGAAAAATCCGCTCCTTATTTTATGATAGCTCCCAGACACAATCACACAGTAAACACAATTGTGGAGTTCACAATTTATACTTCAGCCAGTTTTATATTTTGATTGATAGCAAAGTTTTGAGTTTCTCGGGAAATTTCAATGCGCGGAAGAAAATGACGCATTTAAACGATACGGAAATCGCGGGCCTTTTTTCGGCGATATCTTCGCCTTATGGGAACTGCTCGTTCCTTGACCTTCTAGGTTGGGCGCAATCGAGGCCTGAGTCACGCACAGGCCGCGTCGCCTACCTAGACCCTGCGTGAGGGCGACTTGGACTGCATCGCCATCGCCAGACCACGCCAACGAGCGACGAGCCGGCCTATCGGCCCGCCATTGCGGCCCGGCTCTGCCAAACCTCGCCGCGGCGCGGATCTGGTTTGTGCCTCTCGGGAGGGGGGAAAGGGGAGGGGCAGCCGCGGCGAACGGCCGGTTGACCGTAAAGACAAAGCAAGGGCAACCCCCCCCTCCCAGTTCGCAACGCCGCATATTAACTGGCCACCAAAAACGCATAGCACAAACAGCGCGCGACTTAAAGCAGGCTTAGCAACACTTATCCAGCCCATCACGGAACTTGGCAAAAGGACGCACAACACGGAGAGCGAGCGGTGGGGGGAAGGGTGGGGGAGGAAGGAAAGTGTGTAGGTTACAGTGATGCACGCACACGGGGCGGTGGGGGGGAGGGCATCCCACCCGCCTCGCCGACGTCGGAGGTTAGCAACAGACCTAGGCCTTGGGCCGATGCATTTAGCAGCGCGTGTTTAGTTTTCCCTGGGGCCTGGGGCCGAGCGAATGAAGCGCTTTGCTGTGCGCCTCTCCTTGGCGAAAGCGCCTTCCGCGTACAGAAAGCGCTGCACTTGTCCGGCACGCCCATCCGAGACACCACTCCATTGTTTACAAACACGTACGGTGCCTGAGCCTACGTTGGACATGTGCTATCTTAACCCATTACAACCCAAAGTACTTCGAGTGAAATGTAGCTTAAGTGAAATTGAAAGGATATTTTCCATTCAAATACGCAATTTTATTTGTGGAAAATGCCGAAAAATTAAATTTTAGGTTTTCAGGGGGTGATATTTTTGGAAGTGTGACAATACTGAACCGAAAAGATCTTCTAAAACATTTTTTTCTGTTTCCGAACGGCATTGCTGGGCGGTTGTGGGTTAACTTGGTCTACGTTTCCAGATCAAGGCGTGCTTGACCTATTGGGAAGCTCAGAAACTTCCGATTGAACAAATAATTTGCACAAATATTTGGCTCGAAAATTCGCAGATAGCTATTTTAAATATGATTCATTTCTTGCTTGAGAAAATGTTTTGGTTGTATTTTTACTTAAAATGCGTCAATTTCAAAAATATTTCTGACGTTGAGGTTACTTTCCCACAAAGGGTCATGCAAAGATTTAACTCCTCAATAAGGATTAGCTTAGTTTGGTGCCCTCCGCCGCGCTTCAACATGACTCACAAGTCAGCTGCGTCACCTCATTTTTTTAAACTTACTACCAACTTTATGAAAGTTGGTAATAAGTTAATAT
>Ga0058701_10005987_pt1 | contig 10193 bp, 9 predicted proteins | sample AgamicOrMae_FD_97039 | JGI IMG/M metagenome (GOLD analysis project Ga0058701, IMG submission 97039) | Agave microbial communities from Guanajuato, Mexico - Or.Ma.e | ecosystem: Host-associated > Plants > Phyllosphere > Phylloplane/Leaf | place: Guanajuato, Mexico | collected 2012-06-04 | reverse complement strand
TAGTAGAATAATATAGCAGTATAATGGTAGTAGAATAATAAATAATATAGTAGTGTAAGGGCCTCCATATATATGTTATCTCAAGGAGTCGACAGTATGACATATTAAATGCCTCTTTCAGCTTACTTTCCTTGATACATTTTATTGCTAAGCGTCTTGGCAAACAAGCAGGAAAGTCCATTTTTAAGCCTAAAGTGTCTGGAAGTCTGGTGTAAATGGTTGGTACGTTCCGCGACATTAGAATTCAGAGGCGGAGTGTCGACGCAGTCAAGTAGCGGTTCGCTGTTGAATGTTGTTGTTTCTTAACCGGAATAATAATAATCCGTTTTTCCTTTCCTACGGAGCGGAGTCACGAGTCACAACACTTACTCCGAGAAAAAAGACGCCTTGACATGGAAATTTGGAAAGCCAAGTCGATTTCCTTCAACTAATTTTGATTGGTCGGGAGCGGTTTCTGTTTCGTGTTCACCCGAGCTTCAGTCGTACGTGTCCCGAACGTCGCCGAGACCGTTTTGATGTTGACACATTTGCATTTTGCATGCGGAAGCCGACAAAGACATGCGACTTTGAGGTTAGGTCGACTTACCGGACTGCCTTCACAATATCCTAACCCAGAAAAAATCTCTCCTTATAAAATAATTTCTGTTGTTTATTTCCTTTAATAGGTTAGTGAATGGAAATAGTTCCCAAGTCGAAGTATCCATGCAATGCCCAAGGTAATATCCATGCCGAAAAATCCATTCATTTAAAAATACTCGAATGGAAGACACTGATGGTTCATTGATACATCATAGACAAGGGGTATCATGGTATACATCATGGGTACCCATTTGTGTTTTCAATAAATGGATCATTCGGCATGGATATTGCTTAGACACTTAACCCGGGCTGTAATTGGACATAATTTTCAAAAATATTTGGCTAAAAAATTCTCAGATTGATATTTTGAAACTGATTTACTTCTTATTGAAGGAAACGTTTTGGTCGTATTTTTACTTAAAGCAGACCAATTTAAACAAAGAATTCGGTTGAGAAAACCTTTGTTTTGGGTCGAGCACAGCCCACTGGGTTGAAATGGGTTAAGACTACTTTATCGAAGCAACGCCGCAAGGCTACAGTTACCGCATAGCGATTTCCGAGTAGGTTTGTGATTTATTTAGCAAGGATAAACGTAACCGAGTTTGGCTCGAATTTGGTACACTGTCTTTTGTAATTGCATTTCGCATGTCTGCATCGAAGCTCGGCAAACAAACCTAAGAAACATTAGTTGGGCGGTCCTTTTTTCGGAACGTTAATCGTGTTTCAGCAGCCATTAAAGTTTCATGGCCGAAGCCACACTAGAAAGCCCATGTCGCATTATCTGTGATTTGGAAAAGTTTTAGTTGAGACAAGTTCTCTCGAGATCTCGATATCGCGAATAAAATCTTCCGAGATCTATTTCGAGGTCTTCATTAGATTTATGAGTCGTTCTCATGATTGATTTTTTTAAAATATTATATTCGTGCGTCTAGTCTTACTAAATATTCATGTTTTGTTCTTGTAGCTACAAAAAAAGTGTGAGAAACCAATGTTAACTTGTGATAAGTTGAATTCATGATTTATTTTCAGATTTTGTATTTCCTTTTCGTTAGTGATATATTAAGCTTATGATTTCGGCGAGCTTCCTATGATTAATTTAAGGTTAGTTTTATTCGCACGCCTATGTTAATACCAGGGAGACTTGAATGCACAGAAACTAACCCAATGCATTTTAAATGGGAAATGATTTGAGCGCGCGGAAACCAAACTAATACATTTAAAGTGGGTCAGCGTGTGAATAGTCACTTCGTTAATTTAATTAATGATTTGTCTTATTTTTATGATTAAGTTGGATTTATGTTTTTATTGTAATTTGTTTTAATTCCTTATGACTCTAGTGAACAGTTTAGGATTAGGATACTGTAGACTCCTGCAAAGAATTTCAATGTAGTCCCAAGGACAAAAAAAGTTATCCCTTGTAAAAGCTATGTAAATTCATGTAACCTGTAAATGATGCCATAACCTCTGATTCATTCCATGAAATCTTTGAGTAAACCTTCGATCCCAGGTCTGGGCACATTTCTTTATTCAGGACTACTTACTTTCATGATGAAATTTAGTAGATCAACATAGACAAGAACTACCCTTTTCAATTGACATATTCACCCCTCAGGCAAACTTTTTAGAATGAGTAATTATTTGATGAGAAAGCCCAACTTGTTACCGGCCCTTACGGGGCACCCCCGCTCCCTTTTCCTCGCCCCTGTTGAGGGAGAGGGAACAGGGGCTCAGCTATGCCCTTCACGCGTCGAGGGGAAAATCAGTTTCAAGTGAATACAGAATCGATTCAAACTTTGGCCTCCAAACCATGCTGTGCAGATTCGTTCTAAAGGTTATAAACAGATTTAATCATGCTTGAAGTTTAATCACGCTCAAAGTTTAGCCTTGACTAATCTCGGAGATGGCTTTATGAGATACTTGAGTCATCATAGAATGCGGGGAGATTTCTCGCAATCGTTAAACTTTAAATATAAATCCTGCAGGCTTTGAAAGACTCTAAATGCTATGTAGGTATCATTCTCATCTCGACAACAAATTAAGAAAGTACACCCAGGTTTTAGTATCCAAGCAATGTCCATGGTAATATCCATGCCAAAAAATCCATTCAGCATAGAAACATGGATATCCATAATGTGTGTTTTCAATAAATGGATAATTCGGTATGGATGGGGGGCATTCGATAGCGCCGAAAACCACAAGCGCCAGTCCGTAACCGCCAAAACGAGAAAAGTCGCAAACGCCAAAGTTCGTATAGGTTAGGTCAAGTTAGGTTAGGTTAGGTTAAGTTATGTTAGGTAAGGTTAGTATTGCGGTTAAGACCTTTAGTGTTTGCGTCTTTTCTCGTTTGGCGGTTACGGATTGGCGCTTGCGGCGTTAGCGCTTGTGGGTTTTGGCGCTTATGACAGCTACCCGGCATGGATATCGCATGGACACTTCCACAGACGAGGTAGAAAACGCAACCGTCGGAGTTGACTGTGGGTATTCGTTGCGGTGTAATCCAACTGGAAAAAACAGTCATCCAACAAAATGGCTCCTTTTTGCGTACAGACAGATACAAATCGACCAAGGAAACAGTTATATTAAGAAGTGATATCGAGAATAGAAATTGGCTGAAACCAGATCTTCCGTAATTAAAATGATGGCACTGGTCGATTATTCTGTAATTACGTTTCTCATTGTCTTGTTCGACACCGAAAATGATTTCAAACGAGCAACTCCAAAGCGCCATGATTACCCAAGAAAACACAATAGTTACAATGACATCATTTTGACGTTAATACAAAGGCCCGGCGTCATTTTGGAGCTATTTGACGTCACTGTGACGTCAAAATGAATCCAAGATAATTTGAAGAGTCGAAATGAAGTCTATGTGACTTTGGCGCTCCTGTCAAGCAGAACCTAAAACTATACAGGACTGAAATAGCAGTCGTCTTTTTGTCAGATGCATCAATAGAAAAATGTTATTGTAGCCTTTATGATTTCATTTTTTTTAAAGAAAAAAGCTCTTTAGGTATGGGACACGTCTGAAACACATTTTAGCGTATGCTTTCTTCTTTTATTTTAATATTGTTGGCTGAATCATTAAAGTGGCGGTTTTCCCATAATGAGAGTCTGAAAGGAGGCTAATAACTGAGACTTTAGCAAAGAGGAAATAATTTTGAAAAAGCTATGGCGTTCACCGATCAAAAATGTACCTCTTTAGGTTCTGTACCGATGCTTAATTTCTTTATGAGATCAAATGGGGGAGAACACGTATTTTAATCATTTTTCAGGATAGCCACTACTAATTGTAAGACTTTCATCAACGCCAGGCGTGAACATATTTTATAGCAGTAACTACGACCACACGATCTTTTAACTGGTATTTTAAGCAACCTACTGCAAAGAGTCTCAACCCATGGAAGAGACATAGAATATTCTTCGCTGGAATATATCATGGCTTTAGCGTGATATGTATCAGGAGAGCGATTTCGGATGTCGCGAACGAAGGGGAAACGTCGTTGAAAGAGATATGAAACGAGTTCGGACAGCTGGAAAAGCATATACCGGAAGTGTGTTGATTTGGATTAACTCTGCGACGCTAGTCAAATCTGAACTCATGGCAATCGTCGGGGAAGTCGACTAAAAATCGACGTTTTTTTATAATGGCCTGAATAGCTTTAGATCATAAAAATGATTGAGTCTAAACTATCGAAAAATAGTTGGAAAACCTATTTTATCGTTCAGCTAAAATGAAAAGGCGGGAAGAAAGTTGCCTTGATGATGGAGGGGAGAGGCATCTTGTCAGGCTGCTAGAGAAAAATAAACCAAGTGTTAGGTTCGTGTCAGTTTAAATTAGCCCAAAGTCGTCACCAGTTTCATTATTTAAAGCAGGGTGCCCCGGACAGCGAGCCTTGAATCCTTGAATATTTTCTAAAAGACCTTGAACTAGCAAATCCTCGACTAAAAATTGAATTTGTTAGCCAAAATTGTATTTTTTTTTCAAATTATTCCACAATCGTGATCGAATACTGCATATGGTTTCAAAATAGACGAATAACGCGTGTGCAAACACTCTACGGAAATTCCTTTATAAAATATACCAGCCAAAGTATTTTGTTTATTCAGTACTGATTTTCAAATCGCAGGTTAAGCAACTTTATATTTTATTTTCAACTACTGCTTTCATCACTTTAAAAAATGTAATTTCTTGAAATGGTATGATTTAATCGGTCGTCTTGCATTGGCGTTGGTCTGAAAGGGATGCGTTCTAAAAATCTTGTTTAGCACAGTAAAAAAAAATAAAAAAAATTCAAAAAATAACTGGAAAAATCTTGGATTGGAAAATTAGGCTATGTCACTAGCTACCTCGTGATTTTCCTTTCAATTAGTAATGCGAGGAGTGAAATTGGTCGGCTGTCAGTGAGATGAGCTTTCCCTATCTTCCACCTTGAAGAAAGAAAATATCAAATCGAAGCATTAAATTTCAAAATAGATGACGGCTTTCGGCATGCATTGACAACAATGCGCCTCGCAAGTGTTGCCTGAATCTAATTAAGACGTTTCTTCGTAGGCCAGACGAGCGGATATTCTGCGATCAATACACAAAATTCTTCACTAAAAGTACAGTAAAGCTTTAGTTGACATTTGGAAAGGGCCGCTGGCAAAAATAGCAAGCAACCTTATACTCTCCCTCGAAGGCAAACGTCTTATTTTGCGCAAAATATTCTTTCGTCTAGCATTAAGTGTTCCTACTTTTTGATTACCTAGACTGTACATATGCCTTGGAGCTCGCTAGACACTTATTTACCTCGATTTGCTAAAAGAAGCTTTTGTGAGAGATTCTCAAGGTTGTAACTTAACAGATAGCCACAATCCAGAAAACACAATAGACCGCTCTTTCAAGGCGCTACGAAAGTCCGTTTTCTGAAATGTTTAATCATTAAAATAAGCCCAAAACCTTGCAAAAAGTTTACTACAAATTAACATAGAGGAGAAGTGACAGGAGATGCGGAAGAAGGAACAGTACACGTCTTTTCTAGTGCTGCACCTTTCCCGGGCCTGAAGATAAAAAAAATAATAATCAAAAATATTACCGTTGGTTTTTAACCCACTACCGCCCAGCGATACCGTTCGGCAACAGAAAAATCTATTTTAGAGGATCTTTTCGCTTCCCTATTGTCACAATTTAAAAAAAATATCACCCCTCTGGAAACCTGAAATTTAATTATTTAGGCATTTTCCAAAGCTTAAAATTGCGTATTTTAATGAGGAAAAAAATCCTTTCGCTTTCTCTTAAGCTGAATTTTACTCCAAATACTTTGGGCTGTTATGGGTTAAGATAAACTTATGAATAGCGACAGTGAAATAACTTAGCTCATCATGATCTTTTCATCGATAAGATTTATCTTGAAACCTAACCGAAACACGCGCTAAAGTGTTTTTTCTCTTTCTCATTCGCTATTACAGGACTGTAAAAACGAACCGTGCATCTCTCCAGACATTCGAGAGAAAAGCTCTGTGAATATTTGACACGTCCTTGTAGAGCTATAATAACACCGAAAAAAACCTCCTCAGCCTTGTTTATAATTCAGACAGACGCTTTATTGGACACAAGGAGATTGTCTCGATAATAATCGATATTAACTCGAATGCGGTCGATAAGTTTCTCTCGGCATACAAACGGCTCATTTCCACGCGAGCGAGCGACGCGATCGCATCCAAGGAAACTCATCAAAAGACGCCTGCTTTTACTGGAAACCAAAATTAGACCGTTTCCACGGATTTGAATCGATGAGAAGAAATGGGGCAAGTGCCTTAAAAGAGACAAGCTTTTGAGAGAGACAGCGATATTCCCGGACAACGATCCATTTGCTAACAAAAAAACAAATGGGATTTTGCTCTTCTCAGCGGCAATTTGGGCCATTCGATAGCGCCAAAAACCACAAGCGCCAACGCCGCAAGCGCCAGTCCGTAACCGCCAAACGAGGAAAGTCGCAAACGCCAAAGTTCGTATAGGATAGGTTAAGTCAAGTTAGGTTAGGTTAAGTTAGGTTAGGTTAAGTTAGGTTAAGTTAGGTTAAGTTAGGTTAAGTTAGGTTAAGTTAGGTTAGGTTAAGGTAAGGTTAGTATTGCGGTTAAGACCTTTGGCGTTTGCGACTTTTCTCGTTTGGCGGTTACGGACTGGCGTTTGCGGCGTTGGCGCTTGTGGTTTTTGGGGCTTAAGACAGCTACCCAGAGGCAATCACAGCCGTCGAGAAGTAAGCGGCATCAGGTTTGATGGTAAGGTAGATGAACTTAAGCTAGGTTTCATACCTTGTGCCTGTCTCCGCTATCGTCCGCCCACCTAAATGTTGAAGCCCACTTATTTTGAAGGCAAAAAAGCCATATTAATTTTATACCTTTCGATGCATAATATCTTGAATTTTACGGTCACCTTGAATTCTACGAAGTCTTGGCTTTATAGTATTGAGTAAATGTTTAAGCCTTTTTTTGGGGGGGGGGGAAGAATAGGTCTTCCCAGTAAAAACAAACCCTCCTTTTTTGAGAATGCTATACCTGTTTTTGGTATGAAATTAAAACGGGGGTAGTGCGTATTTTGGTAATTTTTCAACCAAGACCAACGTTCAGCCATATCAATGGAAAGCTCTCGCCGAGACAGTTTGAATGATATGGATGAACATAGGCCTATCTTGAAAAATAACCAAAATACGTACTACCCCCGTTTTGGTTTTACACCCAAAAGAGGTATGGCATTCCCCAAAACGGGGTTTTGTTTTAACTGTGTTCGTGCCCATGGAAGGAAGGTAAAAATGTCGTTGTCCCCCTTTTCCCTAAGTTTTACGGTCGATATACCCAAAACAGGTAAAATTTAAATCAGAGTGTACCTAATTACTGAGTGTATTATCAATCCAACCACTCTGACTTATCTCATCCGATCGTATGGCGTTTTGTAGAGGCCGCAAGACGTTCACAGCGGAGATAGGGCACAATGCTGTCCTCGATCTAACACAAAAAATATACGACTTCCTTTCTGCGAAGGCTCCCTCTCCCTCTCTCGTTTTAGGAAGTTGCTTTCTGTATCTTTTTTCTTTGCTGTCTCGCGGTACTGTACAGATATTTCAGAGCTGTAACTTACAGAGTAACATGGACACTGCGCCTATTCCACAGTAAAACTCCGCTGCGTCGTTATGATCCTTTCCACCGAATCGCCCTGGATCGAGGATCCATAGCAAGTCAATGCATGGATATCCATAGAAATCCAAGGATATCCAAATGGATATCCATAAAGGCATGGATAATTGAATACTGATATCCATAAAATCATGGATATCCGTTTATGGATATTTATTGTTTACGGATATCCAGTGTGGAATGTCCTTACATGGATATCTGTGGTTGGATATCAATGTCGATATCCACGCTTGTATGGATAATTGAAGACTGACATCCAAAAATCATGGATATCCATGTTGATATCCTTTGTTTTTTGGAAATCCATGCATGGATTTGCTGTGGATTCTCGGACCAGGGCACAAAAACCATCTCAAAATAACTTTAAACCAAATCAAAATACAAGATATAAAACGCAGTTGGTATGTTCGAGAGACGTCGAGTGAAGTGGTTTTCTTACCGCGGGCGTTAAGAAATGTTGCAATGATGAGCACGTTAGAAACTATGATGGCAACGCCCATGCTGAAGATGACAGCAGCTTGCGTGTAAGCCTCCAGGGTGGCGGCGGCGATCACCGGCACCGGACGGCAGCCGCGCTGTCGGCGGGGGGCGGGGGGCGCCGAACGGCCGGACCTGGGGCCGGAGCTGGACCTGGGGCAGGGGCAGGGGGCGGCGTCGCCGCGGCCGCCGCGGCCGCCGCTGGCGGCGCCGGCGCCGGCAGAGGCGACCCGAACGCAACCGGACCGCGACCCGCCGCCGGACTCGACTCCATGCTCCTGAAACAACACACACCCTTGTAATGTCATTTCCATTACAATATCCATACCGAAAAATCCATTCACTTAAAAATACTCGGATGAACATCCATGGTTCGTGGATATAGCATAAACACATGGATATCCATTTGTGTATTTTCAATAAATTGATAACTCGGGGGGCATTCGATAGCGCCAAAAACCACAAGCGCCAACGCCACAAGCGCCAGTCCGTAACCGCTGAACGAGGAAAGTCCCAAACGCCAAAGTTCGTATAGGTTATGTTAGGCTAGGTTAGGTTAAGTTAGGTTAATTTAGGTTAGGTTAAGTTAGGTTACGTAAGGTTAGTATTGCGGTTAAGAAATTTGGCGTTTGCGACTTTTCTTGTTTGGCGGTTACGGATTGGCACTTGCGGCGTTGGCGCTTGTGGTTTTTGGCGCTTATGACAGCTACCCGATAACTCGGCATGGATATCGCATTCAACCCAGGATTGCTTGCTTATAAGTAGAGGTGAGCTTTGTGTGTTTTTTGTTACATGTCAGAGAAGTGCCTGCGTCTCTTTATAGTGTTTTGGCGTAATATAAGTTACACGGTTACTTCCTGCTTTGGAGACGATGGGGATTCTGGAAGGCGCAGAGCCGTTTTATCCCAATGAGAAGCGAGGAGAGTGAGTTACCTCATAACGGGGCTATTTGGCATCAACTCCTCCCAGAGGTGTTAGAATCTGGAGAGCTGCCAAAACGGCCCGTATTCTACACGGTTCTGGTTATGTCACCAAAACCCAATTACTGTCTCCTAGGCCAAGACTGCTCATGGCCAAATATGCATACTATTCGATGTGTGATGGCCTCGCAGTGCTACCTCTACCACTGAAATGCAATCATATTTCTGATTTCTAGGAATACTTTCGGCAAGTGGTTGCCAACTTAAAGAGGAAAAGCATGCGAGGAGAAGGAGTAAAGTCGGGGAAACCTATGCAGGAAAAATGGCAGTTCCACTCGGAGTGGACTTTATCGGAAGTTCGTATCAATAACTTAGGTTTGGTTAGGTTTACGGGCTCATAGTAATACCTAATGGGAAACGAAGGGAGATAAAATAAAGGCACTTTAAATATATATTCAAAGCGTCGATTGTCATACCCATCTCTCCACTGGTGTAATTCATTTAACTTAGACCCAAGTTCGACAAAGAAAATGCTGAATTTTTGGAACTTTAACCAACTGAAGTTACCATAACAATTCAACATATTTTTTAACTAAGAGCAATCCTCAAAATAATCTATAGATCTACAAAGGGTCCAGGTATTAAATTAAACGTAAAATCACATGTATTTACATGAGAAAAAAATTCGTCTGTCATCCTGACTCGAACATTAAACCTCTTTTTTTCTCAAGGCTGGCACGCTATCCACTATGCCACAAGAGAGCTCGGTTGAAGGAAGTCAAAACCACTACTTAAGTCACGCGTACGGAAAAGAAAGCTTCGGTACCTGGGGCGCTAGGCCCTGTACGGTACTAGGTGTGACGGAGCTCCAGATTCTTAGGCCTTACGTGTTATCCAAGGGAAGTGGGAATGACCCCTCTTAACCCCCACTGCCGAGTCTCGATCAAAGCTGACCGCAGCGCGCTGTCCTTTCGGTGTGCTTATGCGCTACGAGCCGCGAGCTACGTGCAAGCACTGTAACCACACGACCACCAGTCCGACCCG
>Ga0058701_10005986_pt1 | contig 10196 bp, 6 predicted proteins | sample AgamicOrMae_FD_97039 | JGI IMG/M metagenome (GOLD analysis project Ga0058701, IMG submission 97039) | Agave microbial communities from Guanajuato, Mexico - Or.Ma.e | ecosystem: Host-associated > Plants > Phyllosphere > Phylloplane/Leaf | place: Guanajuato, Mexico | collected 2012-06-04 | reverse complement strand
TACCGCCCATGTATAGCGGCCATTTTTCCTCATGCGTTCATGGATGCATTAGCGTGTCTTTAACTATACAGGGCTTTAGTTTTGCGTACCTTTGAAGAGTAGCACGAAGTTACCCTCCCCTCTTCGTCTTCGATAATACTCGTACTCGTCCCTGGAATTCTGCTCGAAAATTTGAACACATCTAATAGTACAGTATAAGCAATAGGAGCAAGTTCACGATTCATTTAAATACTTGACTGCGTGTCACGAGGTATATTCCAATAACCCTCCTTGCAGTATGCAAATTAGTTGATCAACATAAGCAATGCTAATCGTGAAATTCTTGACCATTAATTTTTCAAACGTTACTACTACTTGTTAGATGCAACTGAATTAAACCTTTAAGATTGAAGAGCTGGGAAACCTGGTGGCCTTTTATCGGCATTTGTCTTTGGGAAATAGTGAGGTGATGGGAGCATTGCGGCGATACGGCGGGAAACAAAATTCGCCAGTGGCCAACATCTGACCCGATTTACGCGAAAAAATATTCCGTTGGTCAAATGTATACAATTGCCCACATTCCTTGAAGTAGGTTTGTTCATAAATTATGTTGACAACAACCATGATTGATGAGTTGCACTGGTATTAGTTCGTATACGTTTATACGACAACTGAGCAAGGCAGAAAACACGTTTTCAGAGCCGCGATGCGAAAAAGTAAAAATTATGAAAATGTCCTCTATCTCACCACATATTGAATAAAAGGTCAATAGCTCCAAAACTGTTCAAGATATCGCAAAAACCTTACATTTTTCGCTTTGAAGGGGCTGTACCTTTTTATTTATGTTCAATTAACGCAATTGCGCTCTTTTCCTGTTTTATGTACGGTACATGCCCAAAACAGGTATAGGACTTCCCAAATCAGAATTTTTATTACTGTGGCTGTATTGGGGTAGCAGATGTGATGGCGATCTGTTGATCCTTAAACTTTCCTATATTGGCATACTTCTGCGGTGGTCATTACTTCGAAAGTAACAAATGAGATTACAATACAGATTCAAAGCTTGTACTTGTACCCGAGTTGCAAAACTGGCAATGCTTTTGGTGTGGTCTGCCGGTCCACCGGAGCTTGACAAAAGAGCTCAATCCAGCTTTCTTGAGCTGAAAGTGCGTTTAACCGCCAAGCAACGCTGCGCTCCTGGTCATGAATCAGTAGAGGCAACCTGAAATAATGACTTGTTAATACCAATAATCCTTTCGCATCTAAGTGAGCAAATACTAATTACTAGCTAGTTCGTCCTCTGCAGGAGCGCTTAAAATTCCTTTCAGACACTGAAGACGATTGCTAGCTGTCAAAGTCAGTGGTAACTTGTCGATGCAGCTGTCCAATTGGACTGTCCATGAGCCACTGGTAGTCCGCGACTTGTATGCTCTGACAGACCTGTCCTGAACCACCAGCTTAACAATGCACTCTTCACTGATTTCTCGGACCAAATAGCTCTTGGAACAGCGGGGAGAGAGTAAAACGAATTTTGCGTCGTCGTTTTTGATCAAGTTTTCATTAGCAAGACGACGTTTTGTTATTACTGCATCTAGAAAACTCGTTATAATCGGAATGATCACCCAGAGCTAAACGCTATCATGAATGGGTAAGCCAGTATTCATGAAAGGATCGGTAGACTTCTCTCTGTCGTGGGGGAATACGGGTGCAAAGAGTGATGCATTCAATCACTCAATCAATGCAAAAGGGTTAATGTAGTACCGTAAAGTGGGGCGAGTCGGGACTGGCGGGGCGAGTTAGGACGAAGTTTAGAACCTTGAAAACAGAGAATCGACTGCACGGGCGAGTTTTCGGTGGTGCAGAGGGAGTTTTCGACGCTTCTCCGGTGTGCTTCCGAAAATCAAAAAGTCTGCTCATCGCAGGTGTCTCCTTTTTTTAGGGTCTAAACTCTAAACTTTGTCTCAACTCGCCCCGCCAGTCCAGACTCACCCCACTTTACGGTACGTACGACATGGCCAGAACTTACGCGTTTCTGCCTGTTTAAGGATATTACCCCGTGGTGACTAAAATGAAGATGAAAAGCTGGAATCGATATAGCTTGTAGCTTTAATACATCCTCGCTTAGTTATAAAATTAAAACAAGTTTCACCAGCAAGTTCCCGAGTTTGAGCTTTTCAAAAATGACAAATATACACGGTGATATATGGAGACCTCTTCAAAGGAAGTGAATAACCGAGCAATTTAGTTATACAGTACCCAGGAAAGGCAAGAGAGTAAAAAACTGTTTTAGTTTAAACCCCATTACAAAACTTTTCAGGCCAAAAAATTGAAACTTCGCCGTTTAGTTTAAGACAAATCCGAGAAAAACCTTAAAACAATACGCACGCATTACTCGTAAAAAAAATAGTAAAATCAGCAACTGCAGATTTTTTAAAAAATTGAAATCAACTCATGTAATGGTAGGTAAATTTGGACCCGTATGTTAGTCTTGTCTCAAAGAGATTCTAATGTCTAGATTACTTTTAAACATGCATTTAACAGTCCCAGGTGAACTTGACTAGTTTGCCACGGGGGTTATCCTTAATGTCTTTTTCTGGCGATTTATTTGGTGGGAGATGGTCAAAGGGAGAGGTGACAACTCGGTTGAGGATTCCGCGATCTCTTCGAACTAGTATCATTCCAAAAGGTGTTTCGTCGTGAGGTTGAGGAGAAAGGCAGTGGAGTATGGGAAAACTCCGTGCAACAGTAAACACCTTCACCCTGCTCCCGAGTAACAAGAAGAGAATGCCTCTATTTTGAGCAGACAATAAGAGGCAAGTTTACCAGGACCTTCTTACGCATCGGATTCTTTACCTAAGTCATTACCGTATTCGGGAGGAAGACACTGAGCGGCTTTGGGACGGAAACAGACTTGTATTGTTTTCGGGGTGATGAAGTCCACGTGGAACGCGCGACGCGACTCTCGGACGGGCCGCAGAGTACGACGGACCGCAACTGTACGGCAACCACTGTTGCCAGATTGCGCTACTCCGTTACACCTTAAAACCCTTTTTTATCAATTTTAAACTAGTGATCAACCCTATTTTTAACTTAGTAAGCTCGAGAGCGACCCCAAACATAGCGTGCCCAACATAGGTTAACAAACTGGTACAGTAGAATCTCGGGAATCTCGGTTTTACGTCCAAGTCGGGACTCAAAACTTTGGACGTAGAACTGAGAGGGACGTACCAGTGAAAATAATCTTCCGTATAACGCCATGTAAGTATTCTGGATGTGACTATTCCAGTTGGACGAGTGGGACTTACAACTGACATTGTGAGTGACGTATAACTGAGATTATACTGTACTGTCACTCAGCCTCAGGTCTCGATTCGGGCTGACAGAGGTACAGGGTAACGACCACATCCAATCAAAAGTCGATAACATGTGTAAAACAAGCTTTTTAATGCTAATTATTGTCGTTATTTTTGGTCGGGTGAACCCCAAGTTGTTTTTCTATTTATTCTCCACTTGGTGAAGAGCTGAGATTTTGTTTTTGATACAATTCTAATCACTCAAACATACCTTAAAAAATCACGTAAACAAAAGCAAGAATGTGCGTTTTCCCATAAGAACAATATATCGTTCAATCCCAAAAAATTGAGTCATTTCAAAATTGAGTTTGGTGACAGTGGGTTTTCTTGTCAGAAATGGATTCGGCATGCGCTGAAAAGCATGCCATAGAATAAATTTTAAGCGATTCTGATCACTCGACCAAAAGTTGCTTCTACTACTTCAAAGCATATGTTTGCGCACACTTATCTTTAAGTCCTTTCAATTTGTAAAATTTTCATTTTGTTGATATTCACCTGTCATAAAATTCCCCTTTCCTCACCGCACCGTTTTTATTTCCTTAATTATGTGTAGAGATACTGAAAGAGATACTTTATCTCAGTTTTATCTGGATGTTATCTAGATACCATACTTATGCATCGAGGCTAACATATCGTAGAGAGTGGTAAACGCCGGCTGACGAGCATGTTGGTGTCATGCATGACATCCGTGCCGAGCGCCAACACAATTACAAGTAGAGTACGTGTATCTGCTTGATCCGCAAACAGCACAGAGCCGAGTGCCTCACGTAGCCCACAGTTGGAAACATGGGGTTTTGCGCTGCCCGACAGAACGACGGCCACAGTTTCAATGACCATTATACAGGTTCGGACTATTGGTAAATAGAAAGCTCTACATGCAAAGAGGCGTGCAAAGTGAGGTTAGGGACGTCCGCGTGCGCGAGGCGCGACGTGGCGTCGCCCGCGAGAAAGAGAGGCCGGCGCGATCTTAAAATCGTCCATCACTAGAGCAAGGTTTCTGTTTTAACGACTGCTATTGAACTGTACGACCACCACAATTCCAGTCTCTACAGTCCAGAGACAGAAAGAAGACAACCACGTTTGTACGTCCGCCTGAGATGGTATCCCGTTGAGGAGTGTCGAAGTCGGGCAGGACGCGGAATAAACACTGCGCCGGCGCAGACGCGCGGCCGATGCGGAGTGGTAGCTGCGATCGGTGTACAAGGCGACGGAGTACTGTCTCTACAAGACAAAAGGTACCGCCGCTCGCCAGCGACATTGGGTGCTGCTCCCGCTGGTTTTCCGAGTGGATTATCTTGGCATATTACCTCTGTAAATTTGAGATATGGCATAGCACACCTTTTCGTGGCCGAGTCGAGCGGAGCAAGACTTGACCAGAGTTGCCGAATTCCGAAACAATGCCAAAAAATAGGTTAATAATTAATCGGTTAAGATAATGAAGCAGGGTTGTTACAAGTCAGGGAAAAATCAGAGAAATCTGGAAGATTCCTGAATAAGTTAGGGAAATTTTGAGGTTTGTTCTAGTAAATGTCATAAACAAATATCGCTTTTTTAAAATCATATTTTTAGGGTTATTCTGTGATGTTCCAAATTCGAGTGTTGACTGAACTGCCACTAATCAAACAGAGTAGTTTGTTTGTTTTTTTCGCCAAAGCCTTTGGTCACAAATATTTTCAGTCTCATTTTATTATGTTCGGCCAGCTATTTGCCAAAGCATCCGTTGAATGAGTCCTGCCGTTATACTTTGGGCCAGTATTTTTATATTTAGTCGTGATTACACAATGGAAGTTATATCTGAATTGAAAGTCAGAGAAAAAAGTCAATTTGGTCAGGGAAATTGAGAATTTTGGTCTCGTAACAACCCTTTTAGGTGATTGACCCCATCGTTGGATTGCTCTGTTCAAGAGCGATCCAATACATATCCAACATGCAAGGTTATTTCTAGTGGTCCTCCAGTTAACCGTGGTTACCAAATCACAAAATCTGGTAACATTTGGCTTAACCTTGGTTGACCTATCTTAGGCGTCGTGAAGATTTGTAATGATTTTCATTGTCAGTGGCAACAACGTGTAGCTACCAAAACTCGACTAATGAGGGACTTCCGCCAAAAAGAAAAAAAAGAAGTTGCCTCAAAACAAACCGAGCCGTGACGAGCCCTGCCTGCCCCGCTGTAATACCTCGTCCATGGTTGTATCAGCCGATCCAAGAAACACTGCTGCTTTAACACAGTTCATCGGCAGTGCAATGCGTACTTTTTGGACGTTGTTATGTTGTATACGTGTTTTTTGTTGTTGTTTTTTCTCCTTAAACCGTGACAAATAACAAAACAACCATGGGCGGCCGATCCGGCCATAGACGAAATGTTACACCGGGGCAGGCTAGACTCGTTACGGCTCGGTTTGTTTTGAGGCAACTTCTTTTTTTCTTTTTGGCGGAAGTTCCTCATTGCTGTTTTGGCGGGGTAAGTCCGGTTACTGTCAAAACAGACATACTTTGAAGAGTCAATTTATAGCGGTTCTGATAACTGACCGCGTAACCGTATTAGCTATTTTTCGAATAGGTTTAGCTGTGACCGTGGTTTTGGTGGTATTAGTGAAACTTCTAGTGTAATCAGCGATGAGTTTGCGGACGAGAGGCAATCGATTTCAGGCTGGGCGAGAGCCGAGCAGAGCCATAAGCGGAGCGTGACACAAGCCATGGGACTTAGGTTAATCTAACCAAATATACATCGCGCGGTTGTATTTGTCAATACGCAAAAGGGAAGGAACGGTAGTGGCAGTGGGTGGAAAATCCAAACGTTCAAAACTTTTATAGTGTCCAGTAATTTTATTTTCAAAGCATTACAATCTCCCGCATTCTAATCGATGGTTCACAATGAATTCCACAAAATGGTATCTTCACGTAGAGTTGTGCCGGCCGTTCTACGTTTCATTTAAACAACTAATAATACAATATCCGGATTCTAGAAGCCGCATGTGCTATGAACACCGGTGTGTTTAACTTAGTGTCCGTACATTTTGTACAAACTCGGCAAGTGTGACTGACCGTGACTCACCAAACCCAGCTCCAAAAATCCTTGAAATGGTGTTGTTTGTGTTAGCACGCATGAAAAGTTGGTCGTAAAATATTGACAAAAGGAATATGGCTCAAATTTGTCATTTTTAGAGATTTTTACATTTTGGAAACGTGCTTTGTAGTGTAAATGCACAGAAGGTGGGCCAAGTTGTGTTGGAATGCCGAGATGCTGGAGAGGTCTATGAAAATTAAGTGTTAGCAATATCGAGGAATGAGGAAATCAACAAGTACCGTCTTCTACTAATACGAAAACTGTATGAAAAAAATGTTTCATAATAGTCAATAGTACAGTGGGTCTCAAAAGTCATGACCCTTGCTTCCATAAGAAATACATGGAAACAGGGGTCATGTCTTTTGTGGCCCACTGTACATGTTTCTCAAAGCAAAACGCTTTTTACCGATTCATAATTATTCGAGTGATTCCCAATTTCCTCATTTTTTTGTAGAATCTTGCTGTAAAAATATTAATTCCCATGATTCTAAGCAGGTGCGTGCCGAATCCAAAATTGCCTCGGCGCGGGGGACCCCCGAAAGGGTACACCCACCTTTTTCTTACGAAAATGGGCTTTAACTTTTTCTCTTTCTCCTCTCTCTTTCCTTTTACCTTTCCCCTCATTTCCCTTTTCCCTTTCATCACACGTTGACGCCTCGGGACACCCCCTCAAGGCGGTGGGTGCACCCTCCCCCCTGGAAAATGTGGCCTAGTCGCACCACAAAAAGGGCCTCCGCTTGCCCCTGATTCTAAAGGAGCAAGTGTTCTGAAATAATCTAATGGTTTTTTTGTTGTTGTTTTTTTTTACATTGCTGAGCATAATCAGCCAAATTGCATGTTGAATGCAGTGATCGTGATCGAATGAACGCATCTTTATAATTCCAACCGAATCTTAAAACTCTGGCATATGCATCTGTGTCGGCTTCCTAAAGCAGCTGCAGGGGAGACGCTGTATTGGAGGATGGTGGGATACCGCTTTTAGGAACGAGTGTTTGGGCTCATTTTTTTATTATTTTTTTTCGAGTTGATTTCACAGGTGGGCATATGAGTTCACTACTAGTCAAAACCGCATTTTCTTCTGTACACCCGTTTCTTTTTTTTTTGTTTGTTTTCTTTTTTTGAAAACATTTTGTTACTCACAAGTCAGTTTAACCGATATCTTTGGTTTTCACACCTCTACCACGTCTCTACAATCTGCTATTTCAAGTGATAGTATTCTTTATCCTCAAAAATTGTAAGGATAAAAGAAAAAGGATAAGAAGAAAAAAAACGGCATAGGGTGTGTAGAAGTCTTTTTTTTATTTTTTTAACATTGGTCGAACAGGGCACAGCCCTCCGAACAACGATACCGATACAATGTTTAATCGATGTTATACAATGTTTGCGAGCAGGGAGGTGTGCATTAACCACCATATGGAGCAAATTCATATTGCAAATTAAATTCCCCCCCCCCAAAAAAAGGGAATATATGAGGAAAAGAAACAATTTCAAGAGCAAAAAATTACAAAAAGAATAAAAAATAACTAACAGTAAGAATGAGAATGGTATAGCAGTCATGACGCCAGTATCACTTGTTCCGAGAATAAGTGAGTACCTAGGTACGTAAGAGGAATAATTATCGAAGGTGGCATCAACACCTCTACCATAGGAATGCCTATCAAAGCTGTGAAACTGCGTACGACGCGGTGCATCTGTGCCCGTCCCGGCTCGGCCCGGTCCGGCTCGGCCCGGTCCGGCCAGGCCCGGTCAGGCGGTCCCAGCTCGGCAGGGAGCGGCGCGGAGTTGCAGCGGGGCGGGAAGGCGCGATGCGGCAGATCGACCAGCCGGCCACCGCTCGCTGATCTGCCCAAGCTTCGCAAAGCTCTCTGCAAGATAAATCAGTTGCGGCCTCTGCCAATTAACGCACCGGAGGCAATCCGCATGAGCATTTATCACTCCACCCGATGGTAACGCATCTTTGCAAAAGCAGGAGTATGGAATATCCAATTGTCTGCAAATCTCGTAGAGACCTGTCACTGCTTGAGCGTGGTGACGGGGACACAATACCCACTTGATGCCCGGCAAAACCCCGCGCCAAACAATACGTGCTTGCGCAGCCGCCTGCTTCCACTGGATAGTGACACACAAACGCGTACTGTATTCTTTTGCTCTATTGTTCGATTGTACTTTACGACGGTGCGACCGGCTATTCCGAAGATACGCTTTCCAATCACTGCGTCGATGGACGCTATCGATGCTACCGGCCTCTCAAAAAGTATACGACATGTGCAGTGGGGATCAGAAGTCGTGTCGAATTTAAATCAAGTGACTTTTAGATTATAGAAATTTATATTGGAAATGCTGTTGAAATGAACTCACTAAACGCGAGGTCCTCTGGGGAACCATATTAAATTATTCAGAAAATTAATTTAATTAATCAGTTATCACCAACGCAAATTTCCTAAAATTTAAAGTAACCAGATTTATGATTCTGGCACGACTTTGATGTCCGCACTTACACATAGGTCGATTCATCTTTGAGGTTGTCGAGTTTGACCGTTTTCATCCCTTGACTTTTTGGCCTAACTTTCCATTCATTTGAAATATTTTTTCATGGGAGGAGCCCCACACACACACACCCATAGCCATACTCACACGCTACATGGTAAGCATTAAATTAATGAAAAGTTATTTTCTCTGCGGCTTGAAAGATGAACAGTTTTAATCTGCCCGTACTGCCTCTAGCTTTGAAACATTGCGATTTTTCGAGTGAAAGAGTTCTACGTGCCGTCTGGGGCTCACACAGATACTTCAAAATAAGGTATTTTCCTGTAGAGGAGAGAAGCACTAGATTTCTGTCGCGCTACAAAAAAAGGAAAAGAAAAGAAAAAACTTTGAAGCTTCTTTCTTGAAAGCTTTAGAAGTTTTAAAGAAGCTTTTGCGTTTTCTCGTGACTTCGTCACTCCGAAACAAATCCCCGCTGTTTTAAACTAGAAATCTCAGCAGAAAAAAAAAAGTGATTTGACCTTGTAGTAATATTGTGCGAAGTGTGTACACTATATTTTTTCTCATGACAACTTATACACGAAAGGAACACACTTTTATCAGCCAATAATCAGCATCAACGACTACTTCGACGCTTCGAAGGCGACAGACGATGCATAAAATGGCGATATTTTTTTAATTTTGTTTTTTCTGTTTCTGTTCCAATTTACCAGTCTAATAACTGTGAGGAAACGTAGCATTGATGAAACCTTGCACAGACTACATGCGTCAGGTACAGGATTTCTTATTAGTAAAACCAATTTTCAAATCTTTCGAATCACCTTCATTTTTCAACTTTGATATGTTACACAAAATGCTTTGGAAGGGAAACTTGCAGATTCCACGCATTCGGTTAAAATCACTATTAAAGTGCGATTGCAGTTTAATTGCAAAGAACAGGTGTATCAGGGGAACTACCTTGCACCAAAATGAGTTACCTTCCATTGAAACACCCTTATCGAACGATGCACTGCAATCTCATCTACATTTATTCAACCATGGCAATGGGCCATGTAAGGATTGCAGCTACGCAGTGTTAGATATAACATTACAAAGGAATTAATCTTTTCTTGACCGTTTTTTACCGGGTATTACTGTTGAAAGGTATAGATTTGAAGGCGGACCTCACGGAAAAAATGGTTTTGTTACGGCAACAATATTAGGGACAACAGATATCATTTTTGTTGCTGTAACCAAAAATTTTGCCGCAGCAACCAAACGTTTTGTTGATAGAACTAAACATTTTGTTGTTGTAACAAAATATTTTTGTTATC
>Ga0058701_10005985_pt1 | contig 10198 bp, 5 predicted proteins | sample AgamicOrMae_FD_97039 | JGI IMG/M metagenome (GOLD analysis project Ga0058701, IMG submission 97039) | Agave microbial communities from Guanajuato, Mexico - Or.Ma.e | ecosystem: Host-associated > Plants > Phyllosphere > Phylloplane/Leaf | place: Guanajuato, Mexico | collected 2012-06-04 | reverse complement strand
GGGTAAGGCCACCAGGGTTTTGTTAATTTCCGGTTAAGAAATAAATTGAATGGAATTAGCGCCAATCAAATCTTTTCGCACCGGGAAGCTGTTAAGTCAGTCAGATTCACACAAAATTTTTGAAAAGATGGCCGGCTGATTCCAATGATAGAGTCATAAACAGAGTTTCCGTATAAATAAATAAGAAATCACTACGAAGGACCACCGATAAATTAATTAAGATAGCTGCAAAGACAAAGCAATTTACCAAATAGAATAGCACAAAAATCAGTAGAGGACCTCAGTATGCATGATGCCGCAAGGTGAGCGGGCAAAATCATGCTGACACGTTTTTCATGCGCGTCAAGCGAATTCCGCATCCGATAAAGTCATTCCAGCTAAAAACAACTACGGGGTGGAATTCTTAATCCGACCATTCTGGCAACTTGGTAAAGGGATGCTCGAGAACTCAAAGGAGGAGAAAAAAAAAGGAGAAAAAAAACGCAAAAAGGAGGCAAAATGCCTAATAAAATGTACAGTCCGGATCAAAAGTCGCCGACCTCTATCTCAGGAACAGGCCGTTTACAGGTGTCGGAGACTTTTTACCTCGACTGTCCACATCAACGCAAAACTAACACTCGCACGGAACAACTAACAGACGGCAGTGATGCTGAGCATGAGCTTCAAAATATTAAGCCTTATCAACTTAAAAATAACAGGGGAAAAGTTACACAAGAATTCTCGTGGTATGTCTTTAAACCCCAAGAATTCTTTTAACAAAGCTTCGGAACTTGCAACCTTACCAAAACCCATTTGTTCATTTTTCTTAATTACGAGGGGGAAATAAGTAAAGAACGACGATGAGTAAACAAAAAAGCGAGAATCTAAACGCGCAATCTAATTCTGCGTTTTTAAACAAAGAAGTTTTCGAGAAAAATTCAAGAAATATATTTTTGAGGAAGGAGAAGCTTGCTGAACTTTAGGTTATTGAGGCCATCATAAATAATTGGTCGATGTAATTTCAGTCTTTCTCCATTTTGAAACTTATGGCTTAGGATACGTCGCGGTAGCATTGCAAGGTAAAGCTGAATACACAAAGAGAAAAGCGTGGCTGTGAAGTATAAACCCAGTTTGGACGCATTCAAGCAAGCTCAACTAAAACATAATTAAAAAAAGTAAATTTAAATGATTCACTGTACTACAACCACAGACGTGCTGCAAATATGATAAAAATCCTTGGGACGTTCAAAAACTAGTGAAGAAAATGTAAATTGCTGACTTCTATAGTTAAAAAAAAAACAAACACGGTATAAGCACGCACTGTGGGGTCAACTTATCAAAATTTCTCCCAAGTTTTACAAGACCATGCTGCCTCAATACAAAATTCATAAGTTCTGAAACCGTTTCAAGTTTCACCGGAGCAGTTTGCAGCAAAAGTACAGTACACACCAGAAAGTTGGCCAATACGATGGACGGAATGTCAATTATTACCAACTTTGTCCGTCTTTCTACCGCACATCAACTATCCATAAAAAGATAAATCAAAAAAGCTTAAAGCGCATAGTTGACCGCAATGCTAGGGTAAATAGCCAATACGAGCTATTTCCCCACATCTCTAGGCAAACTGTCCATACAAAATATTCATCGCCGCAGCTTCAAAAAATATTTTTAAATTTCCAATGTTGTACACTGATTGAACTTTAAGAGCCCTTCCATATGGAGGTACGGTCTCTGGGATAAATTTGTAAAAATAATAAAAAAAGAAGAGGTAGATTTTAAAGAGAAACGCAAAAAGAACACTTTTCAGTCAAATGCTAGAACTGCGAAAACTCCCAAAAACATAGCCGATATATTACCGGTAAAAATGAAAACGACACAAAATTCAGCGAAATCATTTAAAGCCGCACAGCGGCTTAAAAATACAAAAAAAAAAAAAAAAATAATAATAATTGAAAAAAGTGCGGTTGTGACGGAAAAATACGGCAACAACTTAATGGCCCATCGCGTTAGGGTCACAGGACAATGTCTGCATTCCCGGCGGCATGCACCTCTTCAGAGATTCCCGGATAACAACCCTTTTTTAAGCTTGAAAACTGATTTCACGTTCCTTAATTCGGCGCGAAGATTGGTCTCAATACTGATTCTCCTTTCTCTAAACTAGACTCGCTTGGTTTGAAAGCATTAACTACAATTCATTCACCATATCAGAAAGAATTATATGTAATGCAAACACCACATAGAGAAATTCCGCTGAACATTTAAAATCGCAGCTTCAAAAGAGCATATTTTAATCTTCATACAAAAATTTGCGAATCGGGTGCAAGTTGTTAATATTGAAACAACATTTGATTTGAAATAAGACCAAGTCCGGGAAAAGTAATTACCGGAATTATTTTCAATAATGGAAACCAAAACATTGGCACGTTGTTTGATTATTAACAACTTGTTTTGCGACGTGAAATGCTTTGCATTCAAGATTCAGAAGATTCAGAAAAACAAATTGAGCAATTTTGATTAGCACAGAACCTTTCATGAAAAGATAGGAAATCATGTACCAAGATTTATTTATGTGATCCTTAGAGAACCGAATGAATCTTGCGAAACACAAAAGATAGACCGACGCTTTTAATCCTTCTTTCAAAGAAAAAAATGCATCTCAGTAAGCCGGGTTAAACTAGAGAATGTTTTTGTAAAATTGGATCAAATACGGGATGCCAGCAAAATGTTGCTCACACAGCAATTTCTCTGAGTACAACACGACTTTCCTGTAATACAATGGTTACACCTACTAAACACTTTCTGCAAGTAAAACAATTTTTCAAGTAACAGGGTGCCTACGCGGTCACAGAAAAAATTCCTTGACTTCTCCCTGACCAAAGTTGGGAATTCCTAGACCGGTATCAGCAAAATGATAAGACCTATGAAAAATATTTTCTCTATTTTAACCTCCACTCATTTTTTTCTTATGTTGTTCACATAAAAATTCCCTGATTTTTGGCCAAAGTTCAAGAAATTCCCTGACTTTTACACGTTTACCAGATCTGTACACACTCTGAAACACCGAAAACGAGACTGGTTGACAACAGAAGAACGATTTCAAATTTAAAAAAAAATATATTTGCAAGAGAACGAGATAGGTGCAACCGGATTGAGATCAAGCTGAACGCGTGTTTTCAGTTCTGTCAAGACGACTAAAGTAATCACCCAATCCCCCAAGAAGTATATAAAGGGTCACACATCTAGATATCGAAAAATTTATGACGCGTCGTTCTGGAGTTCAGTTCAGTCTTTGAAATGTATGGAAATGTTCGACTGACCCAAGTATCCATCGTCTGATGAAGAAGACTATCGAACCTCAGAGATGTTGAAGCTTCGAATAGCCTCATTGCTACAAGCAATAGCAAGTCTTTTCGAACCCATTGAGATATCAAAACTGACAACGACTGAAGTTGACTTCAAGTTAACTAACATTAAAAAGTTAATGTAGACGAGGCAGTCAGTATTTGTCTTGGAATAAGCATACAACCGTACTTTACCTATAAAAACAAAAACTAGATGAAAAATGTCTTTTTTTTCCAAAATGAAAGCTTCCTTTGCAGGTTAAGTCTACGATCACTTCGGTACAAATATGCGAAAAAAAATAATTAAAAAATCAGCTAAATCAGCGTCGTTGAGAAAATGTGGACTAGAAAAAGCTATATGAATGTTACGGTATTTTTCCAAACGATAAAATGAAAATAAATGAAAAAAACAAATTAAAAACAAGCTGCGTTAACTGTTATTCGGTTAAAGCCTTGCGGAGCATTTCCTCTCTCTTCAGACTGAATGAAATAAGTAGCTAGAAACCTTTCAGGAATGCCTGAAATACTGCCTGAATAGTTATCACTCGCATACTGAGCCGATAAAGAGTGCGACCTCCCTGTCGCATCGTCATAAATGGCCACAAGTTAGTTTGTCGTTCGTGGGCAATGAGACGACTGCTCGTCAAGCAGTATGCCATGCACTCTCAGGTTTTTGAGCAATCAAAAATTCCCTCCTACCAAAGTCCAATTCCAAGAAGGTCTTTAAGGTCTATTTCCCCTCAGTTAATAATGGTCCGAATTTTAGCTGAGTGAAATAACCTCTCACCAGGGGCTCCATGTATGGTATTTGATTAGCTTGTAAAAGTGGGAAACCTTTTGCTATCCTAAAGTTTCCAGTTTCTACGAATTTTAAAGCACAAAAGCTTTAGATACACTGGAGTTAGTCTTATTACGAGATATTAAAAAAATAGGCGCAATTTCGATTTTTCCAAATTCGTTATACAAACGTTATAATGGGAAACTTCTTCTTTTCCAGATTTATTGTCAAAACAAGATGTGATCAAAGCAGCTACATAATTATTTCCTCTAATGTTGTAAGTGGTCAAGCGAACCAATTTGGTCCCATGGGAAAATTTTTCTCCTTTCAGTTCAGAAAATCACAGCAGAAAGCAGAATTTAGCAGTCTCATATGCACAAAAACTATACATAAAAAAATATACACCTACGAGACCACTTGTCATAATGCTTAGTACAAAAAAGTATAAAATCCTTTTTTTTTAGTTTCAATACGCTTATATTCAAATAAATGTCCTTTAACATACCTATTGAATAATACAATAAATGTCGATAAATAGATTATCTTCCTTAAGATACTCCATCGCCCACTATAAAAAGATATGGATTTAAGGAATATTCCGGAAAAACTGGATGGGTTCGTACCGGCCGCACGCATGTTGCGTGGTGCGCCTTGCCCCCGGGTTCCGCCCAAGTAGTCTCCAGAGTCGCCGTTCAGCAACGGAGAGTCGCCAATTCGTTAGCTAATTCGCGACTCTTCTCCTCTCCAGAGACTGCTCACCGTCACCCCGTCTCGACCCTCTCCCCCTAAGCCCAAACTCTCCACCTCTCCCCTTTCCAGACCTCAACTCCAAACCATGAGCAGGAGGGCCCTACCTACATCGGTCTTACAAGAGAAAGAAATCCAATCAATAACACCAGTAATTGCACACCATAAAAGGGTAAAAAAAAACAAAAAAAACGCTTGCTTTGTGTAGGTTAGAATTGAGTGGAAAGACCACATTAAAAACGGAATTTCTTTCTTAAGAAATAATACTGGGAGCAGTTTCTTTTTCCAATAATACTGAAGAAGAATTACAGCGCACACAAAATACACGCTGTTCCAAAATTCGAGACAGGAATTTTGGTGGTGAACAGATTCGGGGTGCGTCTTTCCACACAATATCAATCTTTGCACGAGGGTGCACTCCTCTATAAGTTTCTACAGACTAATCAAAAAGAATCACAAACATGGGGGTGAATATTAGCGAAGGTCATAGCGTCCTATACGGCCCAGATCTCTTGAAACAATATCAGCTTTTGGTTGATGTACTGTAAGTTACATTACGTAAGCGAAGTTGGACGTAGGCTGCGTCGCTTCGGCAGCTGAGCAAAATTCCTCTGTGCGCAGATCGCCAATGTGTGCTGTGACGTCTGCGCCGCATAGTGTCCTTAGCCGGCATGCTTGGACAAATTCAACGGAACATCTGTCAAACATAAAACATCAATTCGTTAGGTCCTGCACACCGAGCACAGTGCTCCAATATTGCACCACCTGCAAAAAAAAGCCTTACGGATCAGCCGCAAAGTACACCACGAAATTAGAAGGGAGAAGGACTAATCGTGGTGGTAGGCTGACGTGACCCGGAAAGGGGGCGCGATTCAAAGAGAATACAGTAATATCTCGATTACACGTCCAAGTCGGGACTAAAAAATTTGGACGTAGAGCTGAGAGGGACGTACAAGTGAAAATAATCTTCCGTATAACGCCATGTAAAGAATTCTGGATGAGACTATACCAATGAGACGTACAAACGAGTGGGACTTACAACTGAGAGACGTATAACTGAGACTCTACTGTATTTTGAAATCTCACCCCTGAATTTTGGATGACCTGATCACATTTATTACTTTTCTTGTGTGATTTGACCTTGATTTGACCTTGGAGTAGTACAGTATGACTCCAAAATTTGACATTTGCCGTAAAGTAATAGCTAAGAGATTGAATGAACGCTAGTACTATCTCCAGAAATTATATTACACTAATAAAGCGTAACGGAGGACGAAGAAGGGACGCGGTGGTTAAGCCAGATTGTACGATTTTGAGAGGATTTTTAGGGTAGATTTTTGGGATGAGAGGGGAGGGGATAAAAGTAAGCAAAAACTACGTAACGCATTTTATGGACGACCCCTTCTTACTGCCCCAACCAGAAACAGCAACTTAATATAAATAGTTTTAAGTGGTAGAGTTTTACGCGTTTCGCAAAACACGCTCAACTTTGTAACAATGTAAAAAGGAGCTTAAAGAAAACTGATTTCTTCAAATACTCAAATAATGAGGAAATTTGAAAAATTTTGGCCGAAACTGGGTGGTAGCGCGTTACAAGTAACGCCGTTGCTGTGAAAAACTACGTACAACTAAAAAGACAAGTGAAAAAAGATTTATTTTTGAAATGTTACGCATTTTTTTGGAAGTAATGATGGCGCACTTGCTGTACTCGTTACACTAATTTTGTCGATAGGGCTCGCTTACAGGACTAAAAATCCCGTATATAACGTAATGAGCAGTCGGTTGATAAATTGAGGCGAGCTAAAATGGACATTTTTGTAAGGAGGGTAAGGTGATACAGTAATTACCTATTTCCTACGTAAAAAGCTCTGTTTTTCGAACTCTGAACGAGTCAAACTAATTTCACAGCTTCGCTACTCATGGCATGCTCCTGAAAACCCTCTGATTCCCAAACTTATGGGGTTCTGGCATGTCACACATCAATAACAGCTCCACTTCTAGCAGCGTATTTTCCACATAAGCTTTCGTATTCTTCCTATATATAGCCGGGATTCCCAACACTGTGTCCTGCATTTCCCCGCATGCGGGAAAAACTAAAAATAATATGAAAACAAATAAAAATAAGACCCCACCAATAGGAGTACTTATTGATGCTTCAAATAGTAGATTGTTAACTTCGGAATTAAAATGTTGAGACGATACAGGGTTAACATACGCGCCCTTTAAAAAAAGAGGAAGAGTGACAGACAGTGTTGCCAGCTGTAGCGGCAGGAGGCACGGCGCCCAGCCAGCCCGGCCAGCTCGGCCCAGCCCGGCTCGGGTAAGCCCACGGACCGGGCTGGCTGCGGGGGACCGGTACTGGCCGGCCGGCCGGCGACCGATACACTCGGCTGGCAGACGAACAGGCAGACAGGCAGGCAGCCAGCCACTTTCCCACGGACAAGGTCTGTGGTGGCGGCCCATCTGTTACCTGAGCGGTAAACGCGCAGCGCAGCGCGCAGGCCGGCGCAGCAGCGCTATGCACCGCCCAGACTCCGTATCTTCGTTCCCACATCCTCCTCTGTTTTTAGTCCTACCCCTTGAGATAACCACAAATTAATCGAGTTACAGTTCCGAGAGAAACGGAGACGTTTGTTTACACGGGCTATCCAGCCACTGTTCTGTAAAGTTCAACGGTGGAATTTCCTGCCACCTATTGTCGCCAAGCCGTGCGTAAGGAGGTAACCTAACCTAACTTTGGTATACCTAACCTAACTTCGCCACGCCTGATGACGCCCACTTCTCAGCGGTATTAACTGGCGCCACGCAGTGGGCGCCATCAGGCTCTGTGACGGAAGGTAAGGTTATGGGTCTCATGTGCCTCGCTCGGGAAGAGGAAGGTCAACCTGAAATGTTCACCGATAAGTACCTTTCCCACTAAAATCTATTTAGTGTCTCCTATCTTTACGACATATACTTCGTAGATGCCCCCTCCCCCGGACAAACTACGGAACATGGCAGTCGTCCTTCCAAGTCCGAAATTTCTGATAACTCCATGCCCGCCCGCCAAAACTTATTCTGAATGTCAACCCTAATTGATTATACAAGTCGCCAAATCGAAAGTCGGTCAACTTTCACCAACATCTCATTCATTCAGAGTCCGCTTAGCTGGTATTTATATTCAAAAAGAATTTGAAAAAATCTACTGGTGGGCTGATGGATAGTTTGGGAAGTTTTCTATGAATTATTGCTACCCCAGGGTGGATCGAGCGGATGACAGGATGCTCCCCTGACACTCCGAAGTAAGGTGCACCGCATGACCCTCATGCGTGTAGGCCCCTAGTCGTTTGACTCAAAAGTAGCAAAACAATCACTTGAAGCTTTGTCAAAGGTTCCGAAGGACGTTCCTTGAGTGGAGGGTCTTGAGGATATCCCAATGTAATGTAGGCAAGGTAATTTCAAAAGCTGGACCTGAAGCAGACCAAAACTCGCATGTCCCACTGGCTTCAGGCATGGGCTATAAAACGTGAATGTAAAAACCCAAGAAACAAAAGCGCACTCAAATTCGTTTTGTCCCATTTTAGGCCCGAAAAGAAATTTTCTTTCGCCGATTTCGTTTTTTGATTGGGACACCGGTAACTCCGTGAAAAATTCTGACCTACTTACTCTAGCGCCATCTTCTTCGTTGTGTCCCACTCTCGGCCCGTGTCCCGCTCTAGGGACACGTCCTTTAGACAATGTTTACGATAGAGACACTTGTTACGTAAACAAGAAGAACGAAAATCTCCAGTTAATTTAGGCGCGGTGATTTCACGGTGGCTCCTATGCTACCAGTGGTTAAGATATACAAACACGTTTAATGAATTCTCTTGTAAACAGATTGTCCGATCGGGTACAAAATCATTGCGCTCGTGTCCTCATATAAGGGAAGATACCCTGAAAATTCACTTAAGATCGGATAATATTTACACAAGTTTTCGTACGACACAGCAAAAACCCGTTTAATGGATTATCTTATCAACGGGTAGACGAATATCGTCACAAAAATTGAGACAATGCCCCATATAACCGAACATACCCCATAAGTTTCATCTCGATCGGTTAACACGCCCGTGAGAGTCCGCAAAAACAGCTACTGCAAGACCCCCCCCCGCACTGTCCAAAAGCACTTTTCTCGACGTTTCGATGGTTGTACATCCAAAATCAGGTCCTTCTCGAATTCGATTTTCTGCAGGATGTCAATAATTCCATGGTACATAAAAGTAATGTACCAAAGCAAGAAAGTCCTGATTTTTTGCTAAATTTTGAAGACTGGTTCTTCTTATTTAGCGCATTGTCCACTGGAATGATCGCTAATTCATTAGACGAAAAAAACTGGAAAAATGAGGTTTTTATTCACACGCAAACTCTCATTCCTCAAACCTGTATGAACAGTATTGGGCCTTCTAGGCGAGCGTTTAAGTCTCCCATATAAATAGGTGTATGTCGAAGGCACGCAAAATAAAACTGTCGAAAACAAAGAAAAAAATAAAAAAAAATGAATAAAAATTAACAAAAGACAATTTAAAAAAAATCAAAACAGAAAAATTAAAAAGCAAACTAAAACAAAAAGATCTAAAAACAAGGAAATAAAAAAGACTTCCTGAAAAATTAAAACATAAAGAATGAAGTAAAACCAAATTATTTAAAAAAAATAACTACACGTTTTTTTTTAAAAAAAAAGACGTTGCGGTAGGGGTTTTCGAGGTGTCAAGTTTTCGCGCCAGTAATGTAACGTCAACCTCGTCCCAATCCCAGTTTTAACGCATCACAAAACCTCGCGTGCATAATTAGTGTCGAAAAAACAAACGAAAATCGGGCGCAAGGTTGGCAGCAGGAAGGCTGCTCTGCACTGGGCTGCGCGGCCGGCCTGCGCGGCCGCCTAATCCTACCCCTACTATCCAATCCATCCATCCATTCGGCAGTGGTGCTTCACCCTGATTTTTCCCACGCCGCCGCGCCGTGTCGCACGCTGAGCGGCGCGGCGCGGCCGCCCATCTGAGTAGAGCAAGGTGAGGTGTACGGCCAGACCGGACCGGGCTGGGCCGGGGCAGGGGCCACAGCGGCGCGCCGTTTTTCCCACGACCCGTCTGCTTCCCCGGGGTAGGAATTCCGGAAGATGATTCAACCCGAATTATTTCACACAATTATTCGCCCTTTTTTGCCGATATTTCACACAAGTATAGAGAACCTCTCAGCGCCAAAATCGACGATGCGAATCTAGTAGGAGCGTCAGTGAGTACTCATATTGGAGGGACCTTTGGTTTTTGTTTCCTATTTATTTTAATTAATTTTCCGCGAGCGTAGAAATGCAGGACAGAATGTCGGCTAAATG
>Ga0058701_10005984_pt1 | contig 10199 bp, 3 predicted proteins | sample AgamicOrMae_FD_97039 | JGI IMG/M metagenome (GOLD analysis project Ga0058701, IMG submission 97039) | Agave microbial communities from Guanajuato, Mexico - Or.Ma.e | ecosystem: Host-associated > Plants > Phyllosphere > Phylloplane/Leaf | place: Guanajuato, Mexico | collected 2012-06-04 | reverse complement strand
TTTTGTTTTGTTTAATTTTTTTTATTAAAAATAATTATTGCGTAAAATTTTCTCTATTAACTCTCCAAAATTAAATTATTTATTTAAATTATTTAATTATTTATTAAATATTTTAATTAAAAAAATAAGTTGTTTTTTCTTCATTTTTTTTTAAATGAGTGAGTCACTAGGCATTTGAATATAAAAGGTTCGGACTTGTCTTACCGGGAAGAAAAAGGATACATTTTGCGTAACGTGGGTGTATATTTCGGAATCTGTTGGTGAGGAATGACTCACAATCTGATAGACTAGAGGCACTCGGTTTCCTTCGTTTTGAAAGTCCTCTTGAGCGGGTTCCTTCGAGATATCCGATGCCAATTTAAAAAATCACTGACGATTGTTCATTTAGCGGTACTTAAGTATGAATCACCTCCACAGTATTTTTTTTACCCCTGTAAGAAGTCACTCGTATTACACCGTAATGCCTCAACTTGATGAAGAAAGAAAAGTGAACCTGTCCTCCGATTTTATTGTGATATTCAACGGCACACCATTCCTGCTGATTCTCATGCACCAACTTTTTATGCATTCTCAAGTGCACCGTTCTGCTTATGACTGCATCATATCGGAGGTAAATTTGCCCCGTGAAGGCATCCGCTTAATAAGTTCCGTCCCATCTGGTCGTTTCCAATCGAAGACAAAATTTTACTCAAGATCGAAAACCGCTTGGGATTTAACGGCCTAAAGCAAAAATTCGTTGAGCTTATTAACGCAATTCCACAAAATTCTCGGCGAAACCGTGAGCGATTCTATAGAAACAAACACTATTCCACGGCATCTCAAGGAAGGAATAGAAGAACACTTTCGTCCCAACTACTTTCAAACGCGACGAAACATAAGAGAACGTGGACGATCGAGGGCCAGAGCGGGGCGGCTTGAAACCCACCAACGGCTGTGTCGCTTTGCGGTGTCCGTCGAGCAGTACGGCGGCAGCGGCTGCGGCACCAGCCCGCCGCCGCCCGCGTCGCCGCCGTCTTGGCCCGTCGCGCTCTCGTCCCCCGGGTCCTCGACGTCATCCGCGGCGTCCTGGTCATTGTCCGGGTCCTGCTCCACGATGCCCATCCGCTTCAAGCGACGCACGCGACACGTGTGACACCCGTCCAACTGTCCTTGCAGGACGCCGCCGTTGGCGAACACCAGCGTCTCCATCGGAGACCCGCTGCGCGTCACTTTGCGTCGACGCAAATCGATTTCGCTGCGCTCTTCCTTGCCGGCGGCCGCCACGGCCACGGCGCGACGCGGCGCGGCTGCGGACGCCGGATACCAGCTGCAGAGATAAGCCCGCTGGGCCTCGACGCCCCCGATAAGAGAAGCCCGGAGTCCCTCGGCGACAACGCGCGCCCCGTGCCGTGCGCTGCGGTGCGCTGCACTGCCTTCGTGTGTCTTGTGTCCTTTGGCCAGGCGCCGTGCCACGACGGCCGGCCCAAAATAACACCCCCCTCCCCCGGGAGGCTGACCCTCCCCGCCCCCTATCCTGCTTCGCGACGCTCAAAAGAGCCGCTTTAGATGACGACCATCAATTCCACGCACTGCGATTTACAATATTTGCCCTTTACTGACATCGACCCACAATATTGTAAAAAAAGAAGAAGAAAAAAAGCCGGGTTTCTAAAGAATCACTCGATGGTTTCGCCAAGAATTTTTCGGAATTGTGTAAATAAGCATAACAAATTTTTGCTTCAGGCCGTTAAATCCCCAGCGGTTTCCGATCTTGAGTAAAATTTTGCCGTCGATTGGAAATGACCTGATGAGACGGAACAGTTTGGGTCGCTCCGTGAGCCTACCGGTTATATGAAATCAAAACGGATAGATCGTAAATCGGTTAGGTTTCAACGGGAAAGTAAAATACGAAGGGAGGGGGACATCGCTCCTGTTTCGGGTTTTGGGTCGTTGGAGAAGTCGAATTTTGCGAAATAGTCACACAAATAACAGGCGAAAAATGAAAGTGGTAACGCGAAATAACTTAAGAAACACATTTTGACTAAAATGTGGTTTAATGCCATTGCTGTTTATGAGACTGTACCGTTTACGGCACCCCTGATTGGTAGGCAGCCTCCTTTGTTTCGGCGTTGCCCACCCCCGGCAAAGTTTACTTCGAGTTCGACGCCCTTGCTTTCAAGATAGACCCATCAACAAAACGTATGGGATCGGCCCCGGCTTTCAACGACATATCTATTGGTAAGACGCGAACTTTTGTATGACAATCGCGACACCAAAAATGATGTTTTGTACCTATTAGCCATTCCTGCCCGAAGCAGACAATAACCACACGGCTAAAAATACTGCCTGCTTTGGGCATGACGGGAAAAGGGGTTACGAATAGTTAGGGGACTTTTCAAGATACAGTGCACCCATCAATAGCCATATCGAACGAAGGGAGAAGGCGGGACGGGAAGGCGGTTCAGATTGATAGCTACTGACCCGTCCAACTTAATAGCTAACCAACCATGAGAGGAGGGGGGCGCCCTCCTCTCATGAACCAACATACCATGTGAGTTGCGAGCCCCTGAGGATTTTTTGAAATGAGGATGCTGCCCGCCCGACATGAGTGCCATGCGTGTTGCCTACCACGGGCTGGATTCCGGGCTTTTCAGTCTGTAGTGGACAACACGCAAGGCACTCGTGTCGAGCACGTTGTATCGTCAATTCAGAAAATCCTCAGGGGCTCGCAACTCGCTCGGTACAAGCTCAACCCGTTTTACCTTTAAACCAAAAAAGGTATATACGACTAGCAAATACACATATTCTTTCATTAGTGTGTTCCTTGACTATGTTGCGAGATTGTTTTTCCCATCTCTCTATTCCTACCTCAATCCAAAACGAGAATTAAGGACACACATCCGTGAAGGTTAGATTGAACTGACCTAGGTCAGGTTGCATGCCTTTCTTCGCTACCGCTCGGCTCTTGGCAAGCCTGACACCACTGACTTGCGGCGGCATCCAGCTCGGCGACCGCTCGGTTAGGTTAACCTAGGGTTAAGTATTTTGCCTCGCTACCACGAAAGTTGGAACCATAAAAAGAGAGCTATTAGCTCAACTCTCATGGTGGAAATGCGACCTCTGAAATTTACGATAGGAAGCTGTGCTTGCCTCCACGAGACGGGAGATGATCAGGGAGTCTACATTCCAATCATAATTTGGACCAGATCGAATAGCCAATTTAAACAAGACAGTGTATACATCGTGCGACGCAAAATCACATCACTTCTTGAAAGAGAGATAAGGGAGCTCATTAGTCATTAGACAGCGGCATATCAACGGAAAAGGTACGAGGGAGAGGGGACGTCATTGTTAATGTAATCAGCCAAAGAAAGCGGCGGGGTAGGAAAAACTGCGAGATAAAATGTACGCCCGCCGGGTACGAGCGGGATAGTAAAGAACATACAGCAACGCGATTTATGGTCAAATATTTGCGTAATAGCACCACTATGGCCGCGAACAATACGGTACTACTACGGAAGACACGATGATACTGACAACTATCAACAACAATCCTATGAATAGACATAAAACTTGAAACTGAAAAGGCATAGAATTAAAAAAAAATCTACACTGGTACACATCTACTTAATAAATATTACTTTAAAAAAATTAAGAGTAGTAAGAAATGTGATGTCTACAGTGACAGCTTCCAATATGTGCTAGAGAGACAGTTTAAGATTCAGGATGGCAGAGATCAAGATTTCTCCTCTCAGCAATACCAGCTGAATGAAGTGACATTGACTTTACCCAAAAGCTACATAAAGAGATAGGATACATTTTGAGTAAAAAGGATGCAAAATTGCGAATACTGTAGGTGTGGTCTTGGACTTCCAATGGAATACTTAAGATACCTGTCACAGCCAACACAATGGTGATGACAAGGCTGAACTAAAGCAACAAAGCTTAAGTCTTCAAAAACAAGAGACATACAAAGTACGGTATTCAGGCTTTTACATGTTAGGAATCAAAACAAACCTTTACTTTGACAGTAAATTTGGTTTGGTGAATTTGAGATGTTCTAAATACTAAACCCTAGTGCATATTTTCTCCACAAAGAAGATGTCAAAAAAAAAAATTAACTGGCTGGTTGACCAAGCTGACAAGGATGTCTACGAGCGATAACAATACAGGTCGGCGTACAGATAGGTTAGGTTCGGTCAGATGTTAGGATAATAAGGTCCAAAACCCCCAAGATTGCGAGAAATTAAGACAGGTTTGAACAGGGGTAATGCCATCAAAGATTTTCTATTTCTTGAGAAACGTTGACAGATAAGAAAAGTTAGCAAAGTGGAAACGGACATCGGCCGAATGACCAAGAGCGCAAGGAGAGTCTACTAACCTCTTTGAAGACATGATGCTGATGCTGGGGAAGACGTGTTGATGAAAACTGAGCGCTTTTTTCAGTTATTCCATTGTCTGATTAAATAAAACTAACAAAATAAAAAATAGTAGCTAAAGTGCGAAAGCTCTGGTCAACCATCCATGTTGACTTGCAGCTTTGCCACAATGTGTTGCGGCAATACGGCCACCATAATTAAGCAAGTACCGCTCCTCACTCGCTATCACTCAAGTAAGTACGGCCAACACTCAATACGTGGCGCATAACATTCACGCAACCTTTACTAAAATAAGAATTATTACTAAAAACTAAAAAATTATGTAAGGATGTTTTGACGCGGGATCCGGACAAAGAGCGCGTAAACACGATAACCTACAGCACCGACGGGCAGAGATATAGACAAAAACAACGTCATACCACCGCCTTGCAGAACTTTCTTGGTTCGCCCCGGTTCTCCTTTATTGTTTTTGTTTTGTTTTGTCTGCTGCTGTCAAACGTGGTTTTAAAACGTCAACAGTTTCACTTGGAGTTCACTTTCACTCGCTGCGCGCCCGTTGCCGAGTGTTGTGTCTTGCAGATGCGCTTGTCGAGTTGTTTACTTCGGGACAGTAGTTTGCGTTAAGTGAAAAGGTCAACCATGACGGACTTTGAAAATCTCAAGAACAGCCTAACCAAATATGAGCAACAACATCTGCTTCAATTTTGGGAGCAGCTTTCCGAAGCCGGAAAACGCGAACTTTTGGATGACATTCGTGACACCAATATTGCTGAAGTGTGTTCTTTCTTCAAACGTGCTGTTGAGTCCCTTGAGGAAGGCCAGCAGAAGTTGGACGACCGTATGAAGCCCATTCCTCCCGAAGCGTTCGGCTCAGTGACAAGAACTCGAGCTGATGTTCTGAAATCGTACTACGAAGAGGGACTTCGGCTCATCTCGGAGGGTCATGTTGGTGTGTTACTTTTAGCTGGAGGCCAAGGCACCCGGCTAGGTGTTCCTTACCCGAAAGGAATGTTCAGTGTAGGACTGCCATCACAGAAGAGCCTGTTTCAAATCCAGGCAGAGCGAATCAGAAGGCTGCAAGAACTTGCATTCCGTCAGACAGGCAAGAGAAACTACATCACCTGGTACATCATGACAAGTGAACACACCATGGAGCCAACACATGACTTTCTTTGCACCAACAACTATTTTGGATTGAATAAAAACAATATAGTGCTTTTTGAACAAGGTATGCTGCCCTGTTTCACTCTGGAAGGGAAAATTATTATGGAAACAACCAGTCGTATAGCCAAGTCTCCTGATGGCAATGGGGGGCTGTATAGGGCTCTTCGAGATCGCAAGATTTTGGATGACATCAAGAATAGAGGCATTAAGTACTTGCATGCTCACAGTGTTGACAATATACTTACAAAAGTTGCTGACCCTGTGTTCATTGGGTATTGTGTGAGCAAGGGAGCTGAGTGCGGAGCTAAAGTTGTAGAGAAAGCATTTCCCACTGAAGCACTTGGGGTTGTTTGCAATGTGGATGAAAAATATCAAGTTGTGGAATACAGTGAAATTACATTACGTACTGCAGAACTTCGCAATCCTGATGGGAAGCTGACATTTAGTGCTGGGAACATCTGCAACCACTTTTTCTCAGCTGAATTTTTAGAGCGAGTAGTGAAAAAAGATGAGGCCAATCTCCAACTTCATGTTGCCAAGAAGAAAATCCCTCACATCAATGAAAAAGGAGTGCTTTGCAGACCTGACAAACCAAATGGCATCAAAATGGAAAAATTCGTGTTTGATGTGTTTCAATTTACAGAGAAACTAGTTGTGTGGGAGGTTTTACGGGAGGAGGAATTCAGTGCATTGAAGAACGCTGATACTGCAGAGAAGGATACCGCCACCACTGCCAGAAGAGATATCTATGCTTTACACAGGAAATTCATTGAAAGAGCAGGTGGTAAAGTGCTGCCAGGTGACTCAGAAATTATTTGTGAAATATCTCCATGCATATCCTATGCTGGTGAGGATCTTGAAGGTCTTGTCGCTGGCAAATCTTTTAAAACACCAGTATTACTTGAGGCACCTGATGAAGGTAAGCTAACCAATGGCTCAAGTGCAAGTAGTGGTGCAACCAATGGCTCCATTTGTGCTAATGGTATAACTAATGGCACCAAAAAAATTCACTGACATTTGGTTCACTCAGAATTTCGGAATGATCTTAAATCTTTTCTTTAAAATTAGAGGATGCCAGAAAATCATCAGCAAATTAAATGATACTGTGTTTCTGGATTTCTGATACCAATTTAGGCGTGTACTCAAGTTTTCACAGAAGAAATTTTTAGCTATGAACTTTTAGTAACTTTAAACCAGACCAAGTAAGTGTCTAGTTACTTTTAACAGACATTTCATTGAGATTTCAAGCATAAATTCATTGTTATATATTCTTATATAAAGACAGTTATTTGTGGGTAATTTTGTTTCATTTTAATTTTTTGTCATCTGTGGTGTCTCACTTTACCACCAGTCATGGTTTTATACAGAACTCTTGAACTAGTTGAAGGAAAGTGGGGAAAATTCTAGAGTTGAATAATTTTTGAACTTAAACTTCTACTTAGTTTAAGTTTTTGAGCAGATGTAAAACCAGACCTTTCATTAATTTGAAGGTGTCAAATTATAAAAACATGAACTTTAAGACTTATTATCTATTAGCAAAATTTTCTAATATGCCAAGTTGCTCTTATATATGTTTGTGTAAATGTGTTATTAATAACTTTAAATTTACAATATTAAATCAAATTTACCTCAAAATTACTTAAAAATCAAAGTTTTAAATTGTATTTATTAATTATAATTTTATATTTTCTGATTAATTATTAATCAATTATATTTATTGGTAGTAATACTGGCCTGAGTTATATCTTTCCTGTCCCTTCTGCTGGTGTTGGTTTTTGTGATACTTAATCCATCAAAAACATGATTTGAGATGTAATGTTCTTTATTTCTAACTATACTTTCGTTGGTGAAAGTGGGGAAATGAATTCATGAGTTATTTTCTGATAAAGGTACATTTTTAAATGATTGCAGATTTATAGTTGAAATTGTGGTTGGTTTATTGGCTGTGATATTGGCGAATACCTGATTACTTTTTTTTTCTTTTATGTGCATTTTTTATTTGACTTTGATTAATCAAGAAATCAGAATTTATACATTTTATTTTAATGTTAAAAATTGCTTGTGTTGCAGTGTGTCAAATTTAAGTTTATTTGCTTATGTGTTTTTGCGATTGTTAAGTTTTTGTATTTTTCAATAATGATTTTGTAAAAATATTGTTGTGGGATCAGATAGTAAGGTAATGTGTACGTGGTTCGGTTATGCAGCCCATTTTTCTTAACATTTGATCGTCAAGACCATCTTCGTCTCTTGCAATTTCATGCTGAAATCAATATTTTCTTGTGAGAGCTATTTCTATCCCCCCCCCCCTTTTTTTTCGATGGGGCTTACAGGAGAGACGGTGATGTCGCCCAGGAGTATTTAAATAAAAGCAAGGCCCTACACTGAAAAAAATATTTAAAAAAATCGAAGCTGAGAGAAAAATATCAAAACTTACAATGCCGGGCAAAAAAGTTCATATCATTTTTTATTTTCCATATTCCACCTTATGGGGGTTAGGCAACCCGCATTGTATGCCAACTGATACCGAACCCCAGGCGAGACTGTGAATCTACTCGTATCTCGCTCTGGCCCAAACGCACACTCCTATTCTGTCTCATTCATTTGCTTTTCCGAACATAAATATCGGCAAATGCAATATATCGCAAGCAATAAATTTAGCTACTTTTTTCGCCGAACCTAGCTGACTTGATTCTAGCCATCTAGTTAAATTTCCCGGTGAAAATGAAGAGTCGAGTGCCCTAAATTCATGGCTTGTACCTGGTTTTCAGTACCTGTATTATCCATAGTCGCCTATTTAATAGTTTTGGCCCATGAAAAATTTTCATCACGTTCAAATTACGACCCGTTATAAATCGTAGGCTTAACAATACATGCATAAAAAATTATTTAATAGGGATACAAAAACGATTAGACTAAGTTACACCGGCCTTCGAGCGGTGGAGATGTAATAAATTACCTGTCACCGTTTAACTTGGTGAAGTAAGGGTACTCTACCCGTCATTGGTTTAAAAAAATCGTACTTGAACAAAGCGGGTTGCGTCGCCTCTTAGACAATTAATCAAGGTTGTAATAAATTTTAATATTTGCTGATTAATAAATTGTAAGATCTATTGTTTAGTTAGGAATTGAAAGAGGAATCTGATTTATTTAGTACATAATTTTTAGTTTAACTTACTAGACGTTGGGCCGTATTTAACAAAATGTTAGTTTTAATTACTTAGTTGTTCTAATGGACATTTGTTTGACTGAATACCCGCAATTCTAGACCCTAGAAAAAACATTGGATGGCTATGGGGCAACCCATCTGTGACGACTATTGGGGGCGGGGGGCTGAGGAGTGAAGTCGTGAGTTGGCGACCTCCATAGAGATTGCACGGGTTGTTGTAACGGATAAGAGATATGAATTTTAGTTCCTCTATCAGCTAGGAAAGAAATCTTTGGCGCTTGGTAGTATTACATTCCCTTAACAATATCACCATTGGTGTTCAGGGGACTTTTCTAGCGAAGTTGTTAATTGTATTGTTGACTTTTTCGGTGCGGGGGAAATCATGAGCTGTATTTTTGTTACCAGTATAGATAAATGAAATACGGTGTTCTCCTGTGAATATCTTTAAATGACAAAATGTACAATGTTGAATTTTTTCTACGCATAATGAGTGTAAATGTCTACAGAGTTCTTTTTACGAGAAGCTAAATAAAAGCTGAAGTGTGAAAGTATTCGAAATCATTCTTGACTCATTTATCCACACCCTCGCTTCACGGCATTCTGCGACTTGAAGCTCAAATGTGATGAATTAAGAAGATATTGGACTGCTGTCGAACATTTTTTCAGAGTATTTTAGACAATGAGGAGAGAGGAAAAATTGCTATCACGATTTTTACTTTGGAGTATAAATTGAGTGTCACTTAAATGGTTGACTGCGATAACGATAGATTCCTAAGTTTCGAGTTTTCAGACTTAATAAAAGAAGAAAAAATGAAGTTTTCATATCTCGACAGTTTTGCTCACAACAGTCGAAAAAAAGTCTCTATTATTTTTTATTTTTTTCTTCCAGTGGCGAATGGATTATTCTACTTTGATTAATCGACGTACGTTTTTCACTCTCATATTCTATTTTCTACAGTATATAGACTCGCAAATGAAATAAATAAAAGAGCTTTACCATGAGCAAAAGGGGAATTAAAAAATTACCGTGGAGTGCGGTACCGGTACCAAAACACATGGCGTGTAATACATACAAAAAGGCCCGCGTTCCGGTATATGACATTCATTAAAGAGTAACCGCAGACATAAATCTCGTAAGTAACTTCTATACGTTCGCATCGCCTACCAAACCCGTTTTATACGTTCAAACACCAAATGGGTTTACGAAGATCCTTTTTCCAAATAGAAGCCATACCAGTGCAAGATCGTTTCCGAATTCGATGGGAAGACACTCAAAACCCAAAATAATTAACCCTATAAAATACGTAAATCAATTAATAAATGAGAATGCTCCGTGTTTCTCACTCATAAGCAAAAATCTACAGTAATCCGGATTCTCCGAAAAAAAAGGGGTTTTATGGACGTTTACGAGGACTTGTAAAAACTGGGCCGAAAGCTGGCCATTACTACCATATCCGTATGATTAAGAAACAAAACAGTTCTCTGTTTTGATTCAAGTATATTTTGTTAAG
>Ga0058701_10005983_pt1 | contig 10200 bp, 4 predicted proteins | sample AgamicOrMae_FD_97039 | JGI IMG/M metagenome (GOLD analysis project Ga0058701, IMG submission 97039) | Agave microbial communities from Guanajuato, Mexico - Or.Ma.e | ecosystem: Host-associated > Plants > Phyllosphere > Phylloplane/Leaf | place: Guanajuato, Mexico | collected 2012-06-04 | reverse complement strand
GGGTAGAGCTGAAAGCTGGCTGCTCATGTTTTGCTCCTTTTTCTTGACTTTTGGCCGCTTCCTTGGACCTCTTGGGATGTCTTGGAGATTAGGGTGCTGGACCATGGGGCCCTCTGCATCAACAGGGCTATCTCCCACATGTTTCTTGAGCTGTGACACATGGAAGACTGGGTGAATTCTGGCCTCTCCGGGCAGCTGCAGCCTATAAGCCACCAATCCCACTTTAGCCATGACCGGAAAAGGGCCATAGAACTTGGCTGCAAGCTTCTAAGACGTCCTCACAGCCACAGTATGCTGTCTATAGGGCTGTAGCTTAAGGTACACCAGGTTTCCTATCTCAAATGCCCTGTCCACCCTCTTCTTGTCAGCTTGGTGCTTCATCCTTCTTTGAGACCTCTCCAAATGGTATTTGAGCATTTGTATACACTCTTCCCTAGCCCTCAGGCTCCTATCCACCGCTTCTACCTTACTGTCCCCAGCCAAATAAGGAATGTGAATAGAGGGAGACTGACCATATACTGCCTCAAAAGGGGTCACACCAGCGGAGGAGTGCCAATTAGAATTGTACCACCATTCAGCAAGGGGTAACCATAACACCCATTCTTTAGGCTTCTCTCCGGTCATGCACCTAAGATATCCCTCCAAACACCTGTTCACCACCTCTGTTTGACCATCACTCTGTGGGTGATGAGTTGAAGACATGTGTATAGCAACCTTAAGCAGTGAAAAGAGCTCCTGCCAAAATTTGCTCAAAAAGATGTTGTCCCTGTCAGAGACTATGGTCTTAGGCAGCCCATGCAGCTTGAACACTTGCTCAAAGTATAAGTGAGCCACAGTGACAGCTGAAAAAGGATGTGCCAAGGCTAGGAAATGTGCATATTTACTCAGCCTATCCACTACTACCAAAATGGAGTCCTTGCCCCTAGATTTTGGAAGTCCTTCAACGAAGTCCATAGATATATCCTCTCAAATAGCATTTGGAATGGGCAGGGGTTGTAACAAACCAGCTGGAAGGGATAAATCTGGCTTATTCCTTTGACAGACAGCACATGTTCTCACATGATTTCTGACATCTTTAGTCACCCCCTTCCAATATATGACACTGGCTAGCCTCTTCTTGGTTACCTGGATGCCAGAGTGGCTCCCAATTGAGGAGTCATGAAACAGCTGCAGCAGCTGCTGTTTTACTGAGGGATCAGCTCCCACCACCAATTTCCCTTTCCTGTACAACATTTCTTGTTGCCACACATACTTGGAATGCTGCTGTCCTGCTTCTAGGGATTGTATGAGCTGTTGTATTGAAGGGTCTTGCAGCCATGTGGCTTTAATAGCTGCCAGCAGTTCTGAATTAATGGAACTGAGTGTGAATGTGAGCAGCTGCATTCCATACAACCTAGAGAGACCATCAGCCACCAAATTCTCCTTTCCTTGCCTATAATGAATCTCATAGTCATACCCCATGAGTTTAGGCAACCATTTTCTTTGAAAGACAGTAGTCAACTTCTGCCCCAGCAGATATTTGAGGCTAAAGTGATCAGTTTTGATAATAAAATTCCTGCCTAGCAGATAAGGCCTCCATTGTTCTACTGCCAGAACCACGGCCATCAGTTCTTTCTCATAAGTAGAAAGATAATGGTGTTGAGGTGATAATGCCTTGCTGAAATAATAATGGGTTGGCCTTCCTGCATCAAGATAGCCCCTAATCCTACCCCTGAGGCATCTGTCTCTACCACAAAGGTCTTGAAAAAGTTTGGAAGAGCCAGAACTGGGGCTGTGACCATAGCCTCCTTGAGGTGATCAAAAGCTTGCTGGGTGCTGGTATCCCAATGAAAAGCATTCTTCCTTAGCAAATCGGTGAGTGGCTTGCTGATTTGACCATAATGCCTAACAAATCTCCTGTAGTATCCAGTCAAGCCCAAAAATCCCCTTAATTGCTTAACTGTGGTAGGGGTAGGCCAGTCTTTCACAGCAACTACCTTGGAGGGATCAGTAGTCACCCCTTGGGCAGAAATCACATGTCCCAAGTAGTCTACTTCTTTCACCCTAAAGATGCATTTACTCTTTTTAGCATACAAAGTGTTCTTCCTTAATGTGTGCAGGGTGATTTGAAGATGCTCTAAGTGGGAGGCCAAAGAAGGACTGTAAACTAAGATATCATCAAAGAAAACCAAAATGAACTTCCTGAGGTAAGGTTTGAACACCCTATTCATAAGGGCTTGAAAGGTTGAGGGGGCATTTGTCAGCCCAAAAGGCATCACAAGGAACTCATAATGGCCCTCATGAGTTCTAAAAGCTGTCTTCTCAACATCCCCAGGGTTCATTCTTACTTGCCAATACCCAGACCTTAAGTCTATCTTGGAGAAATATTCAACTCCATGTAACTCATCCAGCAATTCCTGTATTACTGGAATGGGAAACTTGTCTAACACTATTTGCTTGTTCAGCTGCCTGTAATCTACACATAATCTTTACGTGCCATCCTTCTTCTTGACTAACACAATGGGAGATGAATAAGGGCTGTGTGAGTCCCTTATAAGACCTGCTTGCAGCATCTCCTTGACAGTTTTTTCAATAATATCCTTCTGCAGGATGGGGTATCTATAAGGCCTCACATTGACAGGTAGGGACCCTGGTTTGAGTAATATCTTATGATCCAACTCTCTATGAGGGGGCATGGACCTAGGTTCCTCAAAAACATCCTCAAATGCATTCAGCAAGCCTTGTACTTCAGGGGGTACAGTAGTTTTAGAATAGCCTTCTACTGCAGGGTTTACTGGCTGTACTTGTAGGGCAAACAATTGGCTTGCTTTGTGCATTGTTTGCTGCAATTTCTTACTGCCCAGCCATTCCATATCAGTCTTCTGTGTCCCCCTCAGCACCACCCTCCTGCCATCTTTTTTAAACTCCATCCTCAGCTTCTCGAAATCCCACAGGATTGGTCCCAAACTGGCTAGCCATTGTATGCCCAACACCATGTCATAGTTACCCAAGGTGACAAGCATCACATCTGTTGTAAAGGTCTCTCCCAGCAAGGACCATGAAAAATCCTTGCACATAGCTGGACAGAGAAGATATTGTTCATTTGCCACTCCCACCTGAAGGGGGGGAATCTTCTTAATCACACAATGGAGTTTCTTTGCTGTGGCAAGGTTTAGGAAGTTGTGGGTGCTTCCTGAGTCAATAAGGATGTGCAATGGGGCATGTTTGACTCTTCTTGTAACCCTCATGGTATGATAGGCAGATGTACCATTGAGAGCATTCAAGGACAGTTGTGGGGAGTCTTCCTGCTGTGGTTGTTCACCCTGCTAATGCTCAAGCTCACTTTTCCCCTCCAATCTCTCTATCTCTTCCTCTTCATCCTCCTTGATCCCTGTCACCACCTCCAAGCTATACACCTGCACCTTGCACTTGTGCCCTGGGAAGTAAGCCTCATCACAAAAGAAGCAGAGATTCTTAGTCCTTCGTTCCTCAATCTCCCTTGAACCCAGGGATGTTCTAGTGGTTCTTGGCCTAGAAGTGGCTGAACCCACACTTGAGGTGGGTCCTGCTCGAACATAAGAGCCAGTAGAGCCTGGAGAGGGTCCAGCTCTCCTAGAAGGACCACTAAAGCCTGTCTTCTGAAAACTAGGAGCAGTGGAGAGCTGCTGCGACCTTCTTGGTCCAGTTTCAAGAGTTCTGGGGTGGCTAACACTCCGGTCACCCCCAGGGTTTGATTTTCCTTGCCATGGACTGCAGTGTGGCTTCCTGCAGTTTAGCCAGGCAGCAAGCCTCATGGAGGGTTTGTGGTCTAAACATCCTGACAGCATTTTGAATTTCCTCAGTTAGACCACTAAGGAAGCAACTGATAGCCTGAGAGGGGGTTAGATCCACCCGGCTAAGCAACGAATCAAAGTTCTCTTGATACATTTCCACATTCCCAGTTTGTCTAAGCCTCATTAGGTCAGCCAGGGGGTCATCAAAAGGTTTTGGGCCAAACCTACTAAGTATGGCTGTCTTATACTCATCCCATCGAGGCCAGGGGTCTCCATTTCGATTCCTCATGAATGACTGGTGCCATTGCAGCGCCTTATCCGATAAGTGGATAGAGGCTACTCTAACCTTCAGTCCATCCTCCATAGAATCAACCTTCGAAAACTGCTCACACTTATAAATCCACCCCTGAACATCCTCCCCCCAGAACCGTGGAAACTCAACTCGAGACAATCTAGAGAAGGAAGGGTTGTGATTACCTGAAGCACCTTCACCAGATCCCCTCGCCATATTGGCGAATTGAGACACTTCCATACTCAATCCGGTGACAAAATCCTTCAATCCTTCCAGTTCATGCCTCTGCTGAGACCGGAATGCTTCCATGGACTGTTGCATTTGCTCCTTAAAGGATTCCATCGAGTTTTGCATTTGCTGGAAAAAATCCTCCAACCTTCGTTGGTCATTGGCACGTGTGTTGTCCGAAACCGCCATGTCGGCTCGATTTTGAAGCTTACTGATCTGGGTTTGATAGCCGCACTCAAAAGCACCCACTCGGATTGATACAGGCCCAGAACGAGCTCTGATACCAATTGATAAAGCCACTCTAGGAAGGCTAGCTTCGAGGAGAGGCAAAACGAGTAATGAGAGAGAAAATTAGAAGATTTTTAATTGAAAAATTTGGTGCCATTACAGGGATAATCGAGTCATCTAAATAGCCAGCTGCCCGAGCAATAGTAACAACCAACTAACGGGGCCCCACAAGTAACAAACTAACAGAAGGGTTTAAATGAGCGGCGTGCCAAGCACGTGGGCGATGCAAAGGCGGGCGTCTTAGTGATATCACGTAATCAGCTCGTGATATCTTTGCCGATCAATACTTCAATCATCTTTAAATATATTCACCAATTTCAAGAATCCATCGAAATAGATTAAATACATGCGAAGGAGAATCAAGAAGTATTTGAAATTTACCTTGAAAACCCAAAAACAAGAAAGACGAAGGAGGATGGAGGCGAGGAGATAGTGGTCTGACATATACAGACGGATTTTGGCAGCAGAATACTCAGGGCATATATATATACATATATATATATATATAGACATACATGTATATACATACATACATATATATATATATGTATGTATGTATATACATGTATGTCTATATATATATATATATGTATATATATATGCCCTGAGTATTCTGCTGCCAAAATCCGTCTGTATATGTCAGACCACTATCTCCTCGCCTCCATCCTCCTTCGTCTTTCTTGTTTTTGGGTTTTCAAGGTAAATTTCAAATACTTCTTGATTCTCCTTCGCATGTATTTAATCTATTTCGATGGATTCTTGAAATTGGTGAATATATTTAAAGATGATTGAAGTATTGATCGGCAAAGATATCACGAGCTGATTACGTGATATCACTAAGACGCCCGCCTTTGCATCGCCCACGTGCTTGGCACGCCGCTCATTTAAACCCTTCTGTTAGTTTGTTACTTGTGGGGCCCCGTTAGTTGGTTGTTACTATTGCTCGGGCAGCTGGCTATTTAGATGACTCGATTATCCCTGTAATGGCACCAAATTTTTCAATTAAAAATCTTCTAATTTTCTCTCTCATTACTCGTTTTGCCTCTCCTCGAAGCTAGCCTTCCTAGAGTGGCTTTATCAATTGGTATCAGAGCTCGTTCTGGGCCTGTATCAATCCGAGTGGGTGCTTTTGAGTGCGGCTATCAAACCCAGATCAGTAAGCTTCAAAATCGAGCCGACATGGCGGTTTCGGACAACACACGTGCCAATGACCAACGAAGGTTGGAGGATTTTTTCCAGCAAATGCAAAACTCGATGGAATCCTTTAAGGAGCAAATGCAACAGTCCATGGAAGCATTCCGGTCTCAGCAGAGGCATGAACTGGAAGGATTGAAGGATTTTGTCACCGGATTGAGTATGGAAGTGTCTCAATTCGCCAATATGGCGAGGGGATCTGGTGAAGGTGCTTCAGGTAATCACAACCCTTCCTTCTCTAGATTGTCTCGAGTTGAGTTTCCACGGTTCTGGGGGGAGGATGTTCAGGGGTGGATTTATAAGTGTGAGCAGTTTTCGAAGGTTGATTCTATGGAGGATGGACTGAAGGTTAGAGTAGCCTCTATCCACTTATCGGATAAGGCGCTGCAATGGCACCAGTCATTCATGAGGAATCGAAATGGAGACCCCTGGCCTCGATGGGATGAGTATAAGACAGCCATACTTAGTAGGTTTGGCCCAAAACCTTTTGATGACCCCCTGGCTGACCTAATGAGGCTTAGACAAACTGGGAATGTGGAAATGTATCAAGAGAACTTTGATTCGTTGCTTAGCCGGGTGGATCTAACCCCCTCTCAGGCTATCAGTTGCTTCCTTAGTGGTCTAACTGAGGAAATTCAAAATGCTGTCAGGATGTTTAGACCACAAACCCTCCATGAGGCTTGCTGCCTGGCTAAACTGCAGGAAGCCACACTGCAGTCCATGGCAAGGAAAATCAAACCCTGGGGGTGACCGGAGTGTTAGCCACCCCAGAACTCTTGAAACTGGACCAAGAAGGTCGCAGCAGCTCTCCACTGCTCCTAGTTTTCAGAAGACAGGCTTTAGTGGTCCTTCTAGGAGAGCTGGACCCTCTCCAGGCTCTACTGGCTCTTATGTTCGAGCAGGACCCACCTCAAGTGTGGGTTCAGCCACTTCTAGGCCAAGAACCACTAGAACATCCCTGGGTTCAAGGGAGATTGAGGAACGAAGGACTAAGAATCTCTGCTTCTTTTGTGATGAGGCTTACTTCCCAGGGCACAAGTGCAAGGTGCAGGTGTATAGCTTGGAGGTGGTGACAGGGATCAAGGAGGATGAAGAGGAAGAGATAGAGAGATTGGAGGGGAAAAGTGAGCTTGAGCATTAGCAGGGTGAACAACCACAGCAGGAAGACTCCCCACAACTGTCCTTGAATGCTCTCAATGGTACATCTGCCTATCATACCATGAGGGTTACAAGAAGAGTCAAACATGCCCCATTGCACATCCTTATTGACTCAGGAAGCACCCACAACTTCCTAAACCTTGCCACAGCAAAGAAACTCCATTGTGTGATTAAGAAGATTCCCCCCCTTCAGGTGGGAGTGGCAAATGAACAATATCTTCTCTGTCCAGCTATGTGCAAGGATTTTTCATGGTCCTTGCTGGGAGAGACCTTTACAACAGATGTGATGCTTGTCACCTTGGGTAACTATGACATGGTGTTGGGCATACAATGGCTAGCCAGTTTGGGACCAATCCTGTGGGATTTCGAGAAGCTGAGGATGGAGTTTAAAAAAGATGGCAGGAGGGTGGTGCTGAGGGGGACACAGAAGACTGATATGGAATGGCTGGGCAGTAAGAAATTGCAGCAAACAATGCACAAAGCAAGCCAATTGTTTGCCCTACAAGTACAGCCAGTAAACCCTGCAGTAGAAGGCTATTCTAAAACTACTGTACCCCCTGAAGTACAAGGCTTGCTGAATGCATTTGAGGATGTTTTTGAGGAACCTAGGTCCATGCCCCCTCATAGAGAGTTGGATCATAAGATATTACTCAAACCAGGGTCCCTACCTGTCAATGTGAGGCCTTATAGATACCCCATCCTGCAGAAGGATATTATTGAAAAAACTGTCAAGGAGATGCTGCAAGCAGGTCTTATAAGGGACTCACACAGCCCTTATTCATCTCCCATTGTGTTAGTCAAGAAGAAGGATGGCACGTAAAGATTATGTGTAGATTACAGGCAGCTGAACAAGCAAATAGTGTTAGACAAGTTTCCCATTCCAGTAATACAGGAATTGCTGGATGAGTTACATGGAGTTGAATATTTCTCCAAGATAGACTTAAGGTCTGGGTATTGGCAAGTAAGAATGAACCCTGGGGATGTTGAGAAGACAGCTTTTAGAACTCATGAGGGCCATTATGAGTTCCTTGTGATGCCTTTTGGGCTGACAAATGCCCCCTCAACCTTTCAAGCCCTTATGAATAGGGTGTTCAAACCTTACCTCAGGAAGTTCATTTTGGTTTTCTTTGATGATATCTTAGTTTACAGTCCTTCTTTGGCCTCCCACTTAGAGCATCTTCAAATCACCCTGCACACATTAAGGAAGAACACTTTGTATGCTAAAAAGAGTAAATGCATCTTTAGGGTGAAAGAAGTAGACTACTTGGGACATGTGATTTCTGCCCAAGGGGTGACTACTGATCCCTCCAAGGTAGTTGCTGTGAAAGACTGGCCTACCCCTACCACAGTTAAGCAATTAAGGGGATTTTTGGGCTTGACTGGATACTACAGGAGATTTGTTAGGCATTATGGTCAAATCAGCAAGCCACTCACCGATTTGCTAAGGAAGAATGCTTTTCATTGGGATACCAGCACCCAGCAAGCTTTTGATCACCTCAAGGAGGCTATGGTCACAGCCCCAGTTCTGGCTCTTCCAAACTTTTTCAAGACCTTTGTGGTAGAGACAGATGCCTCAGGGGTAGGATTAGGGGCTATCTTGATGCAGGAAGGCCAACCCATTATTATTTCAGCAAGGCATTATCACCTCAACACCATTATCTTTCTACTTATGAGAAAGAACTGATGGCCGTGGTTCTGGCAGTAGAACAATGGAGGCCTTATCTGCTAGGCAGGAATTTTATTATCAAAACTGATCACTTTAGCCTCAAATATCTGCTGGGGCAGAAGTTGACTACTGTCTTTCAAAGAAAATGGTTGCCTAAACTCATGGGGTATGACTATGAGATTCATTATAGGCAAGGAAAGGAGAATTTGGTGGCTGATGGTCTCTCTAGGTTGTATGGAATGCAGCTGCTCACATTCACACTCAGTTCCATTAATTCAGAACTGCTGGCAGCTATTAAAGCCACATGGCTGCAAGACCCTTCAATACAACAGCTCATACAATCCCTAGAAGCAGGACAGCAGCATTCCAAGTATGTGTGGCAACAAGAAATGTTGTACAGGAAAGGGAAATTGGTGGTGGGAGCTGATCCCTCAGTAAAACAGCAGCTGCTGCAGCTGTTTCATGACTCCTCAATTGGGAGCCACTCTGGCATCCAGGTAACCAAGAAGAGGCTAGCCAGTGTCATATATTGGAAGGGGGTGACTAAAGATGTCAGAAATCATGTGAGAACATGTGCTGTCTGTCAAAGGAATAAGCCAGATTTATCCCTTCCAGCTGGTTTGTTACAACCCCTGCCCATTCCAAATGCTATTTGAGAGGATATATCTATGGACTTCGTTGAAGGACTTCCAAAATCTAGGGGCAAGGACTCCATTTTGGTAGTAGTGGATAGGCTGAGTAAATATGCACATTTCCTAGCCTTGGCACATCCTTTTTCAGCTGTCACTGTGGCTCACTTATACTTTGAGCAAGTGTTCAAGCTGCATGGGCTGCCTAAGACCATAGTCTCTGACAGGGACAACATCTTTTTGAGCAAATTTTGGCAGGAGCTCTTTTCACTGCTTAAGGTTGCTATACACATGTCTTCAACTCATCACCCACAGAGTGATGGTCAAACAGAGGTGGTGAACAGGTGTTTGGAGGGATATCTTAGGTGCATGACCGGAGAGAAGCCTAAAGAATGGGTGTTATGGTTACCCCTTGCTGAATGGTGGTACAATTCTAATTGGCACTCCTCCGCTGGTGTGACCCCTTTTGAGGCAGTATATGGTCAGTCTCCCTCTATTCACATTCCTTATTTGGCTGGGGACAGTAAGGTAGAAGCGGTGGATAGGAGCCTGAGGGCTAGGGAAGAGTGTATACAAATGCTCAAATACCATTTGGAGAGGTCTCAAAGAAGGATGAAGCACCAAGCTGACAAGAAGAGGGTGGACAGGGCATTTGAGATAGGAAACCTGGTGTACCTTAAGCTACAGCCCTATAGACAGCATACTGTGGCTGTGAGGACGTCTTAGAAGCTTGCAGCCAAGTTCTATGGCCCTTTTCCGGTCATGGCTAAAGTGGGATTGGTGGCTTATAGGCTGCAGCTGCCCGGAGAGGCCAGAATTCACCCAGTCTTCCATGTGTCACAGCTCAAGAAACATGTGGGAGATAGCCCTGTTGATGCAGAGGGCCCCATGGTCCAGCACCCTAATCTCCAAGACATCCCAAGAGGTCCAAGGAAGCGGCCAAAAGTCAAGAAAAAGGAGCAAAACATGAGCAGCCAGCTTTCAGCTCTACCC
>Ga0058701_10005982_pt1 | contig 10201 bp, 7 predicted proteins | sample AgamicOrMae_FD_97039 | JGI IMG/M metagenome (GOLD analysis project Ga0058701, IMG submission 97039) | Agave microbial communities from Guanajuato, Mexico - Or.Ma.e | ecosystem: Host-associated > Plants > Phyllosphere > Phylloplane/Leaf | place: Guanajuato, Mexico | collected 2012-06-04 | reverse complement strand
AGTTAGGACTTGGTATAGCTGCAAGTAAACAATGTCGGACCATCTATGTACCATTGTAATACAATACTGTCATAATTGTAAAGCACACTACATCAAAAATGCGGTTTGGTAATGTGCTTCAAACCAAAAATGGCCTGCTTGAATTTAGCCATCAGTTTCTGGTCGCTGTTGTCAAGAAACTGAAACAATATTATAGTTGAAAATATTTGATTTTGACAATATACTTTTTTAAGACTCGCATTGTATTTTCTTACACAAACATAAAAGCAAAACATTGTTGAGAATGGATATTTTATGACAATATTGTAATATTTGACATGTTTGCAATTGTAAACAGAATGCATGCCTATGAAAATACAAGCGCTTGGCAATGTTTGTGAGTATTTTTCAGGCGAGACAAGGCGCATTTGATCCAAGGATCCTGAACGTGGGCTTCTGCGATGATTAGTGTGGCCTCCTGTTACGTATACTAAAGGTATACCGGAAGAGAATACACTCAGGATACATTCAGTATACGTACAGGGGGTTCCACAAGCTCCAACAGCCCGAAGAGGTTCGGTGTAGCATCCGAAGTTGGACTCGTCATCCGTACTGTGACTACCAACGTGACCAACTGAACGTCATATCTTTCTAACAGTTAGCCATCGTTTAAGTACAGTACCATAACAAAGACATTGCACTCTAGTCTGTAACAGGAATGCGAACATTTGTGAAAGGGTAGGAGGAGCTAGGATCGGCTCCACCTGCTGTCGCTGTCCAAGAAAAGAATCCTACCTGGACCTATGACCTTGGCACACTGATTAGCTGGCACTGTTAGCGCTGGTGGATCGCACATTGTCACAGAGATGCCTGGAGTCCAACTGCAAAATGATGAGGCCCTTTCATTTTCGGGCTCCGTCCTGCCTCCCCCGTGAACTGAGCGGTGCTCGGATTACCATCTGGCTGAACACCGCTGCTGATGCACACTTCCCCCTCTTCCAGTAGAAACCCCATTTTTATGTATATTACCAGCAACCCCCGGACCGGCGGACTACCCTCTGACACTTTGCCCCCACCCCTTGGAGGGACGCCATATTTGAAATCAATATCATGCGCAGCGCGCAGCGCGCACATCCGCAGCCAAGGTAAAATGGTCGCCTCGCGTTATCAACACACTTTTGACATGTTTTTAGTTGACACGCTTAGACAGAGACTTGAATGGGTGAAAGGGCCACAGTGCTACTCGAACTGGTTATACTGATTCGCCCGAATGATGACAAAGTGGTACTCACGGAGGCTGGAGACGAATCCGGCCGGTCGGCGTGCGGTTTGCGACGCGTCGGGTCGTGTGTTGTCATCGGCTGGGCCTCGGGCAACTGGACTGGAACCCGACCCGAGCCGCACATCGCATCCCGCCGCGTTCACCGCTGACTGCCTCTGCCTACACGTTCGCTTGTCTGGCAGCCCGACTGTCTGCCTGGCTGTCGCGGCCGGCGCGGCGGCCGGCGTCCAGCAAAAGCGAGGCGAAGCAACGTTGACCGGCCGCCGTGTAAATGGATTCGGTGGGGAAGGTTTGCCAGCTTTCCGAATCAAGGTTGGTGAGGAGGTACCTGGAGGGAAAAGAGACGGCCAAGGACTTACGTGACGTGCGGACTCCGGGCGCTGTGCAGCGTAGGCGACGTCTTCGGCGGGCTCTCCTCTCCAGGACTGACCGGGTGCTGGACTCGACTGGAAGGGTCGACGTCTGAAACCGCAGTGACGTTACCAACCCCTGACGCTGTGATGTTGAGCCCGCCGGAGGAGACGGAGATTGGGCGGAGGTGGTTGTCGGACAAAGAGGGGTGAAACAACCCCCACTGCACGGCGTGGCACGGCACGGGGTAGTCGATAAAGCGGCGGCGCATTGGAGGCGCCGCAATGTACCAAGTGCCGTACTCCGTCTCTTTCTATCTTGCAGATTGTGGTATGATCGCCGCTAGAGGCCGCATTCTCTCTCTCGCTTGTTTTGTTTCTCCGTGTTAACTGGTTTCCACGCTTATTCTTGCTGAGAGACGGGGCTTTTCAAGAGGGCGCTGCCTGTAGGCGGTGGAGGTGCCGCTGCCACGGCAAAGACTGGAGGGTGAGGAAGCAGGGGAGGTGGGGTGGGGGAGGGGGCTTATTAGAACAAGCTACGACTTAAATTTATGTGACATATGTGATGTGGAGAGTGGAGGAGGACGGGCAGAGGCGTGCGTGCGAGCGACAGAGATACCCAGAGCCCGAGCCGAGGTGGGGAGCGCCATGCAGACGGAGCAGGCGCACAACGTGGAGAGGGGATCGCTGAGCCGATGTGGGGGTGGGGGCATGGGCATGGGGAGTATTCGTTTATCTTATGGGAGAACGTGCTTATGGGTAGGCTCGGCCGCCAGCCGCGGCTGTCAGGAGCGGGGCAAGGTGGAAGGAATAGCGCTGTTAGCAGCGCCTCTCATGACTGTGGACATTTCTCGAAGCTTCACTATAATGCGCCGTGTTTACATTTTCCCTATAATAAGCATGGAAAATGAACGTCATTTGAGGGCGTTTGCTTCATGATATTGCCATAAATGAGTAGTAGGCACTATCCGCTCTCATGAGATATTTCAGATGACGTGTTCGACATGAACTACTTGTTTATGGCGGCTTTCATTTGTAGATGGCTGTAATTCAACACAATAAAGGATTGCTTTCTAAAGGGCGTTATTGCTTGCATCGCTTTTGCTGTCTTGTTGTTTCCTCTTTCTTCCTCCTTTTTTTCAGAGGAACACTCAGTAAGGCTTTAAAGATATTTATTGCTATTGGAATGAATGTATCAAGTGATGATAAAAAATTTGTTGGTGCATTATTTTAATTTTCCCTCCTTCTAGCCGAAAGTTGACGTTGTGTACATTTTCCTTATATCATTTTCCCATTGAAGTTTGTTGAATAAATTTTTAAAAATCACCGGCTTAAAAGGCCTTTGCTTAATGATTGAACGACCTAATTTTGAACCACCGATTAAGGGAAACACTTCGCTTTCCCTTATTTATAGTCCAAGGCTGAACGCTGAGATTATTCCGAATTTACACAATGAACTTACTGCCAAAACGAGGCTTACCAGCATTGTATTTTGATCGTACGCCCTTTGTATAGTAATGAAGTAAAGACAGGCCCTGTTAGCTTAGTAGTAGCTTGACAAAACGAAAAGTTTTTACGGTCGTGCAATTACTCGTTCTCAATGCGACTTCAAACGCTGCAACGTTACAAAAGGATTGTGTAAGTAACTTGACCTAGCAGTCTCATCTTTGAAAATCTCTTGCCTGCCAGTGAGGACTTATATGGTTATCGTGACTTACAGGTAGGTAATATACGTAAGAATAAAATATCCATTCTTGGCGTAATTCGCTTTACAAAGAACGATATATAGGGGGAGGGTAATCAAACTGGGAATGTAAATTAAGGCAGTTGCGTAAAAAAATGAAAATAAAATCGCCTCCTCGGAATCGTCAATTTTTCTCAAGAATCATGCTAAAACGCATCCGGAGGTCCGGTTATAAAAAAATATCTAAACAATAAAAAGAAAGGGTTAGAAGTGTTGAATTTAGTTTTGGAGATGGAGTTTTTTTGGTTTACGTCAGCAGGGAATACAATTTAATCAGGTCAACAGAAAAAATGAGGAATACTCAAATTAGACTGAATTTTGTAGCCGAAATACGTGCGAATTATTTAGAGGAAGAAGTATAGAAACGGATTTGCGGATAACAAGGATTCTTTATATTCAGAGATCCTATAGAAAAATAATACTTACGAAAATATATTGGAATTTTTACCCGCGGTGATGTATGACCGGCGTTGCACTCTTGATGTTACATAATCGAACCACATTGATGCCATCGGGAAAGTCATACAGTTGCTGGTTATCAACGGAGATATTGGCCCACAGTACCTGTAAAGAACCCATTGTTAAGTTCACTGAAGAAGTATCATGGAATTTCTTGGGGGCATAGTTAAGGTTCTAGCTACAAAATATCACCCAAACGTTATTGCAATGTCAATAAAATCGAGTTTGAGTCAAAACGATATTTTTTAACTTCTCGACCTACATTCAGCGTTTGAAATTCGACCTTTTACACCTCTGTCACCATGAACAGATAACTGCTTCATAATTAGATCGCATTCCCGGAAGCTCTCAGTCTGATTTGATGTTTTGCAATTCACATTCTTGATAAATCTATGTCACATCACAATTCAAGTGAGATTAGAAGTAAATGGTACATTTTGAAAATGATAACGTTGTAATAACCTTGCTGCACTGTCTTCTTTAGCGTTTTTTGTTTGTTTGTTTTTATTGGAAGATGTAATTATCGATTGAAAACACATTACAGACTATGGACGACCATCTGTATCAAGTTTTCCACTTTGCAACATTTATCGAGCAATGGAGTAATCTCAAAGATTAGACAAGTCTCTCCGCGTATCCTCAGAACCGGAAAACCATCGAACGATCATTTTAAGAATGTAAACAAACGCGTTCAAATTAATTGATCTTTCACGTAGCAGGTTACAACAATATTTACATAGGGTCAGAAGAAAAATTGGGTTTATTATTAGCGGAAGTATAATAAACAAGAGTAGGAAAAACAGAGCTTAAGTTAAACTCACAAAAACATCAACGCAAGCCGTTAGACGAATGAGAGGGTGTTAAAAGATAGACGAGTGAAATACTCACAGAATGGAGAGAGAAGAAAACTGGCCTTTGGAAAAATGGTCCTCCTGGGTCCCCGAGAACCGAACAACCCCATATCTGGCCATAACCACAGACACATATTGAATTCGCTCGCCGTAGACGAAAGAGACGGAGATCTTGTGGAAGACTGTCCCAGCTTGCCTCTCCGACCCGACCCACCAGTCCCGACCCGGTGGTGGTGTTCTTTTCTCTCTCTCTTCCTGTAATGGCGTGTAATGGGATGGTGATTCAGAAAAACCGTCAATAGAGGTCTCTCACTGCAGGGAGGATGTCGCTTGGGGATGAAGGTATGGGTGTCGGACTATAGCATACTACAATCTCTATTTCGAAGGTTGCGGTTTTTTGCTGCTGGGGTTCGATCAATCCTAGTTGAATGATCGTTAAGCGGAGCATAAGGCACCTAGTCTAACTTAACCTTCCGTTTTACATTCGAACGAAGCGACGATGAAGTGAAGCACAAGGCAACTAACCGATTCGGTTGCATATGGTTAATCCTTATGATATAAGAAGTTTTAGCCAGGCCTGAGTACAAGAGATACGAATTCTATGCTTAAAAGAGAGGAAGTTGAGATGTGGCACTTCCTATTTCTTACTCATAAATTTTGAAATTTTAGCTTGGCGAAGGTGATGAAATCATTTTGAATATGTAACAGTAACTATGTTTGTTTTTTGTTAAGACATTAGCATTGTGCACTATTTCATCTGGATTTACGAATGAATAATCTTTCCAAATATGATACTTTTTGAGTAACTTTATTTCAACACTGACAAAAAAAAATTTGAACAACAAAAAATTTTCTTTGGGAATATCTTTTCAGTTTACTGTCCTGCACAACACACCTCTTTTATTAAAAGGAAATCATGGTCCGAGTGCATTATAATAAAACAGTGGTCTACAAAGCAAAATCTGTTTGCAATACTACCGAAAAATGTAAATAACAATATTTCCCCGTACAACTGATTCGACCCTTTTCTTGCCCAGACCTTGAACTTAAATTTGGGATATTCAACTCATAAGTTTTCGATACTCCTTTGTTTTTAAACGTTCTTTTTTCCAGCCTAAAAAGAAGGTAATGGCGAGTGTGAATGAAAACAAATCCTGACAATATTCAATGAAAACTTCGAAATTTCAACTTTGTAAGTCATCTAAGGATTTTATGAGAAAATATAATCGTTTTCAAACATTTTAAAATGCAGCACCATCCCAGTAATTCTTAAGAAAAAAAATGTGTATAAAAAAATGTTTATGGGTGGGACAACACCTCGATCAAAAAAGTGACACTCTTGGAATCAGAAGCTCTTAGCTTGCGTCTAGCAGTCCATAAGAATGTTGGTGAACGTCCCGAAGAAAGAATCCTGCGCCCACTTCCATTCCGCGTCCTTTCATTCGGCTCCTCGGAGCTCCGGTCTCACCGACAAAGAAACCCTCCTAGTCTTCCCTCGTCGCCTCCTCGACCCCCGTATTCTCCTCGTGGCCTGCAGTCATTAGAAGTAGCATTATTCGCCTTGCTTCTTCATCTTTTTCTCCCTTTTCACCGGCTTTGCTGATGTGGGCGCGATAGCCCATCAATACTTCTCGGGATCAATCGTTTTTTGAGGGAGTTTTGCTCACCGATTTCTGCCTTGAAAATGAAACTGTAAGTTTATGAGTTACTCTTCTTATGCTCGGCTTTCTGAAAAAGACTCAGTTCAGAACCCAAGGACACTGTCGCCAAGAAGTTCCATACGAACTTGTTCTACGAGTAGTTTCGCTGTTCCCGAATGGCACTTCTGTGAGTGCTAATGGACCATGCAAACTTTGTAAGATTTTCAGGCCCAAAAGCAGGATTAAAACTTTACTGTAAAGCTCCCATGAGTGCATGTAGGGACGACGTAGGGCCTTGATATGATACATGCCCTTATAGCACATACAAGAGATCATAAAAATCAATGATGGGGTTACATTTTTCTCTGGTTTCCTGATTATACTCCCTATATTTTTTTTGTAAAACTTTGTGATCTCAACTGGTTTGCCCAGTCGTGTTAATCCATTCGAGTCCATGGATCGGCTTTCGAGTGCCGCCCCCTGTCGGGCGTCTTGGAGACCACAGTGTTATCACAGCCGTTTGTCCCTAAGCCGTGCTGCCTGTGGACGGGCGATAGTCTCCCAACACAGTTCAACAAAAAACCTGTCTAAGGACTGAATCGATTTGTAGAATAGACTTTTTAAAGAAAAATATCTGTACTGACATACTTTCTTTTTTGTTTTTGTTCCAGGATATCTTTACCCATCGTCGGCACCGGAGCTATCGCATCATGAATAGGTAAGTGATTCAGATTTTACCGAGCCCTCTTGTGAATATCTCCAACTGAATAATCACGGGAGATCTATTCATTCCAGCAACATTCCGGTATACAACACACTCTACTTTAAAACCCTAATCCCATTGCAAAATTGAACAAAACAAAATTCGTCCCAAAAAATCTTCCATTTCCCATTTCAAACTAGAGGACAAAATCAATGAAATTTGTTCAGGTAAAAACTTAAAACAGCTCCGCATAAACAACGAAGATTTTGTTGCGCCAATGCCTTTTATGATAAACAGATAAATTTAAATATCTTGTTAGCAACAAACTGTGACTTTTGGCTGCCAGAACAACTTTTTAAGTTGCAGCAACAAAATTCCATTTGTCGTCCCAAATATGGTTTCTGTAGCAGAACCATTTTTTTCGTTAGAATCTTTATTTCGGGAAGCTCGTGCCTTTAGCAAGACAGGTAAGACCATGCCTCTCTCTAGAATAAGCTAACTTTGTAAAGATAGGAAGGGAAAAAATGGTTTGGCAAAGCAGTAAATTATTCAAGAATGCGCTCAAGGCAAAAATGAAGTTTGTACGCGTCGCGCTGCGTGAAGCTAAGTAAATAGGAACGGAGGCGGCGACGCTACGCAGCGCAGGCGGCGCTCAAAGACGTCCAAATTAGGGTGGAGCACAATTAGCCAGCCAGCCAGATTAAATATTGGTTCAATGCCAACTTGTTATGGCTGAAATGAAAAGAAAACACATCCGAATCGCACTCACAGCAAAAGTTCTACGATTATTTATTTTATTTGTGGAAGAATGTAAACGTTGTAATATTTTTTATAAGGATTCTCAGTGCGTTATTCTCGATAGCGCGTATTTTTTCCTTGGTCCTTTGGGTTACGTCCTGTCGAGACTCAACTGTATCTATGTTTCTTCGCGATTAAAATAGACTCATGATTGTCCTGAATTATACGCTTTTATTAAAGATTGTGCCTTTCATGCCATCGATAAAATGCTTTCATAAGAGGAAAAAACGATTCATATTCCTAAAAAGCTAGGGCACCCCCCCCCCCAAAAACCTATTTAATTATAATAGGAGTTGATTAACAAACCATTGCCTAAAATGAGTCGCCACGAACGATTTTCGATCAACACTTTCAAGCAAACACGGTTGTTCCATGCAAATTCTTTATTAAATTCCTCCTTCCCACGCAAAACAAACAATAATAATTATTCGAAATTCATAAATATTTTTCGGGATCACCTCGCTTTTTCGTTTTTGTGCTCAAGCGCTCTTCAACTAGACATCTGCGGTTTCATATTTAACCAATCGAAAAGAATATTAATGTTGAAGAGGGCATTGAATGCCGTTGATTAAGAATGACAAGGACCCAACGATGCCGATTTTTATGACACATGATTTGTTTAGGCCCGGATGCTGTATGGGTTTTTTTGATTGAATATTAGCGATTGCTCGAAAGGCGGAGCTTTTTATAGCGCTAGTTTAAGGGAGTCTCTTCGAAAGGGTTGATGCGGGTGGGCTGTAGGAGGGTCGGGGGTGGGGGGTCGGAACCCTTATGGGGGTCGTTACCCCGCCAGATTGCCGACACCAGCGGAGCGGCGCTGCCGGCGAAGTCTGCTCTTTCGATTGTCGAAATAATCGACTTTGTTTCTTGCTCTCGAATGATCGCTAGTGTCAATAGTCCGGCTGGAACCAGTGGGAACCAATAGAAGCCCATGAGCTGATCATTCTGAGCGCAGCCTGACGTGAAGTGCATTTCCAAACCGTGGGTTGCTTCGAGTAAGAGAGTTCTAGCAGTAGTGAAGCGGCTTTTCTTAAAAAAAAATAATAATAAAAAAATCAGATGCCCGTAAGTAAAACCATGTGACATGTCACAAATCACCATCTAAACTGAATAAGAGTAAACAATATTATGTTAAGAAGACTTTATTCCCTCTTTGGACGTCTGTCGCAATAAAGCTTGGATTCCTAAAAAATCTTTTGTCGGCTGAATAAAAAAGTATTAAAAAAATGTTCCGAATTCAATGAATAAAAAAAAACCCAGCTAAAAACGTATATTTTTTATCTTTAAATATTGAAGTATATAAATGATTCGACATTTTTTTTTGGAAACCACCGAAGTTTTTCTTCTTTCTACATAACGCTTGTAAATGATTGTTTTCGTTAAAAAGTGGATGCTTTGGCTGTGGCTGCAGGAGATTTTTTAAGGAATCTGAAAGATTTTAGCTTAAAAAATGCGTTAGAGATAATTTTAAGCTCCTAATCATCAGTACAATCGGATGAACCACAACGACACAAATGCTTATTACCCACTAAAAGAATGATAAGTAATTTACAATGTCCAATTCAAGCCCCTTTTAAGCTGTTTCTGTCACGGCTATATGTTTTAGGTTGGTTATTACGGCGACTTTAAAATCAGTATTATTGCTAACTTAATCTTCACTTTGTACCACTTGTTCATTCAAATCACAAAGGTCCTTCATTGAGTTTATCGTAATGTATATCCGTCGTGGTTGAAACGTTGTCACAGGCGGCCAAAATCAAACTTCTGTTAGCGAAATAACTTATTGATATGTTCCTAGCGTTCATCGAAAGGCGCTACCATTGAGTTGTACGGTACATAAAACAGCACTCATATTGAGCACTTTGGCAGCGTATTCAGCCATTGATTTCATCTCTCGCTTAATCGCTTCCCAGCCCTGATTCGGGGTGCCGACTTCAAGATGGCGGCACCCCTATAGCATCCCTGTCGATCCCTCTTGATCCCCTTGCCGTCGCCTACTTCCGGTCCCGAGCAGCACGGCACACGCGCAGCCTTAAGCGTTTGTCAACACCGCTTAAATGAACGTAAGTATTATTTCGCTTGACTTTTAGATTGACGACCATCTCCAACCACTGTGAAAGAGCGTAAAAATCTTTTCTAATTTTGCCATAAACCAGACCTAAGTTGAACATTCATTAAGTCGAAAGAACATTAACCTACTTTAGTCCGACATAACCTAACACTACCTTATCTGGTCGAAACTAATAACGTTACGTAAACCGTTCCAAATTTACATACACTCAAAAAACGGCTGTGTCTGTTCCAACTAAATAAAAGTAGTTGGGTACGAACGGTTGTAGGAACTAAGCGGTCATGCTACCCTAGAAAACCATACTGTTGACCTAAATAACCGTGT
>Ga0058701_10005981_pt1 | contig 10201 bp, 3 predicted proteins | sample AgamicOrMae_FD_97039 | JGI IMG/M metagenome (GOLD analysis project Ga0058701, IMG submission 97039) | Agave microbial communities from Guanajuato, Mexico - Or.Ma.e | ecosystem: Host-associated > Plants > Phyllosphere > Phylloplane/Leaf | place: Guanajuato, Mexico | collected 2012-06-04 | reverse complement strand
TGCTTTTCAAGTCAACATTGTTGCGGTAATTCCGAAAAATGGCTAAAATGTCGAAAACAAAAGTTGGCCAAAATAGAGCCTCCTAGCAGAAAGTTCGCTACCCTCTCCTTGTAGGCCCTCTGCTTGCCCCCAGCGAAATCGTAAGAGGGCAAAACACGTGTGCGACGCGGGTAATACCAGTACCCTACGCTATCAAAAATGTCAGGGATTCAGTCCAGTGTTAAATAAAGGTTTTAAAGCAAGTGTCGATGGAATTAACACTCATTGATTACTTTCGGGACTACAATATCCCTCAATGCTTTTATTCTCATTTAAATGCTTGCACTCATTGGGAATATTTTTTCTTTATGTTGAAGGTTTGCGAGCCATGCTGTCGTTTGGTGGGCTGTATTCCTCCTGGTCGCAGCGACTTCTCTGGGCCAAACAGTCGATGAAGCTGTAGAGGTATTAACTGAGGAATCTTTCTTCACTGATATCACTACCACTACTGGATACCCTGTAACCACTACTGGATACCCTGAAACCACTACTGGATACCCTGAAACCACTACTGAATATCCAAGGTTTAACAACGCTGCGGTTTTACAAAGATCCTTAGGAGATAAAAACTTCAGCGACGCACAGAGGAGCGAAAGAATGGTCGCCGTGTACGTCAAACCTGATTCCGAAGCAACGACTGGAAACATATCGGACTTTCTGGACTACGGCGATGTGATTGTAGAAACCAGGGACAAAGAAGCGATTGTCATAGCGAATCTCGACGAGGAGGAATATGAAAACTCGGATGACGGCGATGTCATGAGCATGGCAGCGAGGTCTCTGACACAAAAAGAAGACCAGCTCGCCGCCGAGGCGGCGGCATTTCAAAGTGCGAAACAGCCTATACTAAAAGATAACGACTTGAAAGACGTTCTTTTTAAGTGGAACCGCGAATTCAACTTCAACGTCACTGATCTCTACAAAATAAACCTGGCGAGCGTATTTGCCAAAGAGTACAACGAAATGAACAAACTGATGAACGAAAATCTGGTCGAGGACACTGACGTATTTGCGCGATCGAAGGGGATGGCGGAAGGGTTTGAGCCTCGCGATTCCGAGAAAGCTGATTCAGACATGGCCGTGGAGGCGACGGAAGTCATGAGTCAGCAAGTTTTGCCGCCCCCGAGCAGCACTCCTCCGCCAGTTTCCATGCCGCGAGTTCGCCCCAACTCCCAGCAACGGTTCCCAACCTTCCAGTACACTTACCAACGACGGATGCCGCTGATGCGGCAGCCCCTTCCAGGGCCGCCAATGTTCCACCGCTCGGACACCGGTTCGCCTCACACCTTCCTACCAAAAACCGCCTCCGATTTACGGAAACCGGAAGTGAGGCCCCGGCCGGCTGTCTACCAAACCGTCACCGGCCAGCCCATGATTATCCATTCGGATGGATCTTCCATGCGTTCACCTGCATCTGTACGTCAACCGCCAGCCTTAGCAGCACCCCGGATTCGTCGGCCGCAGTCTACAACCACGCCACCAAGTGGCCGATTCGGAGACAGGTTTGCCAACCGTCTCCCGAGGCCGTTCCAGAGGATACTCAACATGACCATGGGAAGCAGACCGACGAGTACTGAACCTCCTAAAACCTACGTGTCTTCTTCCGTTGCACACTTGCCTGCTCCCTCCGTGAGCCACCCTGCGCGAGTACGCGCACCGTACTATCTGCAACAAACCTACCAAAACAGTATTCCTGTAAACGCTAGAAACAGGCCGTCTATCGCTACTACGACTACTTCGAGACCCCGAGTAACTACTGAGCCGAGCAGAACGGAATTCGGCGCGCGTATTCGTCCATCTCGGATAGAAAAGCAGAGGAACTCGACGAATGGGATGTCAAAGGAAGAGAAAAAAGAGCAGCGAGACGTAAAAATTAGCCAAATTCGATCCAATTTGGTGGGGAAGTTGGTTGTTGTTCAGTCGATGCTGGACGAGAAAGAGAAGAGGAGTAAACCAGTTGAAAGCAGAGTGTCAAATACCCCGTACAAACGACTCCCAGGCGGGTTGCTGAAAGCAATAGTCCCTTTGCGTCTGCGAACCAATGCTGCAACTACAGTTGCACCGGTAACTACTACGGAGGGGGAGGAAGTTGTTTCTACAGAGCCTACAATTGTCTGGAAAGACAAGAAGAAGTACCGACGACCGCCTTCCTTCAGAAAGAAAACCCCGGAAATTTTGGGTGAAAAACTGAAAGAAGTCACCGAGCCTCAGAGCGAATTTAAGGACGTTACAACGGATGCAGTCATTTCGAACGTTACGGAAACATCAGTCTACGAAGAGCTTAATTCTACACGACCCGCTGATGTCAATGAAACTACTACGGTAATGGATGACAAAGAATCAACGACTGAAAGCATTGCCGCGTCCATCGAAAATGTATCTTCTCTAATGAACTCTACGGAGACTACAGCGAAAGCTACTCAAGTAAACAGTAAAGCGACTAGCACTTCCGCTCCTGACGTCTCTGTTCCCTCCGTAGAAGCGTCTCTATCAAATACTACGGAGGCTGCAGCGAACCTTCCTACCGAGACAAAAGTTGAGGAGGCAAGCTCTTCCGTTCCCGATGTCCTGACTTCCCCCGCAGAAGCTGTCCCAACAAGTACTACGATGGCCGGAACAACCAACAACGAAACAAGTACTCCTGCTGCTGCTTCATCAGAAGAAATTACTTCGTCCGGGATAACAAGGCAGCTCAACTTGGATATTTCAACAGAAGCAAGAATCAACGGTGAGGACGCTTTGTCCACTCCTCGACCGATACCGGCTCCCCAGACAGTTCCAACGCCAGTACAAATGGGCGCAACGGAAGAACAGCCCACCAACCGACAAGAAGCCAAGGCCGTTCACATAGAGTACTCTTCATTGGCAGGGAACACCACGGGAACTTTTCCAGCCGCCATCAATTCTACTTTGAGAATCGAAATCAATCCTCCGGAATCAGTGGTCACAGTGCCTGAAATCCTCCCAGTCCCATCGGTAGAAAATACAACTGAAAACGAAAATAATAGAACATACGCCCCGGAAAACGATCCTTACCTAAAAGCCATAATTGAAAGAGCTTTACAGCTGAGCAAAGAAGAGAAACCAGAAGATATTCAAGGAAACTTAAACTTCCCCGAGGATGACCCACTGGAACCTTTGGAAGAGGTTCCACGGGGCTTTTTCCGCGATTTGATAAGAGAAACCGAGGAAGATTACCCTAAGGAAGATGATATAGCTTATGCGGAGGGGGTTTTAAGCGCGGATTTCGGAACGGAGGGACATCCCAATAAAGCAGTGCTTTCCAGCGACACTCGACGTCAAAACGACTCTAATAGGGACAACGACGAAACAGAAAGCAGTTTCGATCTTCCAGATGCCACACGTGATCCAGTTGACAATGAAGATGAAGGACTTCCAGACATTGAAAGTGTCCGTTTGAGAGTAGACCGTTCAGCGGAAGTGAACACAGTAATGCATCCCAAACCGGCCGCTGCAATCCAACTTGCCAGGGGAGGGGTTAAGCCTATAAACTTGCCTTACAATATTTTACCCAATGAGCCAGATATACTGTATGAATCGCAACGGACAGAGGATAGGCGTAACAATACAAGTGAAATGCAAGCAGGAAAGAGAGAAATCACCATTCCTCAGAGCCCACATCCGATTCTTCCGGTACAAAGAAATCCTTCATTGGCCGGTTTTATGAAAAAAGTATATTCGAGGTTCAGGTCTTAATTCCGAGAACAATTTCTATAGTACTCGAACCAACTTGATTGTGCATTTTATCCCATTGTCAAAATTTAATATTGTTTGAAAACATGGTACAACAGCAGAGTAAGATCACAATTTACTTACTGTTAGCTGGGCAAAAAATGTTATTACAATAGTTCATGCGACCAATGTTATTTTTTTTTAAGGAACGGGGACTTGCTTGGAAACCGGTGCAATATTTCCCGAGCAAACAAAGACAATTACTAGTGTAAACTTAAGAGCTCCTATCCTTGACACGCCACAAAGTCTATCATTCTATTTATACTTCAAAATTACGAAGGTTAAAATTATTTGTTGTTAAGTAAGGCTTCGAACAAAAAAAGCCAATATACTTTAGACGATGTTCTTTTCCCGACAGACTGAAGTTAAGATTCTTCATAACGAGAAAGGCTGTAGGAATTATTTATTTTAAGCGTGCATGTATTTAGCTATAAATAGAGTCTTATTGAGAGAACTGTTTTCATGACTTTTAGAGTTAATAATTCGAAAACGTCGTAGAGGACGTCTCTACAAAAGCATGTCATTTGTGTGATTATGTACATAAAATTAAATATCTATTATAACGTGATGATCCGTTCAATTATTGAGACCCGAATTTTTAACCCTCTGTTGTGTCCCGCCAAAACCATAGAGAGCTCAAAAAATCGCGAGTGCATTCTGACTATCTGACACTCTTTTTTAAACTATTTTAGGACTGTAAAATGCAACTTTTCAGAGTGCGAGTAAAGACTTTCACTAGCGATATCTGGAATTTTCGGGTGAATGACATCATGAATCTCATGATGACATCACTTAAAAATATGTACCGTACTAGAGTAAATTTCTCGTTATTAGCAGTTATTGACTATTATTCGGATTTTCCAGTCAATTGATACCCCGAGGAAAAGTAAGATGACTCACCAAATGATGTCTCACCAAACGGTGACTCACCAAACAGATCAACGATGAAACATCGGTTGAACCCATCAACTAAGACGTTCTCCTCCAGAAACAGGAACTGAAAATGAAATTAAAGAGTCTACAAAATATTCTAATTTCGAGAACCAGATGTCGGTTAAAGACTTACCTCAAAGATAGCAAAAACGACAAAATTAAAGCAATAAACTGAAAAAAAAAAATTGCCGAGTAATATTCATACACATGATTACGTAAGCAAGTAAAGAACAAGGCAACAATGAAGAAATGAAACAAGTAGATAAACGAAAAGGTAACACTTTTTATTGAACGTAAGATTTGGCGATGAAACCGAAAATCCTAGATTAACATCCAGATAATTGACCTTTGCAAAACACAATCAGCGCATTTGACACACTTAAACGGAATTCACGAACAGAAAATCGAAGAAAAATGGTCTTAGTTAGACATAAAAACTTTGTTAAAAAAGGAGTTTCAACCCATTTCCGCCTAGAGCACACTCCCAAAAATTGCATAACATGAAAACGAAAAGGACCGAAAGCGACAAAATACTGATTTTCATGAAAATTAAGAAAGCCTTTTTTTTAGGGCAGTTTTTGGAGGGAGTTTTGGGGCAGGAAATGATTAAAGACGTCAAAAAAATTGCCTGGGATGTACAGTATAGATCAAAAGTCACGACGTGATGTTTCCCGATGACGTTACGTTGACAAAATTCCAGATTCCACAAAATAAACTCGACTAGCGTTGGAGTATTACAACAAATTTCTTCAAGCCAAAGATCGGGGAAAACACATTAGTAAGGAGTTTTGATCTGTGCTGTCCACCCCGCTTACCATGAACATTGAGCACGTGCCCCTAATCTACATTAATATCATCTGACATTTTACAATAACGACATGGAAAAAAGCAATCGTAACACCACATACAACTAAATATTTTGAAAGGATACGAGAAAAGTGACTTAAACATTTGCACGCAAAGATAATGAAAAAACTAAGAAAAATAATAGAAACAGTTAGCGTCGTATGCTCCTCATTTGGAAGCCATTTCTTAACAAGAACAAATCCAATTGCATACAACAAGATTGGCCAGGCACATAAAATTTCACGAATTAACCACACAAAAGATTTGAACGCATCGTGTTATTTTAAACATAATAATATTTTGATTTTTCCAAATAAAATATAGTCATAAGGCAGTCTAATAACCTTACACTGCTCATAATACAACATCGTGTTATAATCTCTCTAATATGTTGGCATTTTCAGAACAACAATTTTAACAAGTTCTGGTGTTACATCTGGAAGATTTTGCGACGCACAGCCATAAACAATATCGGTTGATTTGAGAGGCAGGAGTCGCAGCAGCAAACAGTATCTGAACACGTTAAAAAAAACTATTTTGTGTGGCTAAACAATTTACAAACACTGCTCATCTTTTTAACACGACGATATAATCAGATCATTGAAACGAAGTAATTGGTAACGATACGTAGTTCTTGATTGGACAAAGTCGTGCTACCGATTGCTAATTAACTAACAACAAGAGAGAAAAAAATTGGACAGAGAGGTTAAGAAAGGAAGACAAGCTTGTGAACGCACTAGAAAAAAAATTATCTAACCTATCTTGAATCATTTCCAATACTATTAATTACTTTAAGATATTGAATCGTACGAGCCTAAAATTACAATGACAAAAAGCAGCAAAGAAAATGAGCAATGTAATACAAGATAAAAGGACACAAATTTACCAAAAATAATTACAGGGCGTGAATCAAAGAGAAAAGACCTAAATTTAGACAGAAACGGCAAAAAGAACAAACGATTCTTTCTTTCTTACACACGTTATGATATGGACTGCGTAGTATTTTAATGCTTGCGTTACTTTAAGGGTTACTCATGCGCTATGGCGAAATAGCTCATTCACCTCAAGAAAAATAGAGTAAAATATATACGGAATAAATCAACAGCAAAACTGTACACTTTATAAAGATCTATGTATATATATATATATATCTATGAAAATATATGTATATTTACAAAATACATAACTGAGGTATAAACAGCGACTCTATTGACAGAGTTAAGTCACCTCTGTACAAAAATCATATCCCTGTTCGTCAGCTTGTTGATAAATCCGGCTTGTCACAGCCCGACTAGCGAGATTGGGAACAGTCCAAAACAGCCTTTGCTTTACAGTTGTAAAGTGATTTCAAAAATGATAAGGCACGATCATTGATACTTTAACGAGAGGAATAACTACGATAAACTGAAGTCTCCGGCCCTTGGCTGCCGCAGTCTAAAACCGTCGATTGGCTGAAGCTTTCGCATGCTCTTTTAACTGCTGCGAAATATTTGCGACCAAGCTATGCTACAAACGACTCCTAACCGTAGCTTGTTGGCAGCATTAGAGCCGAAGACAAGAAGAACATACTTGGACAGTGGATACACACTAAAAATATCTACTTGGCCCGTAGTTATGGTTAGCTTTTAGAGTTGTCTTGAACTCAGATACAAACATGCAAAGGTCTAGTAATTTCTCCCTGTTAGCCAAGAGTTGTTTAGGGAGAGAAGAACCTTCAAAAAGGAAAGTGATTTTCCCCTTTAAGAGCGTGTGACTGAAAGTCACAGTCGCGCAACGGGCGACTTGCTGAGTCGAACTTATCCTAGATCACATCCAGAGGAGTTAAGAAATACATGACTAACAATTTCACTGCAACGACTCCCACACAAATTGCGAGCCATTTTTAAAGCCCAGTCTAAGGCGATGATACCAGAGATATCAAATCATGTCATAAACTACATAAGCCCTTTGGTAATCCCTTCAACACAGAGTTAAACTAAAAATCATGCTTAGTTTCCTAAGAAATCGAAAGAATAGGTCCGCTACTATGCGTCAGCAGAAAGTTACTGAGAAACGTACAAACTGTTCTAGCGCCCGAATTTTCCTAAATTGGGTCTAGAGTTTATCGGGGTCGAACAACTGACCATAACTACAGCCAACGCGAGTCTCGAATACTGAATATCACTTTGAATAAAAAATAAACTAAAAACACAAATGTACACGAAGATACACTTTTCTTAAACGTCCCGAATTAAAGCTAGCTGCGCTCTTGTCTATCTCTTTTTCCGTTCACGTTTTTGTCTTTTGACTCTTTCTTCGTCTGACATCTCTTCCTCCGAGGAGTTGAAAGAGTCCAGAAGATTCCTGCCAGCGATGGGCGGCGCGTGGCTCAGCAACAGCGACTTGCGGGGCATGGGAGAAATAAGTTGAGGAGTGGTGGCTATTCCACTCGAGTTGTGCGACGAGCTCAAGGGCACCGCCCCCTGACTATCATCCAAGGACGCCGACTGCCGGTCGCTGTCGGCACTCAGCGGGCTGAGGGGGCTGTTCAAGAAAGACCACCTCATGGGGGAAGTCGGAGGACTGTCATCCTTCTCAAAGTCTCCAGAAAAACTGTTAACATAAGTACTGATATTAGATGATGAAACAACAAGGGTTTGTTGCACGGCTGTCGCATAAGGGCCGAAAGCATAATCCTTGCTTTTCCCACCTCTAACGACAATGAAATAAAAACGCTCTTCACATACATTTTCACAACAGAAAATCGCGGTTTGTTGACTTTTCACGGTGTTCCACGCGCTCAAAAACCCAGCGTTAGCTGAAGGGAAATACTTACTCTAGAGTCCTTTGAGTAATGACAGAATCACAAAGGCCCCTTCGAGCAGACGAAGCACGACTTTTCACAGCGCTCAGCGATTTGCAAGGCGTTGAGCTCGCCAGAACACCTATCCCGTTAGGTGCATTCAATCCGTTGGTTATCTCTAACTCTTCTGAAAAATAAAGGTTATTGTATGAAAAAACAATGGTGGGGAAAAAGGAAGAAACTACAGGGCTGTTACGCCTAGGTAATTTCCTACTCAATGCTTCACAAATGGAGAGAGCTAGGACGAGGTGCCTTAAAATCAAATTTAGACAATCGAAATCGCGTTATTTTTTTTTTCCGGGTTTCTTTTTATAAGACTTGTACAACCTTTAAGACCTTTAATACCTTAAGCTTTAGATGTAATAATTCGCTTGGAGTCGAGTAGAAAATCTCCAAAAAACGCTAGAATTTTATTAAGTGAACGTAGTCCCGTAAGTATGAGGAATGTGACTGCTTAAGGTGAAACGAAAGCACAATCACGTGACCACAGAAAAGTCCCTCAAATCTGCCCTTAATGACTAGCTTGTATCATAAAAAAGTTCGAACTTTCGATGGTGATTTCCCTTGTCCTTAGTCATTCTACCTCAAAGATAAACCAATACGCATCGTTACGGAGCATTGACCGACTAGGAATTCCCTCTTTTCACCACCAAAAAAATTAAAAACTACCATAATGTCCTCCCGATTTTTCACAACACGCAATACTGATTGGGTGAGTTTCCTCGACAATTTTTTTGGCTAAAATTACTTCAGGTCAAGTTGATCTAGATTTGCAAAACACTTAAAATAACTCGTTTGCAGGGTACCTCGCTCAAGTTCCGTGGATTTGCAACATACCTAATCAATAAACCTAATTTGACCTCAAAATCTAAATGAACAAATGAATGAAAAAAGAAAAAAAAAAGGTGTTTCAACAATTTAACTCATTCCCCAACTTTTGTATGCAATGGAAATTTCAGGTACGCAACAAGCCTAGTAAATATTTTTATGCTTACCGTCCGAGACATGCATCGCCGATCTACTAGAAACAGGAGAACCATCACCATTGAGATGGCGCTTGGACGGATGACGTGATCTGGTCAAGAGGAGGCTGTTGGGGTTCCGGAGCCGGAGGTGGTGCGCGGGCGACTGGGCCAGTGCGGGCGACTGCGCCAGGGCGGGCGGCTGGGCGAGCGCGGGCAGCGGGCAAGCTGGTGATGCGGTCACTGTGACGGTGGGCAGGGTCGACTTGAGCATCTTGCGGCGTACCTTTCGGCCAAGCCTCTCCGCCATCTTCACCAGTACAAAGAACAGCATGATGATAAAGCTCGCCACATTTTTGATGTACGGCATTGGCTGCAAGGGCACAGGACCAGGGCGGCGTTTAGAGCAGGCATGCGTAAACGTGCAAAGCGAGTCACAAGCTTTCATGCAGCTCCGCGCTCCGCGGGCGATACTCCGACTCCGACGCAAAACTATTACAAATTACAGACATTTCCCCCAACACGATTCTTTTTCGACTGGCATTTGTGAGAAACAAACAAAGAAACAAAGGAGATTAGGGTGGTTTACGTACAGAACTGGATAAGATAACATTTCTAAAAATTGAACGATAAAAGAACACGTTGAAACCACCAAAAAAATTTGTTGTTTTTTTTGCGAGGGGTATTAACGAAACAGACGTTTAAAGTATGGAGGTGGAGGCTTACGGCATAATCAAAAACTCAGGAAACATTTTAAAGAAAATTAAAAAATAATAATCTTTCTTTTTTTTCTAGAATAAGAATGAAATGAATCTTTTCCACAGAT
>Ga0058701_10005980_pt1 | contig 10202 bp, 6 predicted proteins | sample AgamicOrMae_FD_97039 | JGI IMG/M metagenome (GOLD analysis project Ga0058701, IMG submission 97039) | Agave microbial communities from Guanajuato, Mexico - Or.Ma.e | ecosystem: Host-associated > Plants > Phyllosphere > Phylloplane/Leaf | place: Guanajuato, Mexico | collected 2012-06-04 | reverse complement strand
GGGGCATTCGATAGCGCCAAAAACCACAAGCGCCAACGCCGCAAGCGCCAGTCCGTAACCGCCAAACGAGAAAAGTCGCAAACGCCAAAGTTCGTATAGGTTAGGTTAGGTCAAGTTGGGTTAGGTTAAGTTAGGTTAGGTTAAGTTAGGTTAGGTTAAGTTAGGTTAGGCAAGGTTAGTATTGCAGTTAAGACCTTTGGCGTTTCCGACTTTTCTCGTTTGGTGGTTACGGATTGGCGCTTGTGGTTTTTGGCGCTTATGACAGCTACCCGATAGAAGTATTATCCAAAGAAATATACCATACCAGCTCTACCTCTACAGCTTGATAATGTAGTTTATTTAATATGAGGTGCTTAAGAGAAGTTTTGAGTGTGGGAGCAAGAACTAATGCCCAAAACAAAATAGTTGAATGCAAAATACTAACGAGCATTACTTACAAAAAAAGGATTTACCGACGCAATTTTCCTTTCATTCAACGGACCGCTTTTTAAAGTAGGTAATCTGGCATACTATGACGTAGAACTGTAATGCCCTGCGAGGTGTATTTTCCGGGATATCAAAATAAATACTTAGGCAATTTATTTTTTCTAGCAAACAATGACTGGGTCATGATTAGGCATGACCCGGATGTACCCTTCCCGCAGACGCGCTGGAAGGAGATCATAGAGTTCGCAAAGATGATGAGATCTGTGGTAGCAAACCTGAACTTTGAGCTCGGTTAAACCATCATTAGTTCAATAGCTATTGACTCACAGTCATTTCGAAAACACTTTGTTCTTAATGTTTTTAAGCCGAAATTTTAGTCCACAGCTTAAATTTTTAAAGCCCCTTTCACTTTCTGCCGCTTGTGTTCTACCTTTCAAAATTGATTAGAGCGATAGCGGAGCGCTGCACAGGGCACTGCACCTAACCTAAGTGAACGGCGTGAAGAATTGTAAACAATAATTATGTTAAATCAATTTAGGTTCGTGTGTCTTGCTCGCGACTGTCCATAAGTTCGCTTTGGTGGTGATGTCATTTGTTAGAATGTTAGGGGAAGGCTTTGTAGCCATAAAAAAATATGACTTATCGTTGATTACTATTTTTTTAAAAATTTCATTTTAGCCGAAAACCCCATTTCAGACGAACGAACGTACTTCGGCGCTTTACTTACGTTTTTGGCGACATTATGGAAGTTTGGAAAGATATGTACTGTACGTCAGGACCTCATATAAAGATATGTAGTAATCACAAAGCATCAGAAATATTTACTTCTTTTACTATTAAATTTAAAATAAGACATTCAACCTCATAACTAAATAAGGCTCCGCCGCGTTTTTTAAACTTATCTAAAATACGCCAAAACAGATGAACAAAATTCACTGATATTGATAGAACTTATGTTAAGTCATAGTATATGATTAGGAAACGTTTGTTTTAGGACTTCAGTGCCTGTGTTGTAAATATCGAAGATTCTCACTATCGAATAGCAGCATGATGGATTAAAAAAAAAAGATTAAAATTATGAAATTATTTAGATATAGTCACAGATCAGCACAATCAACAGCGTTGTCAAATTTCGCGGCACCGTCAAAGTTCAGGGCGTTTGCCTTTAGCGTTTTAGTCTGAATAAATCAGTATAATTAAACTCATTTTTTCAATTGATCAGTGCGAGGGAGATCCAAAACGCATTTGATTTATGTTTTATTGGACCTAGCGGACTCTTGCAGTACTACTATCACTCGTGCGTGCTATAAGACGCGTAGACCTAAGCTGGGTCTAGTGATGTTACGAAAATTGCGCACTAAATATTAAGAGACACCTTCTAAATTTGAATCAGGAAAAGTTGCTCGAGATTCAGTTAAACCACTTGATTTTTTGAGTGGTGCTATATTGTCTGAAATTCAGTGAATTTTCAATGGATCTTAGAGCCTTTCACTGATTCCAATTTAGAGAACAATAAAAAAAGAAAACAATACACGATTTTTTTTAGAAAAAACAACAACAAAAAGCGAACAAGATCAATTTTTAAAATGATCACTTAAAAAAAAGATGAAAAAAATAATCTTACAATTTTTTTAAAAAAACATAGCAAAAAAATGAACAAAATATCGGATAAAAGGGCTAACGGAACAATTTTCTAGTAAAAAGAATTATAGTAATAGAAACGAGCGAGAATAGTGCCGTTCTCCAAAAGGAGGTGGGCTTAAAAACACTAGCTGATTTTTTTAAGCCCGCCTCCTCCGCCAAGTTCACAATCAAAAATTCTCAATTCAAATCCAAAAGTTTTAGCGAAATTTTTATCAAAAAATTTGGGGACCGCCGTAGCTTTCGATCGGCAATAGGCTAAAATAGGCCTTATTTTCATGGGTTTAGATTTCCGGTATACTTACGCAATTTGACGCGTTTTGAAGCACACAGAACAAAGCAAGTCGCTAAGGCCAAAGCAAACTTTAAGATCATCATGGTGAAGTTCTCCCGCCGCGGGCTTGGAAAGAAATACCTTAAGACACCTGCGAATGATGTCTTATATGCGTTCCTATGGACAATCATGGTGACCTTGCGCATTGGTGGGTAATCTTTTCGAGTGAGCGTAAAATAAGTGCTTTTATTAGTTAATTTTACAAGTGAAATCAATCTTTTGATGGGAACAATGTTCTGTAAGGCACATTTTTGAACAACCCTTGGATGATGGTCAGGAGAGTCTCAGCTATTTGTTTTTCCACATTTGGAAGAGCCGGCGTGAAGTACGTTTGCCAGTTATTGTTGAACATCTTCGTAAAAGCTTTGTCTGGAGGAAAAAAATACAACTTTTACAGTAAACACACATTTTTTACCCGGCTAAAAAGTTTTAAAGGATAATTTTTCTATATTCTCAAAAGGGTTAATGAATAACTATCAAAAAGCTTGGGTGTACAGTGCCTAGCTATGCTTTGACTCCACTCAGGTTTCGTGAGGCATTAATGTAAAAAAATATAAAAATAATATTTTAAAAAATCAATTAAAAAAGAAACGAAAAATACAATATTCCAAACAATTTTCCAAAACAAAAATGTCAACAGACTTCGCGGTGATAGGTCGAACTATCGCTGAAAAATAAGCGTTACTGGGATTCTCGAAGATGAGTGATGTTAATATTGGTTAGGTAACGTGTGCCTCATTTCACTGAAGAAAGATAAAACGCAGGAGCATCTTGAAAATTGAGAATTTACTTACTTAAATTTGGGCGAGGAAGAAGGTTTGTCATCGCTGCTGTAACTTTTTTTGGGTGAACTTTTACTTTCATATCATGCAAATGTAGATATTCTTCTCCGTTTTCTTTGACAATGGAGTAGGGCGCTTCTGAGGTAATAGTTGTGTCCTCTGTAAAAAAAAAAGGGTAGGATTTAGTGCTGTGTTAATTTAGAAGTTGCATTTTCTACCTTCAGTGTTCCACCACCATGCGTTCAATCCTTCATTGCACGAATAGTATTTACGACGTACAGCTGCGTAGACTATGTAGACCTAGATTTGGTTAACAGAGGTTACTTTACGTTCGTTCATCGCGGTACGCCTTGTGACGTTGGTGAAACATAAGATGTGCTGCAAATTTTCAAACTCGCAGTGTGCAATGAAACAGTCTGTGAGTGCTTCTTGTAACACTATGATTGTAACATGGTCTTATTCAACTTCAGAAAATTACCTACAATTTAAATGATCGAAGAAGTTAATTTTCACCATATCCTTAAGTCAATTTTGACTACTTTTAGTCAATTTTGACTATTCTCCAGCTGATTTCGACTTTTGATTTAGTTGTTTATGGCTTACGCTGTGAAAACTAACCTCTGTTTAAGGTATGAAGTCCAAACAGGGAAAGAGCGTGAATTGGCCAATTTCAAAGATAGCTCTATGAATAAATACACCAATGGATAGCTCTCGAGACCCTTCCATTGATGTGGTTGTTGATAGGTTTATCTCCACTAATAACCCAATTACGCTAGCCCCCTGTTTCATCTTCATACCCAAAACATGTATGGGAATAACACAGCAGGGGTTAATTTTTACTACCCTTTAAACTGGCAAGATTTAACTGATGAATATTTGCTAAACTTTTACCATTTCAATTATGATTGATTTTTTTAGTCAAAACAGTGAAACAAGATTTTGTCACATTAGAAGAGTGTTAACTGAGTTAAGTCTAAATAGACATCGTTTTCTAGATAATAGTTAAATAAGCATGCACTTCAGACTAAAAAATCAATTTCAATAATTTTGAAATCAAATTAAAATGTCAAATTTAATAATTTATCAGTCAATCTAATTTTTCAGTCTGAATCATTTATTTAAAAATGATAATTTTAAATTTTGTAAAGCGTTTTGTTACCCATAGTGAGACTGAAATCGCCGGTGCTATCAACTGTAACACTCATGACCTTCCCCTTCGAGACGTGCGTTCCCGTGATTGTCAGGACCTTAAATTGACCTTTCATGTGGAAAACCTGGTTTTCTTGATCGAACCTGCAGCATAACCAAGTCATATGATAAGAAGCGAATAATTATCTGCTGGAGTGCATCAGTGGTGACAACTATTCTCAAAAGCCTCTTCTTTGTGTTTTAATGCAGTGTCTTTTTACAATTCGAAATAAATTAGGCCTTTTCGCTTTGGGTAAAAGTCTCCTCTTAAAAATGCGTGCTTAGGGCGCACGAATAAAAAAAAACAACAAATTTTAAAGGTGGCATTTTCTCAAGATATTTCCACTATTATGACTGATCACAGGTCAAGCATAGTTAATAAGCTGAAAAATTCGTTTTTTAAATACCTTTCGTTTTAATGGCTCAACTTCTTTAGAAGATAAATTCAAAGCTCAAAATATAAAGAGTGAAAATCTGGCATAAAACAGTTCGCAAAGTTCACTCAACAAGAGTGATTTTCACTTTACTTACGAATGAATCTGCGGGTAATTCCAAGTTAGGGCGCATTTTCACACAGTACAAACTAACCCCTGTTTAGGTTGTCCCATAATTTTTCTATGTGCAACGATAAAACAGGGGAAAAGCGTAATTTGGATATTTTTAAAAATATACCTCGATAGATAACCATATCAATTGACAGCTCTCGTCACCTTTCCATTGATGTAGTTACAATTAGTCTTATCTTTAAAAATAGCCGAATTATGCTCTTCCCCTGTTCTACTTTCATACCCAAAACAGGTATGAGAATACCTAAAACAGGTATAGTAGTACCTGAAACAGGTATGGGAGTATCTAAAACTGGGGCCTCTTTTTACTGTAGGCCTACTTTCCGATAGTCTTGAGCGTGTGTAATCAATTTACTTACCTGACATCGAGGAATCGGTCAAAGTCGTAATGAATCGTAACATCCTCTATACGAACACTGATAGTCGCAATCCGCTCGCGATGAAAGTTTATTGTCACGTCAGAGGCGTGGATAGGATTAAACTCAGGGATGTCGAGTTTGGGAGATCCTGAACAGTTCCACACATAAATTTCAGTCATGTCTGCCAACAATGATCGGTTTTAATCATTCCTCAAAGTTTCAATTACCGTTGGACAATAACTTTCGGTCAATTTCAGCTGCCTCCACCAAACATTCGTCAAAATTTTCCGCGTTTGGACTGCATACTTTAAATCCAGGAGCTGGAAGGAATAAAAAGGCGTGTTGAAAAGTGGTCTTCCACCTTCTTGTAATCCACCTTTCATCGTCAAGCCGAGCGGAGCGAGGTTTGAAATTCTTTACCTCACATAACCTACCCTAAATTAACCTAATCCCACGGTCGCTAAGGCTAATACAGCTTATTTCTCGGCGTCAGGCTGCGTCGCGAGGTAAGTGGTAATGCAAGACGCTAGACATTTATAACCTAACCTAGATTAACCGAACTTTTCTTACGCCTAATCTTATCTAGGATTATTCAACTTTGAATAACATAACCTAGCCTTACCGTACTCAGATTTACTTAACGTAGGTTTAACAAAAAGTCAATAAAACCTGGGTTAATTTGACCCAGGTTAACGCAACCTAGGTTATCCATCCACGGTTGTCTTGTCATTCGATTTAGTGGAAGTTTGGACCAGAGAAGGTTTTATCAAGTTAGTTTTCTTTCAAGTTAGTTTTTGAAATTGGTTTTTCAAATTAGTTACAGAATGGTCATCTTAATCCCGTCCAAAAGTTTTTCTTGATCGAGCGTTTGCATTATACTGCTTTGAAAAAGGTGTCCTCGTCATTTAAAAGTTCTTCTAACTCGACCCGAGCGCCAGCTGAACGCGAATGCAGAGGGTTTCAGAAAGGGCCCTTACACGCAAAGCCATTCTGTATGTATGAAGTTAAACAGCGTGAAACCGTAATCTAAACTCACGGAGTTCTGAAACGCGCCCTTAACACACGGAAAGCTAGCCGTACTTCGCCCAAGTGAACCTGTCCAGACATGCGACACGTGGTACACTCTTAATTTTTAAGGTAGCAATTTTAACCTTATGGTTCAACCTTCCGTCGTCAAATCGTGCGGAGCGACAGCGGAACAAGGCAAGAGGCACCTAACCTAGCTTAACCTATCAAAACTAAGCCCCTAGCCGTTTACCAACATTAGTTAAAGTCACTTGTGCCTTGCTTCGCTATCGCTTCACTCGGCTGTCGCCAAGCCTGATGCCGCTTCTCGGCAGCCCCTAAATCGGCCGCCGAGAAGTAAGCGGCATCAGGCTTGGCGACCTTTTAATGAGGTAACCCTAGGTTAAGTTAGGTTAAATAATGCCTCGCTCCGCTATCGCTCCGCTCGGCTTAACGTCGTAGGGGTTGAACCAAAATGTTGAAAATACAATTTTAAATCTTAAGTATATCCCTCAAAAAACACAATATTCGTTTCTTTATCTTCACGAAATTTGAAAATAAAGTCTGTCAGTGCCATCTTTATCCCGACAATTAGTTACTGAACTAAACGTGACTAATTTGAGCTTTAGCAAAGATTTGAAAAGCACGTTTCATTTCTCGACGTGAGTTGCGTGAATATTTTTTTCCAGTGGAAAGAGACGTTTTCCGGCATGGGTATTTGTTCTCGATGAACCTGGGGCTTAAAACCCAACGATTAATGGGAAATCACTTCCCATAGATCACTTCTGACCCATGAATGTATGAGTTTGAGATTGGAAATGGGGATACTCTAAATTTTTTATTACATTAGAATTTTAGCTTCAAGAATGTTGGTGGCTCCTCAATTTGCCTGGTAAAATATACATTGGGTTCCATACCCCGTGTCGACTTGCTGCTATCAACCTTTGCACAAAAAGCTTTTTTTTCAACGAGGAAAATATCCCAAAAGATAAATTTCAGGAAAAATATCACCTTTAAACTATGCTTTATGCAACAACTCGTGAACTTCAAATTACCTTTTCCCAAAATTTCACGTTGTGAAATTTCACAAAATCTATTAAATAAATCATTTTGTGCCTTTAAATAAACATATCGTGGTTTCAAAGGTTAATCGCAAATTTCGGATTTCCTTAACAACTTACGCAAGCTGTCCTCTTTAGGTCCCTCTGCGACATCTTTGGGAACAGCCTGTGAACAGCTGCTTATGACGAGAACAGCGTACAGCATCCATAAGGCTGCATCTGTTAATCTTTTCGGCTCCATGGCTGGGCGTGCAGTGGGCGGTCGTGAGCGCTCGAATCGACTTGACGCCCGATATATACTCTCATTTGCCTGCTATTTTATCGGCACCAGCGTTCCCAGAAAACAAAACAATGTTTTGGGAGCTAGTTTGACTAGCAGCCAGAATTTGATTAGTGAAAGTGCACTATTTAGTGATGCAAACTTGAGGACGTCATCTCAGCCTTATCAAAACTATCGGCACCTACTTCGTCAGGCATTGTAGCGGCATAGTTACAATGTGCCAGTACAATGCTAGTGAAATCACGAGCCATTTCGCATTCAAATCTAATGCGTTTAAAAAAAAGTTGTGTTGGTAATACTTATGCATTTAAATTTGGAGGACCTCGCGCACGATCGTGTCAGTTCAATCGTATTGCCAACTTAAATTTTGCGAAATGAGAAATCCCTAGATTTGAATGTGATTTGTTATGCAACAGTACAAAAAGAAATGTTTGATTTGTGCTTCTTATAGATATTTAGCGTAATTTAGGAAGTTCATGGAAGCTTTTTGGCCTGAACGTTTCTCGAAGAATACTCTAACCAAGACTGAGAACTTCCCAGAAAGTCTCTCCCGTCTATAATGCGCACCCAGTACCCATGTATGATACTCACCCGAGGGTTGTTATATAAAACCTTATAATCACCCGGCGATTAAACCAGGTTTTAAACCGATGAACTGAGGAATGAGACCCAATCTTATGTGTATAAACTCACATGTATAAACCACCAGTTTCTCAGAAGACAAAATCAGTCCAAAAAAGTGCACTTCGTAGGTTGGAAACACTTCAGTTAGATTTTTAAGCCTATAGGTTTAAGGGCAAAAAAAAATGTTCGCAGAAAAGAACGAAAAAATGATTTTCCCCAACTTTTTTTCACGATCCAGATTTTCTTATTCTGATTTCATCATGTTGCTGTTTACCCCTTTATCTTTAACCAAAACTGTACCAAAGGGTCAACGTTGATATCAAACGGTTTTCGGATGTCTCTAACAATCGTATTCTACACTATTCTCTGGACATTCCGACGGATATTCGCAGTAAAAAGTGGGATAAAAACAAATTTTCGGTCGTAAACAGTGATTATAAGCATGTCTCTGCAGAAGGAGTGATCAAGATTTTGTCGCATGGCTTTAATAAGAACGACGTAACAGTAATTACGTAACAATTATTTTCAAGTTATTGTCAACGACTTATCGCCACTCATTATGCCCACTCATTATCCTAGTAGCGCAGAATACATGTATAGGTATGATACTGTACGTAGATGTTATGTGGGTTGCCTACAACGACGTCACATGTGTAGCGGCAGGATAATCGAATAACTGATGAATCTTTTTATTTTACGTACATAATGGACACGGGCTGCGAAGCGGGTGACTGTACATTTCCGACGATCGGCTTATTTACAAGAAACAAAAATCAGTCAGAGGCCCTCCACGAACGAAAGTATCCCCTAGACCAATGTCGCTCATGACGGACTCCGAAAGTTAGATTAAAGCAAAACTATCACATTTTACGTTGAGCTAAACAGCTCATCTCGTGGTACTTTACTGAGGAATAAGTTGATATGCGCCTCAATTTTCGGTGCCAATTGCTTCTCCAAAGTTGGCAAAAGTGGCGACAGGACGACCTCGTAATTATCATTAATCGCTCGGTTAATCGCTCTATCTGAAAAAAAGTAACGAAAAAGAAAATTTAGCCCTTTTTTTAGGTAGCCTGTTTTAGGTATGAAGACAAATTGGGGGAAGACAGTACTTTGGTAGTTTTTTAATATACCCCTATCCATATCAATTTAGAGCTCTCGACGAGACCTTTTCATTGATATAGCTGTTCATTCATAAGCTCATCTAAAAAAAAAAAAAAAATCACGAACGTTTTTTTACCCAAAACAGTTATGGAGCTAAAACAGGGGTTAGTTTTTACTGTATTGAGAATCCTTTTTTCGGCGTTATGTACTCTTAGGCAATACTTACTGACATCCTTGTTGGATACCAAGTCGAAGTCGACGGCTATTTTTCTCACTTTCTTAAATTTAATGACGAGATTGCTGATCTGCCAATGTGGGGTGCCGTCCACTTCAACATCCCCCAGGTCGGCTTTCATGTTTGTGAGCGCGTCGTCTGTACAAAGGGAGGAAAAGGTTGCACTCCTCGGCGGTAGTGGAAGGTATAGGCAACAGGTTTGACAGCAATAAGTTGAGTTGTTGGGCACCCTAGGCCCCACTCCGCTCTAGCGCCGAAAACAACAGCTAGTGAGAACTACCTTTAGAAATCTAGTCCGAGTCGCTTGTGGCAACTCGATTTCCAATATACCGTGAGGTTTACTAGACTACATTTTTGATTACACTCCACGACAAATGTTACAAATTTAAAATCAGAATGATGTAAGTTTCGGAATTTTTTTTTGCTGATTTGAAGTGACTTGCTCCCATGTGGAACGACCTTCCGTGAGGCGTGAACGGGGGGCATTCGATAGTGCCAAAAACCACAAGCGCCAACGCCGCAAGCGCCAGTCCGTAACCGCCAAACGAGAAAAGTCGCAAACGCCAAAGTTCGTATAGGTTAGGTTAAGTTAGGTTAGGT
>Ga0058701_10005979_pt1 | contig 10202 bp, 7 predicted proteins | sample AgamicOrMae_FD_97039 | JGI IMG/M metagenome (GOLD analysis project Ga0058701, IMG submission 97039) | Agave microbial communities from Guanajuato, Mexico - Or.Ma.e | ecosystem: Host-associated > Plants > Phyllosphere > Phylloplane/Leaf | place: Guanajuato, Mexico | collected 2012-06-04 | reverse complement strand
TATTTAAACTTGATATACCGCAAGAGGCTTGCTTATGATATGGGTTGGGCTAGGTTGGATGCCTTTTGCCCCGTTCCGCTATCTCTCCGCTCAATTTGACGACGGAGGGTAGCACCAAATTTAAACCAAAAGGTTGAAAATGCTACCTTGAAAAATTACAATGTGGATGATTAAGTAAGGATCATCACAAAAAATGGGCAAATGTTTTCTAAAAGATTTTTAAAGTTGTTCTTAGTAAGTAGTTTAAACATGAATTCTACTTTACTTTCAAAAGCTACCTTTTTGTTAACAGTTTTAACGATGGATTCCAAACCTACAACGCTTTAGAAATACCGCCGAAAACTTCCGTAGGTTAAAGCGTCCCAAAAGCACTGCTCTTTCCTTCAGGAAGGTCGATAGATAGGTCTACCAAAGAAACAAGCATCATCAAAAACTACTTCATAATAAAAAAAGTCTTCCAAAGCTTCCTCGATTTTCCATCGGAATATACACAGGAAAAACGAAACAGGTAGGGAAAGCTCACCTGTTGTTGGTGTGAAAATAAAACGGAGGTAATAAATATTTTGGTAATATTATTTCAAGACTGACCAATGTTCAGCCATATCAATGGAAAACTCTCGCCGATATCTTCAGTATTACATGGCTGAAAATCGGTCAAACTTGCTAAATAATCAAATTATGTCCTACCCCTGATTTTTTCCAGTTTCACACCCAAAACATGAAAGAACTCCATAAAACAGGTGTTTCGTTTCAAGTGTGCATGGGCCTCTATCGAAATACATTTCTCGCTACCGATTGGAAGCTCCTTCAGAGACGGAATAAAAAATTCAGTCGGCAAAATGGCTGCAGCGTGAAAAAGTTGGTGACGAGCAAGGCCCCGCCTTTTCCTTGCCAATCGTGCCTGTCAAAGAGCAGCAAGCATATACTGATGAGAAGTTCTATAAAACAGGGTACAATGTCGGATGTCGGGTCACGTGACAGATGCAGTCAGATAAGGAGGGGGATGCCACCAAATTGTGCAGTGAAAGTGCGATTATTTCGAGACGACGGCGAAAGTGGCAGAATCACATTTGTCGGAATCACGGTGCGCGTGTTAACAACCCAAATAAGTCACTGCCGTTTTACAACTAATTGAGCACAGATTTTCCCCTAAGGCTTTCCTTTAGAGGAAAATATGTTTTCTTTTTAGAGATTTTCATAAAAGGTTATGTAGACATAACCACTATCTTCATCGTTTTTTCTTAAAGGTTTACCAAAGAGAGTCAAAGTTGCCCCTGGTGACACACGTTTTTTAAATGGTAAAATTAGAATTTTCGATAGAAGCTGAAGATAGTGATACATGTCGATCGTTTTGTTTGTGTGGACCTATTGACTGGATAAGATTGGTTACAGCACAGTTCAGGTACTTTTTTGTTGCTTCATAAACCCTGTCAATTTTAGTCTTCTATGTATCAGTGCCGTTTAACACTAAGTAATATAAGGAGTTTCAGAGTCAAATTGTCTATTTTGTTTCAAAAAGCGATTTTAACCGTGTGGAGTGAGCCATTACTGTTGGGGTGCGCACTAAGCACTTGCCAAACTATAAACTCCGGCTCTGAAGAAGAAAAAAGGGAAAGAAAACATCGGTTATTTTTTTAATTGTTGCTTGCAATGATTTTAAGAGTAAGCTTTAAAAGTTAAAACTGAAAAAGAATCATTATGAAAACTGCATCGGTAAAGTATTATAAAAAAGTATTAAGCTTACAATGCATCTAAAAAAAGGGGTAGTATTAAAAAAATAAAGAAAGAAAAGCAGTTTTCTGCTGCTGATAATGACGGTAGTAGTGGTGGTGGTGGTGGTAGTGGTGGTGGTGGTGGTAGTAGTAGTGGTAGTAGTAGTGGTGGTGGTAGTGGTGGTGTTAGTGGTGGTGGTGGTGGTAGAAGTGGTGGTGGTGGTATCAATGTGTGTTTCTTTCATCGATAAATTTTATTATCTCCTCTGTACTTTTACGGCTGATTTCAATCGGGTAAGAATAAAAGCTTCAGGCGCTCCTGAAATGTCACTCGAAATACGATGAAAAGCAGACCAAAGCCTAAATAATAAATGCACTTCCTTACGGAAAGAACAGAGTGTAAATGTCAGGGCTTAAAAGAACAACCTTAAACGCGATCCTTAAGAAGTGATTACGTCACGGCAAACACGCAAACGTTCACCGTACTATAACGCACAAAAGTCTCGACTGTCAATCAAACTACGACGCGCCGACACACTAGAAAAAATAAGTACAGAAACAGCAATGAAAACAGCATTCTGAACTTTATAAAGTTCGGAATGCTGTTCAATTATAGTTGAAGAGGCAGTTCGGTCGACGTCTTTCAACTCAAAGCCCATTAATTTAAGACAATCGAAATTTCACTTAAAGAAAATCAAGAATATCAACTTTAACCCATAACAGCCCTAAGTATTTGGAGTGAAACTAAGCTTAAGGGAAATTGGAAGGATTTTTTTTCCATTGAAAAACGAAATTTTAAGCTTTATAAAATACCTAAATTATTAAATTTTATGTTTCCAGACGGGCGCTGTGTTTTGAATTGTGACAATACTGAACTGAAAACATCCTCTAAAATATTTTTTTCTGTTTCCGAACGGCATCGCTGGGCGGAAGTGGGTTAATTACCACCGGCATAACTCATGATGAATTAATGATATATGCAAGCGACAGATCGTGAAAAGTTACATTTTTATGTTGTGCAATTCTAGTGGTATTGTAAACTAGTCTACGACGTGCCTTTCGAAATTCTACAACACCTTTTGGCGGGTGTGTAACGGGTAGGTTTTTTAAATGTAACGGGAGTTGTGGTCGAAATAGACGTCGTGTTGCAACACTGAGCATAACGACACGAATGTCGTAAAGAGATTATTTACACAAAGTTGCTTTTATGTGCAGATAGCCGTGTAACGCTAGTTTTACGCACTCCCTTGCTCGCAGAACTTTGGAGGGTGCGTGTACCGTGACATTCAATTCTTAGGGAAACGATCCCCGAGCCATAACCTAATTGCAAGATGATGTCACAACCTTGGCCTAAATAAAGCTTCCTTCAGGTTTAGTAAATTACTTGCAAGTATAACCATCAATCAATGTGTCAATGGCATTTTTAGAACAACAATTTTCTTTGCGAAAGGCTTTAAACTTGATTAATGAAGATAGACGAGTATGAAAAATTTCCAAGCTTGTCATTACCAGCACATGAATAAACCGCACAGCTCTTCGGCAAGTTAAAGTCATTTTGTATACCACGTTTTAACTAGTTGCGGTCATGAAACAAAGAAAAAAAGAAGAAAAAATACTGTCTTAATTTGTATAAGCTACCTAAACAGAAGATTGAGCAATATTGTTCTTAAACAATGTAACATGGAAGTCAAAATTTCTTTAATAGTTCTCATAAGTTTAGTTTTTTTTTCGAAGCAGTCGTCTTGAAAAGCTAAAATCAAAAACCAAGATAAAAAATTAGTAGATATTGAGAGTTTTAAATAGGAACTTACATTGCTCTATTCCCTATAATTATTCATTCCGTCAACCTGGTGTATACAATTTTACTATTAGAGAGGAATCGACGGTTTAAAATCAGTCTACTGGTAACAAAAATTAGCCCGATAGTTTTGTCTCTCAATCAAGATAATTGAGGTAGATTCGAGAATTCGCCAACCATGTATGATTAAAGTTTGCGGTATCGAATATTCATGCTGAAATCACCATCCAAAAGAATTCTGAAGAATGCCTCAACGGTCGGGCGAGCCTTAACATTCCATCAAAGTTCACAATAGACATTGAATCTAACCTAAGCCAGCGAGTAAGAGTCGAGACGTTATTCAGGAATCGTTTGTAGCAGGATTTAATATATGGCATTGTGAGGCAAAGTATTGCATGCGGTGTGTGTACACGGTTGAGTGGTAGGTAGCGTTCTTGAGCGCACTTCTCAGCGACAAGAACAGGGCTCCGCCATCTTGGCTGCTCGCCGTGCATACGTCGATAAAAAGGGAGAAGGGAGTGAGAGATAGTGACAGAAAGAGGGGGAGGGAAGCGGGTGACGTGATCGCAGGTCATCGTGGGAGGGGAGGGGAGGGGGAGCGGCTCCCGCCCTCCACCCCGTTAGCTTCTGATACGCGGAGTAAAGGGGCCCGACGCGAGCGCGCCGCGCGGCGGGGGAGGGAAACGTAAGAGAGAGAAAAAAGTTGTAGCGCGCCTCGTCCACGCGAGGTTACCATATTTCCAATATCTGTTGCACGATTTATGCTACGGTTCGCAGCATGCCACTTATCAAGTGGGCGTAAAACGGTTTAATGGGTCTCGTTTTGTGCGCGTGGAGTACGACAAGATCACGATCTCGTTGCACAATATGTATTGGATGTTGCTGTTTCATACAAACACGTATGACAGAATGTTCTAATGGGTCTCAAGCACGTGGAATACGACCACGGTCTAGTTGCACGAAAATATACGGTTGAGATCGGGGCTTCGATTCAAATCTAGTCTTTTTTCGAAATTTGTGTTGGTAATAATACTAGCGCATCTAATACGGAGCACGTTTTGGGTCTGTTCGGTACTGTCAGGTACGGTACCTAAGACTTAAAAAAGTACTGAACAAAACACGAAAAAAATAGCCTATCGTAAGGCTTACAGTACGATTAATGGAGTTTAAGGCTTGTTTAAAGGCGAGTCCGAGTATGAGAAAGAGTTATACATCTTCCAAAATGCGATTTCTTTACGGAACCATTGTGGTGGCCCTGCGTGCATTCTTTTGCAACGGTTTCATTTGCCATCTGTGTCCTGCCCGGGTTCAACAGTTCAAATACATCATCAACATTGACGAAAATCGCAACAGGTTAGTTAGGCAGGACATGTTTAGGTAAGGTGCCTTTTGTCTCGCTTCGCTGTCCCTCCGCTCGGATGTCACAAGTTCTTACGCCACTTATTTATCTGCGTCAGTTCCTGCCAAGAAGTACCGTAAGCGTCGCGAGGCTTGGGGCAGACGGCTTAAATTTAGTGTCCGCAGCACACGTTCGTTACCGCTCCACTTGGCGACGAAATAGCTCGAAGAGCCACGAAAAGCAACCAAATAATCCGAGGATATTATTCGATGTTAATAATTGGCCAATTCAATGCAAAAGACGCGGGCTATTAATTCGATAGTCTCGTAAAAAATCGATTACGTTAACGTTGCACACAGAATATGTCTCGAGGACCAGAAACACAGCAGGAGTCGCCGTGCACCTCCAAATCGCATCTCCGCGACTTCCAAAGTTCCTATTTTTCTCCCCGCATTTAAGGACTTTTTCTCTGAGGTCGTAAAACCTGCTGATCCAATTGCAGTGACAGCGTCGCTGCCTACGGTACAGCTGCAATCAGATGCCACCTTCTCTTCACAGTTCCCCCTTTTTAAAAAAATAAAAAAATATTGAGGTAAACCAGGTCTAAAGTCGCAGAAATGGATCCCGAAAGGCAAATAATTACATCACGTGGAAGCCGAGAGCACTGGTTTCTATACCGAGCCGCGCGTTAACCGTGCAGTCTCCTACTCGAAAGTCCACCCCGTTTACTTTTATCTCTACTCCGGGCTTTGTTGACCCCAAAATTTTACGAGACTACATTTATTTAACGTGAGTACACAAAAAATAAGGCTTCCTTTTCAACCAATTTGTGAATTTAAAAAAAAACAAAACAACTATATTGAGGATTTTGCAATTCATTTTTGCTTTAAACTTCCAGAAACGGTGTTAAGAAGATGAAAAAAATATATTTAAGCGAAAAATGACGTTGCGTAATTGCTCAAAATCGCTAATTATGAAAACCTTTTGGACGTTCAAAATTTGAAAATAATAAATGTAAATGGAGTGGGTTTAGACGATTCCATTGGGATTGATGGGCCATCGAGTAGAATTTAATGCCTGAGAGTTATGAAGTTAATGTGTTTTTAAATGAAAGGGCTTGTTTGAAAACCGAATGTTTTCTTTCTTCTCAGATGGAGCTACTCATGATCAGTTCCCTCCCCCTTTTCACAGTATTATCCAGACCAGGTACGGAACGAATTAAAAAAAGCCATTTAAAAAATCACAATAAAAAATAGCCGTACTGCGTGCCCTCTTTCTTTCTACTGTCGATGTCAGTTTTACATTGGCTTTTCCACCATATAGATCTACCCTTATGCGATCCATAAAATGGTGTCAGTTTTTCCACGGTAAAAACTGACACCAAGGTAAAAACACGAGGGAAGAGCGTAATTTGGATATTTTTCAGGATAACCCTATGAATAACCATATCAATGGAGAGCTCTCGACGAGACCTTTACATTGATATGGTTGTTTACAGGTTTCTCTTTAAAAATAAGCAATCAACGCTCTCCCCTTGTTTCACCTTCATACCTAAAACAGGTTAGACTACCTACCTAAAACAGGGGTTACTTTTTTACTGTGTTCACGACCTTTTGGTTAGGTTAAGTACCTTTTGCGTCGGTCCGCTCGGCATGGCGACGAAAGGTGGAACACGCAAGATGGAAAGTTCCACCTTCCAAATTGACAGAGAAACGCCGCATGGATAGCGCCATATAAAGTATTTGGCCGTATATTTTACTTCCCCACTTGAGAGCAGTTTTTCCTCCGAGGCGCAGCAAAACTATGAGAAAAAAATCAATACCTGTCACAGCGTGCAATGGATTGATAGGCCCAAAGTACGATAAAACAATCGATCGGGCGGCCTGTGTCAGTTGGACGTGGAGCCCGAACTCCCCCGAGCCGAGGCGAGCCAAGCCGAGCCGAGCTGAGCCGAGTCGCGCGGTGCGCTTACGCCGAGCGTCTTACACAAGATTCCCTGTCTCACCCTTTTGCCAGCGCCTCCCTCAGGTTTCCCCGCCTCACGAGTCCATCTACTCGACTCAGCACACAAAGGAAAACGAGAAACTGAATTCTCTCTTTTGCATGCACGGCAAATATGCATGCATATCGATGCTTCTCCGACGGTATCAATAATATTCCTAAAAGTATTTCTCCCTACCGAATTCCACCGAAATGTTTGTCCAGCACTTTCATCTGATACACACACGGTGAACGGGAAGGGCGACATTGCATTCTTCCTTCTCCGACCCCTGAGACTCTATCTCTGTCGTGCATGGTACGGCGAACAGCTCGTTTATAATTGCCGGAGATTGGAAACATACACGGCTTGTCGGAAACTTTAAACTTTATGGGGACATGGGTACGGCTCGTCCTAAACTTTATGGGATTTTGAGGTGAAACAACGAATAATCTGTTTAGTGTGCAATAGAACTTAAATTGCCTCAAATTGGGTTAGCCGAAGGAATAATTGAGAAAGTTGTTTTCCGTATCAGATGTTATCCGACACTACAGAGTATTAGTGTGTGAAATGAAAAGTCTTTGATCTCTTGATAAATTTGGTGGATTAATGAAGTTGAATACGTATTCTTTATAAAAAAAATATTATTTTTGTAAAATGTTTTTTTAGATCGCCTATAGAAACAGTTCAAGAAGTATTTTCCAGCTCTTGAGTTCAGAGGACTTTGTCATGAACACAACATGAAAGGTTTGTGCTAAAATACAGAACATCCCGTGAACTTCAAAGAGGGAAAAGGTTACATAAAGGCACGTTTTTTCTCTGGGCTCTTAAAGACAGCGTTCATTTACGAGTCATTTTTTTTCTCCCGTCGATTTTGGATTATTTATCGAAAACATTGTCTCTAAAGCATTGCCGTTCAAATAGGAATGCATGGAAAGTCAGGTGAAATAAATCCAGAAATTAGTACCCGAGTAACCAACCCCCACATCAGAGAATCAAAGAGAAAGATACTCCAAAAACTACCAAGAATTGAGGTTGTTGTAAATAAGTCGTCCCTACACACGACTGCTCCCTGTATCAACACTTGTTAAAAGATCTGTCGGATCCATTACGAGTGGTGCAACACCTTTTAGCATCGGGTATAACGACTCAAGCTGCAAGCTTTTCCAGATGGGAGTTCAAGGGAACCGTTTTTCAATATGGAAATCCCGCAAGACGAAGGAATTGCCTCACAAAGTGCAGTACGATTCCTCCATTGTCATCTATCAGGTGAAGATTTACGCACGCGGCCAGATAAAACGTTCTGCATGCTGGGATCATCAATCACCTTTACCCGCAACAGCGCGCATCATCGCCACTTCCGGATCACCAGCAGCGAGGTGATCGTCATGGTGTGCCGGAGCGCCGGGGCGGTGGTCGCCATGAACGCGGGCGGGGCGGTGGTGCAGCCAAGCCCGTCATCCGAGGGCGGCATGTTTGCGACGACAAATGCGCTAGCTGGCTCACTCCGGAGAAGAAGGAAAGGAAGAACAGGTGCACACGTGCGTGAGGCGGAAGATAAAGCGAATGACTACATGACATGTCAGAAAGTAATCGTGTCGGTATGGAAAGGTCACAATGATTGGGGGCACATCAACCTCAAAGAATTGCGGTTTGTCTATTGTGCCTGACAGAAGGGAGAGCTGGCCATCATGAATGCAATAGGCTCAGACATGAACATGCCCTGACAAGTCTGGGACCCTATAAAACTTGGGCGATGGAAGCATCGCCGAAGAGAGTAACGAATTAGCTTTAGGGGATGGGTACTCTTCGATCACTTTCCTGCGGAATGAAACCGCTGAGGAACTACCCGGCAGCAACTGGTTTGATTAAGTTTGATTACAACTTTCTCTAATAGGATCTTATTTTCTACAACTAGGTTACAAAATATGAAAGCTAGGATAGCGTTGGTGGGTTTTTATTGATCGATGGTCGGTGGGGTAGTGAGCATGGATCTCTCATCAAAATCAGTTCGGTACACCTGAGGCGACTTCGACTAAAAAGCGTATTTCGAGAGGGATATCAGATTCGGCTTTCTCACGATGCCGCGCCCACTATTCGATGGATCATCATCCAATTTGGAAGGTTGATGCAAAGCCTATCCCTATGAATAGACTCACGGTAACCTCACCGCTGTTCGATTTCAAGAGGTCGTCAGTCACTTGCTCGTGTCACAGCACGCAGGTCCAATACCGCGGATACGGTTTCGCGACGACAAAAAGAAGAAGAAAAATGAAAAGAAGCAGCAAAGAAGATTCGAGTCTGGCCGATAACACTTTCCTTTTCATTTTGTGTACATCGCTACCCGTGATAGGCCGAAAGCCCCGCGAGTGCTGCCACTCCAATACGCCCGAAATCTACTTACGCATTTCTTCTTCACCGCGAAAGGAGGAAAAAATTCGGATAGCAAAGGGTGAAAGGAGGATGGAAATAGGGGCACGATAACTTGTTAGGTTAGGCCCCAGAGTGCACAAATAGGTGCGTCACACCCTTGACTGGGAAACGAGAGACCACGCGGCACCTTAGAGGGATTTGATGTCACAAAACACTTTTAGAGATTGACGGGACTTTGCATACGCTCGCGTCGCGGGGCGCTGCGTCGCCTGACTGGAGTGCGAAGGAGCTGGCATTCGTTCATACGCCATCGCTCTCGCCGAATGCGGCATTCGTGTAAATTTTTCATCTACTTCAAGATATCTGGTACCGCATTCCAGTAATCTCTCATCGATTTGCCTACTCAAGCTCCTTAGCATCAAATCCTCACGCTCTCGACAAGGAAAAGTAAAACGCGATTCGAGGAAGAGAGTACGAGTGCCCTTCAAAAATGCAATCATTACACAGAAAAAAAAGCAAGAAGATATCGAGTACAAGTTTTGTTACCGGCAAAGTACGTATTAGCTTACGCCTTTCATGAACGAGAAGCATAACTGGTGACTTATCCCGCGTCTCACTGAAAATTAAAGATTCAATTCTGTGTTCTACCTTTCAACGCATAATGTTATGAAGATTGAACCATTGGGTAGATCCAATCTCTAAATTTAAGAATTAAAAATTCAGTTTTTCACGCATTACTCACTTCAAGGTTGCGATATCAATAATCGGCCGCCGTCGATTTGTAAACATAACCATTAGCTATCAGAAAATGACCTCCATAACTATCACCTCACGACCAGGAAATTTAAAACGGATTGAAATATAAAAAACGAGCGTTTTACATTTTTTGGGCGTGAGGTGATAGTTATGTAGGTCATTTTTTGATATTCAGATAGGTAATGATTATGTTTACAAATCGACGGCGGCCGATTTTTGATATCGCAGCCCTACAGTGAGCAATGC
>Ga0058701_10005977_pt1 | contig 10202 bp, 5 predicted proteins | sample AgamicOrMae_FD_97039 | JGI IMG/M metagenome (GOLD analysis project Ga0058701, IMG submission 97039) | Agave microbial communities from Guanajuato, Mexico - Or.Ma.e | ecosystem: Host-associated > Plants > Phyllosphere > Phylloplane/Leaf | place: Guanajuato, Mexico | collected 2012-06-04 | reverse complement strand
CGATGTATAGGTGTAGACTGTGCCTGTTAAGGTTTATATACCTTTTCATTAGTTCCCATAATTTTGATCTTTACAGTAAAAGAAATCTGAAAGCTCCTAGCCTTGATTTTTCCTCGCTTGGTGAGACAACCCAAAACTTTCTCGTATGCACAGTAAAACTGGCCCCTGTTTTAGGTAGTCCCACACCTGTTTTGGGTATGAAGGTGAAACAAGGGGAAGAGCGTGGTTCGATTGTTTTTGAAGATAAACCTATCAACAGCTATATAAATGAAAAGATCTCGCCGGGAGCTCTACACATTGATATCGTTATTCTTACAGAGGGGCTCGACATGGAATGACGAGGAAAGATATCTTCATGATGTCTTGGAGATACCCTATCATTGTGCCGTCCGGGTATTTAGTAACTAGGTTATATATCCTTTCTTTTTACTAATTTGTGAGTAGACTTAGCGAACAATTTTTCTGTGTGCGGCGACGGTGGCGGCAGCGTGCTGTCAGAATACTGGTATCATCTCTTTTCAATGCCTCTAATACAGCCCATTAGAAAAGTCGCCCTTGAGGTGCCGTCCGAACTCAAACCCCGGGAAGAAAGGTGGAACCGACTGTAATTAAAGTACCGGTGCTTGTTTTCAAACCACGGACCGTTAACAGGAACACAGAACAATCCTAAAAGTGGAGTGGAATAGGTCTTTGAAAGCCCTCTCAAAGTGATTTTTTTTCCAGCTGGGGGATTAGGAATATCAAAAAATATATACCACTTTGAAACTGAGGAGATACTCTACGTTTGAGAGGAATTGTTAAATGACGTCAATAATAATGAGATAATCCTTTCGGATGAATGATAACCACATCTCAAGGTATGAGTCTTTTCAGTATCTTTTGACCTAAAATTCCAGTGTCCTATAAAGTATGAAAACGTAACAAAACGGTATCTTTGAATCAACACCGCAAAATCGATCGGAAGCACCATATTAATTAGTCCAATAAAATTAAACCTGAGTACCATGAGGTAAAAGTACCTTCAGGTTTCTTTGTCGCATGCCGAAAACTTATTGAACTAGTTAGGGAAACGAGCATGATCTTTCTGCATCCTTAAAAGATAACGGTAAAAATGAGAAGCGAGAACTTTGAAATATTTAAAAAAGTTTCTTCTTTTTACAAATTATCGACTATTATTCAAATAATAATAAAAAAACGAGGATTATAGAGTATCGGTACCTAACTGTATACCGGTACACTGCGGTTTCTTTCTAGGTTCGAAATCGTAAAAAAAGGTCCTCAAGGAAACCAGGGTTAAACCGAAAAAAACAAACTAAAATGATGCCAGCTCAAAAGATGCCTAAAGGATACCTCAGAAAGAAACCAAAAGTAAAAAACTGCAGAGAGAACAGGAAAGTGTTGAAATGAAACTGATACCACTGTACTAAAATGAAACTAAGGATACACCCAAAAGCCAAAAGAATGGAGGGATAACGCGTTACTGCAAAAAGTAAAAACGGTCAACATCGGTACACGAAGAATCCCTCTTCTTTTCAATACGTACTGGGTAACTCCAATAAACGGACGAGATAGGTGCACAAATCCCTTCTCCATTTACCCACATTTGTGCACACTGGTGTACTGTATACCATGGTAAACTTAGTGTGTTCGCGAAAGACTCCACATGGAAGATTACCCATGGGGTTTAGATTCCATTGTGAAAATAGTTGTTTCACTCGCGAACCAATCCAGAATCCCGTGGCATCCCTACGGATTCTGGATGGGTTTGCGCGGTGCCTTGGGTAGGAAGATGCATGATTGTCATTTGTATTTCGCCTCAGCCGTCGGCCAAAAGACGTTGCAGCGTGACGCCATTTGTCTTGAGTCTCACAGCAAACTGAGGAGCGACCCAAACCATAGGGAGGGGGGAATTCAAGCCCTCGAAGACGCCCTTGCAAACATCAAATCAACCGCCAAAGTGCATACTGCAAAGCAAGCGACGAGCAGTGCCAAAAAGACAACCCGAACGTAAAATGTTGCTACGAACACATAAACAATAAATAGTACCGGTACCCAATATTCCACCAGCAGGAAGATGACCGCAGGTATTGCAGGTGTCGGAGGAATATACAGGCAGACGTAAAGCCCTCTATGGTAGAGAAACGCCAATGAACCTTGAGCCACCATCATGTGACCACATCGTGTCCCTTTTTAACGCATGGGAATCCGTATTTCTGTCACACTATTGGAGTCCGGCGAAGGGACAACGTTGGTGTTTCTTTACCACGAGGGCTCAAGGCTGACGGAGGAATTCCTTCGTGATGCAGGGGTAGGTGAAGAGGGTTGTTCGTTGTTAAGGTCACCTTTAACCCACAGGGGCTTTGCGTCGTGAGGCGGCCGACACCAGCGTAACCAGAGGGATGAATGGGTTAATATTGACCCTCCCCCCGAAAAAAACGGGGGTTAGTCCACCCGCACTGATTTTCATCCCCGCCAAAAAGAGATGTGTTTCTGGCTCTGCCAAGTGGTGCATATCAATCAGGAGGGCCTATGGATGTAAGCGTGGGGTAAAAAAGTATTATCACTGAAACCACCATTCACTCATGAGACTGGGTGCTGGTCTCGTAATTTAAAGAAAAAGGTAAAATGTGAGTACAGCTGCCCCACAAAATCCGCGACCTGATCGGGTTTGTGTTTGTGAGTGCTTTCCTGGTACGGTATGTTTCGCCCACTCCACCTCGCTCCTCCCACAATTGTTGTTTATTGTAGCATCCATGCACATGATGCCTATTCCGAAGCGATACAAGACAGTACTGAGAGAAGAGAACAGGAAAAAATAAAGAAAGGGAATATCCTCTTTGAGATAATCTGAAGGGAAGGGCGGAAGCCGACTCTTATTTTCGCTCTTACACTCCATCTTCCTCCAAGACTAGATACCGCAACTTAAAAAATCACTGCTGATTCAGTCGTGAAAAAAGGAAGCGACAATAAGCGGAGGTGGAGAGTCGTGGTCATCGTGTAGGTGTGGTATGTTGGGGCATGAGGGCACGGGTATCCTGTTTTTACCAGAGAAGATGTCTCCGTAAAATAAAGGTTGAGATCAGGAATCGAGTGGAGAAGATAGTACCCATGAGAAAAAGGACAGCGAGAAAACAACGAAAACAAGGACGAATTGCGAATTTCCTTCCTATCATAACCAGGGAGCTACCCTTACCGGTATTAGAAATACCGACTCTTAAACTCCGACTCCGATTAAAAAAAGGGACTCCGAAAATTTTACTACGTAAAACATATTTTTTGGGACAATATCATAACAGACAAATCCTTAAGCTGATTTGATGATGCTCCACTCAATAAACTCAGGACCTCGGTTTTACCTCCTTTTTTTGTGTTACAAAGACTTGCGTCTTTACTAAGAGACCATCATTAATAATTCAACATGCAAATCCACCTCTAGGTTTGAAGACGTCCTCCAATGAAATTAATCCAGAACAAAGCCCATTAGTGCGTTAGTTGGAATGATTGTGCCTGACATGCTGGTAAGCGCAAAGTAGTATTTCACAGATGAACTGAACATAAAAACATTCCAAATAATCTGTAGCAATTTTACTACACTCACTCATAGCAAGTTCATCTGTGAATTTATCGCATACTTCTTACTTCAAAGTAATGTGTGTTCTCTCTGTAAACGTGCGTGTTAGAAACACTAATGGGCGTCCATATATTAGGGGCGTGGTTGAAACATTGCGTTGATAACTTACATTCTCATGGGTATGTTAGGACACAGCCATGAGTGTTGTTTCAATTCAGCTCATGGGTGTTTCAGCGAGGGTTACTGGTATCCTCAATTTCAGTTCGGAACTTTGTTGACGAAGATTTCATGAAAATAGCGGGGGGACCCTTGGAAGTAGTGGTACAATATCACGACAATGTGTCAAGTAAAGGATCCTTAGGAGCGAAAGAGAATTCAAAAAGAAGGTAACAGAGAATATTTCGACTCCTGAAAACATCAGAGATCCTCAAAGATAAGAATACCCGTTCAATTTAGGATATGCCAACACGACCTTTTCAGGTGCTGAAAGATCTTCGATTACACACCAAGATTTCTTACCTTTTTTTGTCAAGAATGATATTCCGTTTAAGCACAACGGCGTGCACGTACCCTTTGTTACATTTCAAAAGTTAAACGGCCGCATGCACTTGCATGACTGTTTCTTTAAACATTTTTGTACTGCAAAGGGGGCAAGCTTTGAACAATTATTCCCTTGTTTTCGAGAATGCTAGCCATTTCTTCTCAAGTAGAAATGGATAGCTGATTGAGTCACAGTCATCGACACACAAGATATTTTTTGAATGTGTAAAACAATCACTGGAAAGGGACAAATTAGGAGAGGGACAAAACTTCCTAGGGCGACTAAAAAACTAAGACAAGTTAAAAATACGGCGATAGGCCGGATCAGGTACAGTACAGTTGACTTCCATTTCCAAAAAAGAAAGTTCGATAACTAGGCACTTCCCTTTCACGGAAGAGCAAGTTAATTAAAACCATAGTATTTCACATCTATCGCAGCAAGAGCATTTCAAGACTGCCTTAGTTCGTGTCAACCATATTTACCTTAACGCCAAAATAGTATTTAAAATCGCGGCAGTCATTAAAAAAATAAAGCTCCTTTAAAACAAGGAGTACAGATCACTTGTTTTGGTACACCATGGGGTGCAAAAATCTTTAAAGCTCGACCAACATTTTGTAATAATTCTATCCTTCAACCTTGTATTATTTCTTCTTATTTAACGTCTATGTATCAATGTTTTTGATTTATCGAAGATAGTAAGAGTTTCCGATTCCGGATTCTGTGGCGTTCACTTCAGAGCCTCATGGGGAGAGAGGTGACAACTTCTTCCCGCGGTGTGCGCTGATTGGTGGGATGCATGAGACCAGCAACGCTGATTGGAGGGATGCAAGGGTTGCGTGACAATTGACTTTCTCCCTGTGAGGCTCTCTAGCGTTCACCATTTTCCTTTCAAGGCCGAACCTATTACGTTTTCTGAGCGTTTTCTAGCCCAAAAGTCGAGAGCCAAGGTCCTCAACCCCTGAAAGGAGGCTGCCATAATGTGGGTCAAGAACCTTTGCTGTTGACTGTATGCCCTCCTCACATTACGGCATCAATATACGAGCTGACTGGATTAAAACCTTCAGATTCAAACTTTTAAGGTCCTTCGGTGATTTTAAAAGTTCATTGAAGTGGAATCTACTACAGTCAACAAACAGACCGTTTACCCGACTATCATACGTAAGGTTCAATGACTTTTCGTTTAAAAATCACATTCGCTTGTAAAAAAATTTAAAATATCGTGGTGGTAGACTTACTATTACGATTGACTATGGTTTGAGATAGTATCAAAAAGGTATTGAACCGTCAGTGTAGAGTAGGATAACAAAACCGCAAACACAAAGACGTGAAAAGAAAAACTGTCACGAAAAAATATGCCCAATATCGCGCATACATTATGTCATTTCAATCATTTCAATGACGTACAAATTTCTCCGCGTTAAAAACGCCCCATCGGTACCCGTTGCTGGCACTTGCTCAAAAATACAGAGAGCCATTGAAGGTTTGCGAACAAACTTTCTGTGCCGTTTATCCTTTGAATGATGCAACAAAATAAAAATAAAAATTTGAAAAAAATCACTACGGCTAGAAAGGTGCAAACATCAACTCTCTATCAAACCATTTCAACCCTTTCAACACGGATGTTTTGACACAGCGTTCATACTGGCGGAAATATTCAAAATTCTTCGTGGGTACTTACTCGCCAGTTTTGATCACGGAAGTAATTCTTCAGGGATGATTTTCGTCTAGGCTTAGACCTCTTACTTCTTAATTTAACTCTGCAGATATTAAAATTGAGAAAAGATGGGCGAGTAAATACATACGTTACTCTTAGTTAACGATACATCACATAAAGGTAGACAGCCCTATTTCGACAAGAAATAGAACCCTTTTAAATACCATTTTAGCTGGAAAGACTAACGAGACGTTTTCAAACTTTGATTCCTCACGAAAAACCGTCGAAAGGGTTAAAATGAGGAGGTTCAAGGGCTTCCCTTAAGGCCCATCATAACTTCATCATCGTCTCTCATAAAATATCTCAAATACGATACGAACCAAGTTTACTGAGATTCCTGCCAAGAGCCTTCTATAAAAGGTACTTATTGCATCTGCCGTCCAGAGATGCCTACAGCCTTAGATAATATTCGTCTAAGGTCTTCCGTGAACAAGTCGCGGACTAATGGCAGAAAACACAGATATAAAGAACACAAGGAAACCAAGAGACGAAAAGAGGATGGTAAAGTTGCGATGACAAAAGTTACATGAAGGACCTTTTAGACGCAATATAAACAGGAACAAAACATGGACTGTCACATTGCTCAAGTCACCACAGTTCAGACAAAAAGAGCACAGTTCAAATCAAAACAAGTTTTAACGACGGAAAATCAGGTACAAATACAATATTGGGCCTATTTTTTCTGGCAGCCCCGTTAGCTTTGCCAACAGAGGAACGCAAAAAAATGTGGTGAGAAATAATTCCCATCGGTTACTTGGCCGATATCAACCCAACCTTCCTATCAGTCACAAAAGCTCGGTACAGATGGATCGTCAATCAGCGATTGTACAGAGATTGACGCTTAACATACCATCCTGCACCGCTTCCGCTGTGTGTACATTTGCGGCGACGGCGTCAAACGAGAGAATCAGGGTCGTCAACAACCCTACCAAAAATCAATGGACGTACCAACTGAACGGCCGGCCATTAAGGCCTTTTAGTCCATTAGTGAATGAAGAGGAAATTTAGCGAGACAAAAAAAGTAGTACGTCGGATTCATTTAGAACAAATTTAACGCTTTGAGTCAACAAAAAATAAAAACAGAACCTGTTTCACAGATGGGTTACCGCATGTGACATAAAATAGTTTTCGTAGGAAAACCAGAGACAGCTTTAGTAGGTGTAGCACAATGCGGAACAGTATCAGAGTCGATATGAATAGCCAACTCTCCATTGCTTTTGAGACCACCTTAAAGTTGTGATTAGAGCCATCAAAAAGATATTGCTCGCTTTTCTACTGAGTCTCACAGTCTTAGCTTAATTAACATCCTAAAATTCTTATGGCGGTAGTACCTACGTGCTTTTGCTAGACAAATTTACATACTAGTCCTAAAATTGTAAGTTGTTCAGGTTCTCATTAAAATTAAATTCTCAGACTTTTCGAGTTTAAGAATGATTTGTACAGAAATTAGAAAAGACAAAATTTTTTCTTCTTGCTATACTGTCAGCGCTAGCGCTGCATATCACACGCCGGCATAACATAGAAATCCGGCCTTCGTGTTAATGTAAAACCAGGATGACTGAGGAGTTCGTTTAATTACGTAAGAGTCTAGAACCTTCGTTAAATGTAAAAATGCACGTTCTAAATAGTATTCGAAGGTCTTATTTATTGATAAATAAAACTAACGATGTGCTGCATTCACAACACAACAGACATGATTTCAAGGCGCATATAACAGTCGTGCGCGCGTTTACAGAGCTTGATGGAATCGTACACGAATTTAAAATATCACCAAATCTAAATCATCGTCCACATAACTGACGAAAACGCCAAGGCAGATGGGACTTAATTTGTTGTTTTCTGGCGAATGCAGTTTTAAGAATGCATTATTCAGCACTTTTACTGACTGGAGAAGAGTGCACCAGTGCAGTTATACTTATTTAATACCGACGGAATCCGTGAGAATTATTAACATTACGAGATTCAAGCGCTCGATGATGAACGACTGTCTGCACTAAAATGACTGCATTGCGCCAAAAAACAACAAAGCACGTCCACGAGAAAACTTTTTTATTAAGAAAACTATTACGAATTACGCTTCCGAGTAAAATATATACATGCCCACTTCATCACATGTTTGAAAAGTGAAAGCCATCGGTCATGTGTTTGAGATCGAGAATCGAAAGAGAATAAAATTAAAAACCAACTTAGTGATGATAGAGGCAATGAACTTCGTAAACAGTGAGCCTCTGCAACCACGTCAAAATACTAAAAACAGTCGTAAAAAAAGGGTGCGGGATGCCGCACTCATTCCCTAATTAACGTTACTTTAATTAACGATAAATCTACCATCGGCCTGCGCTGGTAGTGCCCGACAAATTTCACAGCGGCTTGGTGTTCAGCAAACCGAATGACGGCTTTTTTGTTCTTGGGGTCCATGCGAATTCCCTGAAAAAGTAAGACTTCATTCAGTATTACTTCATACATAGCAGCAGCATGATAGGGCGAGAGGTGACAAATTATTCCCGCGGTGTGCGCTGATTCGTGGGATACACGAAACCAGCGACGCTCATTGGTCCCGCGACGTTGATTGTCAAAATTCCCTTGACGGTCGTTTCAGGAAATATCGAAATAAAGGGGAAGGTAATTTACGCGGATCGTGACGTGACCCCAAATTATGCGGGTAAAATTTGGCCAACTATGAGGGTATTACGTTCAAATTATGCGGTAATCATGCGGCTTTAAAACATATTTTTGCTATTTTCCTTCACTTTACGACTAATGACTTCAAATTGCCACTTGCGATGAAAACTTAGGTGAATTAGCAATACCGGTATATATAAGCAAAAAAAGAAAGAAAACACGAAATTTGGTACCGTGATTTAATCTTGATTATTTATTCATGTGCTCCTAGGGGTCGTTCACATAGTACGTAACGCAAAATAGCTCACTCTTAGATCCCTTCCCCCTGTGTCATACACAGTCACTCTCGGGTTGCCCCTCCACTTAACGTTTCGTAACAGTTGTACTAGCGGTCAAAAAAGTATTGACCGCTCCATTTTTTTTAAAAACTTCCATAACTTTGGAACGAAACGAGATACGACAAAAAGCTAAGATTAAATTTATAGACCTTGAAGATCTAGTGATTTTATTTCGTTCTTTTATGACCTATCTATCTCCGTATCAAAGTTATGGAGGTTTACAAAAATTTAAGCGGTCAATACTTTTCTGACTGCTAGAACGTACATAAATTTTATTCGTTGGACGCGTCAAAGAGGGGCCCTTCCCTGGGGTCTCTACACAAACAGACCGCTTGTCCTTACTTAAAACAAAATCGCCTAAAAGTTTAGATGCGGTGGGATAACTTGAACGAAAGTTAGACACCGAAGATAATGTGCGTTTGACGGTTAGACACAAACGCAGACTTTATGAAAAAAAAGTTTTTCCAAAGTTAAGAAGGGTTTATAAATGGCATTTGCTTTTATTTCAAACTCGTTTTTTTTTCGCGTCACCATACACCCTTAAAACACGGAAAAAGTAAACTTTTAGACTATAAGAGCGTAATATGGAGTGCAGCATTTCTTTTGACCACGAAAGTACACCACAAACGGAGAGAATATAAACTGAAGCTGAGAATACTGCGTTTAAGAAGCGGTCTGATCGATTATGATCGACTGTTATTCGATTTGCTTTTAAGTCTAAAATCAACTCACCTCAATTTTTCCGTAGCTGGTGCACATCATCTTTAAGTGTTGCTCTGAAGTGCTATTTGATAGGCTATCGATTGAAACCGATCTGAACGTCGGGTCGGTGGGTATGTTCGACATTTGGTTTTGTGCGCCGCCTTGGACGTTTTTCCCCTGCAACACATTAATTACAAAGTGCAATTAATATCATGAGCTAATGAGGGCGCTGTAATTTTCGACAGCGAGGGATTGACGATGCCGGAGCGATGACCCGCAAGTCATTTGAAATGGGCGAGGTTTCTCATTCAAGCGGGGCATGGAGAGATTAAAACAGGCTCAAAAGTACAGATCGCTAATCAATTCTTAAACATTGATTTAAATCCGATAAAAATATTTCAGTAAAATCCACATGATTTAAACTCCCAATCGATTGATTTTCATCAACATAACAGGTTGCGAGAATAATTCTGCGTCGCGATTCACCTGCAGTGTTAGTTAAAATTGCGCTTGGTGTCCCACGGTTAACCTGTAATAAAGATTCAGTATTCTGTGTTTGCACGATCTCCCCTCTCTCTCCCCGAAAGTCCGTTTTCTCGGTCGCTCAGGTCCGCCGTTTGTAATTCGGAGCGTTCTCATTGGATGGGGATGCCGCGGATTACAAATGGTGGACCTGAGCGAGCGAGAAAACGGACTTTGGGGGAGAGAGAGGGG